>Ga0209980_10001040_pt1 | contig 15279 bp, 13 predicted proteins | sample CR02metaG_FD_183611 | JGI IMG/M metagenome (GOLD analysis project Ga0209980, IMG submission 183611) | Deep subsurface microbial communities from Mariana Trench to uncover new lineages of life (NeLLi) - CR02 metaG (SPAdes) (version 2) | ecosystem: Environmental > Aquatic > Marine > Ocean trench...
GCTACAGCGACGCCGACTCGTAGGCGATCTTGCCACCGACCAGTGTGAGCACCGGCATCAGTTTGGCAAGATTTTCAATCGGAACATCCATGATGTTACCGTCGAACACGACGAGATCGGCCAGCTTGCCAGGCTCAATCGAACCGAGACTATCGCTCGCGCCGATGAAGCGTGCCGGCCAACGCGTCAACGCGAGCAGGGCCTCCTCGCGATTGAGCACCTGGTCGGGGGCAACAACATCTCCGTATTTTGAAATGCGCGTCACCGCTAAATGCATGTACCAGGTCGGGTACCTCTCATCATCATCGGGTTCCGATCCTTCAATATGAAACGGGATACCATTATCCAGTAGCGTTCTGAGCGGCGCCATGCGCTCCAGTCCTTCCCTGCCCCACTGTGCCTCGATCACCTTTTCGATACCGAGCGGACGGGCATCGCGCTGATTGATGCCGGTAGTCAGCGTTACGCCAAAACGAATAATGTCACGCAGCTCTGGATTTGCTCTGTAGTAATCGAAAACTTCGGGAATCCAGTCGATGTTGTGATCAAATCCCTGCGGCCGCCAGAGTTCTTTGACGTACATCTCCTCCTGCGCCTCGGCCGTCGCGACATTTTGCATTGCCAGGCGAATCGCCTCGCTGCCCATGTTGTGCACGCCCGTGACATTCCAGCCATGTTGCCGTGCGAGCAACACGTTGTAATAATCGGTCTGCTTTTGCTGCAGCTCATTGAGGTCGCCTTGTCCGAGGTTCGTGAACCACTGGGCTGTCCACCGATTGAAACCGTGTGTATTTGGGCTCAGCTCCGGGATGACGGTTTTCTTCGGCTCGATTGTCAACAGACTTGCCGCAGCATCGGGAGAACCCGAATGAGGACCGACCGACGCGCCCACGATTGTCACCATAGGGCCACGATCGTCACTCAACGAAAAATCGACCAGGTTGCCGATCCGTTTCAGGTAGCGTTCGCCCTCGAAATTCTGTCGTAGAAAATCGAGCCCCGGATAAACACGCACTGCGAGTCGCCGGCCATCACCTTCGTGAAACAGCCGGTTGAGCACGGTCATTGTCGGCGCACTCATGTGCCCGGTCGCCACGGTGACGCCGTGCCGTGCATATTTGGCAAGCGTCTCCGCAGCCTCGGGAACCGCAACTTCGTCGAACCAGGCAGGCGACGGCCACGGCCGAACTTCTCGGCCGACGAATCCCACGAGCTGCGCTCCGGCACGACCGGTATAGTCGCCGTTATCGTCGCGATCAAGATGAAAGTGATCGGCCGGGAATCCCTTCTCGATCGCCAGGTCGATCATCGCTGTGTTCAGCAAGGCGTAGCTGCTGTCGAGGTACACTGCGACCGGTATCTCGGGAGCAATCTCGTCGAGCGTTGCAATGTCCCAGGACTGCATCGCGACACTCGCCCACGAGTCGCTCAGGTTGAAAAACATTGGCACACCAGTGGCGCCCTCCCTGTCGACGACGAATGACAGGGTCGCCAACGCCTGATCGATCGTGTCGCCGCCGAGGTGCGGATGAGTAAAACCGCCCCATTGACTGTCCTTGAGAATGTCACCAGCCGGGACCGCATTGTCGCCGTCGCTGTAGATGAAGCCGGGCGTCAGTGAGCGACCACGAAGATCGATACGCCGCGTCTCCGGCCCGGCGAGCCTGAGAATCCGGTCGCTTGTGCCGACCGCCAGTATGTTTTCGTCGCGAACCGCGACCGCGTCGGCAACGGTGAACGAATGGTCGGCGTCTGCCGTCAACACCTGGCCATTGAAAAATACAAAGTCGGCGTAACGAATCACCTCCTTGGGCAGATCCTGACCCTGCGCAAGAGTAGATGCCACGAGTAGTAGCAACAATCGAGTGAACTTCATTAGTGATACCTTCGCGGTAACGATGATGTAATGTCGTACAATACCGCATGATTATTGTCGACGAATGTTCGCTTTCATATGCAATGAAACGATGATTAAAGACGAGAAGAGCAGTCAAGTTGTCAGCATTCTATGCGGGTCTGTGCTCTGCCTGACACTGGTGAGTTGTTCCAAAACCCCATCCGCTGAAGATCAGGTTGTCGCACTGCTCGCCGACGACGCGCCTTATCACCTCGTCCCGGAAGAGCTGTTCGACGAACTCGGCTGGGATCTCCCCGACGGCGGAGCGGCCGTAACGGAGCTCGCCAATGCGGCGCCAGGCGGTGCATTGGATCCTCGCGACCTCGAGTCAATTTCCGAGGAGACGCTCGGCTACACGGCGCGCTGGCACGAAGTTCGTTTCAACACCTACGGGTTCGACTGGGACATCAGCGGCCTGCAATTGACGCCCCGCGATCCAGTCCCCGGCCTGCCGACGATGGTCATCATTAACGGCGGCGCGGCGAACTGGTACGAGTTTTTTATCGACCCGAAGAATCGTCCCGGTCTCGGTCAATTTCTTGCCCAGCGAGTCCCGGTTCTGTTGCTATCGATACCGGGCAACTATCGGCATGGTGGCTGGACCAATTCCGAATTCGGCGAGCGAATCCCAGGCTACCTGCTGGATCGTGACGTGTCTGCTGAAGAAACAAAAATACGCAATGCCGTGTACACGTTTCGCGTTATAACAGACGGCGTCTTGGCCATCATCGACGACGTAGTGACGGGACCTGCCGTCATCATCGGGCATTCGACCGGCGGCGAAGTACAGTTCATGCTTAAGGACGCGCTCGCCGAAAAGAACCGCGGCCTGTCCATGGGCTGGGGTACCGGCGGACCCGCCGGGTTAAAGTCGATGCGTGAATTTCGCGGCGTCCGTTCAATTGATGACTTCCTGCACATCACGAAATTGCGCGCGCGTACGCCCGATCAGTACTCACGTGGCTACCTGGGACCTCTGAATCCGTTTTGGGATCCTGCCGTGCCGCGGCAGGAAATCGCCACAGCCTGGATGGGCGCCGAGGAGCACCGGCGCGCGCAGTTCAAGCAACCGCTGCAGGACATGGAGCATTCAAGCGCGATCAATCTGCTGCCGGAAGTTTCAGCGCAGATCCGCGATACGCTCACAGATAATCCTTATGGCATTGAGGCTCAGGAAGTTATTGACGATCTTTTCAGTACGATGAATTCACCGGTGATTGGCTATAAGAAAATGATCTGGACAACCGCCAAACTAGACACGGGTCATTGGCACGAAAATCCTGCCGAAGCGCGCGAGGTTCTCATTTCCGCCGAGTTTCGTGCGGCAAATCCGAGTATCCCGATTCGTGTTTTGGTGTTCGATGTCCCGATGACGCATTACGGCCACATCGAGAAACCGCGCGAATTGGCCGGCGGCCTTGTCGCCGCCCTGCGCTGGCTCGCCGCGCCCTAGTCTGTGATGAACCAGCCGCTCTTGATCGCTGCGTCCCATTGCAGGAACACGGCCGGACCGATGCCCGACGGCAGCCCGAGTTCATCGTCCTGCGCCATGTAACCGTGCTTTCCGGCCATATATTGCGTCAGTGAATATTTCGGCGCCGGGTTCATTGCCTCATACATTGGAATCGTGACCTCTTCGTAAACTGCGCGACTATGATCGCGACTGAACGCGGAAATCTGAAACATGACCGGTGGCACTGGCTTGACGCCCGGCCCGCTGAGTTCGCGCGTCATGCCAACATAGTGTTCGACCAGCGCAGCCGTTTCGTCGGCGTCATACTCGAGGCGCTCCGCCGTCGCCTGCGCAGCCGCCGTCATGGACGCCTCAATGCCATGCGTGATGACATATTCCGCTTTGAATTGCGGGCTTTTTTGCGAGCGCTCCCATCCCGCAAGAATGTCTTCCATCACCATCGGTAGCCGCATCAATGCTTGCGGTCCTTCGCTGCCCAGCAGCTCGGGACCAACGTAACGTGCTGAATCACGCCAGCTGCGAATGTACAACTCGTCGAACGGATCCGACCGTGATGGCAACAGAACATCTTCGGACGGCACATCGTACTCGCTGATCTTGCCAAGCTGACCTCCCCAGGCAGCCTGGGCACGATAAATGTAGCCGAACGGCGAGTTCTCGATCGCCAGAACACCGACGACGTTGGGCACGCGTTGCGACAGCATGTTTACGAGCGGCCCTCCGGTTGAATGACCGTGCACGTAAATCGAGAACTCGTTCTTGGGGAAGTGCTTCTGCATCGCCGCAACCCCGCCGGCCTCGAGCGCCAGTGGCCATCCGGCCATACGATAATAGAAGTTGGTTCCGGGTTTAGCCTTCGCGAGTCTCCGAGTGCCATATCGCGGCCGTTGTCCCGTATCGAAAACAATGTCGTACTCATCGCGTGAAATTTCCTCACCACGCAACCAGATAGGTGTACGCACCGAGCCATCGTCACGAACGTTCTTGCCCGGCCAATCGCGCGATTCGGTATGAAATGCATGCCGGCCCGGATAACTCATCGAGACGACTTTGTATCCGAGCTTCTGGGACAGAATGCTCGCCTGGCGATGCATACGCTTGAAGTCGCCAGAACCACCGTGCAGCAGGAAGATACCGACTTTCTTACCATCAGAGCCGACCGCAATTTGCGAGCTGTCCGCCGGTTCATGTACGGACATGCCAACGTCCCATTCCATCTCCGCAACCTCGAAACGAATGATGTCCTCGACATAGCCATTGTCGCCTCGCACCGGAATGTCCGGCCGACTCAAGAGGTCGTTCGATGCCGCAACGATCGCCTCGAGCGGCACGACGGATGGCGGCTTGTAACTCGTGGCATCTGTAGTACCGGTGGTTTCCGTGATATCCGATTCGCATGCCAGCAAACTAACAAGAAGTGCCGGCACTGCAATCGCAATTTTGTTCTTCGAAATCAGGTTCATTATCGCCTCAAGTAATCTGTCTACGTTGATGTTTGAGCAGGCCGCCGACGAGTAACACGGCAAGCACGCTGCCGCCCACGATAAGCAATGTCAGTTTTGGCTGACTGTTCCCGGACGCCGGCCTGGCCGGGACAACGCTGTCGTTCGTGTTACCGGACGCCGGGTCCTCGGTTGTGTACTTTCCCGTTTCCGGATCGATGTAAATCATGTAAGCGGGTTTTGTGTCCTCGTCGCCAGGAAAGGCGATCGCCGGCAGTAATACGGCTGCGAGGATTGCTAGCGGACCGGCAAGACGCAGGGCGTCATTCACTGCCATAGCCTGGCATCGTAAGCAAGCCTGCCCGCCACATAGGTCAGGTCGATGTGCAAGGTGTCGATCTCATCGTCGGACACGCCGAGAAAATCACCATTCAGCACGACGAGGTCGGCCCATTTGCCCGGTTCGAGCGAGCCCAGGTTGGTCTCTTCACCAACAAAGCGCGCCGCATTCCAGGTAATCATGCGCAACGCAGTCTTGCGATCGATTGCCTGCTCCGGAGCAATAACTCGTCCCTGGTCATCGCTGCGTGTCACGGCCCACTTGATAATCGTCATGGGATGGTTGGACCCGTCGCTGCCTTCGAAATGCACGTTGACGCCGCGCTCAATCAGATCCTTGACGGGTTGCAGCGTGTCGAGCTGGTTCTCGTATTCGTAAAGCAACGGCGCCTTGCCGTCGACAAGTCGCGGATCGAAGTACTCGTTGATCTTCAACCCAAATCGAAGCTGTTCGTTGTACTTGTCGATCAGCGCAAAATTGTCTTCGTGCCAAATTACGTTGTGATCGTAAGCGTTCGGTTTGATTTGCTTAAACAGTACTTCATCGGTGTTGTAAGCATTGTCGACTGCATTGAGTACAACTTTCATCGCACCGCTGCCCATATTGTGATTGCCGCTTGTATTCCAGCCGTACTTGATCAGGAGACGCATCGTGTTCCAATCCGTTTGCAGTTTTTGCTCGTCACTCAGGTCCTCCCACGACAAGCCGGTAACGGATTCTCCGGTCCACTTGTTCCACCCGTGCGGCGTGCCACCGAGCTCCGGCATGATGCGGTCTTTGGGCACAATGGTCAGAATTCCGGATGGGCTGTTCGGGCCGTCATCCAGTGAGGCAAGCGCGGCACCGACGATCTTGACCATCGGGCCTCGCTCCGGGTCATACAACGAAAAGTCGACGAGATTGCCGACACGCTTCAGGTACTGTTCCGGGAACGGGTTTTGTCGCGTCATGTCATGACCCGGAAATACGCGCATCGACAATTCACCGCTGTGAAAAATTTCGTTGAGCATGCTGATCGTCAGTCCGCTCATGTGTCCGGTCGTCGTCGTCACACCGACACTCAAGTAGCCGAGAAATGAAGCCTTTGCATCGCGCATGCCCTTTTCGATGTACGCGCGGCTCGGATACGGTCGCGCCTGCCAGCCAACAAATCCAGTGGCTTCGTGTACCAGCGCGCCGGTCGGCTCACCGTGGGCGTCCTTGATCACGCCAAAATGATTTGGTGGCAAACCCATCGCAAACGCCCGCTCAAGCATCGCATGATTGGCGCGCACGTCGCTGCTCGTATAAAAGAGCGCGATCGGATTTTCCGGGGCAATCCGATCGAGATCGTCGGCGGTCCAATCGAACGCTTCGGCCGGGAAATTTTTCGGCATGTTGACGAACACGGGTTCGGCAGGTTGAGCCCGGTCCAGCACATTGTCGAGGGAACTCAGCAGTACTTCCATGTCGTCGCCGGGAATGCGCCCCGACAACCAGCCGCCGACCATTGTGTCTTTGTATATGTCTCCACCCGGAACCGCATTGTCACCATCGTTGTAGATGTAACCTGGCGTCAGCGTACGTCCGCCAAGATCGACGCGTTCCGTGTCCGGTCCCGCAAGCTTGAGCATCTCGTCTGACGTTCCGATCGCGAGCACTCTGCCATCCCGAACCGCGATCGCCTCTGCCACCGAAAAGTCCGCATCAACCGTGAGTACTTGACCATTGGTGAGGACAATGTCCGCGTAACGAATCAGCAGTGCCGGTAGTTCATGTTCGGCTGCCATTGCGGGTTGTGGGAACATGGGCATCGCAGCCAACAATGTCACCAGCAGCACGGCAATTCGCTTCTTGACTTTTGGTTTCGTCATAAATAATCCGCGTCTTTTTTCGAGTATAGAACGCAGCGGCTGCGCCACGCACTTTCTGATGTCACGCGAAATCAATTATCAGGTGTGTGCGAAGTCCCGAGCCACGCGCGCCACGGTATCCATCATCATGCGTAGTGTCGGCGACGGATCCGTATCCGCCCTGATCGTCAGGCCAACCGGGCCCTGGGTATCAGTGGTATCGACTTTCAATATGCTCAGCGTGCCATCGTCGATATCGTGCTGCACAACACCCCGGGAAATCATCCAGATTGCGTCGGAGTCGCGAACATATTGCCGGCAAAAATCTGGCGAGCGCGTTTCAATACTGTTCGGCAAGGCGCCCAGTCCATGTGAGATCAGGTAGCGATCGATAATCGGTCGCATGACACCATCGGAAGTCGGCAACAGTAACGTCAGTTGCTCCAGCATCGAGAAGTCGAATACGTCGCGGCCGGCCAACGGATGCTCCGGACGGACGACGAAAACGAGCGGCTCTGAATACAGATGCGTAAAGGACAGACCCTGCATTTCTTCCGGCCGCGCCAGTCGGCCAACGACGAGATCAAGCTCCCCCACGCGTAACTGATTGAGCATGACGGCGTTCGAGGCCGTAATGATACTGACGATGGTCAAATGGCTTTCACGGAACTCTTTGACGGCGCGCGGCATGAATTGCGCCGCTACACCGGCCAGCGCGCCAATCATCAAGACTCGCGATCCGTGCGTACGTGCCTCCGCAAGTCCGTCGAGCCCCTCCTTCAGGGCCGCGATGCTCGCCCCTGCGTAACGAAGAAAAACCCGGCCGGAAAGCGTCAGTGTCAATCCTCCTCTGCCCCCGCGATCAAACAGCCGAGTTTCAAGAATGCGTTCGAGTTCAGCCAGCGTTTTGGATGCGGCGGGTTGACTGACATTGAGCGCGTACGCAGCAGAACTGACTTTGCGTGAGCGTGCTGCCTCGAGAAAACAATTGAGGTGCCGATGCCGAATTCGCGCAAGTTGCTGTTTTGTCAGGCTAACGTCTGTTTCTATAACCATTTGGTTATGATAAACAGAGAATAAGTCAATTACCATAACCGCGACGTAGTAGTATCGTATTTGCTCAGAATAATCGCGTTTGCTGGGCACCATTGATTCTGGGGCAGGCATTTAGGGATGAATTGCCGATTGCCGTGCCGAAAGCAGCGCACTGCGATCGAGAGGGCATCGCTATGACAGAATCGTTGAAAAAATTCGATTTGAACGACTACATCCCGTGCCAATTGGCAACACTGACTCAATCCATCATGCGCTCGGTAGCCTCGCTGTTTGAGGATCGCTATGGCATCTCCTTGCCTGAGTGGAAAGTTCTCGCCATCATCCGTGACAAACCGAGCCTGTCGGCTGTGGCCGTCTCCCGTCTCGCACAGATGGATACAGTGGCCGTCAGCCGGGCCGTGACCAAGCTGCTTGACCGAGGCCTGGTTATTCGTGAGCTTGACAGCGAGGATCGGCGTCGTTCAGTCCTCAATGTGTCAGCCGAGGGTCAGGAATTGCATGACCAGATTGCGCCGCTTGCTCGCGAGCTCGAGGCAAGCTTGCTCGAAGCGCTGACGGAAGAAGAACAACGCGTATTCGCAAAAGCCATTCGCGTGCTGAATTCGAGAGCCGAAGTATTTACCGACGCCTACACCGCGCCAACACGGCGCGTACACGCGCATGTTCCGAGGAGTAACGCCCACGTCGTGTCGAATCGATTCCGGCCGTTGCATCCTGGGCCGCTGGTGATCGGCAGCCCTTTGAACGGAACCACGAACACGACTTAGTAGCGCGCTGCGCGTTTGCGGGTCAGAATAGCGACAGGCGAAATTGCTGTCGGGAGGTCTTCAGTGCGCTTGAGCATTGTTTTGGCGGGCTTGCTCCTGATATTGCCCTGGGCGTCGCAGAGCACTGCGTCCGAGTACGTCGACATACGCGAGTGGGAAGTTCCCTGGAGTGAATCCAGGCCGCGCGATCCGTTCGTCGAGCCGTCCGGCCGTGTCTGGTTCGTCGGCCAACGTGGTCATTATGTGGCGAACCTTAACCCTGAAAGCGGTGAATTCGAACGGTTCGACCTTGAAGCGGGCACCGGACCGCACAACCTGATTGTTGTCGGAGACGGTGACGACGCCATCGTATGGTACGCGGGCAACCGTAATTCGCACATCGGGCGGCTCGACCCCAAAACCGGTGAAATTCAGAAATTTCCCATGCCCATTGAGAAAGCCCGGGACCCGCATACGCTGGTCTTGGATTCAGCCGGCGATATCTGGTTCACCGTTCAGGGCGGCAATTTCGTCGGTCGTCTTGCAACCCATTCGGGTGAGATCTCTTTAATCGAAGTCCCTACCAGGGATGCCAGGCCCTACGGAATAAAACTTAATTCAAAGAATGAGCCGTGGGTCGTCGAATTTGGCAGCAACAAATTGTTGCGCATCAATCGCGACAAGCGAACGGTTGAAGAAATCGAGTTGCCGAATCCTGACTCGCGACCACGCAGAATGGCGATTACGTCGGACGACACTGTCTGGTACGTCGACTACGCGCTCGGACGCCTCGGTCGTTATTCTCCAGAGGACAAGTTGTTCAAGGAATGGGACCTTCCTTCAGGCGCCGCGAGCCGACCCTACGGCATGGCTGTCGATCGCGAGGACCGCATCTGGCTAGTGGAAACCGGCGTGTCGCCGAATCGTTTCATCGGCTTTGACACGGCGAGCGAAGAATTTTTCTCGGGCACGGACATCCCAAGTGGCGGCGGCACGATACGCCATATGTATTACCACGAGCCCTCCGGCGAAATCTGGTTTGGCACGGACACCAATTATGTCGGGCGTGCCAAGGTTCATTAGGATTCCGCTCGCCTTTACAGCCACACTGTCATGTGCATGGTGCGTCGTCGCCGCATTCGAGAATGGACCACCGCCGGGGCATACGAGCGCCCCGGGCCAACCCGACTGTACGATTTGCCATTTCGGCAACGACGCTAACGCCGAGGGCGGCAGCGTAAAACTCGACGGAGTGCCCTCGACTTATCTGGACGGGCAACAATACGCAATATCGGTGACGCTCGAGCACAACGTTTTGCCGATCGGCGGATTTCAGCTCGCGATACAGGACATCGCCGGCAATCCAGCCGGCAAGCTCAATGCAAATCAAGACGATGTGAAAACGATAATCGTTGACGGCACCAAGCAAATTTACGTGCAACACAGCAAGCCGCGAAAAAAACGCGACGACGATACCCATATTCAATGGACCATGGTCTGGACGGCACCCGGTGGTAACCGCGATGTCATCATAAGTGTCGCCGCTGTTGCGGCGAACGATGACGCCTCGGCATTGGGCGATTACGTCTATACGGCAACAGCGCGCATAAACTCATCCAGGGTTGATTCAATAAATGAAGACAGACAAAAAAAATGAAGGACTGAATCGACGCGATTTCCTGTCATCGGCGACCGCTGTCGGTGTCGCAGCGGCATCGTTAGGAAAATCTGTGTCGGCTGCCGAAGCAGCAGCGCCAAAACCAAGCGCGCCAACTGAGGCCGAACTCGCAATGGAGTTCGACGATCCGACCGGTTACAGCGCGGCCGAGATTGACGCGTATTTCGTCAGACATCCGGGATCGGACTTCATGGTCGACGTCGTTCGTAGCCTTGATTTTGATTACGTGACAACGAATCCAGGATCAAGCTTTCGAGGTTTCCATGAGTCCATCGTCAATTACGGCGGCAACAAGAAGCCCGCGCTCATTACCTGCCCCCACGAGGAACAGGCCGTGGCGATGGCGCACGGTTATGCCAAGGTTGCGGGCAAGCCGCTCGCGATGCTGGCCCATGGCACGGTCGGATTCCAGCATGCCGCAATGGCCGTTTACAACGCATGGTGCGATCGGGTACCGATCGTCTTGCTCGGTGGTAATCATTACGACGCCACCGAGCGTCGCGGTGGCGTCGAGTGGGCACACTCGGCGCAAGATGCCGCGAACGTCGTGCGCGACTACGTCAAGTGGGATGATGCGCCGCAATCACTGCAGCACTTCGCCGAATCGATGATGCGCGCCTACAAGATTGCAACAACCCCGCCGATGGGCCCCGTCGTCATCATGCTTGACGGACATCTTCAGGAAGCCGAAATCCGGGACAAGTCTCTGTCGATTCCAGCGATGACGCCTACACGCCGCCCGGTCGGAGACGCCGGCGCAATTCTGGAGGCCGCGCGCTGGCTTGTCGCCGCCGAGTCGCCGGCCATCGCCGCCGACCGACTGGCGCATGATCAGGATGGTATGGATCTACTCGTGGAACTCGCCGAGGCACTACAAGCGCCGGTCGTCAACCTGCGTGGCCGCCTGAATTTTCCGAACACGCACCACCTGTCCCAGGGTCGTGGCGAGCTTGCCCGCGCGGATGTCATCCTCGGGCTCGAGGTCAACGATACCTACGGTTTGGTCAATCGGATTCCAGACCGCGTGCATCGCACGCCACGGCGGACAGCGAAAAACGAGGTCCGCGTCATTAGTATTGGTGTCAACGATTTGTATTTGAAATCGAACTACCAGAATTTCCAACGCTATTACGCAGCCGACCTCTCGATCGCCGGCGACGCGCAGGCAACGTTACCTGCCTTGATCGAGGCCGTGCGTAACGAGATGTCACGCGCGCGGCGATTATCAAATACCGAGCGAAAACAGCACTGGCGAGAGCGCTACGAAAAAAGGCGCAAAGACTCACTCGATGCGGCCCGTTACGCCTGGAATGCGAGTCCCGTCAGTACTGCGCGCCTCTACATGGAGTTGTGGCAACTCGTCAAAAACCGGGACTGGGCGATGGTATCGGAGGATCGCCAGCAAAATTCCTGGGGCCGGCGCCTTTGGCCAATGGAAAAGTATTACCAGTACATCGGCGGGTCCGGCGGAGCCGGCGTCGGCTACGGTGCGCCAGCCGCGGTCGGCGCCGCCCTCGCGCATCGTGCCGAGGGCAGGCTTGCGGTGAATGTGCAGCGAGACGGAGACATGATGTACGTGCCCGGCGTTTTCTGGACAGCCGCGCATTACCAAATCCCGCTTCTGACCGTGACTCACAATAACGGCGGCTATCACCAGGAATTCATGCATTTACAACGTATGGCTTCGCGCCGGCAACGCGGCATGGATGGCAGTTCCTGGGTCGGCAACGCCCTTCGCGACCCTGTGCCGAACCTAGCGCAGGTTGCCAGTGGCATGGGATGTTGGTCGGCCGGCCCGATCACCGAACCGGGCGATCTTCGACCGGCGCTGGAGCGCGCACTCGATGTCATCGACAACGGTGAACCCGCGTTCATCGATGTTGTGTGTCAGCCGAGATAGCCGGAGACTCAATCGCTATGCACATAAAGCTTCTGCACAACGTTTTTCTTGGCTATGCTTTTCTCGCATGCAGTGCACCAATTGTGCTCGCCGAAGAACCCGTGTCGTCCGATGCGCAAGGTCGCGAACTCTACCTGAGCTATCAATGCTGGCAGTGTCATGGCTACGAGGGCCAGGGCGGCGCAGCCGCACGTATTGCGTCGACGGCGTACCCGTTCGACGCATTCGCACGTTTCGTACGCCATCCGGATCTGATGCCTGCCTACCCGCCACACCTGTTGAGCGACGACAAACTGCGACTGATTTTCAAGTACGTACGCTCGATCCCCGTGCCACCGCTTCTCGAGGATATACCGGAGCTCAAGGATGACTAGGTCGGGGCGAAACCGCTCGATATTATTACTCGCCGGAGCTACGCTGCTTGCTGGGTGCGTGCCCCTCGAAGAGCCAGTAGCCGCGACAGACGACGACATTAGCACCACTGAGTTGCAACTTCCGCCCGGTTTTGAAGCGACGGTCGTGTTCGGAGGGACCGGTGAGTCGCGAGAGATCTACGTCCGCGAAGATGGCGACATCTTCGTATCACTTGCCGGATTATCCGACGCGCCGCACATACTCGGACTGCGCGACGAGGATGGCGACTACGTCATCGACACGGTCGAAAAGTTTTATCCCCTGAGAACACCTGAATCCCAACGCCTTCCGCGGGTTCATATCGAATACTTCAACGAGTATCTGTACGCGGTCGAAAACGAGCAACTCGTCAGGATGCATCTGCCTCCCGGGCAATTGGTGCCCAACGGCGAAGTCGAAGTCATCGTTGACCGGATTCCCTACCAGCGCAGTCACCACGGCCGAACCCTGTCGATCGACGACGATGGCTGGGTATACGTTAATATCGGTGCGCCCTCGAATGTGTGCCAGGCGGAAAGACAAACCAGGGGATCCCCGGGGCTCGACCCGTGCCCGCAACTCGAACAGCATGCGGGCATCTGGCGTTGGCGCGGCGACGTGCTGCATCAAGAACGCGAGGCCGGCGAACTCTTCGCTGGCGGTATTCGCAACGCCGTCGCACAGACCTGGGACCCGGTTTACGGTGGACTGTACGTCGCCCAGATGGGCCGCGACCGGCTCGATTCGCTGTGGCCGGAAAGATTTAATAGCGCGCAGAACGCGGAGCTGCCGTCCGAGGAGTTTTTCCGGGCAGAGCAAGGACAGAACTACGGTTGGCCTTACTGTTACTACGACCATCTGCGCAACAGGAAAGTGCTGGCGCCGGAATATGGTGGCGACGGTGTGACCATCGGTCGCTGCAGCGAATTTGCCCTGCCGCAGGTCACTTTCCCCGGACACTACTCACCATCATCCATCGCGTTTTACCATGCCGAGCAGTTTCCGCCGAACTATCGCGGCGGTGCGTTCGTCGCCCTGAAGGGCTCCTGGAACCGCGCCCCGATGCCGCAAGACGGTTACATCGTCGCGTACGTGCCGTTTGCCGATGGCGCGCCGACGGGTGCATGGGAAGTATTTGCCGACGGATTCAAGGGCTTTGCGACACTTTATGAACGCGACAACGCGCGATACCGGCCGCAAAGCGTATTCGTCCATCCCGACGGGTCGCTCTATATCCTCGACAACAACGAAGGCCGCATCTGGCGTGTCACCTACTCCGGGAAAGACGCGACGCGGCGACAAGCAACCCGACCACAACCCGAAGACGACCGGCACCTGATGGTCGCGGCGAGTAAGGGCAAGGGCGGCGATATCTACCTCGCTCATTGCGCCACCTGTCACCAGGGTCAGGGCGGCGGCGTCCCGGGGACATTTCCGCCGCTCACTAATTCCGATTGGGTTTCAGGCGATAAGGGCCGATTGATCGCGATGGTCCTGCACGGTCTCGAAGGGCCGATCGAGATTAACGATGATCTCTATGACGAGCTGATGCCCGGATTCGCGTTTCTTGACGATGAGGCCATTGCGGCGCTCTTGACGTTTATCCGCAGCAGTTTCGGCAATAACGCCGCCCCAGTGCATGAGTCCGAGGTGCGGCTCGTTCGTAATAGTGAGGACCGCGAATCGCCATGGCAGGCCAGCGAACTTGAAGAACGTACCGGACTGGTCGTGCGATGACTATACTGAATTAACAGGAGGACGAGAACATGATCAAACTCAAGGTCAATGGTAAGTCCGTAACCGTGGCAGCAGAACCCGAAACGCCGTTGCTGTGGGCTATTCGTGATCATCTGCAACTCACCGGTACCAAGTACGGCTGTGGCGCAGGGCTCTGTGGTGCCTGCTTCGTGCACGTCGACGGTAAGGCGGTCAAATCCTGTCAGACAACCGTGTCCCGTGTGGCGGGTTCTGACATTACGACGATTGAAGGCCTCTCGCCTGACTCGAGTCATCCGCTACAAAAGGCCTGGATAGCTGAGCAGGTTCCACAGTGCGGTTATTGCCAGTCGGGCCAGATCATGAAGGCGGCCGAACTGCTGGAGAAGAATCCGAATCCGTCCCGCGAGCAGATCGTCAAGCACATGAATGACGTCATCTGCCGGTGCGGCACGTACACGCGCATCGTCTCCGCGATACAGCGTGCGGCTGCGGAGGTGTAGGTCATGGCAAATTTCAATACAGGTACAGCAAAGATCTCGCGGCGCCACTTCCTGGGTAGTGCGGCCGGCCTGACGTTTGTAATCAGCGTTGGCCCGAACGGTTCGTGGCTCGTTTCGGATGCGGCAGCAAAAGCGACTGAATACGCCATCGGTGCCTGGGTCCGCATCACGCCCGACAATCGACTCACAATCATTACGCCTGCGGCCGAGATGGGCCAGGGCTCGATGACGGGTGTGCCGATAGCGCTTGCCGAGGAACTCGACGCTGATTGGTCCACCGTGACGCTCGAAATGGCGCCGGC
>Ga0209980_10001041_pt1 | contig 15265 bp, 13 predicted proteins | sample CR02metaG_FD_183611 | JGI IMG/M metagenome (GOLD analysis project Ga0209980, IMG submission 183611) | Deep subsurface microbial communities from Mariana Trench to uncover new lineages of life (NeLLi) - CR02 metaG (SPAdes) (version 2) | ecosystem: Environmental > Aquatic > Marine > Ocean trench...
ATAGCTTTAAAAGACGCCGGTCTCAGCCCCAGTGAAATCGATGAAGTTGTGCTGGTGGGCGGCTCGACAAGAATGCCTAAAGTTCAGGAAATGGTTAAAGAGCTTTTTGGAAAAGACCCACATAGGGGTGTGAACGCCGACGAAGTGGTTGCGGTCGGGGCAGCAATCCAGGGCGGCGTGCTTGCCGGCGATGTTCAAGATGTTCTGCTATTAGATGTCACGCCTTTGTCAGTGGGCATCGAAACTTTAGGCGGGGTTGCAACTAAATTAATCGAGAAGAATACCACCATTCCGACGCAAAAGTCTGAAATTTTTTCGACGGCCGCAGAGAATCAGACTTCGGTTGAGATTCATGTTCTCCAGGGCGAACGCGAGATGGCAACAGGCAATCGAACCCTCGGCCGGTTTATTTTAGATGGGATTCCACCAGCTCGGCGTGGCATTCCACAAATCGAGGTTGCATTTGACATCGATGCCAACGGTATTCTCAATGTTTCTGCAAAAGATAAAGCCACCGGGAAAGAACAGAAAATTCGAATTGAAGCTTCGACCGGTCTTTCCAAAGAAGAGATTGAAAATATGGTGAATGATGCAAAGTCACACGCAGCCGAAGACAAGAAAAAACGCGAATCGGTTGACATCCGCAACCAGGCGGACCAGCTGGTTTATCAAACTGAAAAGAATATCACCGAAATGGCCGAAAAGTTCAGTGCGGATGATAAATCTAAGTTAGAGGCGGCAGTCGGCAGAGTTAAGGAAGCACTTAAGGGCGAAAATGTGGATGAAATCACATCTTCGACCGAGGCGTTGAGTCAGGTCTGGAATGAAATGGCCGGCAAAATGTATCAGGCCGGTGAAGCTCCTGCTGACGGTGCAGATGCTCAGGCGACTGCCGAACAACCCGGGGATGCAAAAGATGAAAACGTTGAAGAGGCTGACTTTGAAGTGGTCGATGATGATAAATCATCAAAGAAGTAGCCTGAAAAACAACTGAGTTGCCAGAAAGGCGGGGAATAAATATTTCTCGCCTTTTTTTGGATCAAAGTCGAGCGTGATTTTAGTAAAATTTACTTGATTTTGAAGTAATTTTTTTTAATATAACCTACTCGGAAAAAAACAATTTAGAGGAGAGTAGAAAAAAATGAGTTTGACGAAAACAATGCCCATCGCGACCATTCTATTGGGTTTGGCGATACTCGCCTGCGGTCAAAAACGAACCGAAGAAGAATTTTTGAAACTGGCGCAAAAATACGAGGCCCAGGAAAATTTCGATGAAGCAATAAAAACTTATGAAGAGCAATTGGATGATTATCCCAAGGGCCAGTATGCTGATGAAGCAATTGAACGAGCAGCCTTTATTTATTATAATAATATTCATGATTTCAAAAAAGCAGTCGAGTATCATGAGCGCTTGATTAAGGATTATCCGGACAGTGAGTTTGTGAGCCGGGCGCGGTTTATGATAGGCTTTATCTATGCCAATAACCTGGAAAACTACGAGTTGGCTAAGCAGTACTACAATGAATTTATCGAGCTGCATCCCGAAAATGAGCTTATTGAAAGTGTTAAATGGGAACTCGAACATTTAGGGCAGGATGTTAATAATCAGTTGGATGACTTATTCGGAAACAAAAAAACAAACGACGAAGCGACTAAGTGATATTTAAAAGCAGGCAGCTTTAAGAAAGCCGAATTTATTAATGTCGAGATTCTTTCGTATTAATTTAATTCGGCTTTTTTAATGGTAAAAATCTGGTTGCACAACCGCACCGCAAGTGTTGTAATTTTACTCACCCTGAAAGCAAGCTGTCCTGTTGAGCGAGTCGAGATATTTTTATTATGGATCTAAACGAAACGGCCCTGGGTTTTAACTTTTTTTAACACTCTCACTCAGGAACTTTTGCTACCTACTTAAGTATATCTATTCGAAAATTTCGAGGGATAATGCATTTTTTATTTTCGGTTGTTTCCATATTTTTCTTAGTAAATTTTTGTTTATCGCAAAACCAGGTTACCTCCGCAGTGAGTTCCTTATCTCAGACCGAGGCAATTACCGCGGCAGTCCAAGTCGATCTAAACGAAGTTCCTCAAAACAGAACAGTTACTTGCACAATCAAAGTGAGTTGGCAAGGTGATTTGAGCCGTTACGAGATCGACAAGGTTGAGAGCCCTGTTCTGACCAATTTAGAGGAGATTGGCAACTCTTCTTCGAACTCGGTTGGTGAGGTGGCGGGAGTGATGCAGGCGGTGCGCACCTATGAGTATACGCTTCAGCCAATTGAGCTTGGGATGGCCTATATTGACGGTACAATTATCGAATATACAGATACAAAATATGACGAAACACATCGATTAGTCACGGATCGTCTGGAAATCAGAGTTGTCAAGCCGATTAAAAAACGAACATTAAAACCGTTTATTTTTGCTGCCTTCACTCTTTTCTTTTTGGCTTTGGTTGTCAGCTTAGGTTTTGTATTTTTGAGGCGAAAAAAAACACGGGAAGCCGAGTTGGAAAAACACGCCCAGGAGCTAATTCCGATTGAGGAGAGATACCTTGCTGACTTTAAAGAAAAGGTCGATCTGAAAAATCAGAATGTGGTGGAAATGTTTTCCTCTCTTTCAAAAGTGTTTCGAAGCTATTTGTCTGAAAAATACCAGATTCCGGCACTGGAAATAACCACAAAAGAAATCGCAAGCAAATTGATTGAACTGGCAGTTCCTGAAAAGATAATTAACGAAGTAGATGAGATCTTGAATTCCTGCGATGTGGCAAAGTTTTCCGGAGGTCAGGTGGAGAAAGCCGCCCTGGAACGCGCCTACACTCTGGTTGAAGATATTTTCAATAAAAATAAAAGTTCAAGGCGCGAAGAGCGTAACCGCATAGAACTTTCTTGATTTTTTTTCGCTTCCGTTTTTTTTGATTTGGGAACGGGATTTGAAAAGATAGAGATTAATGAATGCTTTGTCCGTTGCAAAAAACTGGAGGAGGATAGATGGCTGTTGACATTGAAGCGATAAATGAAAAAATAGAAAAGGGAAGCGAGTTCGTCGATAAAATATCTGAAGAAGTCGCAAAAGTAATTGTCGGCCAAAAATACATGATTGAGCGTCTCTTGATTGGGCTGCTCGCAAATGGTCATATTTTGTTGGAAGGTGTGCCCGGTTTGGCCAAAACGATGGCGGTCAAAACTCTTTCTTCCACTATCCGGACTAAATTTCAACGTTTGCAATTCACGCCAGATCTTTTGCCAGCCGATATAATTGGGACTTTAATTTATGATCAAAAAAACGGAAAATTTACGACAAAAAAGGGGCCGATTTTTTCGAACCTGGTTTTAGCGGACGAAATCAACCGCTCCCCGGCAAAAGTTCAGTCGGCGCTTTTGGAGGCGATGATGGAACGCCAGGTCACCATTGGCGAAAATACATTTCCTCTCGATGATCCGTTTTTGGTTTTAGCGACTCAGAACCCGATTGAGCAGGAAGGAACTTACCCGCTCCCTGAAGCTCAGGTCGACCGCTTTATGTTGAAGCTGTCGGTCGGCTATCCAAACAAAGAGGAAGAGTTGGAAATTATGCGGCGAATGACCGGCAAGAAAATCCCGGAAGTAAAGCCCGTTGTTGGACCGAAGGATATCATTTCTGCGCGAAATTTAGTTAAAGAAATTTATATCGATGAAAAAGTTGAAAAATACATCATTGATATTGTTTTTGCAACTCGGAACCCAGCGGAGTACGGTCTTGATGATTTGCAAGACTTGATTTCTTTTGGAGCTTCTCCCAGGGCCTCGATTTTTTTGCACCAGGCCGCAAAAGCCCACGCGTTTTTACGCCGGCGAGGTTACGTTGTACCGGAAGATATCCGTGCGATTGGCATGGACGTTTTGCGCCACCGGATCCTGGTGACTTACGAAGCGGAAGCGGAAGAAATCACTCCGGAAGATGTGGTTCGTAAGGTTTTGAATAAGATTGAAGTGCCGTAACCCTTATGATCCCAAAAGAAATTCTCAAAAAAGTCAAACGTATCGAAATTCAAACTCGTGGCTTGGTGAACGATGTTTTCTCCGGAGAATATCATTCGGTATTCAAAGGCCGGGGCATGGAATTTTCCGAAGTGCGCGAATATCAAATTGGCGATGACATTCGGTTGATCGACTGGAATGTATCGGCACGCATGGGACATCCGTTTGTCAAAGTCTTCGAGGAAGAGCGCGAGCTAACAGTTATGCTTTTGGTAGATGTCAGTTCGTCCGTTGACTTCGGTACTTTTGAGCGAATGAAGGGGGAAATTGCTATCGAAATTTGTGCTTTGTTGGCCTTCTCGGCCATTAAGAATAATGATAAAGTCGGTCTGATTATTTTTACCGATCGCATTGAAAAGTTCGTACCTCCCAAAAAAGGCAAGACTCATGTACTCAGGGTCCTCAGAGAACTTTTGTACCACGAACCGAAAGGAAAAGGCACCGATATTTCACTTGCGCTCGAATATTTGAGTAGAGTCATCACTCGGCGCTCAGTAGTTTTTCTTGTATCAGATTTTATTTCGGAAGATTATCAGAAGGCCATGCAGACAGCCAATAAACGCCACGATTTAGTGGCGATTACCATTACCGACCCGCGGGAAATTGAGCTGCCCAATATCGGCCTGGTTGAATTAGAGGACGCCGAAACCGGCGAAATAATTATGCTGGACACGGCTGATTTGACAACAAGGCAAGCATTTACTCGGGAAACTTCAATCTCAAGAGAGGAACGGGACAGAAATTTTCGTTCCATGAATGTGGACAGCATTGATATTAACACCGACGTTTCGTACATTGAGCCGCTGATCAAATTTTTCCGGATGCGTGCCAAACGGTTCCGTTAATTTCGAGAGGAGAGGGTTTTATCATGAGTTGTAAAAAATTGAGTTTGTCGCTGCTTTTTGTTTTGGTTGTAGCGGTGGGGTGCCAAAATGCCCCGCAACCCAAGTTCGACGGAACGAAAATTCGCGGGTATGCCAGCGCTTTGTACAATCGCGAACTTTACCAACAGGCAGTGGTTCAGTACAATTTTTATTTAGACAATTATACCCTCGATGATTCCGAGGCTGCGCAGATAAATTACTCCATCGGAAATATTTATTTTGAACGTGTTCATGATTATGAAGGTGCCTTAACCTACTTTTTGAAGATTAAGCACCTCTACCCAGAAAGCGAATTATTGGATGAAGTGAACAAAAAGATGGTTGAGTGCCTGGAACGGCTTCAGCGTTCCGCCGACGCACAGCAAGTCCTGGAGGAAGCAACCCTCCTGGATCCGTCGCAAGCGCAAGGAAGCCGGTCAGGAGAGGTTATTGCCAAAATCGGTAAGCGCCGGATCACCAGTGGCGATCTGGACCATGAAATCTCTCTCTTGCGGCCTCATCTGCAAGCGCAATTAAATAGCAAAGATAAGAAGGTAGAATTTCTTAAGAAATTTATCGCAAATGAATTACTTTATAATACCGCGAGGAGAAAGGGATTAGAGAAAGATAAAGAAGTCGTTGAAGCAACCTTCCGGGCGAAGAAAGGATTTATGGTTGACAAACTTCTGGCAGAAGAAATTTCCAAAGAAGTTAATATAAATGAATCAGACGTTGAGCTTTATTATAAAGCCAATAGAGAGCAATATGGCGAAAAAGACGGCAATGGCAAAGTGGTTCGCACAAAGCCATTTGATGAGGTAAGGGGACAAGTGATGCAGGATCTTATACGTGAGGAGCAGAAAAAGGCCTATGACCGCCTGGTTCAAAGGATGATGCGGGCAGAGGCTGTAAATATTTACGATGACAAAGTGAAGTAGACCTCCTCTTATGTCATTTTCGGCTGCTTCTGCAGAGGTTACTCTGAGACAGCCGAAGGGCATCAGGGTAAACTCTGTGGTAAATCCGGTTATGAATTAAGGCAGATTGAAATGACAAGAGGAAATTAATTAGCTTAAAAGATGAGACTTAGGTTTATTGTTTTTTTGGCGTTCGCCGTATTTGTTTTATTCAGGCTTTCGTTTGCACAAGAAGGTTCAATTTCAATTCATTCCAAAGTCGACAAGAGCACGATCACAATTGGCGATCTTGTAACTTATTCGATTATTGTGACCCACGATGCCGGAGTTCAGGTTGAACTGCCCGAATTGGGCGCCAATCTTGGAGCTTTTGAGATTAGAGATTACACAGTTCATGAACCTTTTATCGAGAATAGTAAATCGGTTGAACAGTTTGATTATATCATTTCTACTTTTGACGTTGGGGAATTTGAAATTCCCCCGCTTAGCTTTTATTATTCATTCCCGCCCGACTCCATAAAACACGAGCTGAAAACAAGAAAACTAAAGATTCTCGTTGAAAGCATGAGACCCAGCGAAGAGGGAGATATCCGCGATATTAAAGCTCCGTTGGTTTTACCGAAAGATTACCGCAAGTGGATTATCTGGGGAAGCATCGGTTTTGCTGCAATCCTTTTTGCAGGCATTTTATTCTATATCTGGCGCAGAAAACGTGCCGGCAAGGGATTGCTGCCGGAAAAAATTAAGCCGCCGCACCCTCCACATGAAATTGCTTTGCAAGAATTGACTGCTCTAAAAGGATCATCATTATTACAGGAAGGCAAAGTGAAAGAGTTTTACATTCGAATTTCCGAAGTGATCCGCAGGTACGTCGAAGGCCGTTATTTCATTGTTGCAATGGAATTGACCACTTTCGAGTTGATAGAAAATTTGGAGCGCTCAGAAATTTCTGCTGAAGAAATTTCAATGTTCCAGGAGTTTCTCAGTACCTGCGATTTAGTCAAGTTTGCTAAGTACAAGCCAACCAGTGCGAAAAATTTGGTGAACCTTGACAAAGCCTTTGAAATCGTCGAATGCACGAAACTGATTTATGAAGAACCGGAAAAAACTGAGGGACCCCCCAAAGTTGAAAGTCTCATAAACCATGAAGAGCATTTGGCGGAACCCGTAGAGGAGCAGGGATAGCATGTTTACATTTGCTAATCCGAATTTATTATTCCTTTTTGTCTTAATACCGATCCTAATATTTTGGTATTTCCGTAGAAATAACAAACGCTTCGGTACTTTACGGTATTCAAATCTGGGCGTGGTGAAATCAGTTGAAAAATTTTCGAGCAAAAGGAAATACCGCCATCTTCCTTTTGTTTTTCGTCTTTTAGCTCTTTCTCTTTTAATTCTTTGTTTTGCCAGACCCCAGTCCAGTCACACAGAAGAAGAAGTGATCACCGAGGGGGTTGATATTATCTTAGCTCTCGATATTTCCAGCAGCATGTTGGCCGAGGACTTTAGACCGAATAACCGGTTAGAAGCAGCGAAACAGGTGGCTAAGGATTTTATTAAAGGAAGAAAAAACGATCGAATCGGCATGGTGGTATTTGCCGCCAAAAGTTTCACACAGTGCCCTCTGACTTTGGATTATGGAATTCTACTCAATTTTATTGATGAAGTGGAAAGCGGCATGATCGAGGATGGGACTGCGATTGGGATGGCAATTGCGAATGCCGCGAACCGGCTCCGTTACAGCAAGGCAAAGAGCAAGATCATCATCCTCTTGACGGATGGGCAAAATAATAAGGGGCAACTTGATCCGATTACAGCCGCTAAAGTCGGTCAAGCGTTTGACATCAGAATCTACACCGTAGGCATCGGTAAACGAGGCACAGCGCTTTATCCGGTGGATGATCCGATCTTTGGGAAACGATATGTGCAAATGCCCGTTCAAATAGATGAAAAGACTTTGAAAGAAATTGCTAAAATAACCAAAGGCAGTTACTATCGAGCCACCGATAAAGAAAGTCTGGATAAAATTTTTCAGGAAATCGATCAACTGGAAAAAACCAAAATCGAGATAAAACAATTTGCGCGTTTCAAAGAATTGTTTTCAACTTATTTGTTTATGGCCTTAGGCCTCATCGTGGCCGAGGTGGTGCTGACGAATACTAAATTTCGAAAAATACCATAAAATCAGATTACCCACAAAGACACAAAATTCACTAAGTTCATAGACTAAATGGGTCATACCCGACTGCGGGGGTATGACGAGATTGAAGTTTTGCCTGAGATGGAATTCAGGAAATAATCAAGAATTCAGAATAAAATGCTTAGGTTTGCCGACAACGAATATTTCTTATTTTTGCTTTTAATCCCGGTATTTATCGGATTTTACTATTTTGTATTTAAATGGAAAAAGCGGGCTTTGGCTCGTTTTGGCAATCTTGATTTAGTGAATAAATTAAGCCAGTCCACAAGCCGCGGCCGTCAAATTGGTAAAGCAGCGCTGCTGATTTTTGCCGTTTTATTTATGACCCTTGCGCTCGCCCGTCCCCAAATTGGCACTCGTTTGGAAGAGGTCAAAAGGGAGGGCGTCGATATTTTTGTGGCGTTAGATGTTTCTTTCTCCATGCTTGCGGAAGACATTCAACCGAGCCGGCTTGCCAAAGCAAAACATGAAATTGCCACATTTATTGATTTGCTTGAAGGGGACCGAATCGGGCTTATTGCATTTGCTGGAAAAGCATTTATCCAATGTCCACTTACCCTGGACTATGGCGCTGCCAAGACCTTTCTGGAAATTATGGATCCAACTTTGATTCCGGATCCCGGGACCAACCTAAGCGCTGCTATTGCATTGGCGATGAAAAGTTTTGAGTCAAAAGAACGAAAGTATAAGGTTTTGATTCTCATCACTGATGGTGAAGATCATGGCAATAAGACTCAAGATATTGCCGGGGCGGCGGATAAAGAGGGCGTAATTATTTTCACGGTCGGAATAGGTTCTCCAAAGGGCGTGCCAATTCCTTTATATGATCAAAGGGGCGCTAAGAAAGGCTTTAAGAAGAATCAAAAAAACGAGGTTATTCTGACCAAGCTGGATGAATTAACGCTGCAGAAAATCGCCTTGGCCACAGGAGGGAAATTCTATCATTCAACCACCGGTGAAACAAAGCTGGAGAGGATTTATCAGGAAATTTCAAAGATGGAAAAAAAAGAGCTGGCCTCTATGAAGTTTTCACAATATGAGGACAGATTTCAATATGTTATAGGTTTTGTAATCCTACTGCTGGTTTTGGAGCTTATTATTTCTGAGAGAGTTAAAACCGGTCGAGAGTGGCGCGGAAGATTTGAGCAATAGTTTAGGAGAAATAAATGCGGAAGATGATTCTCTTTTTAATTCTGAATGTATTTTTTGTGATTTCAGCTTTTGCCCAAGGCGGCCACAAACAGGTGACCGCGGGCAATAAGCTCTACGCCGAAGAAAAGTATGACGAAGCCAATAATAAATACCGCGACGCACTTGTCGAAAACCCTGAGTCTTCAATCATAAATTTTAATATCGGGGACGTGCAATACAAAAAACGCCATTTTGAAGAGGCCATTAAATCTTATGAAAAGTCGACTTCCTCCGATGAAATTAAAGTGCAATCGGGAAGTTATTATAACATTGGCAATACACTTTATAAAATGGGCAAGCTGCCAGAAAGTATTTCAGCCTACAAAAAAGCTCTTGAATTAAATCCTGAAGATGAAGATGCTAAATATAATTTGGAGTATGTGAGAGCAAAACTCAAAGATAAATCAGAGAAGCAGCCTCAAGAAAATCAACAACAGCAGCAAGAGGAGCAGAATCAGGATAAAGAACAAAATTCTGAAGAGCAGAAAGAAGAACAGCAAGAACAGCAGCAAAACAATCAGGAAAATCAGGAAAACCCTGAGGAACAACAGGAACAGCAGCAAGAGCAAGCCACTGAACCCAAAGAGATTTCCAAAGAAGATGCGGAAAGGCTTTTGAATGCCTTGCAAAATGAAGAAAAAGATTTATTAAAGGAGCAGAAACCGAAGAGGCGGGGTCGACCTTTCAGAGGAAAAGATTGGTAAAATATGTAAAGTAGAAATTTCCCGGAGGATTCTCTGGCAATTTGATAGGTAAAAATAGAATGGTCAAGAAATCCTCGCCCATGATTGACTTGCAAGCAAATCCGATTTAATTTTATGAGTAGAAAGTATAAATTTTCTGTTTTAACTTCCCTCGCCTGGATTCTTTTTTTGACGGCAGTTCCAAGTTTCACGCAGGATTTCGAGATAAAAGCTTATGTAAATAAATCATCAGTCCGGCTGAATCAGCAGTTTGAGTTGAATGTCGAATTGTCCGGTCGAGACGTTCAAAGAGTCTCTGACCCGGAGGTACCGGTTTTAGATGGCTTTGCTTCTTTTATCGGCACCAGCAATTCTACAAGTATGCAATTTGTAAACGGCCGGATGTCAGTCTCCAAAACTTTTACACATCATTTTTTAGCTTCTACTGAGGGTAAGTTTCAAATTCCAGCTATTACTGTTAGATACAAAGGTGAGACCTATTCAACCGACGTTATTGACATTGAGATTGTCAAAGGGACCTCACCTCAGCAACGAAGTTCCCGCATTCCTGGTTCCCCGAACGATCCGCAGGATTTATCTGAGCAATTGTTTCTAAAAGCTTCTGTTGATAAACGGCGTGTTTACAAGAACGAACCGGTTATTATCAGCTATAAAATTTATACGACCGTGAATGTGACCAATTATGGTGTTTCTCAATTGCCTAGTACGGTTGGGTTTTGGTCGGAGGAATTTGAAATGCCGCAGCGTCTGACGTCATTTACTGAATTTGTTAATGGCCGTCAGTATCAAGTATACGAAATTAAAAAAATGGCTCTTTTCCCCCAAGGCTCGGGTCAGAAAACTTTAGAACCGATGGTCATCGAATGTGAGGTACAGTTACCCCGCCGAAGACGACGAAGCCGGGATATATTTGACAGTTTTTTTGACGATCCGTTTTCCCGGAATACCAAAAGGGTAGGCATTCAGTCAAACTCAATCTCAATTGAAGTGCTGCCGCTTCCCGAGAAAGGTAAACCCAGCGACTTTTCCGGGGCTGTTGGAAGTTTTTCAATCCGTTCGTCCGTTGACAAAACCAGGGTAAAGACAAATGAGGCAATTACGCTTAAAGTAAATATTTCGGGAACAGGAAATATCAAAATAGTGCCCCAGCCAAAAATCGATTTTGCTTCGGATTTCGAGGTATATGATCCGAAAATCAATGAAAGTATTAAAAGGAGCTCCGGCCAAATCTCCGGTTCTAAATTATTTGAATATGTGATTATCCCGCGGTTCCCGGGCCAGCAGTCGATCAAACCCGTTACATTCTCCTATTTTGATTTGCCCTCAAAAACATATCGAACAATATCCACCGATACAAAAGTGATTTCGGTTGCTAAGGGTGATGATCAATTTGTTAATGTTGGCATTGGCAGTTCAAAAGAAGATGTGAGATTTATTGGCCAGGATATTCATTATCTCCAAACGAGAATTCCGGAATTTCAAAGAAAAAATAGTGTATTTTATAAGAAAACATTTTTCTATGTGATTCTGATATTTCCTCTCATTATTTTAGGAACTGCTTTTGCTTATCGGGCGCATTTAGATAAACTGAGCTCAAATGTGGCTTACGCCCGCAGCCGAAAAGCAAATCATATGGCCCTGAGTCGGCTGAAAGACGCAAATAAACAAATGAAGGCAAATAATTTATCTGGGTTTTATGGAGAAGTTTCAAAAGCGTTAATGGGATTCATTGGCGACAAATTGAATGTGGCGTCGGCCGGTCTCATCACCGACGAAGTCGATAAAATGCTTCATGTTCAGAAGATTGAAGAAAATACTGTTTCCAGCTATCTTGATTGTTTAAAAACGTGCGACTATAAACGATTTGCGCCAGGCGATTCAAACAACCTGGCAATGAGTGATTTTTTTGAAAAGGCAAAAAAAGCGATTATTAATTTAGAAAAAGAAATCTAATGGACATGAAATTCGATAAATATTTTAGTTATTTTATGATCATGACTTTGTCAATTCTTTGCTTGGCAAATACTCTTCTCGCAAAGGAAGTGGAAGTTTTTTTTGTGAGGGGAAACGAGTCTTACCAGGCGGGCAATTATAAAGTTGCAATCAAGGAATTCGAGAAGATTCTAAATTCAGATTATGAAAGTTGGGAAGTCTATTATAATCTTGGCAATGCCTATTTTAAAGATGGACAAACCGCGAAAGCAATTCTAAACTTCGAGCGGGCAAAGAAACTTAATCTAAAAGACGAGGATATTAATTATAATTTAGAGCTGGCTAATTTGGCCATCGTCGATCGAATACAAGAGCTGCCGCAGTTCTTTCTTTTTAAGTGGGCATCAACTATAGCGCATTCAATCAACTTAAAAGTACTCGGCGGAATTACCCTCTCAACGTATTTACTTTTAATCTTCCTCACCGTTTTTCGGATTTATCTAAAATCACCTCAATTGCAAAGAGCCGCTTTTGTCTCAATAATTGCTGCCTCTGTCACTTTAACTGTCTTTACAGGACTTTTTGTAATGAGGATTTTTGAGAATGAGACCAAAATCGAAGCTATCGTCATCAAAGATAGGGTCGATGTTAAAAGTGCGCCGGGCGGCCTGACAGAGGTTTTTACTCTCCACGAAGGTGTGAAAGTTCAAATAAAAGATCACTCGGAAACTTGGGTTAAGATTCGTCTCGCCGACGGAAAAATCGGTTGGTTAGAGGCAGATGTTTTAGAAACAATCTAAGTAACCAACTTGCCCGGATAAATGTCCTCAATTGATTTCCAAAAAATTAAAGCAGACTTCCATTCTCAATTTTCAATTAACATTAAGAAAGCATTAGTTGTTACGCTCGTATTTTTTAGCCTGTTAGTCGCTATCTCCCCTCGTATAAAGCTCAGTGTTGAAGAGGTCGTGCCGCCAAACATTATCATCCATGTTGAGAATATTCCAATCACACGTCAGACGAGAATGAAGCCTCCACCCAAAAAGCCGACTGTACCTGTGCCGTCAGAAGATGAAACCATTCCGGAAGATGTTACGATTGAAGAAACCACACTGAAATATACTAATATTTTTGACGACTCACCGGGTGTTCCAGGAATCACCGGAACAAACATCACCCCGCCAAAACCCATTGCCTGGGTTTTCCCGGAATACCCGAAAGAAGAAAAGAAAAAAGGCGTGCAGGGGGTGGTGAAATTGAGTATTCATATCGACGATAAAGGGAAAGTTGTTGAAGTGATCGTGCTCGATAATACCACGAACAGCGAAAAATGCGCCCAGGCGGCTGTCGACGCTGCATACGGGAGTCGTTTTCGCCCTGCCAAAGAAGGCAATCGTGCGGTTAAATTCTGGATTACCCAGCCTTACCGATTCGATATTAAAAACTGACTGTTAACTTTGTTGTCAGTTGCCGTTAATTCCCTTTCCAGTTATAAATACTATCCGCCAGATCAATTTCATTAATTTTGAACCAATTGGGCTCATAAACTGTTAGATTTATTGCACGCATTGACAAGATTCTTAACTAATTAATAGAGTGGCATGCCATTTGCCTAACCATTCATAGATTAACGCTAATAAATTAGGATTAATTGTGAGGAGAATAAAATGAAGTTGCACACATTTAACAATCTAATCTTGTTCAGCTTGATGTTCGTTTTGTTGCTCTTCTTCTCCGGGTGTTATACCCAGCTTGCGAAACCTGATTCAAGTAGGGCAGATCAAGGCACATACGCGGACGAGTCAGAAGATTATGCGGAAGAGCCAGAAGATTATTATGAAGATGAAGAATACGGTGAAGACGATGATTATGAGGATTATGAAGAGGGCGATATCGAGGATTATGATGAAATTCACTTAACGCGCAGATATTATCACGACACTTATGTTTATGGCGGTTATCCTTCCCCCTGGTATTACGATCCTTTTTATGATCCTTACTTTTACGATTCGTATGCACCCTATTCAAGTCATGTTTCCTTGCATGTAGGATACCGTGATCCATTTTTCATCGGTTACCAGCGTCGTTTTTACGACCCTTTTTACGATCCATTTTATTTTGGATACTATGGCTCTCGATATTCTTTCGGTTATACCAGTGGTTTCTACTTTGACGGTGGGTGCCTGAGATCAGGTTCGTACGGCTATTACGGAAATTACTACCCCAGGACAAGCGTTGCATCGGTCCGCAGTGTTCCAGCAAAACAGCGTGATTTTACCCGGCGCGGCAGAAGAGGCTCCGATTTCGGGTACGAACGCTCACGAGATGACAATTATACGCCGGTCTCAAGAGTTTCATCAGGAACATCCAGTGGTCAGAGTGTTCGGAAAGAAAGTGCATCCAGCAAAGACCGTATAAAAAGACGGAAAAGAAGATCCGACTCGAGTGATCAGGGAAGGCGAGGGAAACGCATTGAGAGGGTCGGCAAAAGTTCTGATAATGGGCGGGAGTCAAGTGGCCGAAGTGATTCCAAATTAAAATCAAGAAGAAAAAACAGCAGCAGTGACGGAGACGAGGCTGTAAAGAGCCGGAGAAGCAAAACCAAAAAGTCACGAAGTTCGATTTCCAGAAGGTCGAAGAGCAATAGAAGCTCGCCTAAATATAGAAAAAGTTCTTCAAAAGCCGGTAAATCCTCGTCAAGTAAAAGTGTAAAACGCAGAAACTCGAGCGAGCGGTCATCAAAATCCCAGAGCAGTCCGAAAAGAAGCTACAAACCCAGTGGCTCCAAGTCAGGCAACAGCTCTGGTGGCAGCGGCAAAAGTTATAGAGGTGGTAGCAGTAAAAGCAGCGGTTCATCAAAATCTTCGGGACGATCATCTTCTTCCCGCAGGGGCAAAAGACGCTAGTTATGGTTAATTTAACCAATGGAGCGCCGAACCATGAGGATAAATATGAAAATTGTAAGTAAAGTGGTTACATTGGGTGTTGTAATTTGTTTATCAGGAAGCAGCCTGGCACAAGAGGAAATCTTCTCTTTAGGCATGCAGCTTGGTACCGGGGCAAGAGCCATCGCGATGGGCGGTGCTTACACATCAGTTGGCGGCGATTTCTCTGCTTCTTTCTGGAATCCCGCCGCCCTTGCAGATATTAGACGGGTCGAATTTTACGGCTCGCTCAGTCACCTGATGCGGCAGAATACGGTGGAATTTGGGGTTCCATTTGATCCCGCAATAAACGAAAGTGAAGAAAACTTCACTAAGTTTAACTCTGCCGGCCTGGCCTATCCGGTCCCAACGGAACAAGGAAGTTTGGTTTTTTCCTTTGGATATAATCAAGTCAAATCCTATGATTCTAATTTTGACTTTCGGGCTTTCAATTTCAGTCCGGATGATTCAGTGAACCAGGCCTGGAAGGAGCTGGAAACCGGCAGCTTAAA
>Ga0209980_10001044_pt1 | contig 15241 bp, 12 predicted proteins | sample CR02metaG_FD_183611 | JGI IMG/M metagenome (GOLD analysis project Ga0209980, IMG submission 183611) | Deep subsurface microbial communities from Mariana Trench to uncover new lineages of life (NeLLi) - CR02 metaG (SPAdes) (version 2) | ecosystem: Environmental > Aquatic > Marine > Ocean trench...
TCCTCGAAAGCGGCATCGCGTTGCTCGGCGCTAGGGTACCAGAGAAATTTCTCCCAGCCCTCATCTACCAGGTTACGAAAAGGATCTTCCCGGTTTAACGTCACCTTGATGCCGAATGGCCGCGGCAGCCCGCGTTGCTCGGCGAGATTGTGTTCGTTGGAAATTTCCATGCGGTTCCTGTTGCAGTTGTTGTTAAAAGAACGCTCCGGCAGCAATATTATTGCACAGTCTCAAACAGGCGAAGTCATTTTTTTCGGGCAAAGAAATACTGGTCTGGCAGCACCAGTCGCAAAAGAGGTCTGTCCCTTTTTCAAGGGAATTGCCGGTCGTTGGCGCCTTCGCGATCCTGCCAGCGCAGAATTTTTCGGGTGACGAACAGGTACATGCGTTTGCCGGTGGCAGCCCAGGCGCGGGCGGGCCAGGCCGGCGTTTCGAGAATGTCGATTTGCCGCCGGGTCAGTTTTTCCGGGATGTAATTGCGTTTGTGTTTGAGCAGGTGACGCAGGTCTTCCCGCGCCAGCATCCGGAAAACCGCACCGCGCTTTGCCGGGCACCAGGCGAGCTGGAAATCGACCAGTGCGGGGGACCCGTCGGGTGTGACCAGCCAGTTCGCCTCCTTGGCGAGGTCATTGTGGGTAATCCCCGCCCGGTGCAGGCGGCGCAACAGCGTCAATGCCTGGCGGTAGTAGCCTGGGTCGAGAGGCCTTGCCTGTTGCATCGGCTGGCCTTCTATCCAGCTGCGCTCAAGCGTAGCCCCGTCCCAGCCGAGCAGGGCGGGCAGCCCGGCCATCCCGTCCGCGTGCAGCAGGGCGCGTGCTTCGCGGCGCGCCAGCCAGCGCGCGATGGGGCGGGCCCACGCGCGGGCGGCCGTGGTGTCGCGCCTTGTCCATCGCTCCCCGTCTTGCTCGACCCTCATGATTCGGCCGAACAGATCGGATTTGAGCTCGGTTTCAGCGCTCTCGTGGTTATCGCTCAATATCGTAAGCCTTTGTTTATTGGAACAAGATTAGCCCCGGTGGGGCCGGTTGACCAGCGCATGCTGGTACATGTGCCCGGGTTTGGCCAGAATGCGAGGGACCATGAGCGGAACCCATCGAAAATTGGCTGCCGGCGACGGTAGATCTTCGACCGGCAGTTTTTATGTCGTGGGTGGCCCGGTGCAGTCGGACCGTCCTTGCTACATACTGCGCAAGGCAGACGAAAAGCTGTTCGACAGTCTGCGTGAAAACGACTACTGCTACGTCCTGGGTCCGCGGCAGACAGGCAAGTCCAGCCTGATGGCGGCCACCGCTCATCGCCTCAGCGACAAAGACGAACTGGTTTCCGTCGTCGATCTGACCCAGGTGATCTCCCGACAGGCAGGCACGGACCCATCCCGCTGGTTCTACGGCATCGCCTACCGGATCGTTCGCGATCTCAGGCTTCGTGTCGACTTGCAATCGTGGTGGCAGGAACGCGGTGCGCTGACCATGCAGCATCGCCTTTTCGATTTTTTCTGGGAGATCGTGCTGGCGAACACGAACCGCCCGGTCACCGTTTTTTTCGATGAAATAGAAGACACGCTGGGTCTGCCCTTTGCGGAGGAGTTTTTTTCCGGGCTGAGGGCCTGCCATAACTCGCGGGCGGCCGAGCCCGATTTCGAGCGTCTGCGCTTCGTCATTATTGGTGTCGCGACACCGATGCAGCTATGCCCGAACCAGGCACATGCGCCGTTTCCGATCAGCCGGCAGATTGATCTCAATGATTTTACGATGACCGAGGCCTGTGGCCTGCTGCCAGGGCTCGGTCTCGATGCGCAACGCGCGGCCCGGGCGCTTGAACGAATCAGGTACTGGACCGGCGGACATCCCTACCTGACCCAGAAAATTTGTCGTGCGGTATCCAGGCGCGACGCGGGAGCAGACATCGGCGATACAGTCGATGAGATAGTCAACGAGCAGTTCCTGGCGAGAAACCGCGCGCGCGAGGAACCGAATCTTGCGATGATCAGGCGGCGATTGTCGTTACGGCGCAAGGACGCAGTTGCGCTGAAATTGTATGGAAAACTGTGCAAGGGCGCGGGGATCGCGCATGACCCGCGCTCGCAAGTACACCAGACGCTCTGTCTCGCTGGCCTGGTGCGGGCCAATAAACAACACCAGCTGGTGGTCAGAAACCGCATCTACAAACAGGTGTTTACGCCGCGCTGGGTCAACCAGCAATTGCCGTTCGACTGGAAGGGCCTGGGCAAGGCATCGGTAGTTGGTTTGTTATTGCTGGGCGTACCGCTTTGGTACACGCAGATCCTGCCGCGCCCGTATATCGAAACGCTGAGTGCCGCAACCGAGGATTACCAGTTGGCGATGGCGGCATACAACGATTTGCGCTCGATACCGGGTTATGGCGATACCGCGGACCGCCTCTTGTCCGGTGTACTGATGAGGCGGAGTCTGCGTGCCGTGAGCTTGCCGCAGGCGCTGGAAGCAGATCAGGGTTTACGCACGATGCCGGACAACAGTGCATTGGCGGACCAGTTGCTCGCTGGATTCTGGGACCGCCAGGCGCAGCAGGCAGAGCAAGCCGAGCAGCGCGACGAGGCCTTGCTGTTCCGGCTCTACAGCCTGATCGACGACCGGCCATACCGCAGGCGGCAGATCGCGGAACTGATCGGCAAGGATTACCCGGTTCTTGCTGCGACCATCCGGCCGGCGGGACCCTTGCAACAGGCGATCATCGGCGCTGATGGCGAGCGGGTGACGACGCTGGCCGCCGGAGGGTTGTTGCAGGTTTGGGATGGTCGAGACGGCGCGCCGATGAACCCGGTGGCAACGGTCCTTGCGGCCGAGGAATACGTGGGTCTGGACCGCGAGATTCTGGTAACCCTGGAGGGCAGCATCGGTGGCTTGACCCTGGAATTGTTGATTGACCACCCGGACCCGTCGGCGCTGATGGTTCGTGTCATTTCACCGCAGGGCACAGCGGTAACCCTGAATTCGTCCACGGCGAAGACCACGAGTGAGGGCCTGGTTTTCGATACCGGCAGTCATCGCGCGCTGGCGGGTTTGGATCGCGAAGAGATGCGCGGAGGCTGGCAGCTGCATATCGAGGATCACCAGAAGCAGGTGCAGGGCAAGCTGATCGGCTGGCGGTTACGCTTTACCGGCTTCGACCGGCAAGCGCAACAGGAAATGCTGGCCACGCCGGTCAATTTGCCGCAGCCGCGCAGCACGGAAAGAACCCGCATCGTGCTAAGCGCCAGCGGGCGTTATGCCGCGGCCTACAGCGATAGCGAGACTCTGGGCGGCCTGGTCAATATCTGGGACCTCCATGATGGCGTGCAACTATCCCGGCCCATGCGCGGCGCCGGCCTGGCTCCGTTTGCGTTCGCCGATGGCGACCGGTTGCTGCTGGCGCTGGATGCAGCCGGCAAGAATCTGCTCGCCTGGGATATTCAGGACGGTTCCCTGCAGATGACCATCGAAGCGCTCGGACATTTCGCGAAGACACCGGTACTGGATCCGACCACCACACTGATGATGGTCGAGGACCGCGATGAGCAGGAATTGCCTCTGCTGCGGGTCTTTGCGATGGACCAGCGCAGCGAACTGGCCCGAATCCCGTTTGCGCAAAAACCACGGGCGCTGGCGATAGACCCACAGCAGGGCCGCTGGCTAGCCTCATCCGCCGGCAATCGTGACGTGGAGGTCTGGGATCTGGCGGCCGAGGAACTGATGGATGAATACCTGCTGGATTTTCCGGTCGATCGCCTGTTGGTTGACTTGCGCGGCCGCTGGCTGGCCGCCGTTGGGGTAGACGGCTCGGTCGATATTCACGCCGTTGGCGGCGGTACCGGACGATCGTTGAGAACTGTAATCGATGAGCCCGCAGCGTTGATTTTCCACCCGGCGGAGGACGCGGTTCTGGTCCTGCGCCAGGGCGCCTGGCAGCTATTGGGGCTGCCCGCGGGGGAAGCCTTGTCGCCGCCTCTGCGGCATGCCGGCGGCGGCGCCAGCCTGGCCGCAGTGACCACCGACGGGAAGCTGATGACCGGCGGCGAGGGTCATGCCCTGCGCTTGTGGAATATCCCCGAGACCGGTTCGCGATCGGGAAGGGATACGCGCTATGGCAGTGGCGACGAGTTGACCGCGGTCAAGGTTAGCCAGGATGGGCGGCGGGTGGCTGCCGGCTTACCCGATGGCGGCATTCGAATCTGGCAGCGGATCGATGATGAGGTGCGTTCGCAATACCTGCCCGCCGACAGCGCGTTTTCCGCAACGGTAAGCGCGCTGGCTTTTGACCCTGCCTCGAACCTGCTGGCTGTGGCGGACCTGGCGGGGGCGATCCGCTTGCTGGATCCTGCTGGCGGGGTAAGCCGTTTGCTGGGTAGTCAGGCCGGGATCGTCGATCATTTATTGTTCAGCCCGGATGGCTCCCGGCTGGCGGCCGCTGGCGAGTTGGGCGCCCGCTTGTGGTTCGTTGACGAAATAGGCGAATCGGTCCCGATGGGCAGCGAAGACCCGGTTTCTCACCTGGTTTTCAGCCCGGACGGCAGCCTGCTGGCGATCAGCCCGGAGCTGGGCGAGTTGTCGGTCTGGCATGCCGCGTCGGGTGACTCGGCGGGGAGTGTCCGGCCACAAGGCCAGGTTAGCGTTGCGGCATTCAGCCCGGATCAGGGGGTTTTGGCCACCGGCAGCAAGGACGGTACGTTACAGTTCTGGGGTCTCGAAGATGGCTCGGTGGTCTGGCCAGCGGTACAACTGGGGGGCCCGGTCAGGGAGATGGCTTATACCGGCGCCGGCCGGTCGCTGGTTGCGATCAGTGACGATTGGGCGCATTTGCTGACCCTGCCTCTTACCGGACCGCGGGTTGTGCAAAGCCGCTTTTTGCCCGAACGCATTCCGCATGACGGCTTTTTCCTGTCGGGTGACGAGCCGCACGGTTTGCAGTATCTGGACTGGGTCGATGGGGGCGCACACTGGATCCGGACCCTGGAAATGGACAGTGCGGAACTGGGAGGCTGGTCTGGCGATAGCGGTGATTTGACGACGCACTGGCAGGATCTGCTTGGCCTTGCTATCGATGCGGACGGGCAGATCCGGGTCGGCGACTCGGTTCTCGATCTCGCCGGCAGTCTGGATACAAGACATGAGCCATTGCCATAGCAGTCGATGCGTTGGTCTGTGGATTGCTGATTGATGGTTGCAGTTTGTACGCCGGCGCACACGCCCAGAAGTATTGGCCATGGGATGTCCTATACTGATAAGTAGGTTCAAGGAGCGGCAAAACGATGCCTGCCATGCCGGTTCCTGGGTAACATTGCGTTTAGCAACGCAGAGCAACGAGATGCATCATAAGGGTTGGTAGCGGGAGCAAGTTGATGGCCGATACAGACACTGTCAGGGATTCACTGATGGAAAAACGTGCGGAGCTGGTTACCCGCCTGGACAAGATCACCAGCGATGTTCGTCACGAAAATCAACCGGTCGAATCGGATTTCGCTGAACTGGCCGTACAACGGGAAAATGACCAGGTCATCGATGCGCTGGGCGAGGCAACCCGCCAGGAGCTGACCCAGGTTAACCGGGCGTTGGTGAGCATTGAGAACGGAGAGTACGGGTGTTGCAGCGATTGTGGCAGGGAGATCCATGTCGAACGGCTAAAGGTATTGCCGTACAGCACCAAGTGCCTGCAATGCGCAAGCCGCAGCGAATAATGTCCCGAAAAAACGACATTTGTGGATGATCGGCCCGACAGAGTAGAATTCGGCCATGCATAGTGTCGTGCCGAACAAATGAACAGACTGCCACTGGTTTTATTGCCTGCCCTCGTTTTCATGGGCTGCGCTGAACCCGAAAAGCCACCCGCATCGATTGCGACGATGATCGAAGACCCGGCGTTGCTGGACGCGGTGCTGGCACGGTGTACGGCAGGGGACGAGGAATTTCGTGCCAGGCGGGAATGCAAAAACGCGCGTCGCGCGGTCGACGCTGTTGCCACTGCGGAAACGGAGGACAAGGAGAAGGCCGATCTGGAGGCCCAGTCCGAACGCAAGCGTGCCGCATTGCGCCGCCAGCGGGATCGCGTGGACCAGCAAAGGGAGGTTACCGAGGAGCGAGCCGAGACAAAAGCCGCGGCAAAAGAAGCTGAAGAGCTGACCGGCTCCGCCGATTATGCTGACCACCTGATTGCAGAAGAGGCGGTGGTCTTGCCGCCGACCACCCCGATCGGTGCAGTGATCGAGCCCGAAATAACCGAGGACGCTCCGCTGCCGGGGCTGGATGAGTCTGCAATTTGCACAATCGACCCGGTGGCCTTGTCCACCGCTGATCTTGAGATGTTGCTGATTGCGTTGCAGGAAGAATGGCAGTTTCGCCAGGCGCGCGATGAGCCTGCCGGAGCCAATGACGGAGAACAATTGCCGGGTCAGGAAACGGGGTCCGCGACCGAGGGCGACCAACAAGAAAACAAACCGGCGGCAGTATTTTCCGGTGGTGGCGGTGGCTAGCCCACCTGCCACCATGGATCGCTATTGTTGGTGATACGCGGGTTGGCTTCCGCTGCTCGTCGCAGGGTGGTGTGCGCCTGCGCGACGTCGCGGCCGGATTATTCGTCTGGGTCGGGGTCGGCTTCCGGTATCGGTTCGGGCGTATAGACCGGAAAGGTCTTGACGCCGCTGTTGCTCTCGCCGTCGTCTGTGCCCGGCTCGCCATACTGGATCGCGCTGCCGGGGGCTGGAGCATATTGTGCCAGCGTCGCCATGAACTCGCGGGCCGGCTGCGGTGGCCTGATGTCGCCATAAATGATTTCGCCGGCGTCAACGGAATCGCGATGGTAAAACCTGGCGTTTGCCTTGTCGTCTATGGAAATCACCGAGCCTGCCAATGCCACGCCGACAAACAAACCGCGGCTTCTGGAGTATGAATAAACCTCTGCATCGAACTTGATATCGGTTGCGGCGCTGCCGGTGCGGCCGACCGGTCCCGCGGCCACCGATGCATCGGCGCCAAGGGTCAGTTTGCCACCGGTGATCCCGTCCACGCCCTTCTTGTTCTTGAAAACCAGGATCAGATCGGTCTCGGAAATGCCAATCTGTAATCCCCAGCTACCGCCGGTCAGCTTGATAAAGCTTGGATTGCTCCAGCTGTTATCCGCCCTGCGCACGCTGATGGTGCCCTTGCCGAAGCGGCCGCCAAAACCCAGCCCCGCCCGTATGACGCCTGGTATGACAGCAACTGCGTAGGCCTTTGCCAGCAAGGACTCCGGGATTCTCGTCTCTCTGATGCGCATGATTTGATCGAGGACCACGACCGCATCATCGATACGTTTTTCTTCCTTGCTTTGCGCCTGCACCAGCAACGGTGCGAAAAACAGAACCACGAGCCCCGCAAGCAGACTGAATGTTCTGGGCATAGCCATTATTATCTCTCCGCGTTTCTGGGTGTGAACCCGAATTCCGTTCAAGGTTCCCATCGAGGCCAGCATGGCCAGCTTACTTTAATGGTGAAGGGAATATCCAGTGACCGCGGGTCCGGCTACACTGCGCAAGCTGCCTGTCGTTTTTGCAAAGGAGAGAGTATGGAAAGAGCAGTGGTTTTGCGCCGGTTTCTGATGTTTGCAGGCTGCCTGTTGTGGTCCGTTGTCGCAACGGCCGAGTGGTATACGAACGAGCAGGCAATCATGGGCACCGTCATCCGCACCGAGTTGTGGAGCGATGACCCGCTGACGGCTGCCGAAGCGATCAGGCTGGTCAATGAAGAAATGCACCGCATTGACCGGTCGATGAGTACCTACAAGCCGGATTCCGAAATTTCGCGGATCAACCGGGATGCGGCGAAAAACCCAGTCACGATCAGCGCCGAATTGCTGGAGCTCATTGCCAGGGGAATCGAAATGTCGCGGTTGACCCACGGCGCATTTGACATCACCTATGCCAGCGTTGGCCAGCTGTATGATTTTCGCGCCGGTGTCCGGCCCGATGAGAAACAGATAGCGGCCACTCTGCCCGCGATAAATTACCGGTTTGTCGAGCTGGACCTGGTGGAACGCACTGTATTCTTTGCCAGGCAGGGTGTACGGATCGATCTGGGTGGCATCGCCAAGGGGTACGCGGTCGAACGCGGTGCAGGCATCCTCCGCGCGCAGGGTATAGCGCACGGGCTGGTCAGCGCGGGCGGCGATAGCCGGGTTCTGGGCGATCGGCGCGGTGCGCCATGGATAGTCGGCGTTCGCGACCCGAGAAACAGCGATCGGGTTGTCGCCAGGTTGCCGTTGATCGACGAAGCGATTTCCACTTCCGGTGACTACGAGCGGTTTTTTGAGGAGGACGGGGTTCGTTATCACCACATAATCAGTCCGGCCACCGGCCACTCGGCCAGTGAAGTGCGCAGCGTCACGATTATCGGGCCCGACGCGACGATGACAGACGGTCTTGCCACCAGTGTATTCGTGATGGGCGTAGACAACGGATTGCAACTGATCGATTCGCTGGATGACTTTGAAGCGGTGATCGTCGACCAGCACGGACGGCTGCACCGGTCCGGCGGGTTTCTACCGCCGAAAAAATAAGCGACAGACGCGACACCGGCCGGGGTTTCCCGCCGGTGCCCGCTTATGTATCAAAGTCAGTGATTGCTAATCGCGAGCCACCCCCTGTCTCTGACTGGCGACAATAAAACCCCTTCAAAAACAGTAACTTGAGATAAACAGGGAAATAACTGTTTGCACCTTGCGACGATTAAGGACGTGATTTTCCATAAAAGCCTGCACGGCTCACGTCCGGGTTTCGCGTTTGTCCGCTAAGTCGATGATTTCGCGAGCGATTACTCAAGCTGGCACGAAAGTTGCCATATATAGTGTGTGGCGTTTCTTTATCAACCACCAGGTGATCGACCAGGGGTCGTTTAGCCAGGTGATACGGATCGAGCGCCGTCTGCCGGGAGCCCTTTTAGGTCAAGGGTTTAAAGCGTGCGGCGTTCGATTGACATAAGACGTAAGCCTGTGCACGGTGCAGGGTACTGATAAAGGCAAACTCGCCGAAAGGTGAGGACGCAAAGCAACCGGTCTAAGGGAATTCCTATGACGGCGGGGCTGCCAGTTTTTTTGCAGCCGTTCGACCTCCTCCGTGAAACCCCCAAACCGGTCTGTTCTTGGCCTGAGTTCACGACCCATGCCAATGGGAGTGGTGAGCCTTGAGCCGGGTTCTTTGCTTTGTTGCCTCCTGGTTTCATCGACGGGACGGGTACGGATATGGACAAAGTAAACAGGAAAAAGTCAGCCGGAGTTCTTATTCTTGCGGCAGCCGGTTTATTGCTCAGCAGCTGTGGCAATAGCACCAGGGAAGAAGTCGTGGTCGAAGGCGCCCTGGCGATCGTTTTCGTTCAACGCGGTGTTGGCGCGGTTGGCAACCCGACCGATGGCATTATTTTTCAGGCCGGCGGCGATCTGATGAGCATGGATCTTTCCTCGCCGAGCGCGACGATGATCAATCTGACCGAGGCATACACGCTGGGCGCCGGCGATGCCTCGGACCCGGAAGTGTCTTTCGATGGCGAGCGCGTGCTTTTCTCCATGCGCGGACCCAATGACCCGACCTGGAATATTTTCGAATACGAAATGGCTACCGCAGCCTTGACCCGTATCGTCAGCGACGATCTTGTCGCCAACGCCGGCGACGATGTCGACCCGGCTTATCTGCCTGACGGACGAATCGTGTTCAGTTCCAACCGCCAGGAAAAATCCCGCCAGATCCTGAGCGCCGAGAATACCGAGCAATACGCGTTTCTCGACGAGTACGAACGCGAACGCTCAATCGTCTTGCATGTCATGAACGCGGATGGCAGCGATATCCGCCAGATTTCATTTAACCAGAGCCATGACCGCAACCCGACGGTTCTCAGTACCGGCGAGATTATATTCGCGCGCTGGGATCATGTCGGTAATCGCAACCATTTTCCGATCTTCTTCACCAACCCCGATGGCACCAACATTTTTGTCCAGTACGGCGCGTTCAGTCCCGGCAACAGCATGCTGCATCCGCGTGAAATGCCCGACGGGCAGGTCATGACTTCGCTGATGCCGCTGTCCGGAACCTTTGAAGGCGGAGCAGTTGTCGCCGTGGATATCCAAAATTTCTCCGACTTTAACGAGCCCGTACCGGGCGCGCCGGCAGGCGGGGTTGGCCAGGTCGAGGTCACGCCCTTCCCGATCAATTTTGGCCAAGGCATATCTGCGAACGGACGCTTCACGACGCCGTATCCGCTGTGGGACGGAACCAACCGTGCCTTGCTCAGCTGGTCGCCTTTTCGCTCCGTAATTGAGACCGATCCTTTGACCGGTGCCCAGAACGAAGTCGAACGTGACCCGCTATACGGCATTTACATGCTGGACATGGACACCAATTCGATGCGACCGGTCGCCTTGCCGCCGGAAGGTACGGCGTTCACCGACCCGGTCCCGCTACAGGCGCGGCCCGTGCCAAACACGATTGCCGACAAACCGATAGACGCGGCACTGGCAGCCCAGGGCATGGGCATTATCAACGTCAAGAGCGTTTATGACACCGATGGCCAGGACCTGATGGGCGCGAGCATGTTGATTGGTGGCGAAAGTATCCCGATGATAACGGCCCCGCCCGGGGATTCACGTTCCATGGTTGCGGACCTGGCAACCATCAAGGATCCGCTGCTGACCGCTGCCGCCGGCCGTGTCGGCCGCTTTATCCGGATTACCCGCGCCGTGTCCACGCCTCGCGGTATATCGATGGATGCCATTGGCGAGACTGAACTGGAGATGCAGCGCATCGTTGGTTATGGGGTGGAGGAGCCCGACGGTTCGTTCCGCTTGAAAGTGCCTGCAGATATCGCCCTGGGTGTAGCGGTCGTGGATTCCAATGGCCGCGCGATCCAGACGCATACCAACTGGCTGCAAGTTCGTCCCGGCGAAACCCGCACCTGCAATGGCTGTCACTCGCCGCGCCGTGGCGGCGCGCTCAATTCCGTGCCGATCGCCGGCGACCATCCCAATACGCTGCTGGCAGCGTTATCCGGCGAATCGATGGCCGAAACCCGTACCCGCCTGGATCCGCAGGTAATGGACCTGACCGCCGATATGGTTTTCCAGGATGTCTGGACAGACCCGGCGACCCGGACACCGGATCCTGACCTGGTGCTGGATTACGCTGGGCTTAGCACGCCGGCCCCGGTGAATGGGCTCATCGATTACCCGGATCACATTGCGCCGTTATGGACCAAGGACCGCGGCGCCGATACCTGCACGGACTGCCACAACAGCAACTTTCTGTTCGACCCGGTATCGATCGGGCTGGATCTTCGCCAGGTGTCTTCTGGCACTGGCCGGTTGCTGTCATACGACGAATTGCTGATCGGCGATCCGTTCATCGACCCGGCTACCGGGCTGCCGCTTCTACTCGTCAACAATGGTCAAATCCAGGTTCAGAGGCAGGCGCCGCTGGTGGCAACCGGCGGCTCCCGCCAGAGTTCGCGCACCAGTCACCTGGTCGAAAAAATTTACGAGCAGGAACTTCGCGCCAGCCTGGATCTCGTCGCGGCAACGGTTGACCATAGCGGCATGATGAATGCGTCTGAAAGACGCCTGATCGCCGAGTGGATCGATCTTGGCGCGCAGTATTACAACAACCCGTTCGACGATGCGAATGGAGACGGCTTCAACAGTCTCAGCGAGGTTCGCGGCGGCGTGCGTGGTCTTAGCGAAAGCGAGTTCAACGCACAGGTTCACCCGATCCTGATGGCGCGTTGTGCCGCTTGCCACCAGCCGTTTACTGGTAACGGCACGCCGGCCAACCCGCAAAACCCCGGGTTTATCCCCAATCGCTTCGTGCTGACCGGCAGCCGCGAAGGCGATTTCAACGTCACGCTCAGCATGGTCGACAACGTCTGCATGCCGGAAGAAAGCAGCTTGCTCAAGCGGCCGGTCAGCGATGAACTTGCCAACCCGCCGCATCCGCGTATCGACGACCCGAATGTCGCCGACGATCCCAATGATCCACTGGCCGACGATGTGCCCGTGATGATTGTCGGTGAGCCGGATTACCAGGCGATCTACAACTGGATCGCGGGAGGCGTATGCATTCCATGATCAGGCAGCGGCAGATTTTTGGGAGAGTGAACAGTGGATCCTAAGGCCAGGCTTTTGGTCGCGGTGTGTCTGCTGGCAACCGTCAGCGCATGCAATGAGGTCGAGAACGAGCCGCAAGCGCAGACCGCTTCGCAGTCGCTTTGCATTGCCAATTATGAAGCCTGCGTTAACCCGATTTTTGACGCGACGCTGAATGGCAGGGCCGGGCAAATCACCTGTTCGGCCAGTGGGTGTCACGACCAGGCCGCCGGTTCGGGCGGCGCCTTCAAGATTTTTGCCAATGCACAGCCAGGATCGAGCGAGATACTGGCGAATTTTTTTGCGGCGAAATCTTTTTCGAACCTGGATGACCCGGCGCAGAGCAAACTTCTGCTCGAGCCGTTGCAAGGCGTGTTTTCGGTCACGGGCACGCACACCGGCGGCGATATTTTCCCGGACACCGCCGATCAGTGTTACCAGGCGATCGTTAGCTGGATATCGACGCGTGTAGATGACCTGAACTCGGCGAATTGCGGTGTCTGCACGGCCGCTGCACTGGCCAGTTGCGGGTACTGAAGCAAAGCGATTGTCGACCCTTATGTAAAAAACTGTGAGGCCGGTAACGGAACGAGCCGAGCATTAATGAGGAAATGGAGCTTGAAAACGTTACTGACACTGGAAAACCGATGAATGCGATTCGGCTCGCCTGTCTGCTGCTGTTGATTCCGCTGGTGATGGGCGTTGCCGCCTATCAGCGGGTTCAGGTGCAGGATCCATATATGGATCTGCATACGGGGCCGGGGCGTGGTTTCCCGGCTGTTCAGGTCATCGAGCGCGGCGAATGGGTGGAGATACTCAAGCGCAAGACGGACTGGTTCAAGATCAGGAGCGGACAAGGCAAGGAAGGTTGGGTGCACAGAGGTCAGATGGAAAAAACGCTGACAGAAGCGGGGGTAGAGAAAAACTTTCGCGATGTCCTGATGGATGATTATCTGAGCCGCCGTCTCGAGATAGGTTTTGCGGCTGGCCGTTTTGACGGTGACCCATCGCTAACGGTGCGCGCCAGTTACCGGTTCAACAATTTTATCATCGGCGAATTTAACCTGAGCCAGGTATCGGGTGTTTTTTCCAGTTCCAGAATAGCGGATCTCAATGTGCAGATTGCACCTTACAGTGACAACCGGTTCTCGCCGTATTTCAACCTTGGCTTCGGCCACTTCAGGAATGAACCGAAAGCAACCCTGGTAAATGCGGTGGATACCAGTGCGACAACGGCGGTAGTCGGTGTCGGCCTGCGTATATACCTGACCCGGCGATTCATCGTCAGGGCCGACTTCAAAGACTACGTCGTAATGATAGATGCAGACAGGAACGAGGAATTTCAGCAATGGATGACGGGCTTTTCATTTTTTTTCTGAGGCGAGGCAATGTTTAATCAAGGACTTGGCAAAATACTTGCACTGCTATTTCTGACCAGCTTCCTGGCCACCGGATGCAGCCTGCTTCCGGGGCGGGGAAACGATCGGCAGCCACAGGAATTGCCGCTCGAAGAAGCGTCGGGCCAGGTAATCGCTCCGGCTGTGGAAAGGCGCGACATCAGCGTGCCAAAAATCGACACGGAAAACTGGGAGATCGGCCTGTACGCCGGCGTGCTCAGTGTGGATGACTTCGGTTCGCGAGCCATTTATGGCGTGCGCGCGGCTTATCACGTCAGCGAGGATTTTTTCCTGGAAGGCGCCTATGCGAGATCAACGGTCACGGATACAAATTTCAGGAACATCGGTCTGCCGATATTTCCGAACGAAAAAGAAGACCTGACTTTTTACAGCTTTTCTCTTGGCTACAACTTCCTGCCCGGCGAAGTGTTCGTCGGCACCAAATGGGCAATGACCAGCAGCATGTATTTCATTTTTGGGGTCGGCAATACCGAGTTTATCGGGGAAGACGATCTGACTTATAGCATCGGTTTCGGGCTGCGTGTGTTGCCGAAGGATTACCTGGCCTTGCGAATCGAAGCAAAGGACAACCTTTTCGAAGCCGATTTACTGGGCACCAACGAATACAAACACAACCTGGAATTCAATCTTGGATTCAGCGTTTTCTTTTGAAGGAGCGGTTCGATGCGTGGAATGAAGATATTGCTTATTTGCTTGCTGCTGCCGCTGACCAACGCCTTTGGTGTGACCGGTCTGGTGGGGCAACCCGCGCCTGACTTTGCGCTAAAGAGCCTAACTGGCGAAAACCTCAGGCTCAGCGAGTTCCGGGGTGAGGTTGTGATGATTAATTTCTGGGCAACCTGGTGCGGTCCCTGTCGCCAGGAGATGCCATTGCTCGATGAGTTGCACCGGCGCTACCAGAAAGTGGGTTTACGCCTGATCGGCGTCAACATCGACGACGATCAGCGCAGTGCGATAAAGATGGTGCGTGTGCTTGGCATAAGTTTTCCGGTGTTGCTGGATGAGCGCAAGCATGTCAGCCGCCTGTACGACGTCGACGCGATGCCGGCTACGTTGCTGATCGATCGGACCGGCGTTGTCCGCTACATCCACCATGGATACAGATCCGGGTATGAGCAAAGTTATGTCGATGAAATACGTGAGTTGCTGAAAGAGTGACGCGGGCATGAGGAAACTGACTTTATTGCTGATTGTCTTTCTGCTTGGCGCCTGCGCCGGCAAGCCGTGGGTGCGCCCGTATGAGCGTGAAGCTCTGGCCGATCCGCTGATGTCGTTTAACCAGGATCCGCTGGCCGACAGCGCCAGGACGCACGTGTTTGAAGTTCGCGAAGGCGCTCGTGGCGCCGGCCAGTCACACGGAGGCGGTTGTGGCTGCAATTAGCGAAAGAGCGTTTTCCGAACTCGTCGCGCGCAGCACGAATGCGGCCGTTCTGCTGCGTGGCGGAACGACGATGCTGGCCTTGCTGTTTACCGCCGTTGTCACCGGGCCTGTCGTTGCGGCCAGTTTGCCGGAGGAACGGGCCGATGTGCTTTACCACTATTACAGTGGCGGTGGCATAGATGTGCAGGGACCGGCGCTGCTAATTCGAAAAAATTTCGCGGAGAAATATTCCATCAACGCCAGTTATTACGTGGACAGTATCAGCGGCGCCTCGATCGACGTCGTGACCAACGCCAGCCCCTACAGCGAAAAACGCAACCAGTTCGGGCTG
>Ga0209980_10001047_pt1 | contig 15228 bp, 13 predicted proteins | sample CR02metaG_FD_183611 | JGI IMG/M metagenome (GOLD analysis project Ga0209980, IMG submission 183611) | Deep subsurface microbial communities from Mariana Trench to uncover new lineages of life (NeLLi) - CR02 metaG (SPAdes) (version 2) | ecosystem: Environmental > Aquatic > Marine > Ocean trench...
CGATCTCGAAAAAGTTGCGGTCTCAATGGCTGACGACCTGGTTGCCGCATTAACCGGTTCTCTATCACCCGGTGACGTGGAGAACCTGTACCTGACCGACCCGATCGAATCGCTGCGCGATATCGACACGATCGTGTGCTCGGGTGGCGTGGCCGAGTATGTGTACGGGCGTGAGCAGCGCGAGTTTGGTGACCTTGGCAAGAGACTCGGCCATGCGCTGCGAACGCGGATAGACGATGGCCGTCTGCCGTGGCCATTGTCCCCTGACAGTCACGGTATTCGATCGACAGCGCTGGGCTGCTCAGAATTCACGGCGCAGTTGAGCGGCAACACGACTTACATCAGCAATCCCGACGCCTTGTTGCCGCGCCGCAATCTCACGGTTCTGCGGCCCGATTTCGAATTCGATGACGACTTCGATGTCGCGGCGCTGACTGATGCTATTCGCCGCCACATGGTGATGTTCGATGTGGAGCTCGATGACGACGATTTCGTGCTTGCGTTTCATTGGCAAGGGTCGCCGACTCATACTCGTCTGCGGCGATTTGCCGAAGGAATACATGCTGCGTTGACGGAACGCATCGCTGCGTCAAAACCGGTCTATGTAATTCTCGACGCGGATGTCGCCTTGAATCTCGGCGCGATATTACACCGCGAACTGAAGATCGGCGGCGAAGCGCTGGTGATAGACGGACTCGCCCTGTGGGATTTCGACTCAATCGATATAGGAAAACTGCGCTTGCCTTCGAATACGGTGCCTGTAACGATAAAATCATTGATATTCAATGACGTCGTTGACGGCGTGCATCGTCGCGAGATCGTGCATCATCCGCAACGTCCGAATCAATAAGAGACACGCGATGAGCCAACCGGAACTGACAACGGTTACACGACTGCAGGGCAACAATGCTGCGTTGCGGAGCGGCTTAGTCACTCCGCAGGGTTTCACACTGCGGTTTGAAGAAGTCCCGGTGCTCGTACACGCGTTTCGACGCATGGTAAGGCAGCTCGAGTTCGACATATGCGAAATGGCACTGACGACGTATCTTTGCGCGCGCGAACACGGTGTCAGATTTACAGCTCTGCCCGTGTTTCTCGTACGTGCATTTCATCACGGCGCGATATTTTACAATGCTGATAAACCCGTTCTCAGGCCAAAAGACCTCGAAGGCTGTCGAGTCGGCGTTAATCGAGGCTACACCGTCACAACCGGCGTCTGGGCGCGTTCCATATTGCAGGAAGAGCACGACGTTGATCTAAGCAAAGTAACCTGGGTCCTGTCCGGTGACGAGCACGTTGAGGCCTACCGACCTCCGCCGAACGTCGAAACAATCGCAGCAGGTGCGACGATCGAGGAGCAGCTTGAATCCGGTGAATTGGCGGCCGCTATCAACATAAAAGCCGATAACTCGAATTTTCAGACCCTGATCAAAGATCCGACCGCAGCAGGACTGGCCGCATACCAAAGCCGCGGCCATTACCCGATCAATCACCTGATTGCTGTGCGCGACGACGTGCTCGACGCGCATCCGGATCTTGCCGTCGCCATCTTCAATGCTTTCGCTGAGTCAAAAAATCGTTACCTGAAAAAATTGCGCGACGGCACAATCGAAAATCCGGACGCCACGGACAAATTATACGGGCGCATACTCGAACTCGGTGGCGATCCGTTGCCGTATGGCATCGAGCCGAACCGCCCGGTTCTCGAAAAGCTGATCGGGCACGCGCTAACACAGAAGATTCTGACCAAGCCGGTCGAGATCGAGTCGTTGTTCGCGCCAACGACGCGGACGCTTACGGGCTGACGCGATCGAGAAATTCCAGCAGCCTGGCTGGTGCGTTTTCTTCCGTCTGGTCATCGGGCAGGATGTCCCAGTATTCTGACTGCGACAGGCATTCTTCGAGATACCGCGCCGCCGAAGTTGCGTGGGCGATGTCTTTGCCGGGCACAATCAGTGCGGGAGTATCGAGGCGCAAGAGGTCCTCGGGCTCGGCACCCGGCGCCGTGTCGCGATCGAGTAATGTCCGTGGCATGGCGGTGACAATCTCCTTGTAGCGATTGACATCCATCGTTGCATACGCGGCGGCAAACTCGGGATCATTGCGAATGACAGGTGCCCAGGGACCGATACGCGGATCCTTGCCAAAGCCAACATCGGTCTCGAGCGCGAGATTGACCACGCCGGCCAACCCCTCCTTTTCAAGCAAGCCGAGATGCTCGGCGAAACGACCGTGCCCTTTGATGCGAAACCGTGCGCCGCCAACCGGCCAGTAAAGAATCATGCTCAGGACCGATTCGGGATATTTTACGGCGTAGGCGATCACCGGGCAGCAACCCATGCAACCGCCCAGCAGGTGCGCGGCGTCCAACCCGAGGTGGGCGAGTAAGCCCCTGCCCTGCTCGACATAGTCATCCCAGGTAATGGGCTCGACGCGTCCGCCCGACAGTCCGGTTTCACGGCGGTCAAAAACTATGCACTGGTATTTGTCCGGCAGATGATCGAGCAGCTTGATGCGCGCGTAAACACCGAGCGTTGTCCACTTGTCGAGTGAGGCATCAAATCCACCTGGCGAATACATCAACAGCGGCGGTCCGTCCCCATGAATTTCGTAATTCGTTTTTATTCCATCGATGATCGCTGTTGGCATGGGGTCGTACTCTTATTTCTTGGCCTTCGGTGCACCTTTGATCTGGCGACCGGCACGAACGTCTTCACTGAATGCAGCGAGCGCGGCAAACGACGTTTTGGCAACGTTGGCGTAAGTATCAATGTCGTCGTCGAGGTGCTGCGCACCGTAGCCGATCGCCGCATGCGCCATACGGACGCGTCCGTCGAGCCATGGGCCGCCGCCGAAACCTCCAATCACCGGGATCGACACGGCCTCAGCAACAACCGCTCCGACGACCGGGCCGGAATTTGTGAAATCCAGCATTACGGCACCGGCGTCTTCGAGCATCTTCGCTTCCGCCAACAGTCGATCCTGCATGTCGGCGGTCACGGTCGCGTCTGCACCCGACATGGCCGCATACTCGATACCGTACTGCAACGCGGTCTGCGGAGTGATGCCAAATTGTGCCCAGACCGGGACGCCGGCGCGCGTCAGCGCCGTCACGGCCTCAGGATAATCGGCTGCGCCGTCGAGTTTGATCAGATCGACGCCGGCTTCCTTGACGAATCGAATGGCCGCAGCAACCGCGGCATCCGCCCCCTCCTGCAACGGTCCGTAGGGAAAGTCGCAACTCAGTAGTGCATTCCGGGTACCTCTCCGAACAGCCTGCGTGACCGTCATCATTTGCTCCATGGTGACTTCAAGCGGGTTCGGTTGCCCCCACAGATTGATGCCGACGCTGTCGCCGACCGACATTATCTCGATCCCAACGCGATCAACAATGCACGCCATCTGGTAATCCCAGACGACGACGCCGACGATCTTCCTGCCGTCGCGCTTCATTCGTTGCAGTTCGGGAATCGTTACCTTGCCGACCATGAGACCCCTCCAAATCGCATTCTGTATCCCTGTCCCGCACGACCCTTCGGAATTCCCGTATTGTTGTTTTGCCGTGCTGGGAGCAGTGTAGCGGTTCAATATGAGCGACGCATCGTAATAATTTCGCGCGTAATCGAAGCTGCGTTATTCGCGCAGGAGCGCTAAAGTAAGCAACAAGCAATAGAGACTTGACCCATGTTGACTAAACAAAGAAACGACCTGATCACGCAGACCGGCCCAGGCACGCCGATGGGCGAAGTTTTCCGCTGCTATTGGCACCCGGCGCTGCTGGCCGAGGAATTGCCTGGACCCGACTGCGAACCAGTCCGCATCGAGTTGCTGTCCGAAAAACTCATCGCTTTTCGCGACACCGAGGGGCGTCTCGGACTTATTGATGAACTGTGCGCACACCGCCGCACGTCGCTCTGGTTCGGTCGCAATGAGGAAAACGGCCTCCGCTGCCCCTACCACGGCTGGAAATACGACGTGACAGGCCAGTGCATCGAGGTGCCGTCCGAAGAACCGGACTATTGCAAGAACATCAGGCTTAAGGCCTACTCACTTGTCGAGAAAGGCGGCATCCTCTGGACTTACATGGGCGATCCGGAGAAAAAACCGCCGCTGCCCGAGTGGGAATTCATCAATGTTAAACCTGCGCGGCGATACACTACAAAACGCTTTCAGGCCTGTAATTGGCTGCAGGCGATGGAAGGCGGCATCGACTCGAGTCACGTCTCGTTTCTGCACAGTAAGAGCCTCGAAACCGACCCGTTATTTAAAGGCGCAGGCGGCAACAAATATAACCTCGGCGACATGAAACCCGTGTTCGAGGTGTCGGATACCGAGGGAGGCCTGTTGATCGGAGCACGCCGCAACGCCGAAGACAATCAGTATTACTGGCGCATCACGCCATGGATCATGCCGAGCTTTACAATGGTGCCGCCGCGTGGTGATCACCCCGTGCACGGTCATTTCTGGATACCAATCAACGACAACAGTTGCTGGACCTGGAGTTTTGATTACAAGTCGCAACGCGATTTCACGGCTATCGAACTCGCGGCCATGGCAGACGGCCAGGGTGTTCATTGCAAATACGTGCCCGGCACCTATCTCCCGCTGGCGAACAAGAGCAATGATTACCTGATGAATCGCAATGCTCAAAAAGCCGGCCTTACGTACAGCGGCATCGAAAGCATCGCGATACAGGACGCCGCGATGCAGGAGAGCATGGGCCCGATCTGCGACCGCAGCAACGAAAAGCTGGCGCCGACAGACAAGGGCATCATGATGGCGCGCCGCAAAATCTTCAAAGCCATCAAGAACCTGCAGAAAAATGGGGAGATTCCGCCCGGTGTCGATCCCGCACACCACAATATTCGCTCAGCGTCGCTGTTGCTACCGCAGGACCACGACTACGACGAAGGCGCACGCAACGCCACCGAGGTCCACCCCGGCGAGGCGCACAAATCAGTCTAGAGTCAGGCGACGTGCTGGCGGTTGCGCTTTGACCAGGCAGCGCCGCCCAGCAATATCGCAACGAGGGCTGCGCCAATGAGCCATGTCAGCGGCGAATCATCCGATCCATCCGCTGTCTCGACAACAGAATCGATGGCTTCCTGTTTTTGTTGGGCTTTATGTTGCGCCGTGACAGCAGCGTCATCGACCATAATGAACTCACCCGTCTCGGGGTCGAACACCAGGTAGACCGATGCCTGGGTGTCGTCATCGGCAGCCCCGGCCGACCCTGCATAAATGACTGACGCGAACAAAACCAGGCAGCAAAGCACACCCGCAAATTTGTTCACACCGTTACTCACGATTGGTGGTCGTTCATCTGCCGGCTGCCCTCAGTGACCCGCGGCGCCACTCAGGAATGGTGGGAGTTCGGGCGCTTCGTCCCAGCGCCAGAGCGCCGTTGGCGTGTTCTTGACGATGGTCCAGTCGGCGGTATCGGTATTGAATCGCAGTGTGTTGCCACGTAACTCACTAGCTTCATACGCGACCTCACCGCCAATCAACGTCAGCACTGATGTCAGCTTGTCGAGATCTTCGACGGGGCCGGCCATGTAATCGCCATTCAGTATGACGATGTCTGCGAGCTTACCTGGCTCGATCGAGCCGAGATCGTTCTCGCGCCACAGCGGATACGCACCCCAGCGAGTCATCATCAGCATGAGCGTCATCCGGTCGGGCACCGCTTCCTCCGGCACGCCCCAGGTTTCGCCGTCGATCTTGCGTGTCAGCCACATGACACCGTCCTCGAACGGCGAATCACGCAATCCACTCTGAATACCGAACTCGCTGATGACCACGCGCGCACCGGCCTTGAGCATGCTTGCCACAGGTGCGTTCAGCGTCAGGTATTCCTCCCCGTAGCCTTCTTTAAGCACCCGCGTTGGCGTGTCGGTCGCGTCGCAGGAAAAGGTGTGATTAAGTCGCGCTGCCAGCTGTATTTGTTCTTGCGTAACGCCATGACAGTGATCGCTTTCAATGCGCAACGTCCTGATCCTCGCGTCGGTCATGCCGGTCGCGAGGTAGGTTTGAAACAGCAGCTCCAATGCGCCATCGCCGGCTACGTGCCAGCCCGGAATACCTGATATTCGGCCTTCCGCTGCGAGATCGGCGAGCGTCTCAAGATGCTCGGTGCGCCGTGCCCGATTGCTGACCGTGTTGATTGCCTGTATCGCGTCTATGTCCAGCCCTTCCGGTTCGGGAGGACATTGTTCGCGAGCTTTGATGCTGTCGTCGGCCGGAATGGACGTGCACCAACCAACGCCGCCCGCGTCGATGCCACCCACGCTGCTGCCGATGCTCCACATATAGTCCGAGCCATAACCGGTCCAATCGCCGATGCGCCGATAGGTCTCGGCAATATGCGGACTGAACGGTTGCATCCAGCGATGACCCCACGCCAAACGAATCGGCATCATGTGATTGCGAGCCAGGTGCGAAGACGCGCTGAATCCGGCCTCACACTGCAGGTGACTCTTGTGCGTCGTCACCCCGATCTGGGCGTTCGCTTGCATTACTTCGAAATATCCCCGGATATAGGTGTCGAAATTTTCCGGTTTTGCCGAGATCAGGTCTAACCCGATGCAGCGCGAGAAATCAGTGTATTCGCCGGACCAGCCCACCTCTTTGCCGCGCATCCAGTAGCCGCTGGGCAATTCGTTGCCGTAATGACCTTCGACGGCTTCGATCGCCTTGGTGTTAAGAACCGATCCACCGCGAGTACTGACAAACACCGGGTTATTGGGGCCCACAGCGTCGAGACTATCGCGAGTAATCAACGTGCCAAATATTTTGACTGCGACGCCGGCAGGGTTGAGACGAATACGAATCCACTCGCCTTCGGCCACCTGCTTTGCGCGCGCGGCAACTGCTTTGCCGGTTATCTCGGCGAGCGCTGCTTCGTTATCCGCGCGAAGCTCGATTTCCAGAAGTTCGGGTAGTGTGCGCACGACCCATTGAAAACCGGTCGATGTTTCGTAGATGTGATTGTGCGTATCGATCAAACCTGGAATGACGGAATTGCCTTTGGCATCGATCACTTCGGTCCAGTCGGCGACGAGTTTTTTAATCTCCTCGTTGCTGCCGACGGCCATAATGCGGTCGCCTTGAATAGCGATCGCTTCCGCCATCGTGACGTCCTCGGGATCATCCGAGTCCGCGGTTATAACTTTAGCGTTTACGATAACCGTCTCGGCGTACGGCGCTTTTGCCGCATTAGCGTCCACGACCATGAAACTTGTTGCGAGAAACCCAACAAGAGCGACGACGATAACAGCTCGTATTCTGAAGATTGCGCCCATTATTTTTCCCTCTGGCATACTGGCCCGCATAGCGGTCGTGTGAGAACTCACGCTAAAAGAAACAAGCTACCTTGTCAATTTGAACAGGGCTGATTTCTGCCTTTTAAATCATGAACTTAATGACGTTAGTAATCGTTTCATTTGTAGCGGCCTGAAGATGATTTACGCATGCGTCATCGCGTCCGAACTTGCTAAACTGCAGCTTCCAAAATAACAAAAACATGGTTTTGCAAACAAACACTGCCTGCCAGATGCACACTGCGACATTCGCAGCGAATAAGGATTGACATTGAATTTGGAAAACGCCCGCGAGGCGATCAACAAACTACGCGCCAACCTACAAAGTGTTATCAAGGGACACGAATTCAGTATTGATCTGCTCGTCATCGCCATTCTCGCGAAAGGACACGTACTGCTCGAGTCCGTCCCAGGCGAAGGCAAGACCTTGCTGGCCAGCGCCCTGGCTGCCTCCATAGACGGCATAACGGCGGGACGCGTTTCGGGACAACCGACACTAAAACCATCGGACCTGTTGGGCGCAGAGATCGCCTCCGGGGACGGCCGCACGTTCGAACTGATCAAAGGACCCATCTTCAACAACATCGTCCTGTTCGACGAACTCAACAGAACGGATCCGCGCACCCAATCTGCGTTGCTCGAAGCGATGCAGGAGTACCAGGTCACGATTGGCACCAGTACCCACCCGTTACCCGAACCGTTTCACGTCATCGCGACGCAAAACCCACTGTCGCATGAAGGCACGTGGGAGCTCGACGCCGCGGCGAAGCAGCGCTTTCTGGTCAAGATCGAGTGGTCGTTCTCGCCGCGCGAGATCGAGTTTCAGATTGCTCGCGAGGCGAAGAGCTTTCTCAGAGAAAACCTGGAACGCATTCAACCTGTCATTACGCGTGATGAGTTGCTTGCCGTACAAAACCTGATTCAGGACGAGATTGAATTGTCGGACGCGATGGTGCACCTGATGAATGCCATCACGGTGGCAACGCGCCGCATGGACCCGTCGTATCCGGAGCATGCGTTTGAGGTTGCGGGTCTTGGTCCGAACGTTGTTAGCGTAGCGGGTGGCGCCAGCTCCAGAACCACCGCATTCTGGCCGCCGCTTCTGCGCGCGCATGCATTTTATCATGGCCGCGGCGAAGTCGTCCCTTACGATATTTTCGCAACAGCTTCTGTAATGCTCAGTCACCGCATCGAGACCAGTTTTCCGGCCGATATGGAGCAGCTTGTAAACGTCGTTCTCGCCGAGCGTGGCTATGCTTACTAGTTCCGTACCTGGCAGCGCTGCATCCATCATTGACCGGGACGCCTTGCATGCGCTCGGCGTACTGGTGCCCATACAGTTCCATCCGGTTAAGGTTCTGCCGGGCCGGCATCCACTCGGCCGCGCAGGCGATGGCATGCGGCTGCTGCGCACACGCTCGTATGTGCCCGGCGAGGACAATCCGCGCGATATCGATAAATTCAGTCCAGCGGGTGACCTGCAGGTCATGGAATGGGAGGACGAAGCGCAAGCCGCTATCACCTTACTTGTTGATCGCTCTGCGTCGATGGATTCGTACCTGAAGGCGCCGATTCGCAATGCCTGCATCATGCAGCTGGTCTATTCATTGTGGCGCGCGGGCGATCGGGTGGGGCTGGCGATATTCGATACTAAGATACGCGAGCAGATCCGCGCCGCCAATCTACGCTCACAGCTGCAGCAAACGGTGCAAGCGTTGCGCATGCGACATCCGTTGGCAACAACCGACGTGTCATCGGTTCTAAGCGCGTTCGTGCGCCAGGATCAACGCCGGCATTCTAACCTGCTGTTTGTCGTATCCGATTTTGTCACGACCGACGGCAACGACTTTAACCCGGAAGTCGAGTGGCGCGATGCAATCAACGAGCTTCAACAAAACATCGTACCGGTGATCGTTTCCTTCGAGCTGCCGCCACAAACCGAAGGCCTCGTAAAGCTCTGCGACGCCGAGCGACCTGCCCGTCGCCTCGCATGCTTTACGCGTGACCGAGTTCGACGTATTAACCACGAAGAGCGGTCACGCGTCGCCTCGCTCGTTCGGCATTTCCGCTCGGCCGGTCTCGATAGCATGTTGATAGCACATCAACGCGACATTTATCCACAGCTGGCACAGTTGGCTCGGGTGCGTCGTCGCAGGAAATTCTGACATCGCCGCTACCCTCGCAATTCGAATCGCCGGGACCGCCATTTTATTGGTAGCGGCCAGCGTCAGCGCCAGGGAGTCCGCGCCCATCGTGTACGAGGACAACTACGTCACCGTGCATGCCGGCCTGCTCGAGTCGGGTACCCAGGTCGTGCATCTTGGCGATCCCTTGTCTTTGCTCATCGATGTCGTGTTCGACTCGCGGCAGGTCCGGATCGAAAACCTGGACGATGATGTATTTCAGCGCGTTTTCTCCGGGATGCCGAATATCCGCCTGTATGCACCCGCCGTGGTCACGACGCGCAAGGAATCCGGTGATCGGGTACGGGTGACGGGCTACTGGCGCTTTCAGGTACTTGCTTGCCCCGATGATGTGACCCATTGCCCGGGGCCCAGATCGTATGAACTGCCAATGATGACCGTCGCCTACCAGCTGATAGATGACGCCGGCAACACCGCGGATGGCCGAGCCGCACGGTTTCGACCCTGGCCCGGCAATATCGATATTGCCCCGGCGATCGCTGTCGTTCCGGAGTCGGGCACAACGTTAACCGACATCCTCCCCGGCGGCGCGTACGACAGTCCGCTGTCCGTCGCCGAACTTGCGCCCGCCCGATCAATGCTGCTTGCGGCCGGTGCACTTCTGTTACTCACTGGTTTTCTCGCGAGCAAGCGCGAACGTCGGCCGCAGATGTTGGCGGCCCGATCGCGTAACAGCGATAGCCGATGGGAGCAAACACTCGCACGCCTCACGAACGACACGATATCCGATGACGAATGGTCGGACCTATTGCGCCGCTGTGTCGCCTGGTACTGCGTGGACGAACTCCGCATAAATCCCTATGCGTGGCTCGGTGCGGCAGCGAGCGATGCTGCCAGCGGCCCTGACACGTGGGCGGACGCCCGCGAATTCTTCCTCGATGTTCTGCATCAGGAAAGCATTGATCCGAGTCGGCGAGCCGACTATTTCGAGCGGCTGCTTGGCGTCACCGGCCGCGTGCGCAATTCGGAGATCGGGGAGCAGCAAAAATGATTGACTGGCAAACGCTGCAATTCGCACAAACGTGGCCGGTCTGGCTGGCGCTCTCCACCGCGTGCGTGTTGCTGGTGCTCTGGTACTGGCGGCGTAGCGTTTTTCCGGATCTGACGCTGATCCTGCGTACGCGTCGCGGGGGAGGAATTACCGACCGATTGCTGCCGGTGACCGGCTACGCACTAATGGCGGCGCTCATGGTCGTGATGATGGGACCGTCCGTCGTGTTCATTGAACGTATCGAACAGCGTGCCCGCGACTTTGTGATTCTCGTCGATACTTCACGTTCGATGCGTCACGATACGGCGGCCGAGCGCCGGGCATTCGAACTCAATTTCCACCGCCGCGTTGGCGCCTTTGCAGAGACCGTTGACGATCCGAATGCCATGCCGTACATCGCCAGGTACGAGCTCGCGAGAGAGAGCCTGTTTCATTTCCTGACAAGCCGCCGTGCCGGCGACCGCGTGGCGCTCATCTATTTTAACGACGACTCACACCCGGTTTCGGCGCTTACATCGAATATCGATTTTGTCGTGCAACAGCTCGCGACCATGGACAACTATGTGAACTGGGGTACGAATATCGCCGCTGCCATGAACAGCAGCCTGAGCCTTCTCGAGCGATACCCTGGCGACAACAAGCGCACCCTGATTCTGATGACAGATGCCGAAACGCGTTACACCCAGGATCTCGAACAGCAGTTTGCCAGGCTCGCCAATGCTGGACTGTCGTTTTACCTGTTGTGGATCACGACCGATACCGATGACTTGTCGACAGAAGACGCTGACAATTTCCTCGAACTGGCACGGTCGGTGGGTTCGGTGCTGACGATCAAGAACCCCGACCCTGACAACATGCAGGCGGCGCTGGCTGAAATCAGCAGACTGGAAGGCTATCGTTACGAGGAGTTACGGCACCGGACGATTGATCTGGCGCGGCCGATACTGCAGGTCACGCGCGTCATTCTGCTGGTCTGGCTGCTGTCGCTCGCAACAATCTTTCATCCCGCAATACGCCGCCGCACATTCGGGACTCAGATTCAATGAATTCGATAATTAACAGGTGGCCTGCTCTGCTTCGCTTCGCGGGCGTCTTATTGCTCATTGCCGGATTGCAGGCCTGGGCCTTTTACCGGCAGGCATCGCCGCTGATTGCAGAAGCGCATGAGCAGCTCAACCAATTGCAGCACGAAGTGCCCGACCACCGCCTGGCCAATCTGTCACTGCAGAGCCTGCAGGCATACTGGAAAACCGCCGAAGTCGAGTTAACCCGGCGCCAGGTTTTGGAACTTCGTGATTCGGTATCACAGCGTTTCGAAGCCGACCCCGCGGCAGCGGTACGCGAATTCGCACGCGTTGTTGAGAGTTTCGAGCCCCGATCGGTCGCTGAACAGGAGGTGTTGGCAACCTTGCAACGACAGGTGGCCCAGCTCGATCGCATGTACGCCGACCATTTCGAAGATGCGATCGCGGCAGTCGCACATCCCGCGTGGTACCTGCAGCCGACGGCCGCGTTTCTGAATAATGACCAAACACGGTCCCGGGCGTTGGCGTTCAATCACGCGCTGTACCTGATGCATGCGCGCAATACGAGTGCCGCTGTCGAGATTCTCAATGACTTGCGAGGCGACTCGGCTGATCGATCGTTGCGAGCCAAGGCATTATTCACGCTGTCACGGCTCCAATACCAGGCGTATCGGCTTGAAAATAATCCGTCGTATTATCAAGACGCGCTGCAATTGGCGCAGCAAAGCGTCCGCAGCGATGCCGGTCATGCATTGGCAAAACTGTTTCTCGATTACCTGTTGTCGATCGACCGGCAGGCTGTCGAGGTAGACGTATCACCACTCGAAGGCGAAGGTACCGGCGAGAGTGAAGGCGAGCGCGGCGCGATCGCCAGCGATCCCGGGGAATTTTAGGTGCGCGATAACGCCGGATACTATTTCGTGGCCGCCATTCTTATTGCCATTGCGATATCCGCGTACTGGGCAAAGCCGGAGCGGCGTGCGGCTGTTTTCAAACGACCGCAAAAACTGTTCGGTCTCCTCACGTTGATCGCGGCAGCCCTTGGGCTGTGCCTCTGGTCGGTCACACTGGAGCGCTCCGAATACACGTTCGAGCGACAATCCAGCCCTATCGCCATTGCCATTGCATTCGACCTGTCGCCCAGCATGCTCGCAATTCCCAATCCGGAATTTGACGGCGACCATCTGCCGCGATTCGAGCGCGGCAAATCCGTCCTGCTCGAATATATCCGCGCGCTCGAAGAGCAGGGCGAGCCGGTCATTGTGTCGGTCGTCGGTTTTACGAAAAGCGCCAATATCATCATGGGCTGGGATCAGAGCATGGTGCAGGTCCACGAAATCCTCGATCACGCCGTGTCGCCGGACCTGTTCGGCAGTTCAGGCACCAGCATCGAGGCGGCCGTGAAATCTCTCGACAGCGTGTTTGCGATGCTACCGGACGAATTACAAACGACGAGTCGTCAATTGGCGATTATCGTTTCCGATGGCGAAGATACGATGCGCGAGTCGTCATTCGACTATGCCAAACAGGATTTGGCGGACTCCGATTTCGACACGATCGCTTTGCAGACTGGATTATTGGACAAAAATGAAGGCGTGCCAACCTATGGCCGGGTCGGCGAGTTTACGGGATTTCGTAGCATGAGTGGCGACCTGTATACGGTGCCTGACTTCGCAGCGATGAGCGCCATCGCCGAGGCTTCGGGCGGTCGCGGCCTGCACGTCCGCGCCGAATCGCAGACGGCAGTCGACCGCATGTTGCAGTTTACAGTAGGGGGCGACACCGGCAATGCCGCACCCGACGCAATGTTGTTGTCGACATTCGGCATGTTTACCGTCGTCTCACTTCTTTGCATGCTTATCCTGCGATGAACCTGTCACTAATCAGGATACTGTTGCTGTTCGTTGTCGGCAGCGCACATGCTCACATCCCTTTGTCGCCCGGCATACTCGACGACGCATTCGAGGATATCGAGCAGGCCCAGGCTACGGTCGATGCGGCAACTGAAACGGCGAAGAAAGCAGCCGCAGTCTATGACCTTGCGCTCAAGGCAAACGGCCTGATGTTGCTGTTAAACCAGGAAATCCAGTTGCACGGCATGGATCAGCAAAGCCTGCTCGACGAAGCCGTTGCCGGGGCGGCCGGGCTCGGTATTGAAATCACCTGGTCAGAAGACCATCAGCGCTACTTCTACACGGGCCGCGCCTATCACCGTTACCTGGAACTCATGCCAGACGGCCTGTATGCCGCCAACAGCCGCTATCACCTGATAGAGACGGGCTTCTATCGCGGCGACGCCGGCAATCGCGAGGAACTGGCTGCACGAACGGCCATCGAAAGCGACTTTTTGCGCCGCCATCCCGAATTCAGCAACGCCGGGCGCGTCGCGATGTTTCTCGCCATCGACTATCGCGACCTATGGCGGACTTGCCGCGCGGCGGATGACTTTGAGTGCATGGATCGTTACGCGCAGCTCAACCGTGACCACCTTGCGGCCGTTTCCGCCCGCTACGCCGACAGCAAAACGGGTGAGTTTGCACGCACTCTGCAGCAACGGTTCGAGGCCGAAATAGCAGACGGGCAGTAGCTACCTGCTGCATCTACTCGGCGGTCTGCATATACTCTGCACGACGTTTTTCAACCTCCGCTTCGAACTCCGCCTTGATCTCCGGCAGGTCTTCTTCAAGCTGGTCGTTAAAGCGTAAGCCTAGATTGACCACGATAGGCGGTGCATTGATCGCGAGGTAGCGCGCCGAGTCCGTTGGATGCGGGTTCAGGTGCTGATGGTACCAAAAGATCGGCGGCACGAAGATAGTACCCTCGTGCCAGTCCACCCGAACGCGATTCTCATATCGACCTGCTGGCCACGTCAATGAGTAACCCTCGCCCGATGTCAGTAGGATGAATGCATCGCTGCTGTGCCGGTGCGCTCTCTTGTACGCTCCTGCGGGCATTTCCGAGACGTGCATGTCGATGACCGAATTACCCGACATTTTCCAGTGCATGTTCGTCGTTCCCTTGCCACGGTGGTCGTACGAGTCGAGTTCGAATTCAAGCGCATCCTCGACGAGGTTGGTCACCGTATCGTTCTGGCCCGTATGTTCGCTCATCGTCATGTAGTCTTCCTCGGTGTCATAACGATCGCGGAACGCAAACTGATTGTTCAGGACAAACTCCTCATTGTTGAACGAGTTTAACGTAAACGGAAAACTCGTCACGGCAACGAGACGAATTGCTTCGTCACTGTCATTGAAAATCTGGTACTCGACGTTGAGCGGTATCGAGTACAGCGTACGATAGCCAAAGTTGACTCGCTGCGGTCGATTGCCTTCCTGCTGTATGACGATGTGCCCGGGCCCGCCGAAGAAATACATCCCGGCCTCGTACAAGTGGCGTTTCTTTTTTGTTTTGCCCTTCGCCGGGATTTCAAGGATCCAGCCGTCGGTGATCTGGTAGTCGGCCATCTTTATGTAGAGACCGTTGACACCCATGTCTTCCCAATACTCCAGCGGCTCTGTGCGGGCGTCGTCGATGACCAACCCCTCGAAGGTTGGCATGTTGGCCTTGTTTTCCTGGAACCAGAGCTCGTACGGGCTGCGTCCTACCGGGCTCACTCGCCTCAAGTTGGGACCGACCCATTCCAGGTCGACACCGCCTCGTTCCGCCTTCGGTTCCACAACCGGTTTGCG
>Ga0209980_10001048_pt1 | contig 15227 bp, 14 predicted proteins | sample CR02metaG_FD_183611 | JGI IMG/M metagenome (GOLD analysis project Ga0209980, IMG submission 183611) | Deep subsurface microbial communities from Mariana Trench to uncover new lineages of life (NeLLi) - CR02 metaG (SPAdes) (version 2) | ecosystem: Environmental > Aquatic > Marine > Ocean trench...
CGAGGAACACGACAGGGGTCCCAGCGTCGATGAAGCCGCCTTGGGTGAGGGTGGCGATGGTGGCCGGGTCGATGACACTGATCGACGTGTCGAAGTCGGCGAGGTGTTTGAGACGTGGGAAACGGGCTTGGCGGATACGGCGGATACGGCGCCGTTCGGCCCGGTCGTCGACCTCGGTCTGCCTTAAGATCGTGGCGCCGTGGTTCGAGGCGCTCGATGCCGACGCCAAGGCGGCCGCGCCCAAGCGCATGGTGACGCTGCTAGAGGACGAAGGCGCCGGCTTCGACCTCGACGGTTACCGCGACGCGCCGCCGGGCTTGCGCGTCTGGGCCGGGGCCACCGTGGAGAGAGCCGATCTCGAGGCGTTGTTGCCGTGGCTCGATTGGGCGGCGGAGACCGTCGCCGGCGAACTCGGCGCCTGAACGAGCCGCCGTTGGCGATCCTCGATTTCGTGAATAAGAGCATTATCCGGCCAAATGGAATCAATTTGATGGGTGCTCATGGGTTTCCAGGGCAGGCGCGGCGTGAAGCGCGATGCACCGCATCGGGCGTCATGCGAAGCGTGCATTCGCACGACGCCCGCAACGCACCCTGGGAGCGGATGAGCCCCACCGCGGGCCGGGTGCTTTCGCGGCGTGGCGTCGTTGCCCACCTTCGCCGATGCCCTGCATCGCCGTGCGATGCGCGCCTAGCCAAGACGCAAAATCATCCCGGTCAAATGGTTCCATTTGGTCGGATAGTGCTCTAGTTGCCGTCCGGAAAGGATACGGTCATGCCCAAGGTTCTTATTTCAGACAATTTGTCCACCGCCGCCGTCAAGATTTTTGAAGAACAAGGCATCGAGGTGGATTTCAAGGCCGGCATGTCGCCCGACGAGCTGATCGCCGGTATCGGCGAGTTCCACGGCCTGGCGGTGCGTTCCGCCACCAAGGTCAGCAAGGAGGTGCTGGCGGCGGCCACTAATCTCAAGGTCGTCGGCCGGGCCGGGATCGGCGTCGACAATATCGACATCGATGAAGCCACCGCGCGGGGCGTCGTCGTCATGAACACGCCTTTCGGCAATTCCATCACCACCGCCGAGCACGCCATCGCCATGATGTTCGCCCTTGCCCGCGATCTCCCCGAGGCCAATGCCTCGACCAAGGCGGGGAAGTGGGAAAAGGACCGCTTCATGGGGGTGGAACTGACGTCCAAGACGCTGGGTATCGTCGGCTGCGGCAATATCGGCTCGATCGTCGCCGACCGCGCCCACGGTCTCAAAATGAAAGTCCTCGCCTACGACCCCTATCTGACCTTCGGGCGGGCCAAGGACCTGGGCGTGGAGAAGGTCGAACTGGACGGCCTTCTGAAGCGGGCGGATTTCATCACCCTGCATACGCCGCTGACCGACGCCACCCGCGACATCATCGATGCGGCGGCCATCGCCAAGATGAAGCAAGGCGTGCGCGTGATCAACTGCGCGCGCGGCGAACTGGTGGCCGAAGAGGCCATGGTGGAGGCGCTGAAGGCGGGCCATGTGGCCGGAGCCGCCCTCGATGTCTTCCGCCAGGAGCCGGCGACAGAAAGCCCCTATTTCGGGCTCGACAACGTGATTTGCACGCCGCATCTCGGGGCCGCCACCACCGAGGCCCAGGAGAACGTGGCCCTGCAGGTGGCGGAACAGATGTCCGATTTCCTCAATACCGGGGCCGTGGTCAACGCTCTCAACATGCCGTCGGTGTCGGCCGAGGACGCGCCCAAGCTCAAGCCCTATATGAAGCTCGCCGAGGAACTCGGTGGGTTCGTCGGCCAACTGACCCGCACCGGGATCAAATCCGTGACCATCGATTACGACGGCGCCGTGGCGGAGCTCAATACCAGGCCGTTGACGGCCATCGTTCTCAAGGGGTTGCTGTCCAAGCTGATGGATTCCGTCAACATGGTCAACGCGCCGGTGATCGCCCGCCAGCGCGATATCGACGTGACCGAGGCGACCCACGAACGGGCCAGCGACTATCAGACCCTGATCCGCCTCACGGTGGAGACCGAGCGCTCGATCCGGTCCGTGTCCGGCACGCTGTTCGGCGGCGACAAGCCGCGGCTGGTGGAAGTGAACGGCATATCGGTGGAGGCGGAGCTCGGCCAGACCATGCTGTATGTCGCCAATAAGGACCGGCCCGGCTTCATCGGCAATCTTGGCCGGACGCTGGGCGAGGCCGGCATCAACATCGCCACTTTCAACCTCGGCCGGGCCGAGGCGGGGGGCGATGCCGTGGCCCTGGTCAACACCGATGGCTTGGTTGACGATGCCACCCTGGAAAAGGTGCGCGCGCTGCCCGACGTGGTCCAGGCCGAGGCGTTGCTGATCTAGAGAAAATTCCTGCCAAATTGAACCAAATGACCGGGTGATTTTGCCCCGTGGTTAGGCGCGCGACCCATGGCGACGCCGGGCCCCGCGCCAGGCGGGCAAGGATCGCACGTCATGCGAAGCGTGCATCCGCACGACCGGTGGGGTTGGTGAGGGCCCTAGAAAATGGCGCCGAGACGATCGGGTGGGATGATTCTGAAAAAACCTTGTATTCAACCGATTGGTTGAATACAAGGTTTTTTGATAAAGGGGCCGCGGCGCCCCGTCAACCAGATTGGCGACGGCCCGCGTCTGCCCTGGAAACCCATGAGCACCCATAAAATTGATTCAATTCAGCCGGAAAGTGCTCTGGAGCGTTTTCCGGCTAAATTCGTTGCCGTTTGTGCGCAAACGGGCTACTAAGCGGGCCGGATAGCCCTTGGGAGTAGTCCCATCGGTCCGTGCCCCGCGCGATCGCCCAAGTTCCAAAGAAGCCATGAACGATCAGCCACCAAATGCCCTGCTGCCTCCGGGCATGAACGATATTCTGCCGCCCGACGCGGCGTTCGAAACGCGCATTGTCGAGCGCTTGCTCACGGTGTTCAAGAGCTCGGGGTATGAACAGGTCAAGCCGCCGCTGCTTGAGTTCGAAAACAGCCTGCTGGGCGGTGCCGGGGCGGCCATGACCTTACAGACCTTCCGTTTGATGGATCCGGTGTCCCAGGCCATGCTCGGCCTGCGCGCCGACATGACCCTGCAGGTGGCGCGGATCGCCACCACGCGCCTTGCCCATGAGCCACGCCCGCTGCGCCTGTGCTACGCCGGTCAGGTGCTGGTCGTGTCGGGCAGCCAGTTGCGCCCCGAGCGCCAGGTGGGCCAGGCCGGGGTCGAGTTGATCGGCTCCCAATCGCCCCAGGCCGACGCCGAGGTGATCGGTCTTGCCCATGAGGCGCTCTCGGCCATCGGCATCGAAGGCTTGTCGGTGGACCTCAACCTGCCGACCCTGGTGGACGAGGTGGTCGACGGGCTCGGCATCGAGGCGACCGCCGTGCGGTCGGCCCTGGACCGCAAGGATGCCGGCGAATTGGCGGCATTGGCGGGAGTTGACGGGGCGCTTCTGACCAGCTTACTGAAGGCCACGGGGCCCGCCGATACGACCCTTGCGGCCCTGGGCACGATGGATCTGCCCGCCGCCGCCCGGGCGGCCTGCCAGCGGCTCGCAGAGGTGGTGGCGCTGGTCAAGGACGCGGCGCCGGAGATATCCATCACCATCGATCCCGTGGAGAACAGGGGGTTCGAATATCACGCCGGCGTCACCTTCGTGTTGTTCGCCATGGGCGTGCGCGGCGAACTCGGCCGCGGCGGCCGCTATTTGGCCGGGGGCGGCGTCGACGGCACCACCGCGTCCTCGGCGCGCATCGCCCATGACGGCGCCGAGCCCGCCACCGGTTTCACCTTGTTCATGGATACCGTGCTGGGCACCTTGACGCCCGATCAAAGCGCCAAGCGCGTCTACCTGCCGCTGGATTCCTCGGCCGCCGACCGCCGCGCGCTCAAGGCCGAGGGGTGGATCGGTGTCGCCGGCCTGGAGGCGGTCGATGACGACCAGGGGGAAGCGGCGCGGCTCGGCTGTTCCCATGTCTTGAGCGGCGGTAAGCCGCGGCCCGTCAAGGGGACCAAAGGGGGCTGAGATGGCCAATGTCGCCGTAGTAGGCGCCCAGTGGGGGGATGAGGGCAAGGGTAAGATCGTCGATTGGCTGTCTGAGCGGGCCGACGTGGTGGTTCGCTTCCAAGGCGGCCACAATGCCGGTCATACCCTGGTCATCAACGGGGTCACCTACAAGCTCTCCCTGCTGCCCTCGGGCGTGGTCCGCCCCGGCAAGCTGTCGGTGATCGGCAACGGCGTGGTGGTTGATCCCTGGGCGTTGATCGCGGAGATCGAGGCCATCAAGGCCCAGGGGATCGACGTCACGCCGGAGGCGCTCATGATCGCCGACAACGCGTCGCTGATCCTGCCGCTTCACGGCTACTTGGACGCCGCCCTGGAAGAGGCCAAGGGCAAGAACAAGATCGGCACCACCGGCCGGGGGATCGGCCCGGCATACGAGGATAAGGTGGGGCGCCGCGCGATCCGGATCTGCGACCTTGCCGACCCGGCCACCTTGGAGACCCGGATCGACCAGCTTTTGTTTCATCACAACGCGCTCCTGCGCGGGCTCGGGGTCGAAGAGGTCTCCAAGGCCGGGCTGCTCGACAGCCTGAAGGAAATCGCGCCGCAGATCCTCCGCTACGCTGGCTGCGTGTGGCAACGGCTGGATGAGGTGCGCCGGTCCGGCAAGAGGATCCTGTTCGAGGGCGCCCAAGGCGCCATGCTGGACGTCGATCACGGCACCTATCCCTTCGTCACCTCGTCCAATACCGTCGCCGGCCAGGCGGCGGCGGGCGCCGGCGTCGGGCCCGGCACCATCGATTACGTGCTGGGCATCACCAAGGCCTATACCACGCGGGTCGGCGCCGGGCCCTTCCCCACCGAACAAGACAACGCGGTCGGCGAGACGCTGGGAACCCGGGGCCATGAATTCGGGACCGTCACCGGGCGCAAGCGCCGGTGCGGTTGGTTCGACGCGGTGATGGTGCGCCAGGCGGTGATGACCGGCGGCATCTCCGGCATCGCGCTCACCAAGCTCGACGTGTTGGACGGGTTCGACGAGCTCCGCGTGTGCACCGGTTATCGCCTGCACGGCGCGGAAATCAGCCATTTCCCGGCTTCGGCCTCGGCCCAGGCAGCGGTTGAGCCAGTCTTCGAGACCCTTGAAGGGTGGTCCGAAAGCACCCGGGGCGCGCGCTCCTGGGCGGAACTGCCGGCCACCGCGGTCAAATACGTCCGCCGCATCGAAGAGCTGATCGACGCGCCGGTGGCATTGCTATCCACCAGCCCCGAGCGCGACGACACCATTCTCGTCCACGACCCCTTCGCCGACTGATCGGCCCTGGTTGGAGATTAAGGCGCAGGGCCAAATTCGCAGGCTCAGGGCCGGGCGGCAGAAACTGATCGATGAATGGGGGCGGGAAACGGCCGAGGGCCGGGGAGGCTGACCCACTCAGTCGGGTTCGCCGAGATTCTGTTCGACCACGGCGTTCTTGAAAGCCTTCTGGAGCTTTTCGAAGGCGCGGACCTCGATCTGACGGACCCGTTCGCGGGAAATGCCGTAGTGCTGGCTCAGTTTCTCTAACGTGGTCGGGTCTTCGCGCAGCCGGCGTTCGTTGATGATGTGCTGTTCCCGTTCGTTGAGGCCCTTCATGGCGTCGCGCAGAAGCCGGGTGCGCTGCTGAAATTCTTCCGTCTCGCCCAACACTTCCTCTTGGCTGGCGCTTTCGTCCACCAGCCAGTCCTGCCACTCGCCGCCCTCGCCGTCGGCGCGCAAGGGGGCGTTCAGGGAATGGTCCTGCGCCGCCATACGGCGGTTCATCTGCACCACGTCGTCTTCGCTGACGGCGAGTTGTTCGGCGATCCGCCGCACCTTCTCGGGCGGCAGGTCGCCTTCCTCCAGGGCCTTCATCTGGCCCTTGATCTTGCGCAGGTTGAAGAACAGTTTCTTCTGGGCCGCCGTGGTGCCCATTTTCACCAGCGACCAGGAGTGAAGGATGTATTCCTGGATCGAAGCCCGGATCCACCACATGGCGTAGGTCGCCAGGCGGAAGCCCCGCTCCGGGTCGAACCGCTTGACCGCCTGCATCATGCCGACATTGCCTTCGGAGATCAGCTCACCGATGGGAAGCCCATAGCCGCGATAGCCCATGGCGATCTTGGCCACCAGCCGTAGATGGCTGGTCACCAGACGGTGCGCCGCGTCGATGTCGTCATGCTCGCGCCAGCGCTTGGCCAGCATGTATTCCTCTTGCTTTTCCAGCATGGGGAACTTGCGGATATCCTGGAGATACCGCGTCAGGTTGCCCTCTGGCGTGAGGATGGGAAGGTTGGGCAAAGATGCCATCAAATGCATCTCCCGGCGTGGCAAATTTCCGCCAGCCGTCGAGTGGTGGGCGTGAATTTCACGCGATCATAGAAACATTATACATTACCAAATTAGTCATGTATAGGGAATATTTTAAATTTCCTCTAATTTTTTTAGTAACGCATTGAAATAAGGCGGAAATGCGGCCTTAAAATGCAATTTTTCACCGCTGACGGGATGGATGAAACCCAACAAATACGCGTGAAGGGCTTGGTGCGCGACGCCCCCCAGGCGCGCCTGGGCGCGGCCGCGCCCACCATAGACCGGGTCGCCGATCACGGGATGGCCGCTATGGGCGAGATGCACGCGGATCTGATGGGTGCGTCCCGACTCCAAGCGGCATTGGAGCTCGGCGGCGGCGCTGCCGAAGGCGCGGATCACCTTGTAGTTGGTGGCGGCGGCCCGCCCGCCACGCTCGAGCACGGCCATTTTCTTGCGGTTGCGCGGGCTGCGCCCGATATTGCCGGTCATCCGCCCGCTGAGCGGTTGGGGCACGCCCCAGACCAGCGCGCCATAGGCCCTCTCCACGGTCCGGGCCTGGAATTGGGCGACCAATCCGTCATGGGCGCGGTCGGTCTTGGCCGCCACCATCACGCCGGAAGTGTCCTTGTCCAGCCGGTGCACGATGCCGGGCCGCTTGACGCCGCCGATCCCCGACAGGCTCGCCCCGCAATGATGGATCAGGGCGTTGACCAGGGTGCCTTCGGGGTTGCCCGGCGCCGGGTGGACCACCAGGCCCGCGGGCTTATGGACGACGATCAAGTCCTCGTCCTCGAACAGGACGGTAAGGGGGATGTCTTGGCCCTGGGGCTCCGCCGGGGCGGCGGGGGGCACGGTGACGGCGTAGGCGGTCCCCGGTTTGACCGCCCGCGAGGGGTCGACTATCGTTTCGCCGTCGGCGCTGACCGTGCCACCGGTGATCAACGCCTTCAGGCGCGACCGCGACAGCGCTTTGATCCGCCGGGCAAGGAAGGCATCGAGCCGTCCCCCATCGTCGGGGCCGGCGGTCACCAGGTGCCGGTGTTCGGAATCTAGCGTCGTCATGGCCGAGAGAGTGGACCGAAAACATGGCCGGGCTCAAGACCTTGGTAATCGTCATGGGGATCGTCATCATCGCCGGCGCGACGGTGGTGGTGACGACCATCATCTTACGAGGCGGCGCGCTCGGCGGGCCGGTGGTCCGCGGCGTCATCGATTTGCCCGCGGGCGCGCGGGTGATGGAGACGCGCATGGACGGCGGGCGCCTCCTTATCCGCCTCGAGCTTGCCGGCGGCGGCGAGCGCATTCTCATCAATGATGCCCGGACCGGCGCGCCCATCGCCACCTTTGATCTCGCCCGGGACGGCAAGGCCCGGTGAAGCTCTTAATCGCGGCGGCGGATCTCGACGCCATCGCGGCGGCGGCGGCGGCGGCATTCCCGGAAGAATGCTGCGGGCTTTTGGTCGGGGAACGCCGTGGCGATGCACTGGTGGTCACCCGAATCGTCGCCGCCGCCAACGTCGCCGTGCGGCCCGAGAGCCGGTTCGAGGTCGATCCCGCCACCCTGTTCAAAGCCCACAGGAGCGCGCGCGAGGCGGGCCAGACGGTGATCGGCCATTACCATTCCCACCCCCCCGGCCGTGCCGCCGTGCCGTCGCCCCGCGACCGGGCCAGGGCTTATGCCGATGGCGAGCTCTGGCTGATCGTGCCGGCCCATGCGGAGGGCGCGGGCGCCGCCCGGGCCCATCTTTTCGAGGGCGGGGACTTTCGCGAGATCGAGATCGCGCCGGGGCCATAGAAGGGATGGGGCGCCGCCCGGGAGGCACCCGATAAGGGCTTGATCGCCGATGCTGGAAAAGCTAGACAACGGGGCCCAAGGTCCCTTACGTCCCCTTCGTCTAGAGGCCTAGGACACCGGCCTCTCACGCCGGCAACAGGGGTTCGAATCCCCTAGGGGACGCCAATTTTTTCCCATGCGATAAATCCGGGCCCAGCCGGGCCGGCTCAGGTCGGGTCGGAAGCGACCACGTTGAGCACCGCCTGGCGCTTGTCCACCGTCACCGCCTTGAGCGCGCGCTCCAGGGCCGGCAGCATCTCGGCGGGCTGGCTCACCTCTTCGCCGTAGCCGCCCGAGACCTCCACCAGCTTTTCATAATGCTGCTCGACATTGAAATAGCTCAGCGGCATCTGGTTGGCCTTGGCGGCATAGCCGTCGGGCACCATGCGCAGGGTCGCGCCCCGCACCGCCTGCCAACGCTGGTTGTTGAAGACCACCGTCAGGATCGGCAGGTCCTGGTCGGCGGCCACGTAATGGGCCGAGACCGGGACATTGAACATATAGGACCCGTCGCCATGGGCGCCGATCACCAGCCGGTCGCGGTCGGCGAGCTTGGCGCCGAGCGCCACCCCCATGCCGTGACCGAGCCCCGACGATGCCCCGGCATTGAGGAACCTGCCGGGTTTTTCGGTGTCGAGGTACTGGACCTGCAATTTCGATTCGACGGCGAAGATGGTGTCGGCGTCGCTGATCTGGCCCAGGCAGTGGGCAATCCAGGCCGGGTGGAGCGGCGTTTGGTCTTTCACCTCGTCCAATTTCGAAGCCCAGTTTTCCTCCAGCGCGGCGTGCTTCGCGGTGAGCGCGGCGCGGCGCGCCTCGATCACGGCTTTGGCCGTTACCGCCGGTTCCTCCATGGCCTGGGCCAAGGCCTTCAGGCCGAGAGCGGTGCCGCAGGCAAGGGCCAGGTCCGAGCGGAAGCCCCGCACCGGGAACATGGAATACATCGGGTCGGGCGCCATATGGATGACCGTGCAGTCGTCGGAATGTTCGACCAGGGCGGGCAGCCAGGGGACGGTGCAGTCGATCACCAAGATCGCGTCGGCGGCCTTCACGAATGGATTGGGATCGCCGCCGGCATACATGGGATGGCGGCGCGGCATGGCGACGTAGCGGTTGGAAAATTCCACCACCGGCAGGGCGTAACGCTCGGCGATGTCGACCAGCGCCGGCATGACGTCCGGATCGCGCCCGGCCCAGTTGGTGATGATCACCGGGTGCTCCGCCTTGGCCAGGGCATGGGCCGCCTCCTCGAGGTCTTCGGGGTTGGGCAGCGACGGCTTGGTGGGCCGGATGCGCCCGGGCGATGAGTAGGTGAACTCCTCCATGGAGCTGGACAGCACTTCGCGCGGCAGGGACAGGTAGGCTGGCCCCATGGGGTCGCTCATCATGACGCTCAAGATGCGGTCGATAATGGTCTCCACCTGTTCGCCGTTCCTCAACTCGTAATCCCATTTCGCCGCCTCCCGGGTCATGCCGCCCTGGTCGAACATTTCCTGGGTCCAATGAATGACGTTGTCGCGGTGGCCGGGCAGGGTGTGTTCGTTGGTGGGGGTGCGTCCGGCGGTGAACAGCATGGGAATATTGCCGCGCGAGGCGTTCAACAGGCCGTTCATGCCGTTGGCGGTGCCGACATTGACGTGCATCATGGTCATCTGGGGCCGCCCGGTGGCCAGGTAATAGCCGATGGCCATGTGCTGGGCGGTGTTTTCATGGGGGCAGATGATCGGTTCGGGGTGCGGCGTCCCCAGCGCCTGGGCCTTGGCCAGCGCCTCGATCAAGGGCGCGAAATCGGTGCCCGCGTTGGCGAACAGGTATTCGACACCGCGATCGGCGAGAATCTCCAGATAGGCGTCGGCGACGGTGCAGTTCAGAATAGTCTTGGTGGGCATCTTTTTTCTCCCTGAAACGAACACGGCACCACCATGGCCCCTGCGGCGGCCTAAATCAATTCTTGAAATCCCGGTCAAATGGTTCAATTTGACCGGAAAGTGCCCGAGTCCGGGCCAATGGGGGGAGACGGAAAGGCCGTGACCATGGGCAATCCGCTGGCGGGGTTCACGCGGGCCATGCGCCATGGTGATTACCGCCGCTACACCATCGCGAGCCTGTGCTCCAACATCGGCACCTGGACCCATCGCGTCGCCATCGGCTGGCTGACCTGGCAACTGACCGGCTCTTACGCCTGGCTCGGCATCGTCGCCTTTACCGACCTGTTCGCGGGCATGCTGGCGGCGCCCATCGCCGGCGAACTGGCCGACCGCATGGACCGCATCAAAATGTCGCTGTGGGCCCAATGGGCCCAGTTGGCCCAGGCGCTGGCGATGGCGGCCATGGTGTTCGGCGGCTGGATCGACCGCTGGTCCTTGTTGGTCTTGGCCGTCACCTTCGGCATCGCCCATGCCTATCACGCCTCGGCGCGCTTGGCCGTGGTGCCGAGCCTGGTCCCGCGCGAGGACCTGACCCCGGCCATCGCCATCAATTCCCTGATCTTCAATGTTTCCCGCTTCATCGGGCCGGCGGTGGCGGGGGTCACCATCGTCAATATCGGCATCGCCCCCGCCTTCGTCTTCAACGCCGTCACCTTTCTCTATTTCATTTGGGTGCTGACCACCATCGAGGTGGCCGTGCCCGAACACCAGAGCGGTGAATCCGGCAAGACCTGGGCCAACATCGCCCAAGGGGTGCGCTACGCCACCCGCCATCCCGGCATCGGGCCGATCCTGGTGATTCTGGGCGTCACTGCCTTTACCGTGCGGGCGCTGCCCGACCTGTTGCCCGGGTTCGCCGACGGCGTCTTCGGGCGCGGTGCCGCGGGCCTGGCCTGGTTGACCTCGGCCATGGGTTTCGGGGCCGTGCTCTCCTGCATGGTTCTGTTGTCCCGCGAATCCATCAGGGGGATGACGCGGATTACATTCGCGAGCCTCCTGGCCCTGGGCGTCACCACCCTGGCCTTCGCCCTGACGGACAGTTTCTGGCTCGCCGTGCTGATCGCGGCGGGGGTGGGGTTCTCCATGAACCTTTCGGGGGTCGCCGCGCTCAACCTGATGCAGAACGCCGTCGACGGCGAGATGCGCGGGCGCGTCATGTCGATCTACTTCTTCCTGCATCAAGGGGCGCCGGCGCTGGGCACCCTGGCGATCGGGGCGGTGGCCGATAAGACCGGCCTCGGCTGGCCGGTGGGCATCGCCGCCGGCGCGATCATCGTCGTCTGGGCGGTCATGGTCGGCCGGTCGGCCACCTTGCGTGACGCGTTGGAGATCGAACACCCCCTGCCCAAGGCGGAGGGGCCCAAGGCGGAGGGGAGAGTGGGGCAGGACGCAAAAGCATGAATTGGGTTGGGTGCCATTCAGGCGGCGGCAACGACGCCGCCGGCGTGGCGTTTCACCCAGTCCAGGATCAGGGCGTTGGTTTCATCCGGCGCCTGCCAGAAAAAGCCGTGCGTTTGCCCCTTGAGGACGACTTTCTTCGCCCCCGGGATGCGGTCGAGCAAAGCCTGGCTCTGGGCGGTGTGATTGCTTCCGATGTCATCGGCGCCACCGATCATGATCAGGGTCGGCATGGAGATATCGCCGAGGCGGTGCGTGCCTTCCCAGGTATGGCGCGCCATGATCAGCCGCAAGTACGCCGGCCAGCGCGCATGTTGTTGCCAGGCCATGTGGTAAAAGGCGCGCACCGCCTCGGCATCCGTCTTTCGATATTCATCGGTGAAAAACGTCGCTGTTTCGCAGATTTCATGGCGGATGAATTCCTCGAAGCCGAGGGCGACCAGTTCATCGACCAGGCGGAACGGCAGCCCGGGGACGCACTCTTCGCCGGAACGTATGGCCGGGCCGGAACCGCTGGCGGCGAGGATCAGGCTGCGCACGCGGCCGGGGTAGGCCAGCGCCAGGGCAAGTGCCACGCGGCCGCCCATGGAATGGCCGAGGACATGGGCGGATCGGACGCCCAAATGGTCCAACAGGGCGGCCACGTCGCAGGCCAACTGCTCCATGGTATAGACGCCATCGGGCGCCGAGGTGCGCCCGCAGCCACGCGGGTCGAAGGTGATGACCTGGAGGTCCTTGGACAGCGCAGGCACTTGACAGGAATTCCAGACGTTTGCCCCATAGGCCGTGCTGGGGATCAGGACGATGGGTTCACCTTGCCCGTGGGTTTCATAGTAAAGCTCGATCCCGGTACCGATGCGTTGCTTGGGCATGGCATTTCCTCCCCTTGACTGGTGGTCGCCGCGCGATTGCTCCTACTTTATCAAGCAAAAGCTATTCCCCGCTAGCCGCCGAACCAGACCCGCCGCCAGGCGAACACCTCCACGCTGCGCAGGCCTTCGCGGACGTTGGGTTCCTTGAGCGCGATGTCGCGCGCCTCTTCCATGGTGGCGATATTCTGGAGGATCACCACGCCGCCGCCGTAGCGGGTGCCCGCCTCGTCCTGCTGGGGGCCCGAGCCCAGCAGCTTACCCCGGTCGAACAGGTCCTGCAGATAGGCGACGTGTTGGGTGTGGACTTCTTCCGCCGAGAGCGCGATCTCCGGCGGGTTTTCGGCGAGCCGCGAGACGCAGACGAAAAGGTATTGGGGTTCGCGGTCGGCGGGTGGGGATGCATCGCTCATTTCCGGGGTCCTCTCTTGGGGTTCGCTTGGGCCAAATCGATCAATCCTGGCCGGTCGGGTCAGGCCATGAGAGTTGATCGCGGCAATCCTAACAGGCACCATCCCCGTCTGCGAGCCGCATCGCCGTCATGCGCGGCGGGCCATAAAGGTAAGGAAAGGAGTTTCAATGGACCCAACCTATAAGCCCGCGGCGTTGGCCGCGGGAGTGGCGCTTTGGCTGGCGGTCGCGCCCGGCGCCGTGGCGGTCCAGGTGGGCACGGCCGCGGCCGCCGACCCGCCGGAGATGGTGCGCATCGCCGCCGGAACTTTCATCATGGGCCGCGAGGGCGGGCCGGCCGATGAACGTCCCGCCCACCGCGTCACCTTGGCCGCCTTCCTGATCGACCGGCTGCCGGTCACCAACGCCGGGTTTGCCGGTTTCCTCAATGCCGTGGGGGGCCCGCTCGATGGCCGCGGCCGGCGGTTGTTCGACTGGGATGACGGGGACGCCCGCATCCACCAGCGGGACGGGCGTTTCCGTGCCGATCCCGGGTTCGAGGACCACCCGGTGGTGGAGGCCAGCTGGACCGGCGGGTGGGAATACTGCCGCTGGCGCGGCAAACGGCTGCCCAGCGAGGCGGAATGGGAGATGGCGGCGCGGGGGAAAACGGGCCGTACCTATCCCTGGGGCGACCAGCTCCCGGATGCGGGCCGCGCGCGTTATGGGGTGGGCTGGGGAGAGACCACGCCGGTGGGCGCGCCGCCCGGCGGGGCGAGTCCCCAAGGGGTCATGAACATGGCCGGCAACGTGCACGAATGGGTGAGCAGCCTCTATCGCCGGTATCCTTATGTGGCCGATGACGGGCGGGAGGACCCTGACGCCGCGGGCGAGCGCGTGACCCGGGGCGGTGCCGCCGATACCGGGCCGGAGACGATGAGAGCCACCTGGCGCGGCGCCGATGTCTCGCGCGGGCCCCGGGCCGGGCACCACAATATCGGCTTCCGCTGCGCGCGGTCGGGCGGGCTCTTCTAGGCCCGGTTCTGCCAAGCAAAGTTTTTATTTTCGCCCTCAAGCGGTTTTTCCGGTTCCGCAACGCCGCGATTTCGGCTAGAGGAAAGCACCCCCCTGCGCAAAGGGCGCACCTTGGCTCCAAATACGGGGCACCTGACGGAGAGGAAATGAAATGAGTGAACAGCCGAATGATCCGGGCGGAACCGGGGGCCAGCCCCCGTCACGGCCGGGTAAGTTGAGTTGGGCCGTGGCGGCCGCGGCCGTGATCGGCTTTATCATTTTCGTTATCGTGAAGTAGATCCCAGCCGGATCATTAAAAAAAGCGCCCCCGGGATGCCGGGAGCGCTTGGTCATTGGGCTAATCGTCGTTAGCTCTTGCAGTCGATCTTCTTGGCCTCGCTTCCGGCGCTGGGATAGGTGAAGGTACAGGTCATGCCGACCTTGATGGCCTTGCGTTTGGCCTTCTTGCCGTCAATCTTGACCTTGGTGCGCGAGCCCGACACCTTGGCCTTCACTTCCTTGCCCTTGTAGCTGATCCAGACGCGCCGGCCGCCGCGCTTGGTCTTGGTGACGGGGCCGGAATGGGTGACCATGGGCAGGGGCGGCCGCGAGGCCATGATCGCCTTGTACTTGGCGAGCACCGCGGGGGGCGTTTTCTTGAGATCATCGAGGATCGCCGTCACCTTGTCGCCGTCGATGGGGCTGATATCGATCTTGAGCCGCTTGCCCGCGGCGACGAAGGCCGGGTCCGTGGCGGTATCCATGAACGCCTTCTTCAGGACCTTGGTCCTCTCGGCGGGCATTCCCCCCGGCGCCACATAGGGCCGGGCCATGAACAGCGGGGCCTCCTGCAGCTTGATCAGGGTGAGCGCTTCGGCGTTGGGCGCGAGCTCGCGCCCGGTCGGCACGTTGGGGAAGTCCTGGTGCCGGGTCAGGCGGCCGTATTGCAGCAAGAAGCGCGCCTTCTTGTCCTTGATCCAGTGGGGCTGGGTCGCCCGGATCGAGGACAGCCCCTGGGACACGGTGTTGACCTCGTTGCGGTCGAACGCCAGCCCACCCTGCTTGGTGCCAGGGTAACCGGCGATGATCTTGATCCTCAGCCCCAGCACCGTTTTCAGCATGAACGGCACGTCGTAACCCGTCGAGCCGGGCGCGGTGGCGCTTAAGATTGCCGGCGGCAGGCCGGGGTCCTGTAAGTCCTTGATGGTCTTATAGGGCGTGTCGCTGCGGACCAGGATCATGTAGGCGTCGTTCTTAAAGCTCGACAGGCTGCCGAGCCAGGTCATCTTGAACGGATCGAACGGGACCTTGATGAGCTTGAGCAGCTTGGAAAGCGCGATCGAGCGGGAAAAGGTCCCGAACACGGTGCCGTCCTTGGGCGCGATGTTGGCGATGTAGGCTGCCGCCTTGATGCTTCCGGCGCCGGTCATGTTCTTGACGATGATACTGGGATTGCCCGGAATATGCTTC
>Ga0209980_10001050_pt1 | contig 15207 bp, 11 predicted proteins | sample CR02metaG_FD_183611 | JGI IMG/M metagenome (GOLD analysis project Ga0209980, IMG submission 183611) | Deep subsurface microbial communities from Mariana Trench to uncover new lineages of life (NeLLi) - CR02 metaG (SPAdes) (version 2) | ecosystem: Environmental > Aquatic > Marine > Ocean trench...
TACCGACCGTGTTCCTGCGGGGGCCCTGTATCGTTCATAAAGGGAGCCGACGCTAACCCGGGTATCGCGGGATAACCGATCCGACAGTAGGTGATATTCATGCCGGGAGAGCGTTCAAATTGCCCCATTGCCCATGTCCTCGATATCGTCGGCGACCGCTGGACGCTATTGGTGATCCGCGATATCGGTATGCTCGACAAAACGAGCTTTAGTGAGATTTCCGCGTCTCCGGAGCACATTCCGCCGAGCACCTTGACTGCGCGTCTGGAACTGCTGTTGTGCGAGAACCTGATTACAAAGACCCCCGTCGCCGGGGGGCCCGGCAGGCAGTACCGTTACGAGTTGACTGAACGCGGCGCAGACCTCCTGCCGCTCCTTGCGGCGATGATGCAATGGAGCGGCCGACACGGCCCGGACACCGCCGTGCCGCTGTCGTTGCGCGAACGCCTGTAGAATGATTTCGACGGGGTCGTCGAACTTTTGGCCGCGGCCGTATCGCGGTCCTAGCGCATTAACCAGCGCCCTAGGTCGCGGACGTATCGGCGGCGGCTTGGAGGATAATCTCTTCCGGGATGTCGTCGAACGAGGCGTAGTTCATGGCATAGAGCCGGTAATAGAGGCCGCGCTTGTCCATCAGCTCACGGTGGCTGCCGATCTCGACGATGCGCCCCTGGTTCAAGACGATAATGCGGTCGGCCCCGCGGATGGTGGCCAGCCGATGGGCGATGACCAGCGCCGTGCGCCCCGCCAGCAGGCTTTTTAAGGCCAACTGGATCTGGCGTTCGGTATAGCTGTCGATGCTGGCGGTGGCCTCGTCCAGCAGCAGCACGCTGGTATCGGCGACGATGGCGCGGGCGAAGCTCAAGAGCTGGCGCTGGCCCACCGACAGGTTGCCGCCGCGCTGCTCGAGCATGGTGTCATAGCCCTTGGGCAGGCGGGTGATGAAGCCGTGGGCATCGACCGCCTTGGCCGCGGCGACGACATCTTCAAAGGTGGCGTCGGCGCTGCAATATTTGATGTTCTCAAATATCGTTCCGGTGAACAGGAAGGGTTCCTGGAGCACCATGCCCACCTGCTTGCCGAGCGAATGCTGGGTGACGTCGCGCACGTCATGGCCGCCGATCAGGACGCTTCCCTCCCAGACATCGTAGAACCGGTGAATCAGGGAAGTGATCGAGGTCTTGCCGGAACCGGTGGGCCCGACCAGCGCCACGGTTTCGCCCGGCGCCACCCGGAAATTGATGTCTTCCAAAACCGGCTGGTCCGGAAGGTAGCCGAAGGTGACGCTTCTCAACTCGATGGCGCCGTCGATAGTTTCCAGGGCAACGGCATCGGGCTTATCATTGATGTCGACGGACACGTCCATGACCTCGAAGATGCGCTGGCCCGAGGCCATGGCCCGCTGCATGACGCTGTATTGGATGGTGAGCGAACGGATCGGATCGAAGAACCGCTGAACGTACAAGATAAAGGCGACCATGACGCCGAGTTCGAGCGAGCCGCCCAGCACCATGTTCCCGCCCACCACCACGACGATGGCCATGGCGGCGCCGGTGAGGGTGTCGACGATGGGGATCATCACCTGGGAAAACTTCGCCGCCCGCAGATGGGAGCGGAGGTTGTCTGCGACCTTCACCTCGAAGCGGGTAAAGTTCACGTGTTCGCGGACCATCTCCTGGACCGTGCGCACGCCGTTGATGTTCTCGGCCAAGGCCCCGTTGACGATGGAACTGGTCTGGCGTGCCCGCATGAAGGCCTTCTTGGCCATGGGCAGCCAGATCATGCGGACCACCAGCAGCGCCAGCACCACCGAAAGGGACAACAGCCCCAGTTCCCAGTTGAGCCAAATCAGCACGGTGACGATGCCGAACAGGAGCAGGATATCGCCGATCGCCGTGACCGTGGTGTCGAGGAACTCCTGCAAGGCGCCGACGTCGCTCTGGAGGCGGGCCATCAGCCGCCCCACCTCGGTCTTGTCCATGAACGACATGGAGAGGTGCTGGAGGTGCACATACATGGTGCGGCGCAGATCGAACAGGATCCGCTCCGCGGTCTTGCCGACGATGGTTTCCTGGATGTACATGGCGATCAGGTTGATGGCGATGACGCCTAAGAAAGCCAGTGCGGTGCGGTTGAGAAGCTCGCCGTCGAGCGCACCCTTTCGCAGCGCCGTATTGATGGCGGAGCCGATCACCAGGGGGATCGAGAGCTGGGTTATGGTGAAGGCCACGACGGCCGCCAGGGCCACGGCCAGACGCGCCCGATAGGGAAGGAGGAATTTCAGGAAACGCTGGACGATCCGGCCATCGAAGGCGGCGCCGAAGATGCGCTCGTCCATCTCATCGCTGAGCCCGCCATGGGGGCCCCCGGACCGGCCGGCCGGCGTATTGGCGGGAACCGCCAGGGATTGGGGCATCATGGCCATGGTGCTGCTCCCCTCTCAGGCGCCCTCGGGCGCGCCCGCCGGCGCGGCCATCCCGAGATCGTCGCCGAATTCGGCCTGAAGGTCGTAGAGCTCCTTATACCGGCCACCCAAGGCCAGAAGCTCCTCATGGCTGCCGCGCTCCACAATCCGGCCCCGCTCGATGAACAGGATTTCGTCGGCATGCATCAACGAGCTCAGCCGGTGGGAGATGATGATCGTCGCCCGCGCGCGGGTCAGGTCCTTGAGCGCCATATGGATGCGCTGCTCGGTCGCCGCGTCGATGGAGGCCGTGGAATCGTCGAACACGATGACGGCGGGGGTCAGCAGGATGGAACGCGCGATCGACAGCCGCTGGCGCTGGCCGCCGGAAAGGGTCAGGCCGCGCTCTCCCACCAGGGTATCGTAGCCCGTGGGCAGGCGTTCGATATATTCATGCAGCTGCGCCGAATCGGTGGCGTTGACGATGCGTTCCCGGTCCGCCGTCAGGTCCCCGTAGGCCACGTTGGAATCCACCGACGCGGTGAACAGGAAGGTGTCCTGCTGGACCACGCCGACCGCCTCGCGCAGGCTGTCCAGGGTGACGTCGCGGATGTCCTGTCCGTCGATGGTAATGCGACCGTTGGTCACGTCGTAAAAGCGCGGGATCAGGTGGGCGATGGTCGACTTGCCGCTGCCCGGCGGTCCGACGATGCCGAGCGAACGGCCCGGGCCCACCTCGAAGGTGATGCCGTGCAGGGCGGGGCTTTCGCCCGACCTGCCTTGGTAGGAAAAATCCACCTGCTCGAATCGCAGCACCCCGTCCCCCAGAACAAGGGGCTTTGCATGGGTGGCGTCCTTGACCGCCGGCTCTAGGTCCAGGAGATCGAACACCCGCCCGCCGGACACGAAGGCCCGGGCGGTGGAGTTGACGATCATGCCGACCTGGCGCACCGGTTGATGCAGGATCGCCATGAAGGCCAGGAACTCGGCCAGGGTGCCGACGGTGATCTCGCCGTCGATGATCTTGTGCCCGCCGACCCAAAGGACCAGGCCCATGGCCGCGTAATAGGAGAAGGTCATGAAGGCGGCGTTGGAATAGCGGATCTGGATGCGCCGCATGGCCATGGCGATGGCGCTGTCCGAGGCCACGTCGAATTTATTCATTTCGAAGGCCCGGGCGGCGAAGGCGCGCACCACGCGGATGCCGCCGAGATTTTCCTCCATGATGCGGGTGAGGATCGACATGCGTTCCTGCAAGACCCGCCAGGTGCGCCTGAGCGAGATGCTGGACACCGCCGCCCGCCACGCGACCACGGGCGCGAAGCTGAGCGCCATCAGGCCCAGCACGGTGTCCTTGCTGATCAGGTGATAGCCGCCATAGCCCAAGAGGATGACCAGAACGATGGTCCTAAGCATGGCCCCGTCGACGAACCTTCGGATGCCCTCGATGTCGAGCATGCCCCGGGTCATCAGGTCGCCCGAATGAACCTGGTCGTGGTAGCCGAAGCTCATGCGCTGGAGCTTCTCGAAAAAGGCGAGGCGCAGCTCATAGCCGATGCTCTGGCCGATGGCCTCGCCCTGGTAGTTGTGGATCATGGTGAATAGGCCGCGCATCATCCCGGCGGCAAGCAGCATGGCCGCCGCCCAACCCAACCCCGCCTTGGCCTCCGCCAGGCTGGTGCCGGTCGCCGCCAACAGGCTTTGGGCATGGTCCACCGCGGCGCCCAAAAATTGCGGGATCAGCAGCTGAAAATTGGCCGCGACCACGGTGCAGACCACGCCGATGCCAAGCCTGAACCGGTAGCGCGCGGCCATGCGCAGGATGCGCACCACCGTGTTCATACCGCGGAACGGCGAAATACTGTCTGGCCTGGACCCGGCGGCCCGGGTCCCGCTGTTTCCCGGGTGGATGCTTTCGTCGACGGTGGTGCTCACTTGGGTTGCCGCGCCTGGGCGGCCTTTACCGCCCGCCAAATGCGCTGGGGTGTCGCCGGCATGGCCAGGTTGCGGATGCCGAGCGGCGCCAACGCGTCATTGACGGCATTCATCACCGCCGCCAGGGACCCGACCGTCCCGCCCTCGCCCGCGCCCTTGACGCCGAGTGGGTTGGTGTCCGTCGGCACAGGATGGCTGTCGAATTCCATGTGGCAGAAATCGGCGGCGCGCGGCATGCAGTAATCCATGAATGAACCGGTAAGCACCTGCCCGCTTTCGGGGTCATAAACCATTTTTTCCATCAACGCCTGACCCAACCCCTGGGCGATGCCTCCCTGGGTCTGGCCCCGGACCAGGGTGGGATTAAGTTCCACGCCAACATCGTAAACCACGTTGTAACGGACGATTTCGGCGGTTCCGGTCTCCGGTTCGATCTCGACCTCGCAGACATGGAAGGTGTTGGGGATGTTGGGCGCCTTCGGTGTCCAGGTCGCGGTTTCGTAAAGACCGATTTCCTCGCCCGGCGGCACCATGGAAGGCTTGAACGCGGCCTGGGCGACCTCGGTGAACGAAATCGAGCGGTTGGTGCCGGGGACCCGGTAATTGCCGTCGTCGAACGCGACCTCTTCCCCATTTGCCTCCAAGAGGTGGGCGGCGATGCGGCGGCCCTTCTCTAATGTCTTCTCGGCCGCTTTGAACACGGTGGAGCCGCAGATGGTGGCGGTGCGCGCCGCCCCGGTCCCCGATCCCCAGGATACCTTGGAGGTATCGCCCTCGACCACACGGATATCCTCCGCCTCCACGCCAAGCACGTCGGAGACGATCTGGGTGTAGATGGTGGCATGGCTCTGGCCGCCCGCCGTCGACGCCGCCATCACCGTCACCGAACCGCCGGGATCGAAGCGCAACTCGATGGATTCCGGCGCCGGACTGCCCGACGGATCGACGCTCGACGAAACGCCGACGCCGTACAGTTTGCCCCGCGCCTGGGCCTCTTCCTTGCGCTTGGCGGCGCCGGCGTAATCGGCCTGGGCCAGGCATTTGTCCATGACCGCCTCGAACTCGCCACAGTCATAGGCCTTCCCGTTGGGCACATCGTAGGGCATGGCGTCGGCGGGAATATAGTTGCGGCGCCTGATTTCCGTGGGGTCCATGCCGATCTCGCGGGCCGCCATGTCGATCAAGCGCTCCAGGATATAGGTGCCGGGCGTGCCCGAGGGTCCGCGATAGTTCGCCATGGGACAGGTGTTGGTCAGCACCGCCGATGAGCGGCCGTGGATTACCGGCATGGCGTAAGTGCCGCAGAGCGCTCCGGCGATGCCGTTGGGGGTGCCGAAACCGCTCATGGAAAGGAAGGCGCCGACATTGGCGGCGGCGTTGTAGCGGACAGCCAAAAAATTGCCGTCATCATCGAAGCCAAGCTCCGCCTCGACGGTGACGTCCCGCGCCTGATCGTCGGCGATATGGCCCTCGGACCTCTCGCAGTTCCATTTGACCGGCCGGCCAACCTTCTTCGCCGCCCAAGCCACCACCGGCACCTCGGGATAAAGCCCGCCCTTCATGCCGAAGGAGCCGCCGACGTCGCCGGCTATCATGGTCATCTGGTTTTCGGGGATGCGAAAGATATGCTTGGTCATCATGGTGCGCCAAATGAACGGGCGCTGTTGACAGGCATAGATGGTGAAATGGTCGGCGCCGGGATCGTAGCTGGCCACCACGGCGCGGGGTTCCATGGCATTGGCGGTCACCCGGGATACCGGAAAGGCGTCGCGAACGACGTGGGGCGCCCCCGCCAGGGCCGCCTCGGTGGCCGCCTCATCCCCCCTCTCCACAAAGAAGGCTTCGTTATTTTCGCAACCCTCCCACAGAAGCGGCGTCTCCGGGTCGGTGCCGGTGACCGCGTCGAGGTGGATCGGCAGGGGGTCGAAGTCGACCTCGATGGCTTCCACCGCGTCCTTGGCCTGGTTGATGGACTCCCCGATCACCACGGCGATGACCTGGCCCACGTGACGCACCCGGTCACCGGCCAGCGCGGGCCTCGGCGGGCGGTACCCGGGCTGGCCGCCGCGCCGCTTGGGCGGCGCCGTGCCGGGCACGTTGCCGAGCCCGTCGGCGGCGTAATCCTCCCCGGTCAGCACGGCGAGGATTCCGGGCATGGCCAAGGCCGCCGCGGTGTCGATGCGGGTGATATCGGCGTGGGCATGGGGCGAACGCAGGAACACCGCATGGGCCTGGCGCGGAAGGGCGATGTCGTCGGTAAAGCGCCCCTTGCCGGTGAGCAGCCTGGGGGCCTCGACCGCGTTGACGGGTTGGGAAATGGAATACCGGGTCATGGTTCCTCCCTCTCAGGGTATCGCGGGCATATTTACCTCGCGCGCCCCCTATTTTCGCGTGAACGGGACGGCGGTACAAGGGGGCAGGGGAGGGCAAGCGGCACGGAAACCTTTCGAAAAGGCCCGGAACGCCTAGGAGTTCTTGACCCCCGCCTGGAATCCGACCCAGCGCGCGATCAACGCCAGGCCCGCGGTCATGGCGACGATGAACAGGCTGATGATGCCCGCCACTTCGCGCGCCGAGCCCGTCGAGGTGGTCATGTATTCGAGGGCGAGCAGCGACAGGGTCACGGTTTCACGGCTCGCCAGCAGGATCACGCTTCCCGTCGATCCCGCGGCGATGACGAAGTTCAACACCCCCATCAACACCAAGGTTGGCGCGATCAGCGGCAGCCAGATCTTGAAATAGGTATACCACCAGCCGGCGCCGGCGATGCGCGCGGCTTCCTCCATGTCGTCGCCCATCTGCAGGAAGACGCTCTTGAACATCTGGATAGAGGTCAGTTTCCCCTGCAGGATGACGACGATGATCAGGATCCAGATGGTGCCATACAACCAATTCAGCCCGGGCGTGGCGCTGATCACCCATAGCAGGCCCAACCCCGAGAGAATGCCGGGAATCCCGGCGCTGCCCCAGAAGATGGAATCCAGCACCAGCTTGCCCGGCCAAGACCGCCTGACCAGGATATAGGCGACCAAGGAGAACAACAACGGCGAGATGATCGCCGTGGTGATGGCGAGGATGACGGTCGTCTTCAGCGCCCGGAAGAAGATCGGGTCGGCCAGCACGATCTGCCAATGGTCCAGGGTATAGGTCGGTATCGCCTGGAAGAACCCGGCCCGGGTCATGAAGCTGCCGCCCAACAGGGTGAGCACCGGGACGATTGTCAGGAGCGCGACGATGGTGACCACGAACACAAAAGCGAAGGGCTGCAAGGCGCCGAGATGGACCAGGCCCGGCTTGTAGTCGCCGCTGACCGTGGTGTATTGGCGCCGCGTCAAGAGCCAGCGCTGCAGCGGGATGATCATGAAGATGATCACCAGGGTGAGGCTGGCGAGCGCCGTCGCCGGGCCGTATTCCGCCGGCTCCATCTCGCGCACGTAATCGTAGATCTGGGTGGAATAGACGAAGAACCCGATGGGCGTGCCCAGGATCTGCTCGATCTCGAAGGTGTTGAACATGCGCACCAGGTTCAACAGGAACACCACCACCATGGGCGGGACCATGACCGGCAGGGTCACGCGCATCATGGTTCTGATCTTCCCGGCCCCGGACACCCGCCCGGCTTCCTCTAAGGTGGCGTTCATGTTGCGGAAGGCCGGGGTCAGCAGCATGACCTTCTGGGACATCGCGTTGCCCATCAGGTGGGCGAAGACGATGCCCTCGACGCTGTAAATGTTGAAGACCGGCCCGGAGATGAACGGCAATTCCTTCAGCCAAACATTGAAGAACCCGAAGAAGGGGTCGAGCAGCAACGACCAGCCGATGGTGGTGGTAAGGCCCGGCAGCATGAACGAGACCCAGAACATGAACTCCAGGCCACGGGAATAGCGGATCGGCGTCCGCGCCAAGATCCAGGAAATGAGAACCGCGAGGGGGAAACTTATGGTCGTATAGGCGACGAAAACGACCATGGTGTTGCGCAGGCTTTGGAAGGTCTCGGGCTCGGAAAACGCCTGACGCCAGTGTTCGACGCCGAACTCGTAGGTTCCGACGATGACCCCGGCGACATTGAAGCTTTCGATGAAGATCAGGATGACCGGGTAGATGATATAGAAGCCGAAAAACAGGATCAGGACGGCCATGACGAAGTGGCCGGTCCCGAGGCGGGCCTTCTTCCTTACGGGCGGCATGACTGCGTTCAGGGTGGCCAAGAACCGGGATCTTTCCGTGGCTTCGGTCTTGCGGCGACGGGGCGGCCGGGGAAGACGGGGAGGGGGACCCTATCCCCCTCCCCGCTCATCTCCACCGCAGGGGTGGCGCTAATTTATCTTCTTCTTCTTCTTTTTGCGGGCCTTCTTCATGATCCGCTTGAGCTTCTTCAAAAATTTCTTCTGGTTGTTGATGTACCTCTTATCGGAAAAGGCGACATAGTATTTGCGATCCGACCGGATCCGGTACTGGGGCGCGATCAGGTTATGGTCGACGTCCACCCGGAGCGAATCCATGCGCTCGCCGGTCTTGATGAAGATCGACTGGCCCTCCTTGCTCAGGGCCCAGTTGATGAAGAGGTTCCGGGCGTTGGGATGGGGCGCCTTGTCGATGGCCATGAGGTTGGCCGCCGAGGCCGACAGGATCTCGCCCTCCTTGAGAACCTGGGGCAGGTAGCTCTTGACCGGAAACCCCTGCTTCCTGAGCTGCAGGGCGGCGTTATTGAGGCCGAACATGCCGATGGCATAGCGCCCCAGCGCCAGCCATTCGGCGCCCTGGCGGGAATCGCGCACGATGGTCACGTCCATGTCGTTGGCGAATTTCTGGAACCACGCCTCGCCGATCTTGGGGTTGAGCAGCATCGGCACGGTGGTCGCGCCCGAGCCCCGGCGGCCCGGCGACCGGGCGACGATCTTGCCCTTCCATTTGGGCTTCAGGAGATCCCAATAGGACTGGATTTCGCCGGGCTTTACCAGATTGGTGTTGATGGCGACGGCGTAGGACGGCGATGCCCCCCAGGTGAAAATGTAGCGGCCGTAGGGGTCGGTGTAGTGTTGCTTGCCCTTATACCAGCGCGCCGGATTCGAGACCTCGGGGTCGATCAGGAGCTCGTCCACCGGCACCAGCATCTTGTTGGGCAGCATGATGGACAGCGCCGTGTTGGCGCCGCCGATCCAGGCATCCACGGTGTACTTGCCCTGTTTCCTTTCGACCAGAATCCGCGCCGAATGCCGGCGGCTGCTGCCGGTCTGGTAATTGACCTTGATGCCGTATTTCTTGGTGAACTCGGGCATGATCTTGCGCAGTTGCCGCGGCATTTGGCCGCCGAGCATGACCTCGACCTGGCCCTCGCGCTTGGCCGCCCGGACCAGGGTCTTCCATTGGTCGGACGACGCCGCGACCTGGGTAGGCGTCGAAGCGGCACCCGGCGCCGTCTCATCCCCATGGGCCAGCCCCGGCAACGCTAGGAATGCCGCCAGGGCGCTGATTGAAACGATTTTTCGCAACATATCCTTATCTCCCTTTGCTGTGCGTTTTTGACAACCGAGTCTATTCGTCCGACGCGCGCGCGCCGGACCGGTCCGACGGCCAGGCACTGTGGCCGTCGGCGCGCAACCGCAACCAGATCTTGGTGCCCTCGGGCAGGGGGTCGTGGCGGTCGCCGTAAATGACGATCAGGCGCTGGTCATCGACCGCGATCTGGTATTCGAAGCGCTCGCCGATAAACAGCGCCGTCGACACCGTGCCGCCGATCATGCCGGCGGGCGCCTCGCCGCCCGAGGCGGCAACGATCTCCACATCCTCGGGGCGGACGCCGATAAAGACCGCGTTCCCGACCTTGATGCCATCGGGATGGTAGCTCCGCCCGAAGACCACGCAATCGGGCGCGCCGTCGATCTTGATGGCCATGGGCCCCGCCGGGTTGGCGGTCTCGACCCGACCCTTGAACAAAAGCGTCTTGCCGATGAAATCGCGCACGAACGCGTTGGCGGGCTCTTCATAAAGCAGGTGCGGGCTGCCCTGCTGCTGCACCACGCCGGCATCTATCAGGGCGATACGGTCCGACAGGCTGAGCGCCTCCACCTGGTCGTGGGTGACGAACAGGACGGCGATGTTGAGCCGTTTCTGCAGCAGCTTGACCTCGAGGCGCATCTGCTCGCGCAGCTTGGCATCGAGATTACTGAAAGGCTCGTCCAACAGCAGCGTGCGCGGCTCCGTCACCAGCGCGCGGGCGAGGGCCACGCGCTGCTGCTGGCCGCCACTGAGCAGCGGGCCGGGGCGCTTTTCCATGCCGGCCATGCCCACCATCTCGAGGATCGCCGCCACCCGGGGCTTGATTTCACTACTGGGAAATTTCCGCGCCTTCAGAGGAAAGGCGACGTTTTCCTCAACCGTCATGTGCGGCCAGATCGCGTAGGACTGGAACACCATGCCGACGTTGCGTTTTTCCGGGGGGAGCGAAAAGCCCGTATGGGTCAGCACCACCGCGTCGTCGCCGAAATAAATCGAACCTTCGTCGGGCTCTTCCAGGCCCGCGACCATGCGGAGCGTCGTCGACTTGCCGCAGCCCGACGGCCCCAGCAGCGTAACCACTTCCCCGACGCGGACCTCCAGGCTCAGCCCATCGACGGCCTTAAACTCGCTGCCCGGATAGGTCTTGGAGAGATTCTCAAGCCTGATCGCCACCTTGGGCGCGGGCGCCCCGGCGTCGGCTTTTACCGTCTCTGGTTCCACGGCGGTCTGCATGACCCCCCCCTTGGTAAGCGTCTAACCGTTACGGCCCCTGTTCGGCCAACGCGGCGGCGTCAGGCAAAATTTATGACCGCCTTCACCACTTTGTAGCCCGCCATGGCCGCCATCGCCTCATTGATCTGATCCAGCCCATAGCTCTCGCTGATCATATCCTCGAAGGGAAACCGGTCTCTACGCGATGCCAGGAAGTCGATGGCCTGCAACCAATGACGCGGCTCGGCGGAGCGAATCGTCATATAGGTCATCTCCTTGGGAAGCCGCGCCACATCCATTTCGGCCTTCTCGCTCCCTCCGCCGATATCCAGGAAGCGCCCGCCGTCGCGCAGCATGGTGAGACCTTCGGGTACCGCCTGATTGTTGGCCACCTGAATGACCACGTCGGCGCCGCGGCCCGCGGTGAGGCCCAGGACCCATTCGCGGCGGTCTCGAGGATCGGTCACCGTTTCCAGGTCGAGCACGGCATCGGCACCCATGCGTTTGGACACCGCGAGCCGTGCCGCCGGCGCGCCGATCAGCAGCACCTGTTTGGCGCCATGGTCTTTGGCCACGGCGGCGGCGAAATTACCGAGCGGCCCGCTTCCTTGTATGAGCACGGTTTCGTGGCTCTTGACCGGTCCCAAGCGGTCGAAGCCGTGCATCACGGTCCGATAGGCGCAGGCCGAGGCCGCCGCGGATTGCGATGAAACCTCCTCGGGGACCTTGATGATCAGGCAAGGGGGAGGCACGTACATGACCTCGGCGCAACTTCCCAACAGGTAGGGAAATTCATCACTGCGGTTGTGTCCCCAAGAGGCGCGCCCGGGGCAGATGCAGGGCTGGAGCGCGACCGAGCAGTAATAGCAAGAGCCGCAAGCGACATAGCTCCACACGATGCGGTCGCCGAGCTCGACCGGGTTGCCCAGAATATCGGTGCGCGCGCCGTTGATCTCCTCCACCGTACCGCAGGGCTCATGGCCGGTGATGATGGGCAGGCTGTCGCCGGTTGGCAAGGGGCCATGCCAGCGGTGCACGTCGGTGCCGCAAATCGTCGAGGCCTCCATGCGCACCAGAGCCGCGCCCGGTTCCAGTTCGGGGATCGGCACACGCAGGATTTCCAGCGGCTGATTATGGGCGGTGATGACGGCGGCCCGGCAATCGTTCATATCCCATCTTCCCTCTCTCAAGGCTTCGATCGGCCGATCACGGGGCGCTGGGAGTTATGCCCTTGGGCGTCATCTCCGCCGCCGCACCGGCGCCGCCCGCCACTCCCCTAGGCCGTAAGCTGGTAGAAGCGCTCGGCATTGCCGTAAAGAAGCGCCGCCTTGTCGTCTGCGGAGATCTCGTTGCTTCCCATGAGCTCCTTGATATCGCGCTTGCAGCTTTCGTTGGTCACCTCATGGGGAAAGTCGGAGGAATAGAAGAAGGGCCGGTTGCCGACGGTCTTGATGGCAAAGGGCATGGTCAGTTCTTCCGTCTCGATGCCGAGGTAGAGGCGTCCGTCCTCGATCAGCTTCTTGATGTAGTCGGCGGGATCGTCTTCCTCGCGCACGCCGAACTCGCCCTCGGGAATGTACTGGAAATGGGTTTCGTGGGACGCGTGCAGGCGCTCCATCAAGAACAGCAACCAGGCGATGCCGCCTTCGAGGAAGGCGATCCGCACCTTGGGAAAGCGGTCGAAAACGCCATTATAGATGATGTTGGCGCAGTTCACCGCGAGACCCCAGGGATGGCCCAGGGCATGCACGGGGACGTACATGTTCATATGGTCGAGGCCGAACCGGTCATGGACCCCGCCGTGGACGGAAAGGCAGCATCCCAGGCGATCGGCCTCCTGGTAAACCGGCCAATAAGTCTTGGCGCCGAGCGGCTGGGGAAGTCCGTTGGACGGCATCATCGCCCCCAACATCCCCAGTTCCGTCACCGCCCGGTTCAGTTCCTTGACCGCCTCTTCGGGGTCCTGCATGGGGATGATGGCCATGCCCCTGAGACGCGGGTCGAACTTCAAATAGGTGTCCGACAGCCAATCGTTATAGGCGCGGCAGGCGACGGCGGCGTAATCGAGGCTGACGATATTGCCGTAAGCCAAGGCCCTGGTCGGATAGAGCATGGTCCAATCGATGCCCACGTCATCGAGGAAATCGAGCCAACCCTCCGGCCCGACCGAGGGCCGCCCGTCGCGCTTGGGCGGCGTTTCCACGGCGCGCCCCGCATGAAGATGGTCGAGCGGCGGAAAGACGACGCCGCTCTGCTCCGCGATCCGACGATAGGACGGCTCCATACAGGCGATGATCCCCGCCTCGTCTTCGGTGATATGGCCGTCGCCGTCGATGACTCTGGTGTCGAGAGTGCTAGACATTGGTGTGGTGTCCGTGTGCTGTTGCCGACATGTTTCGCTGGTCCCTGATCATCCATGGCCTGGCCGGATCGTTGCCCGGCCGGCCGCATTTTGGAATTCGATGCAATTCTACATTATCCGGAATTCCCGTCACGCGGAAACTGACGCCGCCAAGATAGGATACGATGATTCGGGGCGCGGTGTTGACTTGATTCCAGCACCGGGGCCGGGGCCGGGCCCCCCTTGAACGGCGAAGGCCAATGAACTAAGACCTTTGGGTCCGGAGGGGGCCGCCGCGTTTTTGGCCTCTTGTTGCCGGCCGAGATTGGGGCAGGGAGTGGAATGTCAGGCGATAGCATCTTGGCGATCGACGATTCCATGCTGGTGGACGCCGGCACCAGGCGCAAAATCTACCGTCATCCGGAAGACGATAATAAGATTCTCAAGGTTTTCTGGGAGGACCAAATGCCCGCCAGGCGGCGCGCCCGGCTCTGGTATGGGTGGTTTAAATCGCTCCGCCGGTACGATGACAACGAGCTCGACTATCTTCAATACCGCCGCGCCATGAAACACGCGCCCGGCCCGTTGGGATGCATATACACCATCTTCGGCTACGCCGAGACGACCCAGGGACGGGCCCTGGTCGGCGAGCATGTGCGCAACGCCGACGGGGGAACCAGCGTGACCCTGCGACGTTTTCTTCAAGATCACGGGCCTTCGAAAATTTTCCCGCTGGTGGACGATCTCTTCGAGGAACTCGCGGCCAATCACGTGGTCACAAAGGACCCGCATTTGGAAAATATCTTAGTCCGCGAGCTTGAGGGCGGCGCATTGCGGCTGGTGATCATCGATGGGCTCGGCGATCCCAATTTCATTCCTTTCGCAACGTGGTCAAAGAGGCTCAACCGGAAAAAATTGATGCGCAAGAAACAGACCTTGATCCGCAAGGCCCAGTTGTTCGCCGAGTTTGGCTGAGCCGTGAATGGAAGAGGCGGTGATGCCTGGCGATCGCTTATTAGCCATCGACGAATCGAAGCTTATCGCCACCGGCAAGTGGCGTAACGTCTACCTCCATCCCGAGGACGAGACCAAGGTCCTCAAGGTCTATCGGGAGGGCCGGACCCCGGCGGCCAGACGCGCCCGGCATTGGTATTGTCGGGCACTCCCCCTGAGCCGTTTCGACGCCAACGCCAAGGACATTCGTCAGTACCGCCGGGTGGCGCGGAAGGCGCCCGGGATGCTCGATTTCATTTGTCCGCTGTTCGGCTATGCCGAGACCACCCGGGGACGGGCGCTGGTGGCCGGGCGCGTGCGCGATACCGACGGGCGAACCAGCGAGACGCTCAGGAGCTATGTCCTCAACAACGGGTTGGCGATTATCGCCCCGGCCTTGGACGGCTTGTTCGAGTCGCTCGCGGCCCATCACGTCACGGTCGAGGACCCCACCGCCCACAACATCCTTGTGCGCCAAGGCGGCGCCGGGCCGGAGCTGGTCATCGTCGATGGGCTCGGCGATCCTACCCTGATTCCGTATAAAACGGTCTCGAAAAGGCTCAATCGGCGCAAGCTGATGCGCAAGAAGGTAAAATTGTTCCGCAAGCTCCACGCCCTCGTGCAAGAAAGCTGAACGGCGCCTCAGGTCACCAGGATGGCGCGAAAATCATTGACGTTGGTGAAGGTGGGCCCGGTTACCACCAGCGCATCGAGGGCGGCAAAAAACGAATAAGCGTCGTTATCGCCGAGCAACGCGCGCCCGTCCAGCCCCTTGGCCCGAGCGCTTGCAAGGATATCGGGGCCGATGACGGCCCCGGCATTA
>Ga0209980_10001051_pt1 | contig 15207 bp, 16 predicted proteins | sample CR02metaG_FD_183611 | JGI IMG/M metagenome (GOLD analysis project Ga0209980, IMG submission 183611) | Deep subsurface microbial communities from Mariana Trench to uncover new lineages of life (NeLLi) - CR02 metaG (SPAdes) (version 2) | ecosystem: Environmental > Aquatic > Marine > Ocean trench...
CTATGTCGTCGAAATGGACCAGGTTTTCTTGAAGCACGATTTGCTGAGGCGCAGGAGGAATCTATTGATAACGGCGTGTCCCACGCATCCGCGCTTTATCATGCCGGTTTCGGAAACCGACATAAGGGCGGAACTCTCCCGCGTGCCGCAAGAATTCTTGAGTGGCCTCAATGCTGTGATTCTATTGGGAGGGTCCAAAAAACAGGAAAAAACGTACAGAAGCCTGTTCAAATTCGGGTGCTACCTTTTAAACGTTATTTTCCTTTGTCCCTATCCAAAAACCGCTATGCGCAAGAGGTATAAGACTCTCCCCAAGCCGAGCATCCTGGCCGAGTACGAACGCGCGGGGGCGCAAATCCGCCGGTCGAACAACGGTTGTGAAATCAATTTCGATGAAACGTCACTCAGGACCTTCTACTTGCGCGACGTTTTGATTCACGAGTTGGGCCACCATGTGGATCGCGATAATTTTAAGACCAAAACCAAGCGCAGAATCGAAAGTTTCGCCGATTGGTTTGCCTCTGAATACGGCTACAGACTTCGTATATGACCTAAGCCCCTCCGAGGCCTTGCATGTGACCGCGGTTAGGGTGCGGCGGGTGCCCCGTGCGCGTGGTTGGAGAGCCCGGCCACCGCGCCGGGGGGGCAGATCGCGAAGATCCGCGCCAAATCCTCATCGCTTAACCGGAGGCCAGCGGCCTTGGCGTTTTCCTCGAGATGCGGCCGCGTCTTGGCCGACGGGATGGGGATCACCGGCCCGCCCCGGTGCATGAGCCAGGCCAGGGCGAGCGCCGAAACCGGGACGCCCTTGTCGGCGGCGATCTCGCCGAGGCGGCGCACGATCTCGGCGTTGTGTTCGATATTGCCGGCCATGAAGCGTTCATCGGACCGCCTTTCGTCATCTTCGCCGACCTCATCCGCCGAACCGAGGACGCCGCCCAATATCCCGCGTCCCAGCGGCGCGAAGGCCATGAAGGCCAGGCCGTGCGCCCGGCAGGCGCCGAGCAGGTTGGCCTCGGGGTCGCGGGCGAACAGCGAATATTCGTCCTGCACCGAAACCACGGGATGGACAGAGAGGGCACGGTCGAGAAGCTCCGGGGTGAGGCCCTTGGACAGCGCGATGTACCGCGTCTTTCCCTCTTTCACCAATTCGGCCATGGCGCCGACGGTGTCCTCGATGGGCGTGACCGGGTCGACGCGCGAAATGCAGATCACGTCCACGGTCTCGATGCCGAGGCGCTTGAGGCCGTCCTCGCAGGAGGCGCGCACGTGTTCGGGCGTGCCGCTGACGACATTGACCCCGTCGGGCCGGATGCTGCCCAGCTTGGAATGAATCACCACCTCGTCGCGCCGCCCTTTGATGGCCTTGCCGATCAGGGTCTGGTTGTGGCCCTTGCCGTAATTGGACGACGTGTCGAGGAAGTTGATGCCGAGCTCCAGCGCCCGGTGGATGGTGGCGATGCACTCGATGTCGTCCTGGCGGCCGTAGGCGCCGGACATGGAATAGCAGCCGAGGCCCAGGGCCGAGACCATGAGATCGCTGGTGCCGAACCTGATGCGTTCCATCATCGAAGATCCTCTCTTGCGCCCTCAGCCCGGGACCAAGGGCCTCTACCCCGGGCGCCGCGCGTTCCCGCCGCCACGTCCCGACCCATTCGCCGATTAGAGCATTATCCGGGCATATGGTTCAATTTAGCCGGAAAGTGCTCTGGACGGACGGCACGGCGGGTGCCATATTCCCGGTAGCCCAACCCCGAAACCGGAGCCCCGAGGCCCCATGACCCTTGGCATCCGTCTCCTCACCTGGCTGCGCGGCGAGTTAGTCGGCACCGACGAATACGCCAACCGCTACTATCGCGATCCGGTCCGCCGCGACCCCAAGAACAACGGCCGCGAGCGGCGCTGGGTGCTCTATGACGGGGAGGCCGAAGGGTCCAAGGTGCCGGAGGTCTGGCACGCCTGGCTTCATCACATGACCGACGAATTGCCCGATGCGGGGGCGCTGGCGCGCAGGCCCTGGCAGAAGCCCCACCAGGCCAATATGACGGGCACGGCGGACGCCTACCGGCCGCCGGGAAGCGTACTGGCGGGAGGCAAGCGTGCCCGGGCGACGGGCGATTACGAGCCCTGGACCCCGGACTGACCGGGCGATCGCGCCCGCCCAATGCAAGATCACCAGCGAAGGTTAAAGCGATGCAAAGAAACTTGATCGAGACCGTTCTCGGCGCCGTGGTCCTGGTCGTCGCCGGATTGTTCGTATGGTTCGCCTACTCCAACGCTTCGCTGCAAACCACCACAGGCTATCAGATCACGGCCAAGTTCGACCGGGTGGGCGGCCTCAAGGAAGGGGCCGACGTCAAGATGTCGGGCATCAAGGTCGGCTCCGTGGTGGCACAAGCGCTGGATCCCAAGACCTATCAGGCCGTCGTGACCATGACCATCATGCCCCATGTGAAACTTCCCACCGACACCGCGGCCGAGGTATCCTCGGAGGGGCTGATGGGCGGCAACTACGTTTCGCTGTCTGCGGGCGCGGAATCCAACCTGCTCAAGGAGGGGGACGAGATCACCATCACCCAGGGCGCGGTGAACCTCATGGACCTCATCGGCAAAGCCATGTTCTCGTCCAAGGGCGGCCTCGATGAAGGCCTCGGCCCCAAGCCGAAATAGGCTCGCCCGCCGCGGCATTTTGACCTTGGCGGCACTTGCGGCGCTGCAATCGGTCGCCTGGGGCGCGGATCTGGTGGGCGACACGGCCCTCCTCCAGGGGCTCGACAAGGTGACCGCGCGGATCTCGGAGATCCGCGTTCCCCTGGGCGTGACGGTGCGATTCGGAACACTGGAGATCACCGCGCACAGGTGTTTCAAGCGTCCCCCCGAAGAAACGCCCGAAAGCTCCGCGCTGATCGAGATTCGCGAGGTGCGGGCCGGGGAGGGCTCGCGGGTGCTGTTCCTGGGGTGGATGTTCGCGTCGTCCCCCGCGCTCAACGCCCTGGAGCACCCGGTTTACGACGTCTGGGTCAAGGATTGCCTGAACGCCAAGTCGGCCTCGTCCAACGGGCCCAGGTAAAAGCTGCATTCGATGGCCAGCGCCGCCTCCAGTTTCTTGCGGAAGGCGTCGCGCGGGATTTCGATGACGCCGAACCGGGCGAGATGCTCGGTTGCGAACTGGGTGTCGAGCAGCGCGAAGCCGCTGCGGCGCAGACGCGCGACCAAATGGCAGAGCGCCACCTTTGACGCATCGCGGGCGATCGAGAACATGCTTTCGCCGAAGAACGCGCCGCCCAGGGTGACCCCGTAAAGCCCACCCACCAATTCCTCGTCCTTCCAGCATTCGACGGAGTGGGCATGGCCGAGATCGGCGAGCCCCCTATAGAGGGTCCGGATCTCGGCATTGATCCAGGTGGTCGGGCGGCCCTTCTGGGCTTCTGCGCAGGCCGCGACCACGTCGTCGAAGGCACTATCCACGCGCACCTCGAACGGGCTCCGTTTCAGGGTCCGTTGCAGGCTGCGCGGAACATGAAAACGGTCCAAGGGGAGGATGCCCCGCATTTCGGGATCGACCCAGAACACGGTCGGGTCGTCGGCGTTTTCGGCCATGGGAAAGATTCCGGCGGAATAGGTCCGAAGGAGCAATTCCGGCGTCAGCCGCGGCGTTGGCTCATCGCGCATGGGGCTGGTCCTCGGGGCCGACGAAATTCTCCAGCCAATGAATGTCGTAATCGCCATTGACGAAATCGGCGTTTTCGCACAACAGCTGATGCAGCGGGATGGTGGTTTCCACGCCCTCGATCACGTATTCATGAAGCGAGCGCCTGAGCCGCATGATCGCCTCGTTGCGGGTCTTGCCGTGGACGATGAGCTTGGCAATCAGGCTGTCGTAGTACGAGGGAACAACGTATCCCGCATAGATTCCCGAATCGATCCGCACGCCGAGACCGCCGGGGGGATGATAGTAGCTGATGCGGCCCGGCGATGGGGTGAAGGTGACGGGCGATTCGGCATTGATCCGGCATTCGATGGCATGCCCGGTAAAGGTGATATTGTCCTGGGCATAGGACAGCTCGGCGCCCGCGGCGATGCGGATTTGTTCGCGCACGATGTCGATGCCGGTGATCATCTCGGTCACCGGATGTTCGACCTGAAGGCGGGTGTTCATTTCGATGAAGTAAAACGCGCCGTTTTCATAGAGGAATTCCAGCGTTCCGGCGCCGAGATAGCCGAGCGTGCCGACCGCCTCGACGACCTGGGCGCCGATTTGGTCACGTTGTTCGGCGTTGAGGGCCGGCGACGGCGCTTCCTCCAGCACCTTTTGGTGGCGCCTTTGCAACGAGCAATCGCGATCGCCCAAGTGAATGACGCCGCCATGGGAATCGGCGAGCACCTGAATCTCGATATGCCGTGGCCGGCCCAGGTATTTTTCGATATACATCTCGTCATTGCCGAAATACGCCTTGGCTTCGCTTTGCGCCGTGGCGAAGGCGGTGCCGATATCGTCCGCGCTTTCCGCGATTTTTATGCCGCGCCCGCCGCCGCCGGCCGATGCCTTGACCAGGACCGGGTATCCCAGGGCGTCGGAGAGCCTGCGCGCCGCCGCCGCGTCTTTGACCGCTCCGTCGGAGCCGGGCACCACCGGCACGCCCAGGCGTTTCATGGTGTGCTTGGCGGTGATCTTGTCGCTCATCATGCGGATATGGTCGGCCGACGGTCCGATAAACACGAATCCGTGCTCGCTCACCATCTCGGCAAAGTCCGCGTTTTCAGACAACAGCCCATAGCCGGGATGGATGGCGTCGGCATTGGTGATGGTGGCCGCGGTCAGAAGTGCCGCCGTATTGAAATAGCTTTCCGAGGCCGGGGCTGCGCCGATGCATACGCTTTCGTCGGCGAGGCGCACATGCATGGCGTCGGAGTCGGCGGTGGAATGGACCGCCACCGTACTGATCCCCATTTCCTTGCAGGCGTGGTGGATCCGGAGCGCGATCTCACCCCGGTTGGCAATCAGAACCTTGTCGAACACACGTGGCTCCATGGGCCGCTCGCCGGGGGCTTATCCCCACCCGGCCTACTCGAGGATGATGAGAACCTCGCCGTATTCCACCGGCGCGGCGTTCTGGGCGAAGATCTGCGAAACCCGGCCCGGGCGGGGGGCGGTGATCGGATTCATGGTCTTCATGGCTTCGATCAAGAACAGCGTCTGCCCCTCGCCGACCGCATCGCCAACCTTGACGTAGGGGGCCATGCCCGGCTCCGGCGCCAGGTAGACGGTTCCCACCATGGGCGAAGTGACGGCGCCGGGATGGGCCGCCGCGCTTTCCTGGGTAGCTAAGGCTTCGGGCTGTTCGCTTTCCGGGCCCCGCGGCGGGGCTGGCGCCGGCGCCGCCGGTTGGCCGGCGGCGGCGCGCGAGACGCGGACGTGCCAACGCCCTTCACCGTATTCCAGTTCCGTCAAACCGTGCTCGTCGAGCAGCTTGACCAGCCGTTCGATCGCGCCTTCGTCGATGGAGTGCCGCGCCATCAGATTTGTGTCCCCGTATCGGTCAGTTCGCTCATGGCCTCCAGCGCCAGGAGATAGCCGGTACCGCCGAAACCGGTAATCAAGCCGTTGGCGGCGTCGGCGATATAGGACTCCTTGCGAAAGGATTCACGCCGAAAGATGTTGGAGAGGTGAACCTCGATGATCGGCAGGTCGACCATGTTCAGCGCATCGAGGATGGCAATGGAGGTGTGGGTATAGGCCCCGGCATTGATGATGATGCCGTCGAAAATGCCCTGCGCCTGCTGGATCCAATCCACCAGTTCCGCCTCGCTGTTGGACTGCCGGAAATCGATCTCCATGGCAGTGCCGTCTGCGCGCGCGCGGACCTTGGCCTCGATATCGGCGAGGGTGTCCTTGCCATAGATTTCCACCTCGCGGGTGCCCAGCATGTTGAGGTTGGGACCATTGAGGATCAAGACCTTGGAACTCATGGCGCTTTGGTTCCCCTACGCGGACCGGCCACAAGCTTGCGGGGCCGTGGATGGTGGACGTTTATAGCATGGGGTGGGGGGGGCGCAACGCCGGGATCGGCCCCTCTGCGGCACGGCGCCGGCGCCGCCCGCGGGGGCAGGGGCATGTCCTTGTTAACAGGACATTAACGAAATTCGTTTTTGATTAGAGGATTATTAACCATGTTGGCGTGACAACACGCGCAAGGATTTTACTTTGGCGACTAGCACAAACTCACGAGAACGCCGTCTCGTGCTGCGCCTTCTCGCCTATTGGCGTGATCTCGCGCCCGAAGGCCAACTGCCCGCGGCCCATCGCATTCAGCCGGCCGACATCGCCGATATGTGGCCCGCCTGTTTTACCCTGGATCTCGGCGGACCGAAGCCCATCTTCGCCTATGTGGGAGATCTCCATGTCGCTCACCATGGCCGTGACCTCACCGGGCGCCCGGCCGAGGAGGCGGGGACGGACACGCTGCTTTGGCACGCCGTCGAATACTTCGATGAGGTCCTGAGCCGCAAGATTCCCATTACCTACGGGGGAACGTTCCCCGGTGGGGACGGCGAGCCCGTTGCCTATCGCAGTATCCTGCTTCCCTTGTCCGACGACGGCGATGAGATCAACGGCATTCTTGGCGGCGCCAACTGCCTCCTCGAGGAATTCAAATAAACCGGTGTCCGCGAACCAAGGCATGCATCGTGGCCAAGCTGACGGTCTTTGAGATCCACACCCTTAGGGAAGGCACATGGAAAATCGACTCGATTTTCGATGACCGCGAGCTCGCGGTCATGGAGGGTGAGCGCCTGGGACGTAACCAACGTTTCGAATTGGTGCGTGTGGTCGAGGAGACTTTCGATGAGGAAACCGAAAGAGTAGGCACCCACACCATCTATCGTTCCGCCAGGGAGCAGCAGCAAACCGATACCACCGATACCAAGGAGTCGCCATCGCCGGAGGTGCTCGAGGCATTGCGCCGCAACCGCCTCAGTGCCAGCAGAACGCCGCCGCCGCCGGAGGTGCTCGAGGAATTGCACCGCCGACGCCTTTCCAGCACCAGAACGCCGCCGAAAAAGAGCATGGTGAAGCAATTCCTTGGAAGGGCGATCCTGTTGGCGGCCATTATGGGTATCGCCCTTGGACTGGTTTACATCCTGAATTCCATTTTTTAGGGCAGTTTCCGGCCAAATGAAGCCATTTGACCGGAAACTGCCCTAGGCGCCGCGCCGTGGGGTCTCCCCGGGCCGGAATCCGGCATGCAAAAAAACCTGCCAGCGGTTTGGCCTTGGCTTCGCCGATCATCTATAATCGCCGCCATCGGTCGGTCCCGGCTTTGAAGACCGGGGCCGCCGGGTCGTGCCTGCTTGGGAGGGCCCATGAACAACCACATCATCGTCAATGGCGAGGTGCGCGTCTTTTCAAGGGACGAAAGCGTCGAGTCCCTGCTTGCCGCCCTCGGCATCGATTCGCGCAAGGTCGCGGTCGAACTCAATCTCGAGATCGTGCCCCGTTCGTCCTACCTCGATACCCGGCTCAACGGCGGAGACCGGCTGGAGATCGTCCATTTCATCGGCGGCGGCGCCGACGACCTTTCGGTCGTGGATCCCGAGCCGTTGGAAGTGGCGGGGGTGAGCTACCGCTCGCGACTGTTGGTGGGGACGGGAAAGTACAAGGATTTCGAGGAAACCGCACGGGCCATCGAGGCGTCGGGCGCGGAGATCGTCACCGTTGCCGTGCGCCGGGTCAATGTCACCGACCCCGCCCAGCCCATGCTGGTCGATTTCGTCGATCCCAAGCGCTACACCTATCTGCCCAATTCCGCGGGCTGTTACACCGCGGACGAGGCCGTGCGCACGCTCCGCCTGGCCCGCGAGGCCGGCGGCTGGGACCTGGTGAAGCTTGAGGTGCTGGGCGATCAAAAGACCTTGTATCCGGACATGCCCGAGACGATGCGTGCCGCCGACACCTTGGTCAAGGAGGGCTTCAAGGTGATGGTTTATTGCACCGACGACCCGATCCAGGCCAAGCGGTTGGAGGATATCGGCTGTGTCGCCATCATGCCGCTGGCGGCTCCCATCGGTTCTGGCCTCGGCATCCAGAACCCCGTCACCATCCGCATCATCAAGGAAAACGCGTCGGTGCCGGTGCTGGTGGATGCCGGTGTCGGCACCGCCTCCGATGCCGCCATCGCCATGGAACTGGGTTGCGACGGGGTGTTGATGAATACCGCCATCGCCGAAGCCGGCGACCCCATTGCCATGGCCCGGGCCATGAAACTGGCGATCGAGGCGGGACGGCTCGCCTACCTCGCCAGGCGCATGCCGAAGAAACGTTACGCCGACCCGTCATCTCCGCTTGCGGGCCTGATCTGAAACGCCTATTAGAGGCTGCCTTTTAAGCTGTGTTAGAGGGCGGCCGGGCGGGCTGGCATGACCGAAAAAATCAAGCGATTCCTGGCCGAAAACAGACTTGGCACGCCGGCGCTGGTGGTCGACCTGGGCCGGGTGGTGGACAACTACCGCCGCCTCGCGCGGCTTTTGCCGGGAGCGGAAATCTATTACGCGATCAAGGCCAATCCGGCGCCGCCGATCCTCGAGGCGCTGGCCGGCCTTGGCGCGCATTTCGATGCTGCCAGTATCTTTGAGATTCGCGCGGCGCTGGCCTACGGCGCGCAGCCGGCCCGGATTTCCTTCGGCAACACCATCAAGAAAGAGGACGACATCGCCCGGGCGGCGCGGCTGGGGATTGGCCTTTACGCCTTCGACAGCGCCGGCGAATTGGAAAAGCTCGCCCGTGGGGCGCCCGGCGCGCGGGTCTATTGCCGCCTGTTGATGACCAATGACAGCGCCGGATGGCCGACCTCGCGAAAGTTCGGCTGCGATGTGGAGATGGCGTGGGATCTCCTGGTCGCGGCGCGGCGCTTGGGGCTCGATCCCTACGGCGTGTCCTTCCACGTCGGCTCCCAGCAGACCGATCTCGAGCAGTGGGATATCGCCATCGCCCGCACCAAACTTTTGTTCACGTCCCTCCAGGAGGCGGGGATCGAGCTCGCCATGGTCAATCTCGGAGGCGGCCTGCCGGTGGCCTACGGGGGCGGTGCCGAGGGGCCGCCCGTACCGACCCTGGAGTTCGGCTGCCGGGCGATCGCCGACGCGCTTTCGCGCCATTTCGGCAATCACCTGCCGCGGGTGATCATCGAGCCGGGCCGCGCCCTGGTGGGCGATGCCGGGGTCATCGAGGCCGAAGTGGTGCTGATTTCCCATAAGGGCTATGGCGACCAAAGGCGCTGGGTCTACCTGGATATCGGCAAATTCGGGGGCCTCTGGGAAACCATGGATGAATGCATCCGTTATTCCATCGAGACCGATCACCATGGCGGGGCCAGCGGGCCGGTGGTGCTGGCCGGTCCCACCTGCGACGAGACCGACGTGCTCTACGACCGGGCGCGCTACCTTCTGCCGCTCGACCTCGCGGTGGGCGACCGGGTTCGCATCCTCTGCGCCGGGGCCTATACTGCCAGTTACTGCTCCGTCGGTTTCAACGGCTTTCCGCCGCTGGCGGAGCATTACATCTAGAGCACGCTCCCGCCAAGAAGCGACCGACAGACAAGAAAGGGGAGACCATGCTTCTGTACGACTACTTCCGATCATCGGCCAGCTTCCGCGTCCGTATCGGCCTGAACCTCAAGGGGATCGTGCCCGATCGCGCGCCCGTGCACCTATTGAAGGATGGCGGCGCGCAGTTTTCGGACGCCTTTACCGACGTCAATCCGCAGCAATTGGTGCCCGTGCTCAAAGATGGCGATGCCAAATTGATCCAGTCCATGGCGATCCTCGAATACCTCGACGAGACCCACCCGTCCCCGCCCTTCCTGCCCGAGGGCGCGGCGGCGCGCGCGCGGGTCCGGGGGCTCGCCCAGGTGATCGCCTGTGACCTCCACCCGCTCGACAATCTCAGGGTGCTCAAGTACCTGAAGGACCAACTCGGCCGGTCCGAGGACCAGCGAAACGCCTGGTACCGCCACTGGGTGGCCAAGGGCTTGGGCGCCTTCGAGGCGTTGGTGGCCGGACACAAGGATACCGGCAGCTTCTGTCATGGCGATGCGCCGGGGCTGGCCGATATCGCCCTGGTGCCGCAAATCTTCAATGCCAAGCGGTTCGACTGCCCGCTCGATGACTATTCCGCGGTCATGGCGATCTTCGAGAACTGCATGGCGGTGCCGGCCTTCGATGCCGCCCAGCCCGACAACCAGCCCGACGCCGGATAATCGGCTAGCGCCGTTGCCGCCGTTTCTTGAGCCTGTCCTTGGCCAGGCGCTTGATGTCCTCGGTCCTGAGCCAGCCGGCGGTTCCCCGGGCGAGCTTTCGCTGGGCACGTCCCACCTGATAGAGCGCGTCTTTGAGCCGGCCCCTGACCAGGGACATTTCCGCCAGCGCCAACGCGCTCATGCCGAATTGGCCGTCGCGCCCATAGGCGATGCCCAGCTGGTGCCAGCCCGAGGAAATCTCAGGACTTTCGCGGGTCGCGAAGAGAAGGTGTCCGATGGCTTCCTTGACCAGAATCCGGTCGCCCATCGCCAGCAGCGTGCGGGCCAGGTCGACGCGGATCAGCGCGGAATCGGGGTCAAGCTTGACGGCCTTGCGGTAGGGCGGCAGGGCCTTTTCAATCCTGCCGGCCTCGAGAAGGGCCTGTCCCTTGAGCTCGAAGAAGTATGCGTTGCCGGGCTCCTCGCGGATCAGCCCGTCCATGAGGGGCAACGCCCGGTCCAGGTCGTTTAACCGGTAATAGGCGATGGCGCGGGCATAGCGCGCGATAATCGATTCGTCGGTGGCCGCATAGGTCTTCAGGGTTCGCGCCGGCGGGTGGAGGAAGGCACGCAGCTTGGCCCGCATGCGGCGAAACATTTTTTCGAATTTGGGGTTGGCGGGCGTCTTGGTATACGGCGACCTTTCGAGGTGCGATTCCACGTCCTGGACCCGGTAGCGGGTGATGGGATGGGTCCGGACATAGACATCCTGACGGCTTGCCGGCAGCAATTCCTGGTCCTCGATGGTTTTGAAGAAGTCGGCCATGCCCTGGGCCGACTGTCCGGTCAGGTCCAGGAGTTTCATGGCCGCCTGGTCGGCCGCCGATTCCTGGGCGCGGCTGAACGCCAGGACGGAGCCCAACGCGAGGCCCTGGCCCGCCGTTATGATCGCCGCGCCGGCCTCGCCGGAACCGGTCGCCGCCGCCGTGAGCACGCCCAGAATGGTGGCCACCAACGCGGCCGTGCTGCCGGCCTTCAAACGCCCGGAAATGCGGCTGAGGTGGCCGCCCGCCAGATGACCCGTTTCATGGGCGAGAACGCCGGTCAGTTCGCCGACATTCTTGACCTTGAGCAGCAAGCCTGTATGGAGGAACAGGTTCAGGCCGCCCGCGACAAAGGCGTTCAGCGCATCGTCGGCGATGAGGAAAATTCGCACGTCGGCGCCGCGCAAGCCGGCCGCTTCAAACAGTGGCGCCGCGTAGGCGCGAATGGTATTTTCCACCTCGGTGTCGCGGATGAGCGTGGCGCCGGCCGCATCCCGCCCCGTCAGGGGCATGACCATAATCGTCACGACCAACAACAATATGGCCCGTATTCGAATGAATCCCGACATTTTCCGTACTCACCGGTTGGCGGGGCAGCGTAGGCGGGCGCCCGGAGGGCGTCAAATAACATTCGCGTTGGCCATCCTCTGCGCCACCGCGTCCATTCTTGGGGGCTGTGGCCTTTCGTCCATGTTGTCCAATCCGGCCGGTGACTTTGTCGCCGGCTTCAGAAGCGCCGTCGCCGGCGACGAGCCGCAATCCGTCCTGATCGCCCAGCAGGTTTTGGGCGCCGGGGGAAGCGCCGCCGACGCCGTCGTCGCGGGCTATTTCGCGATGTCGGTGGGCTTGCCTTCCGCCGCATCGCTCGGCGGCGGGGGAGTCTGCATGGTCAGCGACGCCAGGGCTCTGAGCGACAAGGCCAAAAAGACCAAAAAGACCATTCCACCGGTCGAGACCCTGATCTTCACCCATGGCGGCCGAGCCAAGGTCGCCGCACCCGGCAACGTGCGTGGGATGTACGCGCTCCATGCGAGGTACGGCGAACTATCCTGGGCGCGCTTGCTGACCCCCGCGGAGAGCATGGCGCGGTTCGGTTTTACCGTGTCCAAGGCCATGGCGCTGAGGCTTCGGGCATCATCGAAACGCATCAAGGCCGCCCCCGGGTTACGGCTGATCTTCACCGATGCCAGGGGCGCACTGGTGCGGGCGGGCGGCAAGCTCCGGCAGATCGATCTGGCCGCCACCCTTTCTCGGATCAGGCGGGTGCCCGGGCGGTTTATCCGGGGCGCTGAGGCGGCGCGCCTGGCGGCGGCCTACCGGCAGGCAGGCGTGCCGCTCACGGCGGCCGAGGTTGAAAATCAGCGCCCCGAGTGGCGGCCGCCGATTTCGGTCCGGCGCCGCAATCGCTCGGCGGAGTTTCCCCCGACCCCGGCCGGCGTGGTGGCCGCGCAGATGTGGGCGGTGCTTTACCGGGACGGCTATTGGCGGGATGCCGATGACGCCGATAAGCCGCATTTGGTGGCCGAGGTGACGAAAAGGGTTTTCGCCGATTCCGGTGTTGCCTTTTATCGTCCGTCTCGGGTCGTGAGGTCGGCGGGCTCGTTTGTCGGCGCGGCGCGCATGGAAAGACTGATGGCGTCCTACAGGCCCGAGGCGCGCACCCCATGGAAGGATGGCGCGGACGCGGGGCGGGCGGCCCCCTCGGGCCAGGGCTCGGCCGGGATCGTCGCCGCCGACCGTTTCGGGCTGGCGGTGGCCTGTGCCTTTACCATGAACCGCCCCATGGGTGCCGCCCGTTTGGTCCCCCGCACGGGGATCGTCATGGCGGCGCCGCCGGATTACGCTGGTCGGGGTGGTGCCGTCCTCGGGCTGATGCTGCTCCGCCGGGAGAGTCAGAACGAACTCGAGTATCTGGGCGTCGCCACCGGTGGCGCGGCGGCTCCGGTGGCCCTGGTGACGACGGCGCTTGGGGTGATGGTGGACGGTTCCGGCCTCGAGGCCGCGCAGAAGCAACCGCGCACTTTCAACGGCGCCGTGCCCGACCGGGTCATGGTCGAGCGCGGGGCGGCGGGCGAGGCCGTCGCCAAGGGCCTCAGGGCCAAGGGCCACGTGGTCCAATTGGTGCCGCCGCTCGGCCGTCTCAATGCCTTCATTTGCCCCCGGGGATTCGAAGGCGCGTCAAGCAGGTGCGAAGTCAGGACCGATCCCCGCGGCCTGGGATTCGCCGAAGGCAAATAAGGCCCGGGCCCATGGCGATCAAGGTCGCAACCCGTGGCCGCATAGCCCCCTTCGTGGTGATGGAGGTGATGCGCGCCGCCAATGCGCGCGCCGCCGCCGGGTACGACGTCATCCACCTGGAGGTGGGACAGCCCTCTACCGGCGCGCCCGATCCCGTCATCGCCGCGGCGAAGCGGTCCATCGACGTGGCTGAGCTCGGCTATACCGAAGCCTTGGGGCTGTTTGAACTCCGGGAACGGATCGCCGCATTCTATGGGACCCGGTATGGGACCGAGGTGAGCCCCCAGCGCATCGCCGTGACAACGGGCTCGTCGGGGGGCTTCGTTCTCGCCTTTCTCGGCGCCTTCGACGCGGGGGACCGCATCGCCTTCGCGGCGCCGTCCTACCCCGGTTACCGCAATATCGCCACCGCCCTCGATCTCCTGCCCATGGCGATCCCCTGCAATGAGGCCAGCGGGTTTCAGCCCGATGTGGAGCTGCTCGACCGCCTCGACCCGGTGCCCGACGGCCTGATCCTGGCAAGCCCCGCCAATCCCACCGGCGCCATGATCGCACCCGATGTGCTGGGCGAAATCTTGGCCTGGTGCAAGGCGCGGAGCGTGCGCGTGCTGTCCGATGAGATCTACCACGGCATCACCTATGGCCGGGTGGCGGAAACCCTGCTGGGACAGGACCCCACGGCGGTCGTGATCAACAGCTTTTCCAAGTATTTTTCGATGACCGGATGGCGGCTCGGTTGGCTGGTGCTGCCCGATGACCTCAGCCGGGCGGTGGAATGCCTGACCCAGAACCTCTTCATCTCGCCGCCGACCCTGTCCCAGCACGCGGCCATGGAGGTGTTCGATTGCCTCGACGCGCTTGATGAGAACGTGCGCCGCTATGCCGATAACCGGGCGATCCTGCTCGACGGGCTCCCGCGATGCGGGTTCGGCCCCCTGGCCCCCGCCGATGGCGCCTTTTACGTCTATGGTGGGGTCGGGAGCCTCGGCGGAGACAGTCCACGTTTATGCGCGGAGATTCTCCAAGAGGCCGGCGTCGCGGTCACCCCCGGCACCGATTTCGATCCCGATCATGGCCACGAATTCATCCGGTTTTCCTACGCCGGGGCCACGGCGGAAATGACCGAAGCGATTTCGCGGCTGCGGCGCTGGGCCGAGCATCGCTGAGGAATAGAGTACTTTCCGGCCCAATCCCATGGCCCGCGCAACCCGACCGGCAAGCCGCCGCCGGCGGCCGATGCCTATTGGGTGAGGCGGTTCCACCATCCCCGGCGCTTGCCCGCCTCGGGTTCATTGGGGGCTCTTTCGGGGGATGCTCGCTCGGGCAGGGCCCCGCCAATGCTTGGCGGGTTTGCCGGTTCCCCGGCACCGTTCCCCGAACCGGCTTCCGCGCCGTTCCCAAAGTCGCCATCGGGCGCCACGGCCTGTTGGACGACGGGCTCGGCATCGGGCGTCGTGGGCTTGGCCGCGCGGCGGCGACGGCGGCGCGGTTTGGGCGCTTCGTCCCCCGCTTCGGGCGCCACGGCCTGTTCGACGACGGGCGCGGGTTCCGCGCCGGTGCCCGAAGGGGCTTCGCCGGCGGGCGTTTGCCGCTCTCGCCCGGGGCCGGCGGAGGATTTCTGGGTGCGGCTCCGCCGCCGACGCTTGGGCGCCTCAATTTCATCCCCGTCCTCAACCCGCGCCTGAATCGCGCTATCGCCGCCCAGGTCTTCCGGTTGGTGCGCGTCCTTGGCGTCCTCGGGCACGGCATCACCGGCTGCCGTGGCCTTGACATCCGCTTGGTTATTTCCGAATTCGGCGGCTTCGATCGCCTCCGCCGTCTCCGCCGGTTTCCTTCGGGCATGGCGCCGGCCACCGCGCCGGCCCCGGCGCCGGCGGCGCTGTTTTTCCGTGGGTTTTTCGCCGCCGGCTTCC
>Ga0209980_10001052_pt1 | contig 15193 bp, 16 predicted proteins | sample CR02metaG_FD_183611 | JGI IMG/M metagenome (GOLD analysis project Ga0209980, IMG submission 183611) | Deep subsurface microbial communities from Mariana Trench to uncover new lineages of life (NeLLi) - CR02 metaG (SPAdes) (version 2) | ecosystem: Environmental > Aquatic > Marine > Ocean trench...
TTAGTGTAGTTGCAGACCGACGATCAAAATGCCGGTAACTGGTGTCCTAAGCCGCTCAACACCGGAAATCCCTCGATTATTTTTTCGGATCGGGGTTAAATGGTCCCTATGGAAACATGCCGCATAACTGAGGAGGATTCTCATGGCATCAACTGAAGTGGATACAAGGATCGACGAGTTTATTGCGCGGACTCGGGAGATGACCGGTACGGAAGTTAAGGAAAGGGAACCGTGGAACACCGAGGCCTCGGCGGACGCTATTCGCCACTTTGTTTATGGCATTGACGACGGAAATCCCCTTTGTCTGGACCCGGAATATGCGGCCAAAAGCCGCTTCGGAAAGCTCGCAGCCCCGCCGTCATTCTTGGTGTCCGTTCTTTACCCGATTCTTCACGGGGCCCCGATGGATGTGCCGCTATCCTCCCTGATCGGGGGTCTGGAGTTCGAGTGGTTTTTGCCCATTTTCGCCGGGGATCGTTTGCGCGCTAGAGCCGTACAGACGGACATGTACGAGAAAAAGAGCAAGAGTGGGCGTCGCCTGGTTTTTGTGATCTCCGAGGTCACTTACTGGAATCAGGATGATGCAGTGGTCGCGAAGGCGATCGGGACCATGATCCGCGCGACTCAGGTAGGTACAGAGCTCCTGTCTGATCGGCCGATTCACCATTGCAGCAAGAAGGAGTTGGAGAATATCGATAAGGCTATGAAGGCGGAGAAGAGGACCGGAGACAAGACCCTGTACTGGGAGGACGTCTCCGTCGGAGAGGAGATTCCGCCTATGGTCCGCGGCCCTCTTACCATCGGTGACATGGTGTGCTGGAACGCCGGCCTCGGCCCCTCGTACAAGGCCGGCAGGCTTGGTTATCTTGATCTGCTCAAGTCACCTCATGCTGCGGTTACGAACTCGGTTATAGGTTGGAACGTGAAGTTCTCACAGCAACACGAGGATTTTAATTTGGCGGCTCAGCGGGGAATGGCCGGGCCTTTCGATAATGGCGTGATGAGATTTGCATGGGTCAGCCCCTTGGTAACGAACTGGATGGGGGACGAGGGATTCCTGCGCAAGCTATATGTCCAGGTTCGGACTCCCAACATCTATGGCGACGTCACATGGTATCGAGGGAAAGTGGCGGGGAAGGTTCGTGACGATAAGCCGGTGGTGAAGGTGCAGATCACAGGAGTTAACCAGGCAGGTGAGACAACCACTCAGGGGAATGCAGAGGTGGTGCTTCCAACCCGAAGTGGGTAAAACCCGACCAACTCAGAGCCGGACCGAACAGACCACGAACAAACTCTATGTCAACTGCGGCATTTCCAAAACTCACCCTTGGAACTCAGGTGTTTTGAAACACTCACAATTTACCCCGTACCACAGAACGCCCTGTACGTAAGTGCAGGGATGAATGTTCTGAAGTTCCCGAAGGGCAAGTCCTATAGCCACGGACGTAAGTCCGTAGTACGGGGTTTACTTCACTAGAACTGTCACCCAGAGATTCGCATTGTCGGCTCAAAAAGATTTTCTATCTTCAGTGCAGGCTGAATAACATTTAGCAAAGAGATCACAGATGAAAAAGAAATTGAGCTATCAGAACATAGAGGTAGGCGAGGAGCTGGGGAAGAAGGAAGTGCTGATCACAGATGAGATGATCCGGGCCTGTGCTGACGCCATCGAAACCAAACACCCCTGGTATTTTGAAGATTCACCCTTTGGAGGACGCATTGCGCCTCCCACTATTTTTGACAACGATACCCTCAGGATGTTGGATGAGAATTATGACCGGTTTGGAAGCATTCATACCAGACAGGTATGGGAGTTTAAGAATCCGGCAAAGTTGGGCAAGAGGATCACGCTCAACGCTCGAATAATCGATAAATACATCAAGCGCGGACGAGGTTACGTTACCATGGAACTGGCGGCAATAGATGAGGATGGTCTTGAAATATGCCGGGGGAGACATACATCGTTGATCAGTCTGGAAAAAGGGACAGGAAAATGACCAAGGCCGACAGAAACCTGGAAACCGGCTTCGACTTCGAACCACGCTCCTACGAGATCACGCAGGAAAAGATCAACATCTATTCCCGCTATGTCTTCCATGGCAAGGATACCAAGAATATCCACACAGATGATGAAACCGCCAGCAGAGCAGGTCTTCCCAGGGCTGTTGCACAGGGCCGATATCCTATTGGCTACCTCTCGGAGGTCTTGCTGGATTTCTTTGGAAGAGGGTGGGTTCAAGGCGGGAAGCTGGAAGTGTCTCTGATCAAAGGGATCTATCCAGGGGATACGATTACGATCAAAGGGAAGATAAGGGATAAAGTTCATGAAGGAAACACTATCCGAATCGTTCTTGATGTGTGGATCGAAAATCAAATGAAAGAAAAAACCACGGTCGGTACAGCCAGCGGCCTTGTCGATGATGGGGGAGAACGAACGCCTGAGGGATGAGATGATCCGTGTTTTGTGGCGGTCACATGCTGAGCTGGCCCTGGGAACGCAATCCAGATAGGTTCGCCATTAAATTTGAGGGACAAAAAATGACCTTTCGCCAGGGTGATAACAGAATCAAGCGCCTGGCAACCCCCCCCAGTATAGTTTGCCCTGGTCGTTTGCAGAATAGTCGGATTAGTGATAGGCGAGACAAGGGATTAAACGGTGAGGTGGGGCGTTATTAATACGGGTGGTAAGGAAAGGAGACAATACCCATGAAAAGATTCAGTATGCTATCTCTAGGTGCGCTCCTCCTGGTGCTTTTCGCCTGGGTCCCGGCCGGGGCGCAGAGCACCATGGAAAAGGCCAAGAAGGAGGGGAAGGTGATGTGGTATTCCTCTCTTACACTCAAGATCTCGCAGGAGGTGTGCAACCTCTTTAACTCGAAAAACCTGGGCATTACCTGCGAGCTGCACCGCGACGGCTCGAGCAAGCTCTTCCGCCGATACCGTCAGGAGGCCAGGGGGAAAATCTTTCGGGCCGACGTGATGCACACCTCGAACATCGGCCAATTCATCACCATGCACGACAAGCTGAAGTTCATCGCCCCCTACAAGCCCAAGGGGACAGAGGGGTTCCTCCCCAACTTCAAGACCGATGATGGCCGGTGGACCATCCTACGTGCGAGCGTCATGGTACCGGTGTATAACACGAAGCTCGTGAAGCCCGAGCAGGTCCCCACGAGCTATCTCGACTTCCTCAAGCCTGAGTGGAAGGACAAGCTCGTGATAGCGGATCCAAACTACGGCGGCTTTGCGACGATCACCATGATCGCCCTCGTGAACAAATTTGGGTTGGACTATTACGAGAAGCTGGCGGCCAACAATCCGAGGCGCTGGGGCTCGGCTGCCGGGACGCTAACCCTCGTCGAGCGAGGCGAGGCGCTCATGACCACCGGCGCGGTGGCCTACACCACTTACAACCACATCAAGAAGGGCGAGCCCATCAAAATGGCCCTTCCGAAGGAGGGTGTTCCCTTTGTGAGGTCGCCCGCTTCGGTTCTTGCCAAGGCGCCGCACCCGAACGCCGCCAGGGTGTTCATGGATTTCCTCTTCAGTCAGGAAGTCCAGCAGATCCTGGTCAATCGCGGCCTTTATGTGGGTCATCCTGATGTGAAGTTGCCGGACGCGCAGACACCCTTGAGCGCCTTCAAGTTGATCGAGGTGCCTGCTGATGAGATCAGCAAGAAGTCAAAGTCTATGCGCAAGGCGTTTAGGCAGATCTTCAGCGGGATCAAATGCGAAGCGTGTAAGAAGAAGACAAAGAAGAAAAAGACGAATTAGTAGGAGAATTTGAAGTGGGACAGTCTTGGCCTTTCGGATGACCAGAGATGCCGGCGGGGGAGGCTTCAGCGGCCCCCGCCGGAGATTTTTCTTCAATTCCAACGCGGCTATCGGGAAGCGGCGCTAGGCCGCAAATTTTAGTCTGAGGGGGTATCTCTTGGCACGGGAAGCGGTGCGTCTGGAAGGCGGCGTGAGCGCGGGGCTTCCCTCCGTGCGGCGCCGGTTTGACACGTCTACGCTGGTTTGGGCGTCCGTGGCGGTGATCCTCGTCGTACTCATCGCCAACCCGGTCTTTTACCTCATCAAGGAGAGTTTTCTCATTGCCGAGGAGGAGGGGGGCGGCTGGACGCTGGGTAACTTCGTCACCGCTTTCACGGAACCCGAGCACACCAACCCCATCTTCTGGACCCTCGTCATTGCGGCCCAGGTCGGTGTCTTCGGCCTGATCGTCGGAGCCGCCATGGCTTGGTGCGTGAGCCGAACAGACATCCCCTTCTCCGGATTCATCCGTAACTCTGTCCTCATGTCATTCGTGACACCGCCCTTCCTCGGGGCCATCGCCTGGATCTTCCTCGCGGGGCCGAGACAGGGGTGGTTGAACATCATTTCCCGGGCCGTCACAGGGGCGGCACCGGATGACTACCTCTTCAATATCTTTACCATCTCGGGGGTCGTATTTGCCATGACGCTATATACCTTCCCCCTGGTGTTCATCGTGGTGCTGGCGGGCCTCAACAACATCTCCTCCGACATCGAGGATGCAGCCAACATCGCCGGCGGTGGCACCCTCTCCACTATGCTGAGCGTGACACTTCCGCTGGTGCTACCCGCCCTTTTTGCGGGCCTCATCCTCGCGGTGCTGGAGGCCATGATCCTCTTCGGCATCCCGGCCGTGCTGGCGCTACCAGCCAACATAGACGTGATGACCACCCAGATTCGCGCTTTCATGGAGTCGGAGGACGACATGGTGGGCATCGCCGCCGCCTATTCGCTCCCCATGCTCATGGTCGCCGTCTGGATGGTCTACATGCGTCGCCACGTGCTCGGCCGCAGGGGCTATGCCACCGTTGGCGGGAAGGGGGGCCAGCGGCGCCCCCAGAAGCTCGGCGCTTGGCGTTATCCTGTCTTCCTCCTCTGCCTGTTTCCCATTCTCTGCGCCCTTTTTCTTCCCTATTTCATGCTCATCACCACCTCGTTTTTGAAGAACATTGGCGACGGCCTTGTCTTGTCGAACCTGACGCTCGAACACTACGATTTCATCCTCCACAATGACGCCGTGCGGATCGCATTCTCCAACACTTTTATCCTGGCGGTCTTGGCGGCGACGGCGGCCACCGTGGTCGCCTCGATTTCGGCCTATATCACCCAGCGCCAGCTCGTGCGCGGGCACAAGTATTTGAGCTTTCTGGCCACCGCTCCGCTCGGGATTCCTGGCATCGTCCTGGCCGTGGGCCTGTTCATCGCATATACGAAGGAGCCGTTCCTCCTCTACGGGACGATCTGGATCCTCCTCTTGGCCTACATGACCAAGTACCTACCTCTGGCATTTCAAACCAGCAACGCCTCGCTCATGAGCATTCACCCCGAGCTGGAGGAGGCCAGCCGGATTCTGGGGGCAAACCGCCTCCGGGTGTTCCGGGACGTGACGATTCCCCTCTTCAAGGTAGGGCTCATTGCCTCCTGGATCCTGGTTTTCATGCCCTCGCTGCGGGAGTTGAGCGCCTCTGTTCTGCTCTGGACCACGGAGACGAAGGTGATCTCGGTTGTCATCATCGATTTCTACGAAGAGGCCCTGCTCGGCCCCATCTCGGCGATCGCGGTCGTGCTGCTGGGCATTACCCTGGTGACGGTGGTCCTTGGTTTCCGGGTAGTGGGCCGCGACTTCATGAAGGCCTGAGATTCGGCAGAGGAGAAGCGTTCCTTGGCAACTTTGGACTTGATCGGCCTCCTGAAGGTCTTTGGAAACGAAGTACGAGCCGTCGACGCCATTGACCTGAGCATCCGGCACGGGGAGTTGATCTCACTGCTCGGGCCTTCCGGCTGCGGCAAGACCACCACGCTGCGGCTCGTGGCAGGCTTCATGGAGCCGGACGGCGGGGAGATCCGGTTGGACGGTCAGGTGATCTCGAGCCCCCGATCGGTCGTTCCGCCCGAGCAGCGGAACATGAGCATGATCTTCCAGAGCTATGCCATCTGGCCGCATAAGACTGTCTACCAGAACGTTGCCTACGGCTTAAAGTTCCGTCGCGTCACTGCTTCGGAGGCCGAGAAAAAGGTGCGTCAGATGCTGGGGGTGGTGAAGTTGGAGCAATTGGCCAATCGCTACCCTTCGGAGCTCTCGGGAGGACAGCAGCAGCGAGTGGCGCTGGCCAGGGCACTGGTGGTCGAGCCACAGATCCTGCTTCTTGATGAGCCTCTCAGCAACCTGGATGCCAACCTCAGAGAGGAGATGCGCTTCGAAATTCGCCGTCTTCACGATGAATTTAAGATTACCTCCATCTACGTCACGCACGACCAGTCGGAGGCGATGGTGATCGCGGATCGCATCTGCGTAATGAATCAGGGTCGGGCTGAACAGGTAGGGACACCGGATGAGATCTATGAAAGACCTAAAACCCGTTTTGTCGCCGAGTTCATCGGCAAAACGAACCTCCTATCCGGGACATTGGAGGAAGACAAAAGGATAAACCTGGGGAGCGGGCTTCTGCTTCGTGTGGGTGACGCAGCGAGCATTCGTCATGGAGAGAAGGTCTCGGTTTCCATTCGTCCCCACAACATCCAGCTGGGCCCGGAGAAGTTGGAGGCGGAGGGGTTGGCCAACAGGGGCTTCAACCTCTTCACCGGGACGATCATCCGGCGATTCTACTTTGGTGATTCCGTCGACTATCTCGTCAATCTCGGGGTCAATGATCTTGTTCTGCGCGTGATCGGCCCGCCCTCCAAAAGATATGATTTAGGGCAGAAGGTGTTCGCCCTGGCCCACCCGGACCACTGCGTCATTGTGAAATAAAGAGTGACTCAACCCCGATCCGAAATTAATCAGTCCCCAAAATCCTCACTAATGCACATCAGGCCGCAATAAAGACCTGTTTGCCCCGTACCACAGAACGCCTCGTGCATGAACGCAGGGATGAATGTTCTATACTCCCTTCAAGGGCAGCGCCCCAAAGCCACGGAGGTAAGTCCGTGGTACGGGGTTTGTAGTGCGAACCGGCAACTCACCTCCAGTATAGTTGCAGACCGAAGATCATAATGTCGCTAATAGCTGTCATGTGTTGCTCCAAACGGGGTATGCCTCGATTATTTTTTACGGATCGGGGTCAACTTTCCGTTGCCAGAAGGCTCCCCCACCTCTTTTTTATCGGGCTCCTGCTTTTCGCCTGTGGGCGCGGTGCAGACTACAGCTCCGTCCGCAACCTCGGTTCTCCGGGAGAGAATGTAATCTGCTTTGGGGATAGTCTAACCGAAGGGGTAGGGGCGAGAACGGGAGAGGATTACCCTTCGATATTGGCCCAGCATCTCCAGCAACCAGTTATCAGCGTGGGCAGACGAGGGGATACGGCGGCACATGGGTTGTCACGCCTGGAAAGGGATGTATTAAACCGGAACCCCCGTTTGGTGATTGTCCTGTTCGGCGGTAACGATTTCTTGCGTCGAGTCCCCTTGAGCAAGACCAGCAGGGATCTGGAGGAGATAGTTAAGAGGATCCAGCAGCAAGGGGCCATGGTGGTCCTTGTGGGGCTGAGGCTCGGTCTCTTTACCGATGAGTACGGTCCCGTCTACAAAAAAATTGCAAAACAATATGACGCTTTGTATATCCCGCGTGTTCTTAAAGGAATTCTCTCCGATCCCAAGCTGAAGAGTGACTCTATCCATCCCAATGGCGCCGGATATCGGCTGATGGCAGAGCGAATCTTGAAACAGGTCAGACCGCTCTTGCAGGAGGCAGATCGCCTGAGGGGATAGACCGCCTGCTTGTAAGCCAGTGGATGAGAACGCCCACTGCGATAATCCCAACCCAGGTGGCGATTCCACTGATGATCTTCGGGTCAGACGATCCAAATAGCCTACCGAGGTCCTCTCGGGTGTAATTCCCGTAGATACGTATGGTCTTGATTCCGAAGATCCATCCCGCGTGCAAGCCAATGGAAAGATACAGCGAGTTAGTCCGAAGGAAGGCATAGGATAAGACTAGGCCAAGGAGGAACAGTCCGAAGATTCCCGGGAGGATAGTGAGGGGCTCCAGAAATCGTTCGAAGGTATGAATAAGGTGGTCTATCCCGTACAAGGGTTCGAGGCCGTCGAGATAGATCTTTTGTGCCGGTTTGACAAAGTGGATGGCGGAATAGAAGAGATTTGCGCCTATGAAGGCGCTGGTCGGCTTCCAGTCCTCAAGCAGTCCTTTGAAGATCATCCCGCGGAAAAAGATCTCTTCCAGAAAGCCTACCGTAAGGGCCGCAAATATTGCCTTGACAGACCTTTCAAACCCCACAGCGAAAGGGAGACGGAAATATACGGTGAACACCTCGGACAAGGCCATCATAGCCCCGAGGAAGACAACGGATCCCAGGGCGATGGAAAAGCCCTTAAGCAGGTCTCGGTATCCCTCGCGCATAGACTGTAAACCAAGCTGGCCCATGGACCCAATCTTCAGAAGACGGCGGCAGGGGAAGAAAAGAGAAATCGCGAGGATCATAAAAAGGCGATTAAAAATCTTCGAGAACGGGTAGCGGTGATCCGGCCACTCGGTGAGCGCGGCGAGCCAGGGGCCGAGAAAAAGATCCCAGAGCGCGTAAACCCAGGGGCTAAGAAGGCTCGTGATGAGGAGCACTGAGATGAGATAGAGAAGCACCCTCTGATAGCTCTTTGCATTCATCACTTCAGGTGCGGTCGATCAACTATTCTTGTTTGCTCACGCTGGGCGCTAGAATTGCTATCCCGAGGGTCATTAGAGCCACCGTGAGGCCTGCGGTGCTAATGGTGAGGGCGTCAGCTACGAAGGCTCCGGCCGTGATCAAGGCAGCCAGTCTACGAAGCATTATAAAGAAAGGTCCATTCACGACACGAAGACCCAAGCGCCCAAAATTAAATATTCCCATCACCCTTCCGCGCATTTCCGATGGGATATTTTCCAGGAGCATGGTGGTGGCTGATGAATTATGAAGAACCTGGAATAGGCCGAAAAGGAACAGGAAGACCAGCGATAAAACGAACGACTGCGAAAAGGCAAAGCCAACCATGCTGATACAGAAGCCAAAGACTCCTATAAAGAGCATTTGCCCTTTCCAACGGACATTTCCGATCCAGCCTAAAGCTACCACGCCGACTAATGCCCCCAGTCCCACGGCCGTGATGAAATAGGTGTAGCCCTTTGCCCCCATTCCAAATACGGAGTCGGCATAGATCACCATAAACGGATCGAATCCGCTTCCGATAAAGATAGCAGGTGCCGTAGCAATACAGATGATAGCCAGGATGGTGCGCTCTGATCTAATGTACTTTAGGCCTTGTTTGAACTCTTCGAATACATGGCGTCGCTTGGGTTCTTCTCTCTGTGTGACCCGGATCGCCGTCAGGAGGGCCAAGATGAGCGGAATGAATGCCAAGGCGTTGACAAAAAAACCAAATCCTGCGCCGAGGGTGAGTAAAATGAGGCCGCCGATCGGTTTTCCAATGGACATGGTAGCGAAGCGCAGTGATGAAGTAAGGGCCACGCCGGACAGAAGATGTTCACGCCCTACCATATCGTGAACGAAGAGCTGACGGCACGGATTGCTAATGGATCCTGCAGTGCTGTGCAGGATAAGCAAGGCCGACATCCAATAGACACTCATGACGTCCATGTTCGTGGTGATGAACATGCCTGTAGCCGCTACCATCAGCCAGATCTCTGACCAGAATATTACTCGCTGGCGGTTGACCCGGTCTGCGATGCTTCCTGCCGGAATCGCAAAGATGGCGTGCGGAATCCAGTGCATAGTGACCATCACCTGGAGCCAGTAACGGGAGTGGGTCAGATCCCATATCAACCAGTTCCGAATCACGTTTTCGATATGCTCGCCGATGACGGAGAAAATGGTGGCGCCCCAATAGTAGCGGAAGTTGCGGACCTTCAGGACGGCAAAGGTCCCCGAACTTCTTCTGCGTGCGCCGGTATCTGAGACATCATTAGCCATTTTTTAGATTCCTAGCTGTTGAGTTACACCAAACCATAGACCCGCGAAGCCAGAACAGGGAAATGGTCTCTGGAGGGCTGATAGTCCAGATTGCTTCCCATCTTTATAAGTGCTCGTATGAATTCTGGAGGACAGAGAGGCTGCAGATCGGTGCAGAGACTCCCGAGCTGGCATCGCATTGAAAGTACCCGACAACGGACTCCTGTGTCAACCACCCTCCTACATCTTACCCCTCTCCCAAGGGTGTTGGGTGTAGGGGGAAGGGTGTAGGCGTGCTGTCAAAAATCGACCTTCAGTGATAGAAAGTTAACATACGGTAGAGAGTGAACCCTAACGTTGCATAATAAGGAAGATTAAAACACGTTGAATGCCGTGTGTTTATTGCATTTCGGGCAACTTAACCGGCGATCAAGTTATATCAACCACGAGTTTTGAACCCCGTGGTCGACCAAAGGGAAGAGCTACCGCTTCTCCCCCCTGTGGAGTAATGGACCACGACTCCACGGGGGAAACCCCATCGGTTATGTGCCCGCGGCAAGCCGCGGGGTTGCCTTATAATCTTGTAACCCACTGTTGGTAAAGTCCAGAAACATGTCCAACATCGAAGACAAACCTACCAATGACGCTGATTTCAGGGCAATCATCTCCTCACGTTATGCAACTATAGGGTAAAGAAAGGGGTATGGGAAAATTGACAGATAAAGTGGCGCTCGTCACCGGTGGGAGTCGGGGAATCGGCAGGGCCATTGCCCTTGCCTATGCACGGGAAGGGGCGAGAGTTTTTGTCAGCGCGCGCCGGGAGGCAGATTTGGAGCAGGCGGTTGGCGAGATCCGTGCCGCAGGAGGTGAGGCAAGCTGGATTGCGGCGGACATATCCAAGACAAGGGAGGTGAAGCGCCTGTTGCGGGAGGTGCGTCGTCTCTATGGCACAGTCCACATCCTGGTCAACAACGCGAGCATTCTTGGCCCTCGTGAAACTATTGTCCGATACCCGCTATCTGACTGGGAAAGAGTTATGCGGGTTAACCTCACTGCCATATTTGGAGTGACGAAAGAAGCGCTGGGAATGATGATTTCTCAGAAGGAAGGATCGATTATCAACCTCTCCTCTGGTGTCGGACGGGTTGGCAAGGCGAGGTGGGGGGCCTATGCCGTCTCCAAGTTCGGCGTGGAGGGTTTCACGCAGCTTTTGGCGGAGGAGATGAAAGAGCATAACATTCGGGTCAATGCCGTCAATCCGGGAGGAACAAGAACGGACATGCGTGCGGAGGCCTATCCCCAGGAAGATCCTCTGACGCTGCCGGCACCTGATGAAATTACCAAGGTCTTTGTCTACCTGGCGTCTCCTGAATCAGAGGGGGTAACTGGGAAGTCCTTCGAGGCGCGGGACTGGCTCAAGAAATCGAATTGACTCGGCAGTTATTTTTCTATAAAAATGCAGATTGTTCCAAGAAGTATCGGGGGATCACAAACATGAATCTTTCAATAGGTAAACGCTTTCCGGATTTAGAGCTTCCTGACCACGCAAACAATATGGTCAAGATCTCTGGTATTGCGGGCAAGTTCCCTCTCGTCGTGGTCTATTATCGGGGTTACTGGTGAGGGAAGTGTGAGGTGCAGTTGCGCCTCCTGACCGAGTTTCAGAAGGAGCTAAGGTTCAGCTATTGCAAGCTGGCCGTTGTCAGCGTTGACCCACCCGAGGTCAGTGATGCCTTTAGGACCGGGCTGGGCGCCGATTTCCCGTTTCTCAGTGACAGTGAGCATAAGGCGATCAAGGAGCTGGATATCGTTGATACCTCTGACAAGAAACACGGGACGATTGCCATTCCTTATACGTTCTGTTTGACGCCTGACCTCACGGTTCACAAGATCTACTGTGGCTGGTGGTATGTCGGCCGTCCGACGTTGGAGGAATTGAGGCAAGACCTGCGCGAGATGATAAGACGTTGCCGCCCCGATTTTGATCCTCAGGCCTGAGTTGGTTGGCAGAATCCTGAATCCACAAGCAAGGGGGGGAGCCAAAATACGGAAGGCTTGAAAACCCTGGATGGAAGGGATATGGTGAGTCTTAGCCGTTGAATTCCAAATGGAGAGTCCATAATGATCAATCCTGACGAAATAAGATCAACTCTCGAGAAGACCCTTCCAGACTCCACTATAAATATTCAGGACCTTACCGGTGGTGGGGACCACTTCCAGGTGCTGGTCATCTCACCTTTGTTCGAAGGAAAGGGTCTTGTGGAGCAGCACCAGATGGTTTACGGGGCTTTAAAGGAAGCTCTAGGGTCCGAACGCATTCATGCCCTCGCCCTAAAGACCATGACACCAGAACAATGGGGGCGTTTAGGTTCATAGAAAGGAGATTGGTTTATGGCAGATGAAGTTTTGGCCAATATCGAAGGGCAGTTAAAAAAGAACAAGGTGCTCATCTTCATGAAGGGGAACCCTAAATTTCCCCAGTGCGGCTTCTCTGATGCCACCATCCGTATTTTCGAATCTTTCGATTACCCGTATGAGACAGTCGATGTCCTGGCCGACCCGCAGATTCGCGCTGGGATCAAGAGTTATTCCAACTGGCCAACCATTCCCCAGGTCTTTGTCGATGGAAAGTTCATCGGAGGTTGCGACATCATCCGGGAGATGCACGAACGGGGTGAATTGGCCCAGGTCCTGAAGGCGGCCTTCGATAAGTAGCTATTTATTCACTGTAAATCCCGCCTCTTGAGGCGGGCACAAAGCCGATGGGGTTTCCAAAGGGGAGAAGCGGCAGCTCTTCTCTTTGGTCGAACACGGGGATTTAAATCCCGTGTTCGATATAACTTGATTCTACCGGCATCCCAATTCAGCCTGCGGATTTTCCGTGAAGACCCTTTATTTGCGGGAGATCTGAATATCGATCGAGCAAATTTAATTTGCAAGACTTGCCATGAGTCGCCCATATCCGGTGATGGTCTCTTTGATGTGAATCAGTTTGAGGGCGTGCCAGATGTATGCCTGGCAACTGGTAATCACCGGTTTTCCAATTTCCCGCTCCAAGAGCTCGACATCCCCGATGGTTGACCAGCGCGGACAGGGGACGAAGATTCCATCCGCTTCCGGGGCCTTCTCGTATAGGCCCTTCGCGATTTTATAAGAGGCATGAACTGGCAAGTCCGAAAGCTGGGAGTTTTTTCGGATGCCGTATCCCTCAATTTTTAAGACTTCGAGGCCTGAGGCTTCAAGGAACCGCTTCATTCTTTGATTGAGCTCATCTTCGTGGGGTGTCGCCACCACGACTTTTTTGATCCCAAATGCCTTTAGGGCTTCTATCTCGCCTGTAATTCCCGCTGCTACTGGTATCCCGAGTTTCTCGGTCAGTCTCTGCCCCATTTCAATATCGCTTCCGTGACCCATCTTGGTGAAGAGGGGTGAGCCCCCAATAATGATCACGTCACACTGGTTCTCTCCCAGGTCCAGTGCCGCTTCCTCAATGCGCTGGAGCTGCTTGTCAAAATCAGTGTCCACGAGCTGCCGGATTGTTCCCGTGCTATTGAGCATCATGAACCCTTCCGGGAACATCTTATAAAATTCGTATACCAGCGTATCTCCACGGGACGGGGCTACATGCCCTACGCGTGCTCGCCAACCGTACATTCTGGAATCCTCCGTCTTTCTGAAAATCTAATAAAAGCAGGTATCTAATACGTGAGTGTACCCCCATTCACGTGGATCGTCTGACCCGTCACATATCGGTTCTGGTCCTGTACGAGAAATAGGGCAGCCTGGGCAATCTCTTCAGGCTCGGCGGCCCTTCCCATAGGAAAAGTCGATACCCTGTTCTGCCAATCCTCGTCTGAGTACCGCCCGCGCACTCGCGGCGTAGCCGCCAGACCGGGGGCAATGGCGTTCACGTTGATCCCGGCATGAGCCACCTCCAAGGCTAGAGACTTGGTGAAGGCGGCTACCCCGGCCTTGGCAGCTGCATAGTTGGCTCGATACTCCGAGCCCGTGAAGCCATAAATAGAAGAGAGACTGACGATTTTTCCGTAAGCCTGTCGGGTCATAGCCGGCAAGACGGCCTGGGAGCAAAGGAAGGTCGATTTGAGATTGAGATCAACGATTTGATCCCATTCGGCCTCCTCCATCTCCAAGACTTGTTTGCGAATGGCCCCACCTGCATTGTTGACCAGGATGTCAATTCTGCCCCACCGTTTGAGAACCTCATCCACCATATGCTTGACTGATATTTTCCGGACCACGTCTACCGAGAAGGGGACGGCTTCCCCTTGTTTGTCAAAGATCTCGGTCGAGACTCGCTCTGCATCGGCGGGTTCGATGTCTCCAACGGCGACCCTCGCCCTCTCGCGAGAAAAGAGCAAAGAGATGGCCCTGCCGATCCCGTTGCCCCCGCCCGTGACAATCGCCACTTTATTTTCAAGAGATGACATAGTGGGATCCTCTAGCGTCTGAATTCTCAATTCAAGAATGAGATCATGTTCTGTTTATGAGAGATGGGCAAAGAGCTCACTGAAATCACGGATTTTTTTAACCCGTGGATGGGAAAATGATTCGTTATAGGGACGGCGGGGCATCAGCACCACGGCCTCGGTATTTTCAGCCACATCCTGGCAATTTTCATGGCGGTCATCCATGAAGAGGTGAACCCCTAGATTCTGCACCAATTCTGCCTTGAGTTCGTTGGTAAAATGAACGATTGGTTTGCTGATGCCGTGACTTTTTAGCCAGTCGCACGTGATCCCGTGAATATCATAAGTCTCGCGCACGTAACGGTGGGTCACGAAGACCAGTTGCCGCCTACGACTGAGATTTTCTAAATTTTGCCAATCGCTGGGAGATATCATCGAAGATAGGTTCTGCCAGAAATGAGGGTCATAGGAGACCGTTTGCATACAATCATGCACGACTTCCTCTGAAATAAGGGGATGATCCTTAAACTTGAAATCTGTGATGGACTCTTCCGAGATGGGTCCATTCCCTAATCTCTTTTCCAGGAGCAGCAAGAAGGGGGCCAGAAAATCTGCCACCACACCATCGATGTCCAGTCCGACAATCACCGATCTCACTTTACGTAAACCCCCGATAACCGTCAATGGACACAGGCGATCCCCTATCCTTTCGGCAACAGATTCAAACCATCGATTGTGTAAACCGGCTCGATTCCTTGAAAAGCCAAGTCCTAACTTTGGCAAAGGATTGGTAAAGCGAGAGAGAAATTTCACCACGAAGAGTACGAAGGACACGAA
>Ga0209980_10001053_pt1 | contig 15192 bp, 16 predicted proteins | sample CR02metaG_FD_183611 | JGI IMG/M metagenome (GOLD analysis project Ga0209980, IMG submission 183611) | Deep subsurface microbial communities from Mariana Trench to uncover new lineages of life (NeLLi) - CR02 metaG (SPAdes) (version 2) | ecosystem: Environmental > Aquatic > Marine > Ocean trench...
CGCGCGCGGAAAACCGGAGTGTATGGGCGAATACATGAGGATGTGAGCACGCGGCTGACGCCGCCATCACGGAAAAGGACGGTTTTTAGAGGTGCCCATATTCATCTTTTTTTTGCGCCCAACTGCCGTTTCTTAGTATAAATGAACGACCGGCTGCAATTGACAGAATCTAGGGGAAATCCCTATAGTAAATGATTGTACTACTTTTGGCGTATTCTGGGGCAAAAGGCTCATAATTGAAGCGGCATCTTAGCCTAAATATTTGGCATATTGGGGCTTCTTCGAGGTTGCGAAAAGTTGTCAAGCAGCTTACAGTAGCTAGACAGAAGGCGATAATGAGGGTACCTGTATTTATTTAAAGGATTGCGGAGAGTAATCAATGTCGACATCATATCAGGTTTTGCGGGGTCCCGAGCATTTTCTTCCCCCAGCTGCAGCCAGCATGGGTATTCGTCTGCCGGATCCCGGACAAGGTCATATTCATGGGAAAATTGTCCCGGAAGAGGAGGCCATGGAAGCTGCGGCTCGTCAGTTTTTATCAGCCAAAGTTCCCACGATCTTCCCAGGTCCCCTGGTCCTCTGGGCCTGGAATGACAAGGCAGCCAAAAAGGCCACGGCGGTTAGATATTTATATGAGACCTTGAAAGAATCCGTGGCACCATCCCAGAAGGCCATGCTGATTCCCATGCCTGACTACCGACCCAAATATCCGAAAATTGACCCTGAAGTCGAAATCAACCCCAATCATCCCAATCTCACCATTTGGCATAACAAAATTGATGCGTGTATGTTCGTTGGGGTTCACTGCCACCAGGCGAATCTCTCTCTCAAAATTATTCGTGGAGGGACAGACTGTTATACGATTGCCATGTGTGCAATGGCTGGCCATGAAGATGCGATGCTGTCTTTTCGCGACGCAACAGCCGAAAAGATCATGAGATTGGCTGATTGGGTAAAAAAATTAAAAGGGTCAGTCGAGCCGCCTAAAGACTAAGGCTGGAGGGTTGAGAAGTTCCGATAAGGGAACTTCCCCATTTATTTAAGATTTTTAATCATTTACAATAGCAGAGCAATGGATGTTAAAAAAGCCATTTAGCCCTAATCTGAAGGAGGCGAAATCATGGCCACTGAAACGTTAGTTGGAACAAAGAATAAAGTAGGTCAGACCATTACCGACGCATGGCAAATGATGCATGACGCCGAGCGCACCCCATGTTTTTTCACGGGGAGTGAGGTCATCAAAGAAGCTCTTCGACGAGCAAATGTCGATGTAATGATTGCCTATCCGATTACCCCGCAAAGCGAAGCGGCGGCCTTAATCGGAGAATTGTTTGCCGAAGGGTATATCGGAGACTACTTCCGAGGTGAACATGAGTTCGCGGTGATGTCGCAATGTGCGGGTGCGGCCTTTGGTGGCGCTCGAGTCTTTACGACAACCGCTGGTCCGGGAACCATGCGAGCCATGGAAAACTTCCCGATGTGGGCTGGAGCACGGCTCCCTATTCAGATGATCGTGACGTGCCGCGGTATTAATTCGCCCCTCTCTATTCAACCAGATACCTTAGAAATTTCATATCTCTTAAACACTGGGATGCTGGTGTGGCATGCCGAAACGGCTCAAGATTTCTATGATTGGATTTTGAAAGGGTATATGGTTTCCGAAGAGCCGGATGTTCATTTGCCGCTGGCGCTCTGTTGTGATGGGTTCTTTGTGACCCATACCAAAGATATGGTGGATCTGACTCCCGCCGACATGTGCCTCCCTCCGTATGACCCGTATCGCTCTCCCGTTCCGTGCATGGATATGGAATGTCCACCCGTTCGGATGATGCGAGATCCATTTGTGATGAAGAGCAATTACATTAGCTATGCCACCCATGCGAGCTGGCAACAGGAAGTATGGGCGGCTATCGAGCGTTCGAGAAAGCACACCATCCGATGGCTGGATGGGCTTGTTGAAGTCGAAAACCCGAAGGCGGATATTCTCATTGTGACTTCAGGAACCGCTGTTTCTCAGGGACGTGAAGCCATATCACTTTTGGAAGAAGAGGGCATTGATGTGGGACTCGTAAAAATTAAAGTACTGCGTCCATGGCCGAGAGAAGAAATTCTGGAAGCTACGAAAAATGCTAAGCACATCATTGTTCCGGAGTTTAACGTTACCGGTTGGATGGCGAAAGAAATCAAAGCGACGATCCCCAACGCCGAAAGAGTCTATGCCGGACCGCATGTCTGTGGTGGAATGACTATGCCACCAGAAATTATTGCGGCTGATATCAAAAAACATATCGGTATTAAGACTGCTGCGTTGGTTGGGCGAGGAAGTTGAAAGAAATTAACATTACAAATGGAGAGAAGATAATTATAGGAGGCCGCTAAAATGAGTAAAGAACGAATAAAAATAGCTCCGGAAATGTATGACATCATGCCGCCGGAATATCAGGACTTAGTTAACCATGCCACGTATGGGAATGAATCCCGAGGGTGGAAGGATATTGGCACTTCCAAAGAACTGATTGAAGAACATTCGTTATGTGCAGGGTGTCCGGAGTCTATGGCATTTCGCTACATTTTAGCATCCCTTCCTGCTCCGGAAGATACCGTGATGGTGGGTTCGACAGGCTGTACCAGTCTAGTTTTCCCCCACATCGCCATTCATAATATTCACTCTCTCTTTGGAAACCAAAACGCGATTGCTTCCGGACTCAAGCGAGCGTTGACTGTGCGGTTTCCGGGGCGTGTCAAAGATGTCGTGGTGTTGGCAGGGGATGGTGCAACGGTCGATATTGGACTCGATATGACCTTACAAGCGTGGTTCCGCCAAGAAAAGTTCACGACCATTTGTTTTGATAATGAACTCTACGCCAATACCGGCGGCCAAGAAAGCGGATTGATGCAAAAAGGGTTTGTGGCAAAGATGGCTCCCGTGGGAAAGAACTTCGAAAAAGTTCGACTTCCTGAAATTGCGAGAGAATCCGGCTGTCATTACATCGTGAATTGTACGGTCAGCAAACCAAACCTTGTGGAAAAAGTGATTAAAAACGCGATCTATGTGGCTCGCGAAATTGGGCCGACCTATTTGCAGCTGTATACCCCCTGCATTCTGGAAATTGGGAAAAACAGCATGGAAGGCCTTCAAGAAATGCGGGACTCGGAAAAACCAAATGAACGCTTTGCGTACAGAGAATATATCAGCGATCAGGCAAAAGAATTGTTGACCGAAATGGCTGCAAAGGAAAAAGAAAGAAAAGCTGCTGCCAAAAAGCAACTGGCAGGAAAAGCCTAACCAGCCAAGGTTGGTCAAGGAGGAACGTAATGATCAAAAAGCGAATCAATATTCGAATGTCCGGTCTTGGAGGGCAAGGTGCGGTCACAGCAGCTCACGTGATGGCGATGGCGGCTTCCCGCGATGGGAAATTTTCGATCTCCAATCCATTTTTTGGCGCTGAAAAGCGAATGGCTCCGGCAGAAAGTTATTGCCGAATTGGGATCAACAAAATTTTTGACCGTGGAGAGTTGGTGTATCCTGATGTGATTGAAGTGTTTCACCCGCAAGTCATTACATTGGGTAAAAGTTACACGATGCCATTTTATTCAGGCATCAAAGAAGGAGGACTCGTCATCATCAACTCGGACATGCCTCTTCTTACGGATGAAGATGTGAAGCGGTTGAAGGATTTAGACGTGGCGGTGTTTTACATTGCCGGGACTCAGGTTGCGTTAAAAGTTGCGGGTACCGAGCTTTCCACGAACATGACCATGATTGGGTCGGTCGCCGGGATTACGAAATGTGTCTCTTTGAAGGGACTCGAGGGGGCTCTTCAGGAGAGGTTCGGCAAAAAGTTTGTGGCTTCTGGTGGTACTGCTACCTTGGATGAAGCCATCAAAAAGAAATTCGCTAAAAAAGAAATGCTGTTAAAGAAAAATATGGATGCTATAATTGCTGCGTACGACATGGCGTCTGAATGGGCCGAAAAGAATAATTACGAACTAGCCGTCGCCGCCGCGGCATAAAGAAATAGGGAAAAGGTAGTGAGCAATGTATAACGTAGCGCTTGTGACTGAGGAAAAGTGTGTCGCGAAAAAAGGATGCCGATTGTGTATCATGTATTGCCCAGAGGCGAATACCTTGGATCTCGACGTCGAAAAGATGATTGCCATGGTGATCATTAACCGGTGTAAGGGATGTGAGTTGTGCATGGTCGTGTGTGATGCGGCCAAACACGAAGCCATTACCATGGTGGCTGTCAACGCCGATGGAACATTAACGAGTTCGGCTGGGGAGGCCGCTGAGTTAGGGCAAGCCTATTCAAATTAACGAGTAGATGATAAATAAAGCCCCATGACATTGGTTTAAGTGAAATGTCGTGGGGCTTTATTATGTCCAGTGGAATAAAGGCCAATTCCTAATTTAATTGTGAGAAAACCAAATGAGCCAAGATGATCTTCGAGAAATGATGAATGGAATCCGCGATCAGATGACTCAATTTCATGAAAAGTTAGAAAGTCGAGCCCAAGAAATTGAACTCACGGGCGGAGACACTGATGTCGTGAAAAAGTTGACAATGGGAGCCGACGCGATGAAAGACAGCGGCAATATCTATGTGTCCTGGGCCCGCCATTATGTCGCGCTGTCAGAGGGTGGAGCTGCGGAGGCCGAGGAAGGGGAAGAGGATTCTGACGATTTTCAGTTTTAATAAACGTGATACACTCTTTTTAGGAAAAATGCTGACTTAGGACCTGAGAGAAAATAACTTGGACGTCTCGCATCCCATCTTCGGGCCACCTTTGAACGGGCCTCAATCGAAACACCCTCAACATAGCTGTGCCAGGCCTCGGGTGTTTCTCAATCGTTCCGTCCAAATCCGACCCAAATCTTGACGCGATATTGTCCAAGTTATTTTCTCTCAGGTCCTTAGCGTTTTTTTGGTATTGATCAAAAGAACTCGCCAGTATATGATTCGAATGGCTAGCATTTAACCGCAATACACCGACTCCTTTTTTCACAGTTGTGTTCCTCGGTAGCTCAGTTGGTAGAGCGGTCGGCTGTAGCAGGGAACTGCAGCTTCCACAGGAGACTGTGGTTGAAAAATCGGGTGAATTCAGGGAAGCCTTCCCCGCGTTCGTGACGAACTCGGAATGGGAACCCTGAGCGAAGCCTGCCGAAGGGTCTCGTGTAGGCAGGAACGTGCAGAGACTAGAGGCTGAGGAACCCAACCCAATAAGGCCTCACAAGCGCCCGACACCCTCCCCTGATTGTTCAGGCGGGTGATGAGATAGTCCGAGCCCGGTAGAAATGCTGGGGGTACTCGTAACCGACTGGTCGCAAGTTCGAGTCTTGCCCGAGGAGCCAATTTAAAAAGGCCATGAGATAATTTCTCATGGCCTTTTATTTTTGTAGGGAGAAACTGTCTGTGGACCAAAGGATTTCAGTGACCTTCTTTTACCAAATTTTTATTCCACGCTGGAATTTCTACGACAAGGTTTTTGGACCCATCCGGAATGCACTGGCAAGACAATCGAGATTGCAGTGTGATGGCCGGAGCTTCGTCCAATTGGTCTAATTCGTCATCTGTGGCTTCGTTACAGGTCTCCAGTCCTTCCTTCACAATAACGTGACAGGTTGAACAAGCGCATACCCCTCCGCACGCATGTTCCACATCCAGGCCTGCTGCTCCCATAGCAATATCAAGAATGCTTCCGGGTTGGCCGGTTGGGCCATAGGGAATTCTACTTGGATCAACCTCGACTACCACATTTTCATCTGGTGTTTTGATCGTGACGGTGAATGGTTGTGTCGCGGCTTTTGCTTCAATTTGTTCTATATAAGGATTGCTCCCACCCATCTTGTTCTCCTTCGTATCGTTTGATATATTTATGCTTATTATAAATTTTATGTTACTTTTCAATACATTGTGTTAAAATGTGTTAATTTTCTGCAATCGACGACTAATGTTATCTCCGACTAAATTACTCTTGACTAGACGAGAATGTCAATGGTAGTATTTGTTCCGATAGTTTTGGTCGGAGACTTGTCCAATCTGTGATTGGAATGAAGCGAAGAGGTTCCTATGCTGAAGTTTTCCAAAAAGGCAGATTACGCGTTATTGGCCCTCCAATATATGGCCTCAGTTCATGGCAGTGGGGAGCTACAACCGCGTGTGGTGAATACCAAGGAAATTGCAGAAGAGCATTTCATGCCTGTAGAGCTGCTCGCGAAAGTTCTGCAAACCTTGGCACGGCATCAAATCATTGAAAGTCACCATAATGGGCCCAAGGGTGGGTATGTGTTAGGCCGAGAGCCCAAAGACATTTCCGTCGCCCAAGTATTAGAGGCCATCGAAGGTCCCTTGGGCATAACAGATTGTTACCACGAAAAAGATCAGTCGTGGTGTGACCAATTGGATCGTTGTAATATCCGAACACCATTGCTCAAAATTCAAGACAGCATTAATGAATTGCTTAACAGTATGTCGATTGAGGACATGCTGATGAATGAATCGCCTTTAATCATCGTCGAATCTTTAAAGCTAGAAGGAGTGCACTCATGAAGTTACCCATTTATATGGACAACCATTCGACCACGCCCTGCGATCCTCGCGTGGTGGAGGCGATGCTCCCGTATTTCACCGAAAAGTTTGGCAATTCAGCGAGTCGCAACCATTCGTTTGGGTGGGAGGCTGAAGAAGGGGTAGACGCCGCACGAAAGCAAATTGCCAAGTTGATCAATGCGGATTCCAAGGAAATTGTCTTTACCAGTGGTGCGACGGAATCCAATAACTTGGCGTTGAAAGGTGTGGCGGAGATGTATCGCGAAAAAGGTGATCACGTCATCACGAGCTCGACGGAACATCGCGCGGTGATCGACCCGGCCAAATCGCTCGAGAAGAAAGGTGTCAAGGTCACCTATCTTTCGGTGGATAAGACCGGCACGGTGAATCCTGATGATGTGCGCAATGCCATCACGGATAAAACCATTTTGATTTCGATCATGTTAGCGAATAACGAAATTGGCACCATCAATCCCATTAACGAAATTGGCAAGATTGCAAAAGAAAAAGGTGTGCTGTTCCACTGTGATGCGACTCAAGGTGTCGGAAAAATCCCGGTTAATGTCCAAGAGCTAGGCGTGGATCTGATGTCTTTCTCGGCGCATAAGATTTATGGGCCGAAAGGCATTGGCGCATTATACGTTCGGCGTAGGGCCCCTCGAGTTCGCTTGGCGCCGATGCTGGATGGTGGTGGTCATGAACGGGGCATGCGGTCAGGGACACTTCCTGTTCCATTGATTGTTGGTTTTGGGAAAGCCGCGGAGTTGTGCGAACAAGAAATGGCAACAGAGTCCGTTCGAATGATGGCTCTGCGCGATCGACTGAAGGCCGGCATTATGGGGGCGATGGAAGAAGTCTATCTGAATGGGCATCCTACCGAACGGCTGCCCGGGAATTTGAATATTAGTTTTGCCTACGTCGAAGGCGAGGCGTTGCTGATGGGGGTGAAGGAAATTGCCCTTTCTTCTGGCTCGGCGTGTACTTCTGCGACACTCGAACCGTCTTATGTGCTTCGGGCGCTTGGCGTGGGTTCGGATTTAGCGCATTCGTCCATTCGGTTTGGGATCGGACGATTTACCACAGAGGAAGAAGTGGACTATACGATTGATCGGATGCTTAAGGCTGTGAATCATTTGCGAGAGATGTCGCCATTGTATGAAATGGCCAAAGAAGGGATCGATCTCAGTACAGTCGAATGGGCGGCTCACTGAATTAGAGAAACAGGAAATATAGCCAATCGTGTTTTGCATAATTGTAAAAATCTAAGGAGGGTAGAATCATGGCATACAGTGAAAAAGTGATTGACCATTACAACAATCCTCGCAATATGGGGAGCTTTAAAAAGGACGAGGATGGTGTAGGGACAGGCATTGTTGGTGCTCCCGAGTGCGGCGATGTGATGAAGCTTCAAATTAAAGTCGAAAATGACACCATCGTTGATGCTAAGTTCAAAACCTTTGGATGCGGGTCGGCCATTGCCAGCTCAAGTTTGGCGACAGAGTGGTTGAAAGGCAAAACCGTAGAGGAAGCCGGGCAGATTAAAAATACGGAAATTGTGGAAGAACTCAATCTTCCCCCAGTGAAAATTCACTGTTCAGTGTTAGCGGAAGATGCGATTAAAGGTGCATTGAATGATTATAAGAAGAAAGCGGAGATGAAGTTACAACAAGAAGAAACGGTTGTCTCAGCTAGTTCCTAAATTAGTGAAGTTGGATTAAGGGAGAAGGAATATGGAGACGACACAAACGACGGAAACCCCCCTGGTGACCTTGACGGATGCTGCAGTTGAAGAAGTGAAGCGGTTGATGGATGTGCAAGATCTCACCGAAGGTGGTCTTCGCTTGGGCGTCAAAGGCGGTGGATGTTCCGGTCTCAGTTACACAGTGAACTTTGATGACAAGATTAGTGAATTTGATACGATTTGCGAAAAGGATGGTGTGAAAATCATCGTGGATGCAAAAAGCGCTATTTATCTTGAAGGCATGCAACTCGATTATCAAAAGGATCTCGTGAGTGGTGGATTCAAATTTAGTAATCCCAATGCCACCAAAACCTGTGGATGTGGAGAATCCTTCTCCGCGTAAGGGTTCGCGCAAGAATAATTTCCCCTGTTTGGGTGATGAGACACCTGGGTGGCAAGGCGCGAGGACTGCGCATACTCCTGGTATGGAAAGGACGAGCAACGCCGCCAGACGGGATGGATCGGCGCCCAAACAGGGGAAGTTATTTTTGCGTGAGCCCTAAAGGGCAGCACCCACGATAGTGGGAAAATGAAAATGATTCGAATTGGCGGGCATGGTCCAGTCGGACCATGCCCGTTGTGCGAGTGCCGACGATGAGTACCCAACCGACATCAGCTGATCGTGTGTCCCGCGAATTGCCCATGGCGCGAAGTATGTGCTGGCATTGCCAGTCCGAGGTCTTCGGAGAATACTTTTGCGGTCGATGCGTGAAGGTTCAACCGCTTTCGAAAGAGTTAGACTATTTCACCTGCATGAACCTTCCTCGCCTGCTTACCATCGATAAAAAATATTTGGAGGACACATTCTATTCGTTGAGTCGCACTTTTCATCCGGACTTCTATGTCAATAAAGATGAAGGGGAAAAAGCCGTCAGTCTTGGGAATACGGCGCTTCTCAATACAGCGTATCGCACGCTCAAAGATCCGATCCAAAGGGCAGAATATCTGATTCGATTAGAAGCCGGTTCAGTCAAGGATATTCGTTCTGCCCCACCTGCTGATTTATTTGATGAAATTCTTGAGCTCCAGGAGGATTTAGAAGAGTTTCGTTCGTTATCCGGTGATACTGATTCAGAGCGTGGACGAGAATTACGGAACAAACTTCACACGGATCGAGAGACCCTTGAGGTCCGCCAGGAGCAACTCAAGGCTGAACTGTTTGGAAAGTTTCAGGAATGGGATGGCCTTCAGGGCTCATCGGAAGACTCTGCAAACATTCGTGCCAAGAAAGATGCCGTGCTCAAAGAGATGCAGGAAATACTTTCTAATCGGACGTATGTACGAAATATCGTGAATGATCTCATGGCGGCAATGAGTTAACCGTCATTTTGGTTTTATGCAACACCCTAAAATGGCAAGAGGAGCAGGGACTGCTCAAAAAGCATGCCTTCGCTTTCAGCCTTCGTAGCCACTCTCGAGTTCCGTAGCCACTTCGGCAGAGTAGGCTCGGCGGAGGCTGGGAACGTAGCTGGCGGTTTTTTTCAACAGATCCTGATAAGGAACGTATGGCAAGAATAGTAGGCATAGACCTTGGTACCACCAATTCATTGGTCGCGTATATGGATGGAGATGTTCCTCGTGTTATTCAAGGCAAACATGATGAGGCAAAAGTCCCGTCGGTTGTTGGCCTGACGGATAACGGCATTATTGTTGGAGAACCAGCCAAGGAGCATTTGGTTCGCGACCCCTCGAGGACGATTTATTCCGTCAAGCGGTTTATGGGCAAGTCTTTGGCGGATGTGTCCGAGGAGTTGAAATATTTCCCCTACAGCCTTCAAGAAAAAAACGGGGTGATTCGCATTCAGGTCGGAGACAAAACGTACTCGCCCCCTCAAGTCTCTGCCATGATTTTAAAGGAACTAAAACTGCGAGCTGAAGCCCACCTTCGAGAAGATATTACCAAAGTTGTCATTACAGTTCCCGCCTATTTCAATGATGCCCAACGGCAAGCCACGAAAGATGCCGGCCTCATCGCCGGGCTTGAAGTGCTGCGAATCATCAACGAACCGACAGCGGCGTCCTTGGCCTATGGGTTGCAAAAGAAAACCCAGGGCGTGATCGCGGTCTACGATCTTGGTGGTGGGACCTTTGATATTTCTCTGCTTAAACTCAAAGATGGCATTTTTGAGGTACTGGCGACGAATGGTAATACCCATTTAGGAGGAGATGATTTGGATCGTCGACTGGTCGAATCTGTCATGAAGGACCTCGACGCCAATCATGGGTTGAAGGTGGAAGACCTCCCCGAACTCATGCAAACGGTTCGCTTAGAATCCGAGCGGGTGAAGATTCGGTTATCCAATGAGGGCAAGACGTCAATGTCTATTCCTCTTCCCGATGAGAGGGGAACGTACACCCGTGAATGGTCTCGAGAGGAATTGGAGTCTCTCACCGTAGACTTAGTGCGACAAACACTCGCTCCCTGTCGATTGGCGATGCAGGATGCCGAGTTGCAACTCAATGACATAGATGAAGTGGTGTTGGTTGGGGGAAGCACCCGCATGCCGTTGGTTCGTCAGTTAGTTGAAGAACTGTTTGGCCAGACGCCTCATAGCGAGCTGAACCCTGATGAAGTGGTGGCGCTTGGGGCTGCGGTCCAGGCCGGTATTCTCGCGGGTGATAACAAAGACATGCTATTGCTCGATGTCACCCCGTTGTCCTTGGGCATCGAAACCATGGGTGGGGTGATGAGCACATTGATTCGACGGAATACCACCATCCCAACGAGCGCCAAGGAAATGTTTACCACCTATGTCGATGGGCAAACCTCCGTGGATATTCATGTTTTGCAAGGCGAACGTGAGCTGGTGCAAGACAATCGGAGTCTTGCTCGATTTCAACTCAAGGTTCCACCTCTGCCTGCGGCAGTGCCACGGGTTGAAGTGACGTTCCTGATTGATGCCAATGGCATTCTCAATGTCAATGCCGCTGATATCCGAACCGGAGAATCACAAACTGTGCAAGTCAAACCCTCGCATGGTCTCACCGATGATGAAGTCGAAGGCATGATCCGAGAATCATTCCAATTTGCCGCTCAGGACATCAAAGCCCGTCAGGTGATTGAAGCCAGGACTGAGGCGGGTGCCATCCTCGTTGCCACGGAAAAAGCCTTGAAGCGAGGGACCGATCTCATTACATTCGAAGAAGTCCAAGCGATTCACCAGGTTCTTGAAGATCTTCGGAGAGTCAAAGATCAAGATGATCATCGCGTGATTCGGGCAAAGATTTCTGATGTCGAAAACGTCACCCATCACCTGGCTGAAGCATTAATGGATGCCACGCTCAAAGAAGCGCTCGAAAATAAAAAACTTTCTGAAGTGACGGATTGAATGTTCTGATACGTGCCAAGGAGAATTAGGTGGCTCAAGATTTAATGTGGGAAGACGTAGAAGATATTGGGATCCGGTTGCAGGAAGAACATCCTGATCTTGATCCCCTCACCGTTCGATTTACTGATATGCATAGTTGGATTGTTGCCTGGCCGGAATTTAAGGATGACCCAAAGAGTTCTAACGAAAAGAAACTCGAGGCGATTCAAATGGCCTGGCACGAGGAGTACCAGGACGCCCAATAGCTCCATCATTTCCTTTCTTCCCCTCACACCTCACTTTTTTCTATTGTTCAAGCTGGTCGAATTCGTAGAAATCTAAGGGATCGGCTGTGCTCCGGGCGGGACGTTGTGGAACCGTTCCTTTGGCAAAGACTTCAGTTGTGGAGGTTGACGTCGGCTCGCTGACGAGGGCGCCGGTTTTTTGATCAATCTCCACGAATTGAATGCCCTCGGGGATAGTAAATGTTTGAACCGGTACGGACTTCAGCGCCTCAGCCACAAATTGAGTCCAAATGGGCAAGGCGGCATGGGCTCCTGATTCTCTTTTTCCTAACCGTTCGACATCATCGAATCCTACCCACACGCCGACGGCCAAGTTCGGTGCATATCCGACAAACCAAGCATCTTGGAAATTATTCGTCGTGCCTGTTTTCCCCGCTAGCGGTCTTCCAATAGAGCGAGCCCGTCTTCCCGTTCCTCTTTGAATCACATCCATCATCATGTGAGTAATCAGATAGGCGGTTTCCTGAGAGACCACCTGGCGGGGTTCAAAGAGATGTTGCTCAAGAACTTTATCTTCTTGGTCTTTCGCAATTGAAATGGTATAGGGGCGTAAGGCTAAACCCTGATTGGCAAAGACGCCAAAAGCGGAGGTGATTTCTACCAATGTGAGGCCCGATGACCCCAAGGCCAGGGAAAGGTCTTGGCTGAGAGGACTTCGGATCCCCAGTTTCCGGGAAAACTCCGTGACCCGACGAACCCCAATTTGTTCGAGGAGTCGAACAGTTGCCGCATTTCGAGAGTGACGCAAGGCCTCTCGTAGCGTGATCGGACCAAAAAACCGCTTTTCATAGTTTTCGGGTTTCCAAGTTTTTCCAGGATCCTCCTGCTCATACACGACCGGGGCATCCAAGACCAGGGTTGCGGGCGTCATCCCACCATCGAGTGCCGTGGCATAAATGATCGGCTTAAATGCGGATCCTGGCTGGCGAACCGAAAGGAGCGCTCGATTAAATTGACTTCGTTCAAAATCATATCCTCCGACCATGGCCCGGATGGCACCGGTTCGTGGGTCGAGGGCGATAATCGCGCCTTCAACCCTGGGGGTCTGCTCAAGGCGGAACCGGATTTTCCCCTTCCTCATCGATTTGAGGGACACTTCGATGACATCTCCAGGAAGTAACAATTGCTTAGCCGAGGTGATGGGGAAATTTTTGGCTTCCATGACGGACGCATCTTTTGGAAGGCGGCGTTTCGCCCAGAGCATATCTTTGAGCGAGATGGTTCCGATGAGACCATTGACGACAACAGTTGCCTCTTCTTTTGAAACCTCCGTCACGATACCTTCCAGAATGTCACCGTATTCGGGAAGGTCGGGTGATGGATCTTCGGGCAGCATGGCGAGTGGATCTTCGTGCCGAAGCGGGCCGTGCCACCCCTGCCGTTTATCTAATTGCCTCAGGCCGGTCTGGATTGCTTGTTCAGCTATACGCTGCAATTCAATATTGAGTGTGGTGAAGACTTGGAGCCCGCCTTTGTACACCATGGATTCCCCATAGGCCTTGACCAAGTGTTGCCGAACATTTTCCAAGAAATAGGGAGCCACGCGCTCAATAGATCGTCGTTGAAAGTTCAGCGGGGTGTCAATGGCTTCCTGGGCGAGGTCGGCTGAGATGAAATTGGCTTGAGCCATGCGTCCGAGGACATGTTCTTGGCGTTTTTTCGCAAGGTCAAAATTTTTATAGGGAGAATAGGTGCTAGGGGCTTTGGGTAGGCCAGCCAGGAATGCGGATTCTGGCAAGCTCAGTTCGGCTAGGCCTTTTCCATAATACGTGAGGGCAGCGCTTCCGATACCATATGCACCATGTCCAAAGTAGATTTGATTCAAATACATTTCCAGGATTTGATCTTTGGTCAACACCACTTCCATTTTAAGGGCAAGAATCAACTCTCGAATTTTTCGTCGAAAGGTGCGTTCCGGAGAAAGAAATAGCGTCCGCGCGAGTTGCTGGGTAATAGTGCTGGCCCCTTCGAATTTGCCCCCTCGCCTGAGGTTGGTCCAAGCAGCTCGAAAAATCCCCCAAATGTCTAGCCCCGGATGTTCAAAGAATCGGGTATCTTCCACGGCGATGAGGGCGTTAATTAAATGCTGAGGCACTTCGGTGAGTCGAGCCAGAATTCTGCGTTCGACATAAAATTGTCCCATGACCTGACCGTTGTCAGCGTGCACCTTCGTAATGAGGCTGGGCTGATATTCATGGAGAACTGCGAGTGAGGGCAGGCCTGTGGAAGCATACCAGGCCAGAGCGATAGCCCCACCCATGCCCAGCCCTGTTCCAACAAGGACGATGATCAGAAGAAATCGTGGCCAACGTCGGCGTGTGGTTTTCTGGGAAGGGCCTTTGGGTGATGCCATAGGATCTGGGGCTGAAGAAGAATGGAGGACCGGTTGCCCGTGCGAGGACTTTCTTTTAGTGAATACCTCTTATTAAAGAATACGATAACCCCGGATCGCCCAAAAGACAAGAAAGGAATTTGAGGAATTATTTTCTTCAGATTTAACCTGCTTGTTGCCCAAAAGGGACAGCCTTTTCATGATCATGGGTCTTATGCCAAGTTGACAAATATTCCAAGCACATGCTACGAAAAAACCCTTGCAAGCCGCGAGATTAGATTACTTAACATTTTGTGACTACTCAGGTTGCCTCAATGTTGTTTCAGGACAAGGCGCGAGGAACGCAGAACCGGAGCGTATATGGAATACGCGAGGATTCGAGCACCGCAGCAACGCCGACCTGGGGCAAAAGGGAAGTGACCTGAGTAGTGACTACATTTTTTCAATAAGGAGGCCTTTCATGTCTGATGTTGCTCAAGAAATTAAGGTTGGTGATGCTGCTCCAGATTTTACCTTAAAAGATCAGGATCAAAATGATGTCACACTGAGTTCGTTTAAGGGCCAAAAAAATGTCGTGTTGGCATTTTATCCCTTGGATTGGAGTCCCGTGTGTGAAGGGGAAAATAAATGCATCACCGATGATTTTCCCAGCTTTTCCAGTGCGAATTCAGAAATATTTGGCATTAGCGCGGACAGCTTTTTTTCTCACAAAGCCTGGGCCGACTCGCTCGACCTCAAACACAAGTTGTTGGCTGATATGCATCGCACCGTGTGTAAATCCTATGGCCTGTATTTTGATGCCTTGAATTGCGCCAAACGCGCCACGGTTATTGTGGATAAACAGGGCAGGGTCGCCTATGTCAAAGTCCAAGAAATCAAAGTCCCACGGGATGACAAGGAAATTTTGGAAGCACTGAAAAAATTGAACTAACAATATTGTAGGCATTCGAAGGGG
>Ga0209980_10001054_pt1 | contig 15191 bp, 17 predicted proteins | sample CR02metaG_FD_183611 | JGI IMG/M metagenome (GOLD analysis project Ga0209980, IMG submission 183611) | Deep subsurface microbial communities from Mariana Trench to uncover new lineages of life (NeLLi) - CR02 metaG (SPAdes) (version 2) | ecosystem: Environmental > Aquatic > Marine > Ocean trench...
CGATGCAGCAGTGATCACGAGTATAAATCATAAAATTCAGGGGACGTGCGGTATATGGGTGACCGAGAAATTGATCAGCAATTGGTAGAGCGTGCGCAGCGTGGAGACAAGCGAGCGTTCGATTTGTTGGTAATCAAGTATCAACGGAAACTGGCTCGATTGTTGTCACAATTCATTCGTGATTCCGCTGAGGTTGAGGACGTTATGCAGGAGACCTTTATCAAGGCTTATCGGTCATTACCGTCGTTCCGCGGTGAGAGTGCTTTTTATACTTGGCTGTATCGCATAGGCATTAATGCAGCAAAGAATTATTTGGCGGCCCAGGGGCGGCGGGCATCGACCACCAACGAATTTGATATTGAGGATGCTGAAAATTTTGAGGAAGGTAGCCAATTGCGAGAGCTGAATACTCCGGAAAGTGAGTTAATGAGTAAGCAGATTGCTCAAACGATTCATCAGACTTTGCAGGAGTTACCTGAGGAATTGCGCACAGCAATTACCCTGAGAGAAATCGAGGGGTTGAGTTATGAAGAAATTGCAAATATTATGAGCTGCCCGACTGGCACAGTACGATCACGAATATTTCGTGCTCGTGAAGCGATAGCAGATAAATTAAAATCTGTGATGGAAATTGGTAAAGACAAGAGGTGGTAGCATGAAAAATAAAATATCGGCATTGATGGACGGCGAATTAGACAACGTTGATATTGCTGATACTATCGCTCAAATTAAGAAAACAGAAGAGCTACGCAACGAATGGGCGACTTATCATTTAATTGGTGACACTTTGCGTCAGTCGGTAGTGGTGCCCATTGACATTGCATCGAACGTTAGCAAGAAATTAGACGCAGAGCCGACCGTGCTGGCCCCACGTTCACCTACGGAACACAAGAGTAGAGTTTTTGCGCTTTCGGTTGCAGCTTCGATAATGACAGCAGTGGCCGCAGTGGTGTGGATGAGCATGCAAACTATGGACCGGCCACTGGAACCCATTACAGAAAAATCAGTTCTTCAAGCCGCTGTACAAACAGAACCCACTGTTATTTCTGCCTCTATTCTTGCACCAGCTCAAATTAACGACTACTTGCTAGCACACGGAGAATTTTCACCTCGCACGGCAATGCATGGTGCGGTGCCTTATATACGCACGGTTGCTGATTCGGACAAGAGATCTACCAGATGACGAGAAGAGTTACGATGGCTTCCTTGTTGCTGCTAACGGGTTTTGTATTACCCTCATTTGCACAGGACCAGAACTTTCCTCCTAACCAGAACTTTCCTCCTAGTTCGCCAGCAAAAGCGCAGAGCTGGCTACAAAGAGTTGTTGCTGCTCCCCGCCATCATAATTACATTGGCATTTTTGTATATTCTTCTGGTAGCTATATGGAGACGTCGCGGATCGTACACGTGGTGAATAAGGAAGGAGAGCGTGAGAGAATTGAGGTACTCGATGGTTTGCCGCGCGAGGTCATTCGCAACAATGATGAAGTAAAATGTTATTTCCCGGAAAGTAAAACCGTAGTAATCGAGAAACGAGGGTTGCGAAAATTTTTCCCCGCGCTGCTGCCCGAACCGTTGAGTAATCTTAACAACAGCTATATTGTAAAAAAAGGTGGGAAGGAGCGTATTAGCGATTACGAGTGTCAAGTAATTATACTGGAATCTAGGGATAACATGCGCTATAGCCAAAAGCTGTGGATAGATGTCTCTACTGGTTTGTTGCTTAAAGTAGCAGTGACGGATAGGGACCAGGTGGTGGAGCAGTTTGTTTTTACCCAACTGGAAATTGATGGTGAGATAGACGAAGAGTTGTTGAAGCCCAAGTACCTTACAAAAGCTGCTGAATTGCGTATTACTGATCTGGTGTCTTCCAAGTTGGGGAGAGGCGAGCTTGGTTGGCAGGTAGAAAATCCACCTCCAGGTTTTATGAAAATCACCGAAGTGAAGCGTAACCTTTCTGGAAAATCTACACCTGTTGGCCATATTGCGCTTTCAGATGGTCTTGCCGCTGTTTCAGTGTTCATTGAGCCAGCTGAAGAAAGTGATTTTCAGCCTGTTCGGAGATCATTCCCTCGCCAGGGTGCCATTAATATTTATACCCGAACAGTTGGGAGGAATATGGTGACGACAATAGGTGAAGTGCCACCGGCAACAGTGATGCAGATTGGTAACTCTGTGGTAAATTACATAGTTGAATGAGTAGAATAAAGAGCATCCATAATAATAACATTATAGTTGCTGTGATGGGGGAAGAACAAAACTAGCAAAACGAATTGCGTCAAGTACTCTCTCCATTCTGTTTAGACTGTCTAACATCAAGCCGAGATAATTCCGGATATAAAATTTGACAAAATTCAGGATGGAGATCTCAACTATGTATTATTTTTTCAAAAGCAGGAAAATGACGCATAAATTTATTCTAGTAGTGTTGCTTGTACTTTCTTTCTCCGGTTTCGCGCAGACCGGGGAGTTGCCTGATTTTACAGATCTGATTGATAGGCAAGCGGCGGCCGTGGTGAATATCAGCACCGTTCAGACACACAGTGCACCCAGAAATCAGGTAATTCCCGGAATGCCAAATATTCCGGAGAACAGTCCATTTTTCGAATTTTTCCGTCATCACACACCTCATGGTGTTGTTCCTAGGGAGTTCGAATCTAAATCGTTAGGCTCAGGTTTTATCATTAGTTCTGACGGGTATATCTTGACGAATGCTCATGTAGTCGATTCTGCTGATGAAATTACTGTCAGACTGAACGATAAGCGAGAATTTCGAGCAAATATAATCGGCGCTGACCGCAAGACTGATATAGCTCTTTTGAAGATAGAGGCCCGCAATTTACCTCAAGTGACACAAGGTGACCCCAGCAAGCTCAAAGTGGGTGAATGGGTTGTGGCGATTGGATCGCCATTTGGCTTCGAGAGCAGCGTGACTGCTGGTATCGTCAGCGCTAAGGGGCGCTCATTATCACAGGAAAACTATGTTCCTTTTATTCAGACTGACGTAGCTATAAATCCCGGAAATTCTGGTGGGCCGCTATTTAATATGAAGGGCGAAGTAGTTGGCATTAACTCACAGATATACAGCCGTACCGGTGGCTACATGGGACTGTCGTTTGCCATTCCTATTGACGTTGCTACAGACATTTCTAACCAATTGAAAGCTACTGGAAAGGTAAGTCGCGGCAGAATTGGCGTGATGATTCAGGAAGTGACCAAAGAACTAGCCGAATCATTTGGCCTAGCTAAACCTGGTGGGGCACTAGTGACATTGGTGCAAAAAGGTGGTCCTGCAGAGAAGGCTGGGCTCAAGGCGAAAGATGTGATTATGAAATTTGATGGAAAAGCTGTAAGCACCTCTAGCGATTTGCCACGCATTGTGGGTGCTACCAAGCCCGGATCAAAGGTATCGGTTCAGGTGTGGCGGAATGGTTCTACAAAGAAAATGATGGTGTTAGTGGACGAATTTCCATTAGATGAGAAAATTACAAGTCGTGGAAGCAAGCGAGGCGGGACACACGATACATCTAGCCGCATTGGGCTAGCGTTGCGCGAACTTGCTAACGATGAGAAAAAACAGTTTGAAGTGAATAATGGTTTGCTGGTAGAAGATATGTGGCCAGGCATCGCTAGAAACGCTGGAATGCGGCCCGGTGATATAATTCTTGGAATCAACAATCAAGATGTGAATACTGTCGAGCAGTTCAGCCAATTGCTCAACAAAAGCAAGGAAGGCCGTAATATCGCGTTACTAGTAAAGCGTGGCAACACAACCTCTTTTATTACCATGAAACTCAATGGAGGCGACAGTAAGTAGTTTTGTATGCCAGAATCAGTTAGGCTGATTATATATGTCCGAAAGGATTGCCATCTTTGCTTTGACATGATTGCTACTCTAAATGAATTACAGACGCGGCTTTGTTTTCATGTTGAATTGGTAGATGTGGACAGCAACGCCGAGCTGGCAGCACAGTACGGCGAGCGTGTTCCTGTGCTAATAGCGGGGGGAGAGGAAATCTGTCATTTCCATCTTGATCCTATCGTGTTAGATGCTTATTTTGCCAAAATTCGCTAGAATGTACACTTCTTGAATAAACACAGAGCGGTTAGCGTGGAAAAGTTTTTGTAATCAAGCCATAAGCTTTCATGAGGGCACAATATGTGCCCTTTTTGGTGGTTTTAGTGCTAAACCTTGACCATTGTTTCCCAGATTATCGAACCTCTCAATCTCTAATGCAGCACATCCGAAATTTTTCTATCATTGCACACATTGATCATGGCAAGTCTACCTTGGCTGATCGTATCATTCATTTGTGTGGCGGTTTATCAGACCGTGAAATGGGGGAACAGGTACTAGATTCAATGGATCTGGAGCGTGAACGTGGAATTACCATAAAGGCACAGACTGTTGCACTTGAATATAGATCACGTGAAGGTAAATATTATCTTCTGAATCTGATCGACACTCCTGGCCATGTGGACTTTTCTTACGAAGTGTCACGATCTCTTGCCGCTTGCGAAGGTGCACTGCTAGTTGTGGATGCATCACAAGGTGTCGAAGCTCAGACTGTTGCAAATTGTTATGCCGCTATTGAGCAGGGTATTGAAGTGGTACCGATATTAAATAAAATTGACTTACCTGCCGCCGAACCTGCGCGCGTAATTGAGGAAATTGGGAACATTATCGGTATAGATGCCCATGACGCTCTGCGCGTCAGTGCCAAGACGGGTGAGGGTGTAAAGGATATCTTGGAAGAAGTGATTACAAGTATTCCAGCGCCGGATGGGGATCTTGTTGCACCGCTGAAAGCACTTATTATTGACTCGTGGTTTGATAATTATGTTGGTGTCGTGATGCTGGTGCGAGTAGTGGATGGGGTTCTCAAACCCAAAGATAGGATCTTGCTCATGGCGAGTAAAGCTACGTATTTATGTGAAGAGGTCGGTGTATTTACACCAAAATCGAAAAGCCGCGCATCTCTAAGCGCAGGAGAAGTCGGCTTCATCATTTCTGGAATTAAGGAATTAAAGTCTGCCAGGGTAGGTGATACTGTTACTCTAGTAGAACGTCCTGCTTCTCTGCCATTACTTGGTTTTAAAGAGATCAAGTCCCAAGTATTTGCTGGACTTTATCCGGTTGCGTCCAATCAGTACGACGCATTACGTGACGCACTGGAGAAATTAAAACTCAATGATTCTTCACTGCAGTACGAGCCTGAAATATCGCAAGCCTTAGGTTATGGTTTTCGTTGCGGATTTCTTGGCCTATTGCATTTGGACATTGTGCAGGAGCGTTTGGAGCGCGAATACAATGTGGATCTCATCACTACTGCGCCGACGGTGATCTGTCAGATAGTTATGCGTGACGGCACGGTAACAGAAATTGAGAATCCATCTAGAATGCCTGACCCCTCCAAGGTAGAGGAAATACGCGAACCAATTATTACTGCCACCATACTAGTTCCTCAAGAATATGTAGGCTCTGTCATTACACTTTGTATTAGCAAGCGTGGGGTGCAGAAAAACATGCAATACATGGGTAGGCAGGTAGTGCTTACTTATGAGATGCCGCTAAACGAAGTAGTGATGGATTTCTTTGGCAAACTCAAATCTATAAGCCGGGGGTATGCTTCGCTAGATTACGAGTTTAAGGAATTTCGTGCTTCCGATCTAGTTAAGCTAGATATACTCATAAATGGGAATAAAGTGGATGCATTATCGCTTATAGTGCACCGTACGAATAGCAATAACCGTGGGCGCGAGCTGGTGCATAGAATGCGCGGCTTGATTCCGCGGCAAATGTTTGACATTTCGGTGCAGGCTGCGATTGGTTCACACATCATTGCCAGAGAGAGCATCAAAGCGTTACGCAAGAACGTGCTCGCTAAATGTTATGGTGGCGACATTAGTCGAAAACGCAAGTTGTTGGAAAAACAGAAGGCAGGGAAGAAACGGATGAAACATGTGGGCAATGTAGAAATTCCACAAGAAGCCTTTCTAGCAATACTACAGGTGGGTGACAAGTAGTGGAAGAAAATGTTGGATAGTCAGACATACATATGACTACGCGGATATCCATTTTTCGTCGTATAACAAATAATATTTAATAGGATACGGAATGAATTTTCCTCTTATCATGCTGATCATGCTGGCAATTACTGGCGGTATTTGGCTACTTGACTACTTCGTATTGCAGCATAGTCGCGCACCAGAGACTAACGAGCCATGGTGGGTGGAATATCCAAAAAGTTTTTTCCCGGTAATTCTGATTGTGTTCTGTTTACGCTCGTTTTTGGTGGAACCTTTTAAGATTCCATCAGGCTCGATGATTCCAACTTTACTGGTGGGAGACTTTATTCTGGTTAACAAATACACCTATGGTATCCGGTTACCAGTTATTAATCTCAAGGTGTTTGACACGAACAAACCCAAGCGCGGAGAAGTGTTGGTGTTCCGTTATCCTGAAGATCCATCGATGGATTACATCAAGCGCATAGTAGGTCTACCTGGCGACATAATTACTTATCGCAATAAGCGACTGATCGTGAATAGCGTTCCAGTGAAAATGGAGCCAACTGGCGAGTATACTTATATCGAATCTGGTTTAAATTATGTGTACAGCCGGGGCTATGTAGAGTCATTAAATGGGCATAGCCATACCATTATCATTAATCCGGCAATGCCTAGCATACAGATTTCTGGAGTACGTCAGTTCCCATCCCATGAAAATTGTGACTACAATAACTCTGGATTTACCTGCAAAGTTCCTGCTGGGAGTTATTTCACAATGGGAGATAACCGCGATAGTAGCAGTGACAGCCGTTACTGGGGGTTTGTTCCTGAGCGTAATATCGTCGGTAAGGCCTTTATGGTCTGGTGGAATTTCAGCGATCTCAACCGAGTTGGACTGTCTATTATGTAGCTGGAGTAAAGCTTAAATTTTGGGAGAATATATATGCGTCACGACGTAATGTATAAACAAAGGGGCGTGAGTTTATCGGGCTTATTATTGTGGTCAGTAGTATTGATTTTTGTTGCTATTTTAGGGATGAAACTAGTCCCGGTGTACAGAGAATACGCAGCAATAAAATCGACTTTAGTAGCGATGGCTAACGATCCCGTTTTGCAAAATGGCACGAAAGCAGAAATAAGGAGGTCATTTAATAAGCGGGCACAAATAGATGATATAAGCGTCGTGAACGGAGGTGACATCGAAATCAACAAAGAAAGTGGAGCAGCAGTTCTGAACATTATCTACTCAGTTAAAACGCCACTATTCGCGAATATTTCTTTGTACTTTGATTTCAACGTTAGTAGTGAAAAGTAGGAACATAGCAATTAAATATATAGCACATACAAGCCTATCAGGAGATGGACAGCGACGCGCTTTGCCAGAAAACCGGTTATAGTTTCAGCCAGCCTGAGTTATTGCGCCAAGCGCTAACTCACCGCAGCCACGGTTATCCACACAACGAGCGCCTTGAATTTCTCGGAGACAGTGTTCTCAACTGCGCAGTTGCAGGGTTGATATTCAGGCATTTCTCCAGTCTTCCAGAAGGTGACTTGTCGCGACTTCGAGCGAATCTCGTCAATCAACAGGCGCTATTTAAATTGGCGCAAACACTTGATTTGGGGAATCAAATTAAACTTGGTGAGGGGGAGCTCAAAAGTGGAGGACGTAGTCGCCCCTCGATTCTTGCAGATGCACTGGAGGCTGTTCTAGGCGCGGTCTATCTTGACGGAGGTTTCACAAAAGCTGAGGAAGTTGTCGTTACTCTTTTTACACCTTTACTTCATCGATTTGACCCACAAAATTTGGGTAAAGACCCTAAGACTCTTCTACAGGAATATCTGCAAGGTCGTACACTGATGTTGCCGCAATATTCCGTTATCATTACTAGTGGCGAATCCCATCAGCAGCAATTCCATGTAGAGTGTGTTATTCCAAAACTTAACATTCGTACCATTGGAAAAGGTGCTAGCCATCGTAGCGCGGAGCAGGAAGCAGCAAAGAGAGCTTATGAGCAAGTACGCTCGAATAGTTAAAACTTGTAGATGAGTCAAAATTTTGTTGATTCTACCCGGATAAGTTTTTTATTTTCCGCTGAGTGTATTTCAAGATGATAGCTACTCTAAATTACCGTACCGGATACATTGCCATCATTGGGCGGCCTAATGTTGGCAAATCTACGCTACTTAACCATTTAGTCGGACAGAACGTCAGCATTACCTCGAAAAAGGCGCAGACTACCCGACATCGCATTAATGGCATCCTAACTGATGAGCAATCACAGTTCATTTTCGTCGATACACCCGGTTTTCAGACGCAGCACATGAATCGGTTAAATAGTGTGATGAACCGTGCTGTCACTCAAAGTATGCATGATGTGGACGTGGTGGTGTTTGTGATTGAAGCAATATGTTTTGATGAACGAGATGCACGAGTCTTGAAACTCTTACCTATCGACAAACCTGTGATTCTCGTCATCAATAAAGTGGATCGTCTAGCAGATAAATCGAGGCTTCTTCCGTTCCTTGAAAAACTTTCTAAAGAGTTTTCCTTCACGTCAATGATTCCAATAAGTGCGGAGTGTGGAACACAGCTTCCAGAATTGATATGTGCAATTCGTCCATATTTACCGAAGAACCAGCCATTATTTAGTGAAGATGAAGTTACAGATCGTAGTGAGCGATTTATTGCAGCCGAGTTGGTGCGTGAGAAACTATTTCGTTTGATGTGGGATGAAATTCCTTATTCCGCTAGTGTTGCTATAGATCAATTCACAACTGAAAGTGGACTACGTAGAATTCATGCTTCTATTATTGTAGACAGGGCCAACCAAAAGGCCATGATCATAGGTAAGAATGGTGAGGAGCTCAAGGCAGTTGCTACTCAGGCACGTAGAGACATGGAGAAACTTTTTGGTGGTAAGGTGTACCTTAAAGTTTGGGTAAAGGTGAAAAGAGGATGGGCCGATGATTTGCGGGCATTAAAAACTCTGGGCTATGAGTAATCTCATGAAGATAATGAACATAGGTTAATCGTTAGAAACGACATTGATGACTATAGATAAACTTCGGCAAGATACTCAGCCTGCTTTTGTGCTGCACACTTATCCCTATCTGGAAACCAGTCTCTTAGTGGAGACTTTTACACGAAATTCTGGTCTGGTGCCGTTGGTAGCAAAAGGTGCCAAGCGTCCTAGATCTGCGCTCAGGGGATTATTGTTAGCGTTCCAGCCGTTACAGATTTCTTGGACTGGGAAATCGGAATTACGAACTCTGCACAAGGCAGAATGGCAGGGTGGTCAGCAACCTTTGCAGGGAATGGCACTGATTTGTGGTTTTTATTTGAATGAATTGTTAGTACGGTTACTGCGTCGCGATGATCCTCACGAGCAATTATTCGAGCACTATCAAGAAACGCTGGCAGCATTGAATACTCAGAAAGATTACACTCCTATTCTGCGAAATTTCGAACAGCACATGTTGAAAGAGCTAGGTTATGCTTTAACACTCGACGACGATGCTGTGTCAGGCAAGCCACTGAACCCGGAAGAAGAATACTACTACGAAGTCGAGCGGGGGCCAGTGGCGGTGAATGGAAGTGAAAATAACTGTGGCCTGCAACTACGCGGGAAAACCCTACTAGACATGGAAAAAGATGATTATTCTGATGTCACTACCCGACAGCAAAGTAAGATACTGATGCGTTACATACTCAACCATTATCTTGGCGAGCGACCGTTATACACTCGGCAATTGCTGAGGGATCTACAGAAGCTATGATTGAACTGGGCGTCAATATTGATCATGTTGCAACTTTACGGCAAGTGCGTGGAACAACGTATCCCAGTCCAGTAGAAGCAGCGTTGATCGCAGAGTCTGCTGGAGCAGATGCGATTACTTTGCACTTGCGGGAAGACCGGCGCCACATTCAGGATAGAGATGTAAAGACTCTGCGTAATTTGCTTAAAACCCGCATGAATCTGGAAAGTGCGGTAACCGATGAAATGATAACTTTTGCGCTCAGTATAAGACCGGAGGATGTTTGCTTGGTGCCTGAACGGCGAGAAGAGTTGACAACTGAGGGCGGGCTAGACGTGGCACGACATTTTGAACAGGTGAAACGTGCATGCAACAGACTGGCTGAAGCAGGCATTCGAGTTTCACTATTTGTCAACGCAGACCGTGCACAGATTGATGCAGCGGTGAAGACAAGTGCACCAGTAATTGAAATTCATACTGGCTGCTATTCTGACGCACTGACTGCGAGGGAACAACAGAAGGAACTTGAGCAGATCCGCGCTGCTGCAACACATGGGGTTAATCAAGGTTTAAGAGTCAATGCGGGGCATGGATTACATTATAATAACGTACAATCCATCGCTGCTATTTCTGACATATCTGAGCTAAATATCGGTCATGCTATTGTAGCTCAGGCTTTGTTTCTAGGATTTGAACAGGCAGTGCGGAAAATGAAAAAATTATTGCTGGAAGAGCACAAATGATCTATGGAATTGGGACCGATCTTATTGAACCCTCGCGCATTGCGCGTTTACTAGAAAAATACGGTAAGCGTTTTGCTAAAAGACTACTAACAAATGGCGAGTGGCCTGAGTTTATAAATAGCGGCAAACCAGAAATGTTTCTAGCTAAGCATTTTGCTGCTAAAGAGGCATTTTCCAAGGCCATGGGAACGGGTTTCCGTCATCCTGTGAGTTTAAGTCACATTGGAATTACTCATGACTGTCTGGGAAAGCCGTATTATGACTTTCATCCAGAGCTCAACATATTGATTAGAAATGAGGGAATCACTAGTTACCATCTTTCTATAAGTGACGAGATGAGTCTTGCTTGTGCTTTTGTGATCCTGGAGAAATAATGTCGCTTGGTCCCGTCATGCTCGACATTGAAGATACGCAACTTACGGTAGACGATAAAAGAAGACTTCAGCATCCTCTGACCGGTGGCGTAATTTTATTTGCTCGTAACTACTCATCACTCAGGCAATTAATCGAATTAACCGCCGAAATTCATGCTCTACGAATTCCGCCTTTGCTGATTGCAGTGGATCATGAGGGCGGCAGGATACAGCGATTCCGTAAAGATTTTACAAGATTGCCCACAATGCGTGAATTGGGGAGAATTTGGGACGGGCACCCTGGCCGAGCGCGTCATCTGGCACAACTAACAGGCTATGTGCTAGCGGCTGAATTGCGTGCTTGTGGTGTAGATCTGAGCTTTACTCCAGTGCTTGATGTAGATCATGGACAGAGTTGCATCATCGGAGACCGTGCTTTTCATCGCAAACCACAGGCTATAGCCGATCTAGCCCACAGTCTGATGCTAGGTCTAAAGCTAGGTGGTATGACGGCGATTGGCAAGCACTTCCCTGGTCACGGCTTTATCCAAGCAGACTCTCATATTGAAGTACCAGTGGATGAGCGTACCTACGCCGACATCGAAATGGACGATTTGATTCCGTTCCGACAAATGATTGATTTTGGCCTTGCCAGTATTATGCCGGCACATGTCATATACTCCAAGGTAGATTCAAGACCCGCAGGGTTTTCAAAAGTATGGTTGCAAGAAATCTTACGTACCGATCTTGGTTTTGATGGTTGCATTTTTAGTGATGACCTAAGCATGGAAGGTGCTGCAGTTGCCGGTGACGTAGTACAACGCGCCGAAGCTGCATTCAATGCAGGTTGCGATATGGTGCTGGTATGCAATACTCCACATGCGGCAGATAAATTGTTAGCGGAACTACAGTGGGATATCCCAGCTATTAGTCTTGTCCGCCTAGCCCGCATGCGTGGACCATCCCGCCCTGATTCAGTGGCTAAATTGCATCAGAATGCTCATTTCATTAAATCAATGAAGGAAGTTGGGAACATTGGAGTCAGCAATGGCGAATTGCCACTAATCTAACCCAATGATTTTTTAATATTTGTATTACTTGTTTTGAGCTTAGCAGGTTATTTACTATTTTAGACAAATATTTTATTCAATCACAGGCCTATATTTCCTCATCACTGCATAGAGTTACGCAGCTTTCATACTCAGGCTGATATTTATTGCTGAAAACTTACGCAAATATCATATGGGTGCACGCCTTTCCTTAGTACACATTATTGACGAAGTGAAAAGTTAATATTATTTTAGTAGTGGTTTTGAAAATTCACCGAGAAAGACACCTGAGAAGCAGTTGTGGTCCCAGAAAATATATTGGTGAACCCACCAATACTCAAACTCTGAATAACTTCATGGCATGTTTATAATTAGTTACTTTATGGGTTAGAGGTTGCCAATGAATAAGGAGTTTCACGTACTAAGAATCTTATTTTTTCTTTATGTAAAATATGAACTCTTTATTTACCTCTGACAGCGATAGTAGAATATTGCCTGTCTGGTCAGAAAAGACCTGGAAATCAATGACCGCACCGGGGTCGGTAGCGATTATTCTAAGCACTTGTCCGGAAGTCATATTCGCCAGAGATTTCTTCGAGCGCAGAATAGGCAGTGGGCAGTTTAGGCCACGTACATCAAGTTCTTTGTCGAAATTCATGCTTCCTTTGCTCAAGAGGCTGCTATTAATAACCAAAAGATTATAAAACTATCACCCGCAAAGAATCTAGTAAATATGGGTAGAGTATCAAAGATGAGTTAGGATAGAGAAATTGATAGCACAATTTCTTAGATTTGATGATTATGCCAGCAAATTTTTTGCTTACACAGCTCGGACAACTATCACCAATAAAGGGAGTATCCCTCGGTATTGCTGAGGCAGGGATTAATAAATCCAATCGTAAAGATTTGCTATTGATCGCGTTGGATAAAGATGCAAAAGTTGCTGGAGTATTTACGCAGAACCGTTTTTGTGCCGCGCCAGTGATAGTGGCTAAGGAACATCTTTTCGAATCTAATTCTAGATTTCCAATCCGAGCGTTAATTATAAATACCGGAAACGCTAATGCTGGCACCGGTGAAGAAGGTATCACGCATGCCCGTTCTATTTGTGCAGAACTGGCCGAATTGCTGGGTTATGATGAAAAGCAGGTATTGCCATTCTCTACTGGTGTCATTATGGAGTCGTTACCGCTGGAGAGAATTATTTCAGGTTTGCCAACAGCAGTAGCTGATCTTAAGCCGGACAATTGGTATGCTGCGGCTCAAGCGATTATGACTACCGATATTGTACCCAAAGTGATGTCTAAGCAGATTTTGCTTGGAGGTACAACTGTGACTGTTACTGGGGTTGCTAAAGGCTCTGGTATGATCCATCCCAACATGGCGACCATGCTGGGTTACTTGGCGACTGATGCAGCTTTGAACCAATCACTGTTACAGCAAATGGTACGATATGCAGCGGATAATTCATTCAATCGGATTACTGTGGATGGCGACACTTCGACCAACGATGCTTTCATTCTAATTGCTACAGGTCGTGCTGGGAATGTAGAAATCGAGGATAAAGAGAGTACGGAATTCAGAGCGTTGCAAAAAACGGTAACAGAGGTAGCGGTGCTGCTTGCAAAAGCTATTGTACGAGACGGTGAAGGTGCAACCAAATTTATTACGGTGAGGGTTGAAGGCGGGAAAGCCTTAGATGAATGTAGCAAGATTGCATACGCTATTGCTCATTCGCCGTTGGTAAAAACTGCATTTTTCGCATCTGACCCAAATCTGGGACGGATACTTGCCGCTGTAGGTTACGCGGGAATAGATGATCTTGATGTAGGATCCTTGCAACTCTATCTTGATGATGTACTAGTTGCAGAGAATGGTGGAAGGGCACGTAGTTATCGTGAACAAGAAGGGAAGCGAATAATGAAGCAGTCTGAAATTACTGTGCGAGTTGTGCTTAACCGAGGGAAAGCTTCTACCACGGTATGGACTTGCGATTTTTCTTATGATTATGTAAAAATCAATTCAGATTATCGAAGCTGATACTTTAAATGCATGAATGAAATTAGTAAATTGTATATTCGTACCAATAAGCTGCTTTCGCGGTTAGAGAGGCTGCTGCCTGCCGAGCAGCCAGCTACCGACTGGAAAGCTACAATTGCTTTTCGCTGGCGCAAACGTGGTGGTGTCGGATTCATTCAGCCAGTCACACATCCTCACCGTATCGCGCTCTATGCATTACATAGCATTGATCAGCAGAAAAAGCTTATCAACCAAAATACCCGTCAGTTTGTAAAGGGCTATCCTGCCAACAACGCATTGCTTACCGGCGCTCGTGGCACCGGGAAATCATCGCTGGTGAAGGCTGTGTTGAATAAATATGCAACAAAAGGACTGAGACTGATTGAAGTGGAAAAGCATAATCTAACTGATTTGCATGATATTGTCGAACAAATATATCGGCGCCCGGAACGCTTCATCTTATATTGTGACGATTTATCGTTCGAAGCCGATGAGCCTGGGTATAAGGCGTTAAAAGTAGTGCTGGATGGTTCTATTTCTACGGTTTCAGAAAATGTCTTGGTTTACGCAACTTCTAGTCGACGTCATTTGATGCCGGAGTCTATGCGAGACAATCTTGATACCAAGCATTTAGATGGGGAAATTTATCCAAGTGAAACAGTTGAGGAGAAAATTTCATTGTCGGATCGTTTTGGTTTGTGGGTGTCGTTCTATCCATTTAATCAAGATCAGTATTTGGACATTGTTGGCTACTGGCTTGCTTATTTCGGTATTAAGGAGATGGTTCCTGCAATACGTGAAGCTGCACTGCAATGGGCGCTTGGGCGAGGTTCACGAAGTGGGCGAGTAGCATGGCAGTTCGCACGTGATTGGGCGGGCAGACATAGGCTAGTGGCAAGGTGATAAATAATCCCTTGGTCTAGGGTTCAAGTCCTTCCATACATACTGTAAAAACAAAGACTTAGGTTTAACCGCCTAGGTCTTTATCTTGTCATTGCTACCATATTGCTACCTTACGAGTAAATAAAGCATTAAATCCCGTCATAGATACGGATAGCAATATGCAAGATATTCGGGGCTAGGGTAACAACAACAGGCTTACATATATCCGTACTGTGTAGGCGAAAACGAGAGAATCCGTCCTTATAGATTCGAAATTAGCAACGAAGGGGGGCGGTTAGTTTCGGATCGGGATGGGGGTATGTTCATAGGTACTACATATCCTTACATTGACTTTCAATTTTAGTGAAAAAAATTTT
>Ga0209980_10001057_pt1 | contig 15154 bp, 13 predicted proteins | sample CR02metaG_FD_183611 | JGI IMG/M metagenome (GOLD analysis project Ga0209980, IMG submission 183611) | Deep subsurface microbial communities from Mariana Trench to uncover new lineages of life (NeLLi) - CR02 metaG (SPAdes) (version 2) | ecosystem: Environmental > Aquatic > Marine > Ocean trench...
CAAAGCTGCGGGTGGCATTCGCCCACGGTGGCGGTGCATTTCCCGGCATCATCGGTCGCCTCGAGCATGGCTTCAACGTACGTCCCGATATCGTCGCAAGCGCAAACAGCCGTAACCCCCGCGAGTACCTCGGTCAGTTTTACGTTGACTCCCTGGTACACGAACCGGCAATGCTGAACTACATGATCGACCTGTTCGGTTCGAACCGGATCGCACTTGGCAGCGACTATCCGTTCCCGCTTGGCGAACACCATCCGGGCAAGATGATCGAGGAAATGGATCTTGACGATAATACGCGCTCTAATCTGCTCGCCGATGCCGCACTGGAATGGCTGGCCCTCAAACGCAAGGATTTCGAGTGACAAACTTCGAGGCTTCACGCAAATTTGCACAATCACTCGATGCGGCAGACGAGTTACGCCGGTTTCGCGATTATTTTAATTTCCCGGTCGACAAGGACGGTAGACGGAATATCTACCTCTGCGGAAATTCTCTCGGCCTGCAATCAAAACTTGCGGTGCAGTACATTGGGGAAGAACTGGAGAAATGGGCCGACATGTGTGTGGATGGCCACTTCCACGGGCGCCGTCCGTGGATGCGGTATCACCGGGAGACAACCGGGGGTCTCGCTTATTTGACTGGCGCAAACGAAAACGAAGTCGTTGCGATGAATTCCCTGACGGTCAACCTGCACCTCATGATGACGACCTTTTATCGTCCCGATGCAGAGCGGTACAGGATTGTCATTGAATCGACTGCGTTTCCATCCGATCGCTTCGCCATGACATCGCAGATTCGCCTACACGGTTTTGATCCGGATGATGCGTTGCTCGAGTGGAAACCGCGCGACGACAATAAACTTCACATGGCTGATCTCGAAGCACTGCTTAACGAGCAAGGCGAGAGTATTGCGTTGCTGCTGCTGCCCGGTGTGCAATATTACAACGGCCAGGTACTCGAAATGGCTGAACTCTGTAAACTGGCCGATGCCACAGGATGCGCTCTTGGACTCGACCTCGCCCATGCGATTGCTAATGTGCCTTTGGCATTACACGACTGGGCGCCAGATTTCGCGATTTGGTGTACGTACAAATATTTGAATACCGGTCCCGGTTCGGTCGGCGGCGCGTTCGTACATTCAAGGCACCTGGATTCCGCAGACAACAAACAGCTGCTTGGCTGGTGGAGCCATGAAGAAGCGACACGATTCAAGATGTCGCCGACGTTTGTGCCCGCGCAAGGAGTCGATGCCTGGCAACTTAGCTGCCCGGCAGTCTTGTCGCATGCACCGTTATTGGCATCACTCAAGATTTTCGCAGAAGCTGGCATCGACAAGCTTAGAGCGAAGTCAATCGAACTGACCGGATACCTGGATTTTTTGCTACGGCGTGGCTTTACCGGACGCATCGAGATCATCACGCCGGAAGATGCGCGCGGCTGCCAGTTGTCACTTGTCATTTGTGATGACAGTCGGGATGCCAAACCGGTTTTCAGAAAGCTCGAAGCGCTCAACATCACCGTGGACTGGCGTGAACCCGATGTCATTCGCGTGGCGCCAGTACCTCTCTACAACAGTTTCGAAGACGTCTTTGAATTTACGGAGAGGCTGCGAATCGCGCTGGAAACAAATTAGCAAATCGATCCAACTCGATTTCTTATCGCCCGCTTAGGAAGGGCTCCTACAATCTTGTCGTAGGAGCCTTCCTAAGCGAGCGATTCATGTAATGCGCTCGAGGGTCTGAAAACTGATCGAGAACGGGCGTTCGTCGTTCGGCGGTGATGGTTCACTCGACACAATCTGCCATTCGTCTTCATTAATTTTCGGAAAAAATGTATCGCCGTCGACTTCGGCATGCACTCTCGTAAGATAGATACGATCTGTCAGCGGCAGCAATTGCTCATAGACCTTGCCGCCGCCGATGATTATGACCTCGTCAGCACCACCCGCAAGCTCGAGGGCCGCGTCAGCTGTGGCGACGACGTCACATCCCTCCGCTTCGTAATCCGCCTGCCGGGTAATGACGATACTGTGTCGGCCAGGCAGAGCTTTGCCAATAGATTCGAACGTCAGCCGGCCCATGATCATGGGTTTGCCCATCGTAATTTCCTTGAATCGCCGGAGGTCTTCCGACAAGCGCCACGGCAGGCCGCCATCCACGCCTATGACGTTATTCGCCGATGCGGCGACGATCATTGACACTTTCATCGGGACTCAGACTGCGACAGCAGCTTTTATATGAGGATGAAATTCGTAATTCAGAATCTCGAAGTCCTCAAACTGGTAGTCAAAAATGCTGTCGGGCCGGCGCCTGATCGCCAGTCGTGGCAGTGCGAGGGGCTCACGTGACAGCTGTTCTTCAACCTGCTCGAGGTGATTCAGATAAAGATGACAGTCGCCGCCGGTCCAGACAAAATCACCGACTTTAAGATCGGTTTGCTGCGCCAGCATGTGCGTCAATAAGGCATATGAGGCGATGTTAAACGGCACTCCCAGAAATATGTCGGCGCTGCGCTGATACAGCTGGCATGAAAGTTTGCCCTCCGCAACATAAAACTGAAACATCGTATGGCAAGGCGGCAAGGCCATATTCGATATCTCGGCGGCATTCCATGCGCTGACGAGAATGCGACGCGAATCCGGGTTGTCCCGCAGCAAGTCGACGACTTGCTTGATTTGATCCACGGTGTCCCCGGACCGTGTCGGCCAGCTGCGCCACTGAACGCCATATATCGGTCCCAACTCGCCGTTTTCGTCTGCCCATTTATTCCAGATCGAGATTCCGTTTTCCTGCAGGTAACGAATATTGGAATCGCCGCGCAGGAACCAGAGCAGCTCATGGATGATTGATTTGGTATGCAGCTTCTTGGTGGTGACCAGCGGAAAACCCTGGCTTAGATCGAAGCGCATCTGGTGGCCGAAAACGCTGAGTGTGCCTGTGCCGGTTCGATCTTGCTTGCTTGCACCATGGTCACGAACATGGCGCATCATCGACAGGTATTGCTGCATGTCAGACCGTTGCCTCCTGTGTTCGATCATTCCTGTAGGCCAGGAACAATATTGCCGCGCCGAACAAAACCATCGGTGCGGTCAGGACCTGCCCCATCGTAACCCAACCCAACGCGAGGTAGCCAAAATCTGCATCCGGCACGCGAACGAACTCGATGCAAAAGCGCATTACGCCGTAACAGAGAAGGAACATCCCTGAGATGGCCATATGTGGCCTTTTCCTGGCTGAAAATATCCAGAGAATAAGAAACAGGGCGAGACCCTCGAACAGCGCCTCGTAAAGCTGAGAGGGGTGCAGGCCGACGCCGTTAATATTGAATGCCCACGGCAGGTCAGTCGGCTTGCCCCACAACTCGCCATTGATGAAATTGCCGATGCGCCCGGTACCGAGACCAACCGGGACCATGGGTGCGACAAAATCGGTAACTTGAAACATGCCGGTGCCCAGGACACGGTGCCCGTACAACCACAACGCCACCATCACGCCGATCAGCCCGCCGTGGAACGACATACCGCCCTGGGTGATCTTGAAGACATACAGCGGATCCTGCAGCCAGTATTCCCAGCCGTAGAAAATTGCATAGCCGAGGCGGCCGCCCAGAATAACGCCGAGCATGCCGTAGAAGATCAGGTCATCGACTTGCTCAGGCTTGACGATCGACCAGCTTTGTTGCGAACGCTTGCGCGCAAGAAGCCACGCCCCGACAAATCCGAGCACGTACATCAGGCCGTACCAGCGAACAGCAAGGGGCCCGATCGAGAAAATGACCGGATCAATTTCCGGGTAGGTGAGCATCATGCAAGTCTATATCAGTGGAGCCGCTTTTCGCGAGGGTCGATCGGTTATAGTTCCCGTCCTGATAAGCATTGTCTGTCTATGAGCCATCAATCGACCAATCGACTCGCCAAGGAGACGAGCCCGTACCTGCTGCAACACGCTGACAATCCCGTCGACTGGTATCCCTGGGGCCCGGAGGCGCTGGAGCTGGCGCAGGAATCCGGCAAGCCGATTTTGCTGTCGATCGGCTACTCGGCGTGCCATTGGTGCCACGTCATGGCGCACGAGTCATTCGAGGACGATGCGACGGCTGCCTTGATGAACGAGCACTTCGTTAACATCAAGGTTGATCGCGAGGAACGGCCGGACATCGACAAGATCTACCAGGCTGCACACCAATTCCTCACTCAACGAGCGGGCGGCTGGCCGCTGACGATGTTCATCAATCCGGACGACCAGCGCCCGTTTTTCGGTGGCACGTATTTTCCGAACGTCGCGCGCTATGGCATGCCGTCGTTTACTGATTTGATCACCCGGGTGGCCGACCATTTCAAAGCACACAAGGACGACGTCGAGAGCCAGGGCCGGCAACTTGTCGATATATTCAGCAAACTCGAACCGCGCTCAGCAGACGATGGACTCGAACTCTCCTTCGAGCCGTTAAGCTCGGCGCGCCAAAAAATCGCGCAATCCTTCGACCGGGAATACGGCGGCATCGGCAACGCACCCAAATTCCCACACCCGACCACCGTCGACCGGCTGCTCCGGCACTGGCGCAGCAGCGCACACAGTGCCAAGCCCGATGTTGACGCACTCTTCATGGTTTCGCTGACACTGACTCGCATGGCCGAAGGCGGCATTTACGATCAACTCGGCGGCGGCTTCTGCCGATATTCGGTTGACCGGTACTGGCAGATCCCGCATTTCGAAAAAATGCTGTACGACAATGGTCCGTTACTGGCGTTGTATGCAGAGGCTTATCTCGCGACGGGAGATGAATTGTACGGGCGGATCGCCAACGAGACGGCCGACTGGATTCTCGCGGACATGCAATCGCCCAACGGCGGTTTCTACTCGACTCGCGATGCCGACTCGGAGGGCGAAGAAGGGCTTTACTACGTCTGGACTCCCGAGGAAGTGCAAGCGCTCTTGCGTGGCGAGCAATATGAGGTCTTCGCGAGGCACTTTGGCCTCAATGCGGAGGCAAACTTCGAGGGAAAATGGCACCTCACCGTGCGCGAATCCCAAAAGACTATTGCAGAAGACTGCGGCATGACTGAACAAGCCGTTGCTGAGTTCGTCAATTCTGCGCGGGCAATCCTGCTGCGGGTGCGACACGAGCGGGTACCTCCAGTGCGCGATGAGAAACAGCTCACATCATGGAACGCGCTCATGATTCGTGGTCTTGCTATCGCAGGCCTTGCCCTTGGTCGAAATGACCTGATCGAGTCTGCAGGAAAATCCGCTGAATTTATGCGGAAAAATATGATTGTAGACGGTCGTCTTCTCGCAAGTTTCAAAGATGGCCAGGCAAAATTTCCTGCTTATCTCGACGACCACGCCTTTTTGCTGGATGCACTGCTCGAATTGTTGCAGGCCGCATGGAGTACTACTCACCTCGCGTTCGCGATCGAACTGGCAGATTTGTTACTCGAGCATTTCTATGATCCGGGAAAAGGCGGCTTTTTCTTTACAGCTGACGATCACGAAACCCTGATGCACCGGCCGAAGCCGCTGGCGGACGAAGCAGTACCATCAGGGAATGGAATTGCGGCTTTCGCACTGCAGCGTCTCGGCTTCCTGCTTGGAGAAACGCGCTATCTCGATGCAGCAGAAAAAACCTTGAGAAACGCGTGGCGCGCAATAGATGAGTACCCTCACGGACATGTATCGCTGCTTAATGCGCTGGAGGAGTATCTTCACCATCCTGAGATAATTATTATACGCGGCGATGCCGAAGAGATCAGTCGCTGGCGGGATAGTGCCGCAATGATTTATGCACCTCGTCGCCTCGTGTTCGCGATTGCCTCGGAGACTGAAGGCCTGCCCGGAAGCCTTGCCGAGCGCAAGCCCGTGCCTGGCGAAACCATTGCCTACCGGTGTGTTGGTAGTCATTGCTCATTACCGATCAGCAGTTGGGAAGCACTGGCCGCTGAATTGAGCGAAACTAAGGAAAAGAATTGATATGACCCACAAACCCAAGACATCACGCCGCGAGTTCCTGTTCTGGAGTGCAGCACTCGCATCCGGCGCAGCCGCTTGCGGCAGAACAGAAACTGAATCGGGCGCAGCAATGACATCTCCACTGACAGATTTATCGGCAACAGATGCAGTCGCAGCAATGCGGCAGGGAGACATGACGGCAGAGACGTACGCGACTGCCCTCCTCAACCGTTGCGAAGCTGGCAAACACTTAAATGCATTTATCAGTTTCGAGCCGGAGCGCGTTCTGGAAGCGGCAAGAGCGGCAGACGCGAAGCGCGCATCGGGAGCCACTCTCGCTGCATTGCATGGATTGCCGATTCCGGTGAAGGACAGCGTGAACACAAAGGATTACCCGACCACCGCCGGCACAACGGCGCTGAGAAATTTCCGCCCTGCCGAAGACGCGGCCCTGGTAACGAAACTTAAAGATGCCGGCGCCATCGTCTTGGGCAAGACGAATATCCACGAACTGTCGTTCGGCTGGACCAGCAATAACCAGGCATTTGGCGCAGTCCATAATCCTTATGACACGAACCACATTCCGGGTGGCAGCAGCGGCGGTACGGCGGCGGCCATCGCCGCCAGGATGGCACCCATTGGAATCGCCGAAGATACCCAGGGCTCGATCCGGGTGCCTGCCGCAATGTGCGGCATCTATGGCTTTCGGCCGAGCCAGAACCGCTATCCGAATCAGGGCGTTGTGCCGATCACGCCCTTGTTCGACCAGGTTGGACCGCTCACGCGCAGCGTCGCGGATCTTGCCTTGTTTGACCACGTCATGACTGGCGAACCGATCGTCGAGACTTCAGCATCGCTTCAAGGTCTGCGCCTTGGCGTGCCCCGTGAATACTTCTACGGCATGCTTGATACCGAAGTAGAACGAGTAACCAGCGAGGCATTGAAAAAACTTGCAGACGCAGGCGCAGTATTGGTCGAGGACAATGTTCCGGAGTTGGGGAGACTGATCTCATTAACGACTGACGCTATTCAGGGCTACCACGTCAAGCCAATGCTCATCAAATACCTGGAAGAGTTCGATACCGGTGTGACTTTCGACCAGTTGATGGAACAGGCAAGTCCGGACATTCAAGCCGCGTTCGACCTGTATGTTTTGGGTGGTGCGGCAACACCGACGGAGGAAGATTTCATTGCCGCACGGGATGAACACCTGCCGACACTGCGAAAGACGCTCGCGAACTACTTTCGCGACAACGATCTGGCCGCGATGATCTTTCCTGCGGCACAAATCGCAGCACCGCCAATCGGGCATGACGAGGAAACGATGATGAATGGCAAGACCGTTCCATTCGCACCCGTCATCAGTCGCAACATTTCGCCGGGCAGCACTGGAAGCCTTCCCGGCATCATCGTGCCGGCCGATCTCAACAATGAGGGATTGCCAGTCTGCCTCGAACTCGATGGCCCGGCGGGCAGCGACCGGGCACTGCTCGGCATCGGCCTCGCTGTCGAATCAGTACTGGGCCACCTGCCACCGCCCGCCATCTAATTCAAATTGGGGTCAGACCCACTTTTGTCCTGTTAATCGCCCGCTTAGAAAGGACTCCTGCAAAACTGCGCAGGAGCCCTTCCTAAGCGGGCGATTAATTGTTACAAACCGAGTACGTAGCCAATCATTCTTGGCTTGAACAAATGATCGGGCGGGTTTGTGAGCATCAAAGTATCGGTAAGCCGTTTCCGTGTCTCCAGCGTTTTCGCGGAACGTGTGAATAAGCGCTTCATATACAGACCCATTAATGCACCCCCGGGCTTGCGCTCACCTTTGGTTTGTGGATATCCCAGATCCGCACCGGCGGTCAGCTGCCATGCCCATTCCGCACCAGCGCCCGGCAAGCCCTTACGAAACGATTGAGCAAAGCCGTCAAGCGATTCGGTCTTAGTCAAATGCTTCGACAGGCTATCCGCGAGAAACTCTCCCTCTCTTGCCGCTTTAGTCATCCCCTGTCCGTATATCGGATTGAGGTTGCATACAGCATCTCCCATCACCAGTAATCGCTGCGGAAAATCTTGCAGATTTTCAAAACGTCTCATCCTGCATTCCCGCGTTCCGAACCTCTGGAATTCGGCAACAGGTTCGGCAGCCTCGATGAACTCCGCATATTCGGGAACCGGCAGCGACCGTGCGCGTTCGAGGAACCCGGCATCGTCCGCAGGCGCGTAGTCGCCGAAGTATCCGAACTGAGTAACCATGTACCGGTCGCCTTCAACCCTTTCAATCAGACCGCCAATCCACGTATCCGGAATCGAAGGATTTATGATCAACAGATTCCAATCCGGGGGTGGGCCTGCCTTTTTGAAGAGGCGGCTCGTGTAGCCAAGATCTACGCCAACCAGCTCTTCGGTGGGTGCCTCGTAGCCAAGATCCTGAAGTTCCTTCAAAATCGTGGAAGAACGGCCGCGCGCATCGATGGTCAGATCGGCGATTAATTCGACATCACCATCCGCATTGCTTACAACAACCCCATCGATTCGCTGGTTTTCTGAATCGGTAATCCAGTTCTTGAATCGATGCTCAGTCCTGATGTCGAGGTTTGAGATAGACGAAACCCTGCGGCGTAATCGATCTTCGAAAAATGGCCTGGTCGAACCGATCATCGTTTGGCCTGTTTCCCCATGTGCCAGGAAATTGCCATAGATATGGAATTTCCAATCCCGGCCGCCATCGAACAGGTGCGCACCGCCGTCGACAAGGTCATCGAGCAACTCCGGTAAAAAGTGCTGAATGATGCGATGTGTCGGCGGAAGAATGGCGTGGATATGATTGCCCTGTGGCACCGCCTTCCTGGGTACGGGTCCTCCGTCCAGGCTCTCTTTGTCCAGAAGAATGACTTCCTCAAAATGATCGGCCAGGGCCCGGCCGGCGAAGAGGCCGGCTATGCTGGCGCCGACCACGACGGCACGACCTTGTTGAACAGGATTGTTCATGCGGTATCCCTCCATTTATTGTTTTGGTTAATTATAAACAAAACAACCGGCACATGGGTTTGTCTACTTATTATTATAGAACGCCGGCTTTTGGAGTAACGAGATGAGAACACTGGTACAAAAGTCGAATTGCCTGTTGCCTGGATTAATTGCGACACTTTTGATCGGCTGTGGCACGACTGACATGATTGATGGCCCTGACTCGTCGGAGGCGAATCTTGCACTGATACTGGGCGCCTCCCGAGGCACGGTTCTCTTCAGCCCCAGAGCCGTTGTCATCAAATCTGTTGACGGCAAGTCAGTTTCGGTTACGGCGAATTCTGTAAGAGTTTCACCCGGAATCCACGTCCTGATTGTCACCTGCTACCAAAGTCTTTTTTCCAGGAACACCCACGAGCTTACGGTCTCGGTTGAAGCAGGCGAGACCTACACGCTCTCTTCGCAAATCGTTCCGAATAAGATCAGCGATGGTTCCGAAGATTGCGAGGCGCGAATGTCGAGGTCAGGTTCAGAATAGCGCCTGACGAGTCCCCTAATTATGGGGTCAGAGTATCGCCCGCTAAGGCGGGCTCCTGCGGACCAGGGGCACTTCCGCGAAACCATCCAGCGCTTTTAGCCATTCGCGCGTAAGTACCTCGAGTGCCGCCTTACCCTTCTCCGCTGTTGCCAGGGTTGCATCGCCGAAGATTCCGGATTCTGAATACATAGGATCGGTGGGGTCGCGCGCAAGTACGCCAGGCTGGTAGCCGCCGTATTCCTTCGGCGGACGGTCACCGTAATCTTCGACTGCAAGATCCATATTGACGAGATCCGGCTGCAAATAGAGGTTGATCGACGTTTCGATCTCGTCTCCGTGTCCGCCCATCTGCTGTTCCTGCAGCGCATCGATTTCTTCGGTTTCCAGATCGCCCCAGGAAACCACCAGGGTCGGCACACCTGTTTGCACGCGAATCTCGCGCGCCGCTATAGATATCGGCAATCCGGTTGCATTGGCAATGCCGGTATTCAAGAAAACGATGCGTTGTGCGCCCTGCTTCGCCAGTGACATTCCGACGTAGTAAACGTAATCCTGGAATACCTTTGGGTCGGCAATCTCGGTGCCCGGGAACTCACGAAAAGCGGGGAACCAGCCGTGCAGGATTGGTGGCGCAACAATCACATCGCTGGATTCGATGGCAGCATTGACGAGGTGATCCATGACAACGCGATCGGCGTTCATCGGCATGTGCGGCCCATGCTCTTTGGCACCGGCGCCAAAGGGAATAATCACGATCGGCGTCTCTGCGTAGCGCCGTTCGGCTTCCGGCCAGCTCAGATCGCCGAGGTAAACACCGGGTGACTGTGCCCACACTGTGAACGTGAAAATAAAGGTGCCAATACCTGCTAAAACACGACCCATCGACATCACGATGCCTCCGCCTGGAAAATCGATTCGATTATGCGGGTTGGGCCCGGTTTGCGACAGTACCGACGAACGGTCGATCTAGCCCGATCAACGGCAATTTTCCGACGAAAGGTAGCAACCACCCGACGAATAACAGAATCTTCAGAGCTCAAGTGGTTCAGAATTAAAAGGCGCAAGTAATTGATTTATTGAGACAAGGCGATGAACACACAAAAGACACGACAAGCGGAAGTTGCACGCAAAGCACCGGTACAGGTCGACACCGACCGCGGTAACGTGCAGATACGTCATTCCGAACTGAAGGAAGTTAATGAGCTGGCCGTCGACGAGGATTTCAGTACGGGCGGCGATCCATACAACAGCACGGGCAAGCACGTCATCATCAAGTCGCAAGAAGACGACTCCGGCGAATAAGACCTGCGCAGGGCGTCCACGCGCAGCCGATCTTCCGGAAGAAGGTGCGATCTGTTGTCGTCCTCCATCAGGTAGGCGACAGTCCTGACCTTCGCTGGAATATTCGCAGTGTTTGCCCACACCGGGGCCGCCGCAAGCATCAGCAAAAAAACCGCGAACACAACAAACCGGCGCGACACCATCCTGATTACTCTCTATCTGCTTTGATTCAATGACCCTTTGATGCATCAGCAGTGCAGATCGTTTGCTTGCATTGTGAATATTTTCCAGATGCGGACAACGCGGCCCCTATCGCCTACACTGCGATCGACCAACACCAAAGGGCCAACAAGAATGAAAAGAATATTGCTCGCCGCCCTGCTGCTAGCCTTATGCTCTGCTGGAATAAGCCGCGAAAATCCGCAACCCGGCCAGGGATTTATCGAAGTCCCGGGCGGCCCCGTCTGGTACCGCGTCTCGGGAACCGGCCCAGGCATTCCGCTGCTGATACTGCATGGCGGTCCGGGCGGAAGAATCTGCGGATACTCGCGGCTCGACGTTCTGGGGAAAGAGCGGCCAATCGTACGCTATGACCAGCTCGGTTCAGGCCGCTCCGGCCGGCCTGACGATCCGTCGCTCTGGACCGTCGAGCGTTTCGTCGAGGAATTGCATACCGTCAGGCAGCAGCTTGGACTCGATGAGATGCACCTGCTCGGCCATTCCTGGGGTGGCTCTCTGGCGGCTGCCTATGTCCTGGAAAAAGGCACCGACGGCATCGCGTCGGTAATTCTATCTTCGCCGCTCCTGAGTACCAGGATGTGGATCGAAGATGCCAACTTTTTGCGCAGCCAGTTGCCCGAGGACGTTCAGCGAACGCTGACCGAACACGAACAAGCTGGCACCACCGATTCGGACGAATACCAGGCAGCGTCAGATGTTTTTTACGAGCGTCATGTGTTTGGCGGTGAGCGTGCCGAAAGCCCCCCTGAATGCGACGGTGCGCCACCGGGCCGGTTTGTCTATGAAACGATGTGGGGGCCAACGGAGTTTCATGCGACCGGAACGCTGATCGATTTCGACGTCACCGATCGACTGCATGAAATCGATGTGCCGGTTTTATTTATCGTAGGCCAGTTTGATGAAGCAAGACCGGAAAGAGTGGCTGAATTTCAACAACTCATACCTGGCTCGAGACTGACGGTGATTCTGGATGCCGCTCACGGGACGCTCAGCAAGAAGCCGGACGAATACAGAAGCATTGTCGAGCACTTTCTCGATTCAGTTGAGGAAATGAAGAATTGAAAATGAACCCATGCATACAAATTACTGCAATTCTGCTCACTCTCAGCGCTGCGATTACTGGCAATGCACAGCAATACAATGACGAACCCTTGACCGACAACTGGGCGCCCAGCGAATGGGGTCCGGATGACAAAGCCGGGGCAGTCAACCGAACCACCCCCGAGATGGTCCTCAAGGCCATGGGCCTCGTGCGGCAAGGCAAGGTCGCGACGCTTGGCAAGATCTATGCAAGCGATGCGCCTGTATTCGGCGAACGAGCCTACCGTCTGTCTATTCCTGGTCTGCCAACCGGAGATGCACTGGGACCACAACGGGTTGTGTACAACGATGAACTGGTAACCGCCGAAATCGGGCAAGTCGGCACGCAATTCGATGGACCGGGGCACATTGGCGTGCGCACGTCCAAAGGACACTTCTACTATAACGGGCGCTACCTCGAAGATCCGGATGTAACGGTGTACGGACTTGGCCCACTGGGCGTTGAGCATGTGGGCCAAAAAGGATTTGTGTGCAGGGGCGTATTGCTTGACGCCGTTGCACTGCGAGGCGGGACGCTGCCGATCCCTACGGAGATGGACAGGAATGATCGCGGCATCGTTACCGATGATGACGTCAAGGCAATGGTCGAAAGGCAGGGCATCGATCCGATCGGCGAAGGTGATTGTGTTTTCCTGTACACCGGGCACGGAAATATCTGGCATCCCAGCGACTGGGATACCTTCGATGCGACGGAAAAAGCCCGGCGCCGTGACGCGTTCAATGCGGGCTCGCCGGGATTTGGATTGTCTGCCTGTGAGTACCTGGCAAGCCGGAAAATTATCCTGACCGGCGCTGATTCCTGGCCAACTGAAGCAGTCGGGCCAAATTTCGCCGGCGAGGGTCCGCAGCCATTCGAGTGTCACCTCAAACTGCAGACCAAGCGCGGCATCTGGAACATCGAAAATCTCGACCTGACGCAGCTGGTGGAGGACCATGCTTACGAATTCCTGTTCGTCTGGGCGCCATTGAAACTGAAGGGCGCAACCGGATCACCGGGAAACCCGGTCGCGCTCTATTGATATCGGGAATCACGACGATGGAAACTGACAATCAAAATGCCGCGGCGGTAAAATTCCCGCCACCGATCCTGCCGATCGTAACCATCGTCGCTGGTCACATACTCGGCCGATTTATGCCCATGCTCTCCGAGTATGACCTGCCGACGCCGGCACGCTACTGGATTGGTGGGCTGATCGCGGTGGCGTCAGTGCTGATTCTTGTGGTTTGGCCCGCCCGCCAGTTCCAGCAATCGGGGCAGGACCCCAAACCCTGGACACCGACGCCGGAGATGGTCGTGCACGGGCCATACAAATTCACCCGGAATCCGATGTACCTGGGGATGCTTCTCTTCTGTATCGGCTTTGCCATCATACTGTCGTACCTGTGGATCCTGATTCTCACGCCGGTTTGCGGCTGGCTGATTTATTATTTCGCAATCAGGCACGAAGAGGCCTATCTCGAAGAGAAATTCGGGGACGCGTACCGCGCATATAAGGCGGGTGTCCGGCGCTGGATTTGAGGATTATTCTGCGTATCCCTCTGGTAATCGCATATCGAGGTTCCTGACCAGGAACGCCCAGCGATCGGCATAGTCTTCGATCACTTTTTCGGTCGGCACGCCGGCGCCATGGCCGGCACGCGTCTCGATGCGAATCAGCACTGGTGCATCGCCGCCCTGCGCTCTCTGCATTGCCGCCGCATATTTGAAGCTGTGACCGGGTACAACCCGGTCGTCCGTATCGGCCGTGGTCACGAGGATGGCCGGATACTCGGTACCCTCCGTGATGTTGTGATACGGCGAGTAAGCACGCAACGCCTCGAACTCTTCCGGGTTATCGGCTGAACCATAATCATCGGTCCAGAATCTGCCTGCCGTAAAGCGGTGAAAGCGCAGCATGTCCATGACGCCTACGGCCGGAATCGCCGCGCCAAACAATTCCGGTCGTTGATTAGTGACCGCACCAACCAGCAAACCGCCATTACTGCCGCCAAAAATCGCGAGCTTGTCCGAATTGGTGTAGTTATTTTCGATCAGATACTCGCCTGCGGCGATGAAATCATCGAATACGTTTTGCTTATTGAGCTTAGTGCCGGCCTGATGCCATTCCTCGCCATACTCACCGCCACCACGCAGGTTGGCCACCGCATAGATGCCACCCATCTCCATCCACGCAAGACGCGTTGTCGAAAACGATGGCTGAATCGAAATATTGAAGCCGCCGTAGCCATACAACATCGTCGGACGATTGCCGTCGGGCACAACATCCTTGCGATGCGAAATGAACATCGGTACCCGAGTGCCGTCTTTGGATTCGTAGAAGACCTGTTCAACCTGGTAGTCGTCCGGATTAAATGCAACATCCGGCTGTTTGAATACCTCGACTTCGCCTGTTGATACATCGAGACGACTAATGGTGTCCGGTGTATTGAAGCTCGTGTAACCGAAGAACGTTTCCGGATCGTCAACCTTGCCGTCGAAACCGTAAGCGGTGCCAATACCCGGCAGATCAACGACACCCGCCTCACTGCCGTCGAGTTCGAATATTTTCACGACCGACCAGGCGTCCTGCATGTACCCCGCGATTATCCTGCCGCCAACCAGGCTAATGCCGTCGAGCACATCTTCTGCTTCAGCAATCACTTCACGCCAGTTCTCCGGTTGCGGATTGTTCACGTCTATCGCGATCAGCCGATTCTTCGGCGCACCGTTGTTGGTGCGGAAATACAGCTCATCGCCGATATTGCCAATCAGCGAATAGTCGTAGTCGAAGCCTTCGATGATCATGACCGGTTCGGATTCAGGATCCGTCAGATCCTGATGCACGATCGAATAACGATCGTCAGTACCAACCGAGATCGTGATAACAAGATGTTCGCCGTCATCGGTGACAAAAGCGCGCGGGCCCCAGTCCGGATAATCCGGACGTGTGTAGATCACTTCGTCCGCGTCCTGCGAGGTACCGAGCCTGTGGAAATACACGGTCATGTTCTTGTTCAGCGACTGGTACTTGTCTGCGGCGGAGGTTGCCGGGTAGCGGCTGTAATAGAAACCGGAGCCGTCGGCCGCCCAGGACAGGCCCGT
>Ga0209980_10001058_pt1 | contig 15151 bp, 12 predicted proteins | sample CR02metaG_FD_183611 | JGI IMG/M metagenome (GOLD analysis project Ga0209980, IMG submission 183611) | Deep subsurface microbial communities from Mariana Trench to uncover new lineages of life (NeLLi) - CR02 metaG (SPAdes) (version 2) | ecosystem: Environmental > Aquatic > Marine > Ocean trench...
AACCTCCTCCACTCACTCTCCCTTTAAATAGTCGCCACCCGTCCAAATTCCCATCGTCAAAGTTATCCTTCAGCGTTCCTGCCCATGATGATGTAACCAGTAGAAACAGCACCAATCCGGTTACTATATTTTTCATAACCGGCTCCTTTCAGGTAAAAAATAGTGATTGATTCAAAAAACCTACAAATAACGTGAGTTCGACGTAAGAAGTAAGTGATAGTACGGATGCCGATTCAATCTCGTTTGAATGTTGTTATTATAACATAATATGACCGTTCGCGTGGTATAAGCGGTCAAGCGAGTCTCGATTTGGCTTCAAACCTGCTTGAGGATTGAATCCTTATATTGAACTCACGTTACAAATAGTATATAACGGCAGGCTACATACCAGCGAAACCAAACGAGAAGTTCTTAGGGTGAAATCTGACTTAATGGATAAAATGTCGGATTTCTGCTCAAAACGCAGTAATAGAAAGGCTTTGCTTTTCGTGAGTTTGACATTTGCGGCAAAAGGTTAAACTCGCAAATGACCCGCGCTCCGAATTATTCTTTGTTTTGCGAATTTGACGTTTTACACAAAACGTCAAATTCAGGAAGAAACAAGAGGAGAAAATTCTTGAACAACTGACTCCAAAAGTTGATTGTCCATCCGACACCCCTCTGCGGAAATGATATGTCGGATTTGTTTGACAGCTTGATCGATGTCATCGTCCGGGTTGATTACACAGTAGTCGTAATTTTTAATTGAGGCGACCTCTGATCTTGCAGCCTGTAAGCGTTGCTGGAGTTCCTGATCTGATTCGGTTTTTCGACCACAAAGCCGCTTCTCCAAAATAGCGGAGGACGGAGGCAAAATAAAAATGAAAATGCTTCTGAAATCCAGTTCTTTCAATTGCATCGCCCCTTGAACATCGATTTCTAGGATAAGATCTTTCCCTTCCGCCATGGGTGACTCAACCTCAGATTTCAACGTGCCATAGTAGTGCTCACCATACTTTGCCCACTCCAAGAAACCATCCTGCTGAATCAGGTCCTCAAACTCAGATACAGACAGAAAGTGATAGTTCACACCGTCAATTTCATTCTGTCGGGGCGAGCGGGTCGTTGCGGAGATTGAGAGTGCTAACCTCGGATCTGATTCGCAAAGTACCTTGATAACACTTGTTTTGCCGGAGCCGGAAGGCCCCGAAATCACAATCAATAATCCACTTCGGGGACGCTGTTTATTCCACATTCTGAACAATTTCTCGAATCTTTTCAATTTCCGTTTTCAGTGATATACAGATGGACGAGATAGACGCCAGTGAGGCTTTGGAAGAGATGGTGTTGACTTCTCGATTCATCTCTTGGAGCAGAAAATCGAGTTGGCGACCAACGGGTTCATTTGCTTGTAGGTACTGTTCAAATTGAACGCAATGGCTATCGAGCCTGACAAGTTCTTCAGTAATGTCTGAACGTGATGCAATCACGCCAGCTTCCATCACAAGGCGATTCTGATCAATCTCAACACGTCCTTCGAAGAGTTCATTCAGACGGGCTTCCAGTTTTGCTTGAGCCGCTTTCACCAAATCGCCACTTACGGCTTGAATATCTTGAACAAGCGATTGGATGCATCCAAGCCGTTGACTGATCTCTTCAAACATGGCACTTCCTTCGGCACATTTGGTTGTTTCCAATCCATCCAACGTCTCATCGAGAGTAGACTCCAGAATACGCCATGTAGAATCTTCTTCCACAGTGAGTTCTTGAAGTGTAAAAACACCGGGAAGTTGCGCGATAAGAGATGTCGAAATTTCATCTTGCAGTTGAAGTGCATCTTGAAGTTGAACCAGTGCTACGTGATACTGCTTTGCCAACGTCAAATCGAATGCCAACTGTTTGTTTGAATCGGAGTTGCTTGGCGTGAGTTCAATTGTGGCTTGAACTTGTCCTCTGGACACACGACGCCGGATGGCATTCTGGACTTGATGTTCAAAACGGGAGAGGGACGTCGGTAAGCGCACCGTAATGTTGCAGTAACGGTGGTTCCACGCTTTGAGTTCGATGACTAATGTTCCCAGGAGTGTATTTGTTTCCTGTCGGCCGTAGCCTGTCATGCTCTTAATCATACTCAACACGAACACAAATTATACAAGATTCAAGATACAGGATGCAAAAGTGCAGTTTATGACCGTTCGCAGTATATTTAGTCCGCAGCCTCTTCCAATTCGATCATGATCGGAGATTCGATCCGGATCGCGTCCTTAATGCAGACCTCTTCGCAGAGCTTGCAACCGACACAATCTTTGGGTTTGACCAACTCACAGATTCCAAAGAAACTCTCGGCATGCTCACCTGTCTCCGGATCGAGCAGTTCAAGACAATCCCATGGACAGATGTGTACGCAGAAATCACACCCTGAACAGAGTTCATCATAAATAACGGCGACAGGTCTCTTCAGGGGACTATTTATGAACTTACTTACGTTTCCATACTGATCGCGAATTGCCTCCACTGGACAGACCATCCCACAAGCACTACAGTCGATACAAATAGCCGGATCGATGTAGTGAAGCATGTTACGTTCTCCGGTAATTGCATCGACAGGGCAGTTTATCAAGCATGCCGTACAACCTATGCATTCTTCCGTAATATAATATGCCATAAAAATCTAGCCTCCACATCAACTTTGTTGAAAATCGTGTCTTTACGTTTTTCGTTTTTGGGCGGGAATTTTTGGTTTATATTGTTTCTCAATAAAATCCTATGTTCAAATAATTATAACACGGATTTCTTCTTCAGGGCAAATGAGAAATCAATTCAAACGTGGAAAGAAATTTCACAAAAGCACGGTATATCGTGAGGCATCCACCGTTGCGACGTTTTGCTCATCGTAAATCCCGGCGGCCTATAGATACGACTGAATCTCCAAATCAGCTAGCCCCACAATCTCCTTCTCCTTCTCACTCCGAAGTTTGACCTCCACCGAATCTGTCTTCAACGTGCGTTGGCTCACTGTCAGACGCACAGGCATCCCGAGTAGATCTGCTTCCTTGAATTTGAATCCCGCACTTCCGCCCCGATCATCGTAGAGAACTTCGTAGCCTTCCTGATGTAGCCGCTGATAAAGTTCTTCAGCACATTTAACAACATCTTCATCCTTGCCAATGTGCATCAAATGAATCTGGTACGGTGCAACGGCGATGGGCCAAATAATACCATCCGCATCATGATTGGCCTCAACGATACTTGCGAGCAGACGGCCAATTCCAATGCCATAACAGCCCATAAAAATCGGCCTCCCTTTGCTGTTCCCATCCAGATAATTTGCGCCCATCACGTGGCTGTATTTGGTGCCAAGTTTAAAAATATTACCGACCTCAATGCCGCGTTTTACGCGCAATGCTCCACCACAATGAACGCAAGTTGAATTCTCCTGTACCAACGCAATATCATCGACGATATCTGCCCTAAAATCGCGAGGGAAATTGACATTTCTCAGATGACGTCCTTGTTTATTTGCGCCACCGACGAGGTTCGTTGTTGAAATAATTGACTCATCGACAACGACCGTTACGCCCTTGATTCCAATTGGCGAAGCGTAACCTGCAACTAATCCATATCTCTGAAGCTCCGCTTCCGTAGCGATCCAGAGATGTGAAGTGCCCACGATTTTCTGCAATTTACTCTCATTGACTTCAAGGTCGCCGCGGAGGGCAACAAAAATCAGGCGGTTGTCGGTTGAATAAAACACTGCTTTAAGCGTTTGGGTTTTCGCAACACCGAGATAGTTCGCAACACTTTCGATTGTCGTTTGTCCCGGCGTCGCAACCTCATCAAGTGGTTGTGGCTCGCCGTTGTCTACTTTCGGTTTCTGCATGACTGCAACATCTGCGTTTGCAGTGTATTGGCAGCCGCTACAAAAAACGACACGGTCTTCACCGGAATCAGAGATTAACATAAACTCGTGTGCATTAGACCCGCCAATTATTCCGGGGTCGGATTCTACAGCGACGACATCAAGCTCAACGCGCTGAAAGATCTTGAGGTATGTCTGATACATCAGATCATAATATTGATCAAGATTTGCTTCGTCAGCATGAAAGCTGTAGGCGTCCTTCATCGTGAATTCGCGGACCCGAATCAGCCCCGCACGCGGACGGGGTTCGTCCCGAAACTTGAGCTTAATCTGATAAAGCATCACCGGCAGTTGACGATAAGAGTTAATCTGGCTGCGGACGAGATCGGTAACGGCTTCCTCATAGGTCATTGCCAGCACGAGTGGACGCCCGAATCGATCTTCAAAACCTGCCAATTCTTTTCCAACAAGTTCCTCCCATCGTCCAGATTCCTGCCACAAATCTGCGGGCTGGACGAATGGCATGTCGATCTCCTGACCACCAATGGCATCCATTTCTTCGCGGATAATTGCTTCGATTTTGTGGATTACCCTCTGGGCAAGTGGCAAGTAGCTGTAAAGTCCTACCATGAGGCGTCGAATCATCCCTGCTCGCAAAAGTAGTTGATGGCTGGGAATCTCTGCATCTGCTGGAATTTCCTTGAGCGTGCGACCAAATAATTGAGACATTCTCATTGTGTTACCTCTTCATGATGCATGATTAGATTTTTGCATATCACGCAACCACTGCCTCCGCGACCATATCTCCAACCTCCGAGGTCGTGTATCCCATCTTGCCAGCGGCGAGGTCTTTAATCTTTCCACTCTCCAGGAGATCGCTAATTGCACCATCCACAAGTTGCGCGGCCTCTGCTTCACCGAGATGATCTAGCATCATCCCGGTAGCACTAATCGCTGCGATGGGATTAATCTGATTTTTCCCGGTGTATTTTGGTGCCGAACCATGAATCGGCTCAAACATGGCAACGCTCTCCGGGTTGAGGTTACCCGACGCAGCAACTCCCATACCACCTTGAATCATCGCGCCAAGATCTGTGATAATGTCGCCGAACATATTGCAGGTCACAATCACGTCGAACCACTCAGGATTTTTAATCATCCACATCGTCGTTGCATCAACGAAGGCGCAGTCCTTCTCGATATCCGGGTATTCCTCTCCAACCTCCTCAAACGCTCTGCGCCAGAGATCGTGCGCGTAGGTCAGCACGTTTGCTTTGTCACATAATGTTAGTTTCTTCTCCCTGTCTCGCTTCCGTGTGAATTCAAATGCGTAGCGGATACAGCGTTCCACCCCTTTGCGCGTATTAATCATTTCCTGAATTGCAACTTCGTCGGGCGTTCCCCGCTTAAAGAATCCCCCGATCCCAGCATATAGACCCTCCGTATTTTCACGGACGATGACGAAATCAATTTCCTCGGGCCCCTTGTCTTTAATCGGTGTCCAAACGCCAGGGTAAAGCTTGACCGGACGGAGGTTGATATAAAGATCTAAATCAAAGCGAATCTTCAAGAGGATGCCTTTTTCCAGAATTCCCGGCTTCACATCTGGATGTCCAATGGCACCGAGATAGATTGCATCCATTTCTCGAAGTTCATCTAATGCCGAGTCAGGTAACACCTCTCCTGTTTTGAGATAGCGATCTCCTCCAAAGTCATATTCTACCGTTTCATAGTTGAAGCCCATTTTTTGTGCTACCGCCCCGAAGACTTTCATCGCCTCTTGCGTCACTTCGGGGCCAATCCCGTCGCCTGGGATGGTCGCAATTTTATACATCAAGTTCCTCCAAAAAATATAATATTGAGTTCCCAAATTATAAAACATTTTAACATTTCCCCCCGTGGGCTGACAATCTTTTTATCGGTTGCCTCTACTCAGCTTTTGTGATAAACTTATGTGCATCTCTATCTGGCAAACTCGCAAGGATAGATAAGGAAAGTGAGTTTATTCGGAAATTGGACATGAATCAATTGATTACGTTTCACGATAATCAGTTTCTGACATTCGCAATCGCAGGAGGTCTAAAATGATACGGAAAATCGGTTGGATGTATTATGTCGTGCTCATTACGATTGGCCTAACGAGCATTGCACAGGTAGGAACAACGGCAGAGCCGGACGTTCCACGTTTTCTCAATGACATTGCGCCAATCCTTGATAAGAATGGCTGTTCAACGGCACTCTGCCACGGTAAATTTGGCGGACAGGGCGGGTTTGATCTTTCGTTAATGACCCTGAATCCTGAATTAGACCATCAGCCAATTGTCTATGATAATCGCAGCAGACGGGTCAACCTAATTGAACCAGAGCAAAGCTTATTCCTGCTTAAACCAACAGAGCAGATCAGCCATGAAGGCGGCATGCGTTTTGAGGTTAATTCGGACGAATACCTCACCATTTTACGCTGGTTGGAAGCTGGAGCTCCCTTCTCCCCTTCAGATGCGCGTTTAGAGCGTCTGGAGGTACGTCCGAGTGAATTTGTGTTGCCAAAAGTAGGAGAAACTCGGCAGCTTCAGGTTCTTGCTTATTTCACCGACGGCACTGTCGAAGATGTCACGCATAAAACGGTTTACGAATCCAAAGATGAACCGATTGCAGAAGTGACTGAAGACGGTTTAATAACAAGTATGCGGTGGGGTGGCACAGCGATTATCGCCCGCTTCTTAGGCGTTGTTTCTGCGGCATTTGTTACTATTCCCCGTGAGAGTCAGATTGATACTGACGTGGAATTTCCTGTCAATAACTTTATCGATGAATTTGTTGCGGCAAAGATCAAGAAGCTGAATATCCTTCCGTCAAACCTGTCAAACGATGAGGAGTTCCTGCGGCGTGTTTATCTGGATACAATTGCGAAACTGCCAACCCCGGCTGAAATTCAAGCATTTACCACAAACGACAATCCGAACAAGAGATCTGCTTTAATCGACGAACTTTTGGAACGCCCTGAATTTGTTTCCCTTCGGACATTGAGGCTCGGTGATATGTTGCGTTGCCATCCGCGTCAACTCGGTAATGGGGCATTTGGTGAACGCGGAGCGACCCTCCTTCATGAATGGATACGGGACAGCGTCGCTGAAAATAAACCCTATGATCGATTTGTGCAAGAGCTAATCACTGCGCGAGGGAGTACCTACCAGCTTGGTCCAGCAAATTATTATCGCATTGAGCGTAATCCGGATGGTCGAGCTGAAACGACTGCACAGGTATTTCTTGGCATTCGGCTGACTTGTGCCCGTTGCCATAAGCATCCGTTTGATCGCTGGACAACCGATGACTACTGGAATTTCGCTGCATTCACCGGGAAAGTCGCCACCCGCAATGGTGAACTCTACGATGAACGGGTCATTTATTATAATCCCACAGGTAGCGTTATCAATCAATCTGTGTTGGGCAACCGAGGACAAGTCGCGACACCGACCTTTCTCGGCGGTGATAGTGTGGATTCCAGTTATCAAGGCGATTACATGGAGTTGCTGGCAAATTGGATGACTTCTGGGACGAATCCTTACTTTGCAAAGGCTACGGTGAATCGAATCTGGAGCCACTACTTTGGGAGAGGAATCATCGATCCTGTTGATGACATGCGTGAAACAACGCCTGCAACGGTTGAGGGTTTACTCGAAGCGTTAACCAAAGAATTTATGCAGAGCGGTTTCGATACCAAACAGATCATTAAGCTCATCCTGAATTCACGCACATATCAACTGTCGTCGATCTCCAATGAAACCAACGAACTGGACGATCGCTTTTTCTCGCGCTTTTACCCAAGGCCGATGCTCGCTCAAATACTTCTCGACGTTCTGAACGATGTCACAGGCACACAGGAAAAGTTTGGGCGTTATCCGATTGGCACGAGAGCAGTTCAGTTACCATTACCAGTCAGTTCAACTTTTCTTTCCCTTTTCGGCAGATCGAACCGAGAGTTTCTTGCGGAGCTTGAACCTAAACTCGAATCCACACTCACGCAAGCATTGCATGTGATTAATTCTTCGTACCTCAACAATAAAATCAAAGTTCGCAACGGAACAGTAAGCCGACTGACAAAGTCAGATCTTTCCGAAGAACAGATTATTGAAGAACTTTATTTACACACTTTAAGTCGCGTTCCTTCTGTTGACGAAATCATTGGCGCAAAGGACTACATCGCTGAGAGTCCATCCCGCAAAGATGGCATCGAAGATCTCCTTTGGGCGTTAATTTCATCCCGATCGTTTTTGTTTATTCGTTGAACACGTCTCTTGGATGGAGTCGATTTAGTAGGTCATAGAAATTGTTGGTAAGTGGAGGTGGCTTTGCCAGAAATTAATCTCTTCGATCGTGTTCTGAAGATTTTAGCGAGGCACTACGCTGAAGTATTTCTGCGGCTTGCCTTTCCAGATGGCGGCGTACAACTGATCGGAACGGACGAAAATGTAGAGATCTCCCTCCCAGATCAGCGAATCGATTTTCTGCATCAAATTCGCGCAGATGGGCAGGAGTATCTGCTTCACTTTGAGTTTCAGTTGCAACATAGAAGAAACATCCCACGTCGAATATTTATCTATTCGGCTGAACGTACTCATCAATTTGATAAACCCGTGATTTCTATTGTCCTGTACCTTGAACGGCGTGAGGCACCGATTCCAAATGAATATACTGTTGAGATCGGCAGAACAGTCATTCATCGATTCACTTATCCCATCCTGAAGCTATGGGATTACGAAGATGAAATAGATCGGGAAAATTGAGGGAGCTTGCGCCGTTACTTACATTGATTGCTAGAGAAAAAACACAGGAAGTGTTGCAGGCAGAGAAGGAACTGATTTTACAGGAGGAAGATCCGCAAAAGCGTTCAGATCTGTTAGCGACGGCAGTGATGGTGGCTTCGCGTCATTTTGACCTTGATTTTTTATGGGATTTTTTTCAAGAGGAGGTGAAACAGATGCAAACTTCAAATTTTATTCAGGACTGGATTCAGGAAGGGATTCAGCAAGGAATCCAGCAAGGAATCCAGCAAGGAATCCAGCAAGGAATCCAGCAAGGGGCTCAACAGAAAGCGCAGTCAATCCTGATTCAACAACTTACGGCGAAATTCGGCAAGCTACCCCGGAGCGTAGAAAATCGGATTCGATCGACAACTGATGAATCTGAACTGGACGGACTCACCCTCCGTGTTCTGACAGTGAGTAGCCTTGACGAATTAGGACTCAACGGCAGAGGAAAGTGAAATGGAGAATCCGAAGAAATTCAAATCGGGATACGCCAGCATCATTGGTGAGCCAAACGTCGGTAAATCAACGCTGTTGAACGCGATGATGGGTGAGAAATTAGCAATTGTTACGCCCAAGCCACAAACAACGCGCAACCAGATCACAGGAATTGTTACAACGGAGGTGTATCAAATTATCTTCGTAGATACCCCCGGGGTGCTTAAACCGAGATACCGTCTCCACAACGAAATGGTCAAAGCGGCCTATCGTGCGATTAGAGATGCAGATGTGGTCATCTACATGATTGATGTTCAGCAGCCAACGCCACTTCTCGAAGAAAGCATCCTGGACAAGATTCAAACTGCACGCCAGAAAACAATTCTTGCAATCAACAAGATAGACAGAATCTCAAGCCTCGCTCTTCTGCCAATCATTACGGAATATAGTGAGAAGTTTCCGTTTACTGAAATTTTGCCAATCTCGGCAAAGACAAAGGATGGGGTTTCTAAACTTCTCGATCTGATCGTTGCATATTTGCCAGAAGGCCCTCGCTATTTTCCCGAAGATCAGATTAGCGATAAACCCGAACGCTTTTTTATAGCTGAAACAATACGTGAAAAGCTCTTCATTAACGCCCAGCAAGAAATTCCGTATGCTTCGAGCGTCGTTGTCGAAGAATTCAAAGAACGTTCAAACGGAATAACTTACATTCGCGCATTGATTTATGCTGAACGGGAGTCCCAAAAGCGAATCTTAATTGGAGAACGGGGCAAGATGATTAAACGTATTGGTCGGCTTGCTCGCATGGAAATCGAACAATTTTTAAATTCGCGCGTTTTTCTAGATCTGCATGTTTCCGTTAAAGCAGATTGGCGGCGTGACCCCCGAAAACTGAAAGACATGGGCTATGGGTAAAACGTGGGTGTGATAAATCTTGGGCGTTCTAAAAAAATGCTTGATCTCGTTTTGGAATTCTGATAGACTATCTGCTCCTCATGAGATGAAAAATTTCCAAGATTTGTTTTCTTTTCATTAACAAGGATGCCGATTATGAATCCTCCGGGTGAACGTGGTAATAAAAACCCCATCCGAGAATCTCACGTATTTCAGTTGCCAACAGCTGTGCCGACTTCGACTTCACGTATACCCCCAAATTCTGGTTTGAATCCCGCCTTAACGTTCGATCGATGTGTTGTGGGGCAAAGTAATCGAGAAACTTATGAAGCGGCGATAGAGATAAGTGGACAAACCAGAAATGTCGAACTGCCCCTAATCATCTACGGTGGAGTTGGGCTTGGCAAAACTCATCTTCTACACGCAATTGGGAATCAATTTTGCCAGCAGTATTTCGATCAAAAGGTATATTGCATTTCAGCGGAGAAATTTCTAGACAATTATTTTCGATTAATTGCAAATCCGCAAAAATCTTATAAGCTTCGACAGCCGTACCACAACATAGATCTTTTACTGATTGACGATATCCATCTTTTAGCAAGGCATGAGAGAATTCAGGAAGAATTTGTGTATCTGATCAGTCATTTGAATAGGCAAAAGCAACAACTCGTATGCACATGCGATCGGCCCCCACAATTTCTGGAAGATTTTCTGTCCACTTTAAATCTTCCCAAAGGCGACTTAATCACCGAGATTCGTCCCCCTGAATTTGAATTGCGAATTTCTATTTTGAGGCAAAAACTAGAAGAAAGAAATTGGGGGCCAGTGCCTCTTAAAGTGTTGCGCTATCTTGCAAAACACTTGACCAAACACATCCGTCAACTGGAAGGTACCCTAAACCGCTTGATGGCAGAAGCAAGGTTGGGTTCAAATCTGGATCTTCAGGTTGCTCGCCGCGTAATTGAGGGCAGTGAATCGGAATCCAGTAGATCTAACACAATTCCACTTGAAGCTATCCAGGAGGTGGTTGCTCGTTATTTTCACATCACTTTATCTGATCTCTGTTCACGGAAGCGGGCAAAACGGTTCTCGTTACCTCGACAGATGGCAATGTACTTGGCTCGTCAACTGACTTCCCTTTCTTTGAAAAAGATTGGTATTGGATTTGGGCATAGCCATCATAGTACAGTGGTTCGCAGTTGTCAGCGTATAGAATGCCTCCTCAAAGCAGATTTGGTGCTCAATCAATCCATAGAGGCACTGAAAGCTGAGCTGACTCACAGCCTGTGAATTTAATGCAAGATTGTCTTTCTCCAGACTGTGCCTAAAGAAATCGTTGCCACGAAAATCCTGAATGAATTCATGGGGTCGTCACTTTAGCTGATACCATTGTTCACTCTCATTCCGAATCTGCAATAGTCCTGCATTCACAAGTTCTGCTAAGCCTTGATGGATCTGCTCGTCAGAGAAGCCAATCTGTTGTAATCGTTTATCGCGTTGCGGGGCTCGGAACCACTCCCGGCTTTTTTCAGATGAATGGACGTCCCGAAAAACTTCTAACGCACTGTATAGACGAAGGGCTGTTGGAGAAAGCCCAACCAGAGGGTTAGTTACACAGAAAGCTTGAATTGTTAGCACTTCCACTTTCAAACTCCTCTATGACGAATCACAAGTTGGCAATCGGTTTCGTATTGGTTGTTGCGGTTGATATTTATCATTGCACATCGATTATACTGTGCGAGTAAATCCCACGATGTGTCTTGTCTAAAATATACGCTTATTGAATACGAACCGTTTCGATAACACGCAAATGAATGTTTGGTTACGCAAAATCCGTACCTTTCCAATTAGACTTGACATCTTTTTCGCTTCATGGAATAATTTGTGCACACGTTAGGCGACTAAGGCGTATTTAGAAAATGCGCTACTTCAATCTGGCCGACGAATATCCCAAAAGACGAATCGCACAATGCGCTGCAAGGTGGAATCGTTTTTTCTCAGCCTCTTTCGGGATTTTTTGCTGGAAATGTGGGAGCGAAAATGACAGAGATCGATTATTACCAAATTTTAGGTGTTGCTTGCGATGCTTCGGTCAACGGAATAAAAAAGGCTTACCGCAAGCTCGCAGTTCAATACCATCCCGACAAGAATCCGAACAATCCGACAGCCCATAATCGATTCCAACAAATCTCGGAGGCATATTCAGTCCTTTCAAATCCACGAAAACGGGAAGAATACGATCGCCAGCAAAGATCTTCCAAGAGCCAACAGAATTCGGCTTCCCCACGTCAGCCGGGCATGAAGCCGCAGAAAGCCAAGAAAGGATCTTTTTTCTTTCACCGTAAATCAAAACGCCCCAAAAGTTTTCATGCGACTCCGCCAAGCCGTAGACGAGAAACTCCAACGAAATTCGGCGGTTTTTTCACTGACCTATTTAGTAGACATGCTTCGCAAAGACCCCGTCGCACGGGCCCTATTCGAGGTGCAGATCAATATCAAGACCTTGAGTTGATACTTCACGAGGTAGCGGTGGGTTGCCGAAAGGAAATTGCTGTCGATTATCACGAGGTGTGCAAGCACTGCGGGGGGAGTGGTATTCGATACGGGGAAAATGTACCACGGTGCTCCAGGTGTAATGGGATAGGAACTATTGAAATAAAGCAAGGGGATTTCATAATCAAGCAACGTTGTCCGGTTTGTTATGAAAATGATAAAGGAATCTCTCGACTTTGTTTCGGTTGCCATGGGGCAGGAAAGGTTAAGAAAAAGCGTCGCATTGTCATCGATTTGCCACCGGGAATTAAGGAAGGAACCCGGTTAAAAGTGTCGAAACAGGGAGAACCGGGGCTCAGTGGGGGACCAAACGGAGACCTGTACCTCACGATTAAGCTGAGGCCTCACCAACACTTTGTGCGCAAGAAAGATGATTTGCATTGCGAAGTTGAAATTGATTTTGTCCGAGCGGTTTTGGGGACGACAATCAAGGTGCCAACTCTCGATGGACGTATTGAGTTGAAAATCCCCCCGGGTGTTCAGCCCAATCAATTACTGCGCATATGCGGAAAGGGTTTACCCAAACAAAATGGTGTAGGGATCGGTGATGTTTATGTTAAGTTGAAAGTATTCCTGCCACATGAAATTACGCCTCGCCAACGTGAACTCCTTGAACAGTTTTACCTCCAGCCCAATTCGCCGGTTGACTGACAATCATTATGGGCTACTTCCTTTTCACACTCCGCGCCTCATAATATGGGAACCTCATTCCGCGCAATCTTAGTTGGTATCTGCTTTGTCATCCTCATCTGTTTTATCGTTTCCTACGCCGAATTGGTCGTTGCTTACATTCAAATCGGCTTTTTGCAACTTCCACCAGCCGTTATTGGTGTCTTCTTCTTCCTTGTGATTGCCAACCGACTCAGTCGAAAGATCAGCCACCGCTTCGCCCTCGCACCTCACGAATTAATGCTCATCTACTGTATGATGCTTGTTGCGTCGATGATCTCTTCGCGTGGTGTCATGGAAAAGTTACTCCCCGCCTTAATTGCTGTCAACTACTTTGCCAATGAGTCAAATGGATGGGAAGACCTCTTTTTTCCGCACATTAAACCGTGGCTGATTCCTTTCAACCCCGAGAGAAAAGCCGGTCAAACAATTGCTGTCAATTTCTTCGAGCGACTCGATCCGACCGATCCAATCCCTTGGGTGAAGTGGCTACGCCCACTACTTGCGTGGGGTGGACTCGTTCTTCTCGTATTTTTTGCTTTTCTCTGTTTAGCGGCAATCTTGCGAAAACAGTGGATCGAAAACGAGAAACTCACTTTTCCGCTCGTGCAACTGCCGCTTGAGTTTGTTCACACGGGAGGATTCTTTCGCAATCGACTTGTCTGGCTAGGATTCGCTGTTCCTGCGCTGATCTTTACGCTGAACGGCTTACACGAAATCTTCCCTCAAATTCCGAATGTCCAACTCCGCCATGTTCTGAACCAATACTTCACAGAGCGTCCGCTCAACGCAATAGCTTACACACCAATTTTCCTATCCTTTGCCGCAATTGGCTTCTTCTACCTGTTGCCAGCACAACTCCTCTTCAGTCTCTGGTTTTTCTTTCTCCTTACCCGCATTCAAGATATTATTGCTGCCATTTTCGGTTTGCGTGTGAGCGGTATGCCACTCTACCCAACACGACTTTATATTGGGTATCAGGTCGCCGGAGCTTACATTGTACTCGTGGTCTCTTTCATCTATGTAGGCATGCCACATCTGCGCCGCGTTTTTCGGCAAGCCTTCACTGCTGAAACTCAGCCCACAGATTCAGAGGAGTTGCTGCCCTATCGAGTGGCTGTCTGGGGGTTGATTATTAGCCTGCTCGGATCAATTCTGTGGTGCTACTATGCGGGGCTGAACTTAGCCTTTGCTGCGTTTGAGATGATAGTCTACATTTTTATCGTTGCCGTTGTGATGGCACGCAGCACAGCAGAAGGTGGATTATTGATGACCGAGACCTCGTTCAGACCGATCGATCTCTACCAACTGGTTGCAAGCAAAGCGACTCTCGGTGCTCAGAGTTTGACGTTTCTCTCGTTTTTTGATGCAATTTTCACCCGCGATCAGCGGGGATTGATTTTGACTGGCTTTCTGGACGGCTTAAAAATCAGCGATGGTGTTGGGTTGAAACGTCGATCACTGTTCGTCGTGCTAGCCCTCGCAATCGTTGTTGCTTTCCTGTGCTCGGCAGCGATTCACCTCTGGCTTCCATATCGGCACGGTGGAAACTACCTCTACAGCTACGTCTATCGAGCCAATTGCATTTGGGCATTTCGAGACAATACCGCTGCTATGGAAGGTCTAAGAACCAACTATAGTGCAACCGGGCCAATCTTTTTTGGTGTCGGCGTCATTGTTACGACGGCACTTGTCATTCTCCGTACGCTTTACTGGTGGTGGCCCCTGCATCCGCTCGGCTACGCGCTTTCCGCCTCTTGGACATTGATTGTGTTCTGGTTTCCCGTTCTGATTGCATGGAGCGTCAAAACCCCGATCATGCGTTACGGAGGGATTCGGCAGTACCAGCGGCTCCGTCCATTTTTCCTCGGCATGATCTTTGGCGAGTTCAGCATGGCGGTGATTTGGACATTGATCAGTTGGGCGGCGAACGTACCTGCGCCATTTTTTC
>Ga0209980_10001059_pt1 | contig 15146 bp, 11 predicted proteins | sample CR02metaG_FD_183611 | JGI IMG/M metagenome (GOLD analysis project Ga0209980, IMG submission 183611) | Deep subsurface microbial communities from Mariana Trench to uncover new lineages of life (NeLLi) - CR02 metaG (SPAdes) (version 2) | ecosystem: Environmental > Aquatic > Marine > Ocean trench...
CGCGCGGTAGATCTCGCCATGGATGGGCGTTTCGTTTGGTGACGCGTGTTTGTCTCCTACGCCGGGCCCCTTGCCATCGAAATCCGTGCGGCGCACGTTATGCAAGCCAGTGAACGTCAGCCCGCACTCATCGCCGCCACGGCACCTGATCCACATCTCAACGGTTCCCGGTATGCGCGCGCTCACGTGCCCTGTGGACTCGTTTACGAGGCCAAGCATTCCAAGGATGCGGCAGGAGACGGCAACTTTCATCCGGATATCGTCCACGGAACTCGTCATGACTTCTCCTCCTTAGATTTCATCCAATGCTCCGCTAAAAGACGACCCTCAATGTTTGTGTCGCCGACGTTCAGCTGACCGTGGGCGTTTGGTTGTGTAGGGCGACGTCCTTTCGCTCCCTGCTGGACTGTTCAATCGCCAAAAGCACTTCTAGGGTTGCCATGCCCCAGGCACCGTCGGCGGGCAGGGGCCGGTGCTTCACGATGGCATCGTAGAAGGAGTTAATGCGTCCGTCACGCCCGTCCTCACCCTTGACTCCGAGCGTGATTTCCTTGATCTCCTCGTCGCCGTAAACCGTGAGGCCGCCGGGAGTGAGACGGACGTCTCCCTTATCGAAGCTCACGATCGTGGGCCCGCCCATGATCCACCCCAATGACGGTTGTGTAGGCCGCGGTTGAATGCTCTTGCGTGCGCCTCCATAGCGTTCCGCCCGCGCGGCTTGAGCTTCCCACGCAGCGTTGGGTGCGGCGCGCAACTCTCGCCGTGCCCTGGCGTGACTCGAGGGATCAAGTGCAACTCCCCGTTGCACGAGTTCCGTAGAATCAAAGTGGTCGTAGCCGCTGGTGACGGCTGTGGCGAGTGCTCCATCCTCGAAGTCAATGTAGGCGGCGTAGGCGCCGGGGACGCGCCGGCTGAGATCCCACGTGTCGACGCTGCCGCGCAGGCTTCGTACCATCCCTCCGCCAATGGTCCTGATGATGTCGATTTGGTGAGGTCCTTGCCGCCACAGGATTCCCCCGCCTGGTTCAGGCGTCAACTCCTCTGGGGTGCGCGGGCGGTACAGCCAGTCGGCAAAGCGCCAGCTGTTGATCATGCGGAGCTTTCCTAGTTCTCCTGTACGTACCATCTCCCTTAAGCGAAGGACGCGAGGCTCAAAACTGTGCTTCACGTTCACACCCAGGAGCAGGCCATTGCGCTTGGCCATAGCGATCAATTCCTTAGATCCGGCGATGTCGACTGTCATGGGCTTCTCGATGAGCACGTGCTTCTTCCCTTCCAGGGCCATGCGCACATGCTCGGCGTGGAATCGGTTGGGTGTCGCTATGTAGACCAGGTCTACCCTCTGACTTGCACACAACCCGTCCGTGTTTTCATGGGCCTCGGCGTCGGGAAAATCCCTTCGGAACCTGCTCAAGATCTCAGCATCGATGTCCGCTGCGGCGGCGATACGAGTGCGGGGATTTTTGACGAACTTCGGGATCATGGCAACGGGGGCACCACCGAGACCGATCACACCGATACCCAAGACTGTTTCGCTTGCTGCCATCTTATTCGCTCTTACCGCGTGACGGCCAAGGGCACGGCCCGGCGCCTGTTGCCACCCTGTTTCCTAGCTGTTCCACCCGTACAGCCTCGTTGCATTATCTGATAAGATATTTTGCTTTGGCTGATCTGAGATATCCTGTCGTCCCCGGATGGTAGAGACCACATGGGGAAACATCGAGTCCCAATGGGGATAATCCGAGCCGAACACTATCTTATCGTTACCTATCCTTTCAATGACATAAGGTAGCATCTTTTCTCCTGGCTCGGTGGCAAAGAACCAGTTGCCGTTGGTGACATACTCGCTTGGCAATTGCTTACAGAGGGGGGCCTCCACCTTTCCGCGCTTCTCCCATTCTTCGTCCATCCGCTCCATCCAGTAGGGGACCCACCCTACGCCGCATTCGAGAAAGGCAGTCCTTAACTTTGGGAACCGCTCCGGGACACCGCCATAAACGAGACCGACAAACTGAAGGACGCTCTCGGTTGGACGGCCGATGGTGTGCATGTAGAGGAAACTATCAAAACGATTTTCTCCAGGAGGGCCCTCACGCCGATTATGGACACAAAGTGGGACGTTGAGGCGCTGGATCTCTTCGTATATCGGCCAGAAGGTCTGTGATCCCAGGTGCTCCTTCATCCCCTGGGTGGCAACAGCAATCCCGGCCAAACCCAGTTCAGTGATGGCCCGGTTCGTTTCCTGGACTGCCGCTTCCACATCCTGAAAGGGGATAAGGCCGACGGCCTTGAGCCGCGGGCTTTGTTTACAGTAATTGGCAATGAAGTCGTTGTAGGCACGCGCGTAGGCGATGGCGTACTCCCGTTCAAAGACCTTGCTCAGGGCAAAGCTGGTAGTGGGAAAGAGCACAGAAATATCAATGCCTTCACGGTCCATGTCTTTTAAGCGAACCGATATATCGCTGGCCTCAATCTTATCGAAGCGGCCTTCCATCCTGGCATCCAATCCAAGGCCAGCCAATAGAGAACCTGCCCGGTTGTTATAAGGGGCAGGCAGAAAGGCTTTGATGTCCTTGTTGCTCTCTTCGATGTGGCCATCCGCGTCAATTATCTTCATTGGTTTGTCCTCCTTTGTGCGAGTGTCAGGTCCACCTATGAACGCGTCCGAATCCTGGTCCCCACTCGGACCGAACCGTTAAAACGTCTCTGGGGGTTCCTGTCATTGGTCCAATAAAATATCGACGACGACAAAATCATCAGATTCCAGTGATTGTTTGAGAACGGGTCTTACCTCTTCGACTCGATTCACGGTGTAGCCTTTGCCGCCAAAAAGCTCGGCTAGGCGGGCGAGGTCGGGTACGAAGAGATCGGTGCCGATGACCCTGCCGCCGTAGTTTTTGATCTGATCGCGTTTCATCCCGCCGTAGGCGTTATTGCGCAGCACGAGGACTAGAACGGGGATGTTATGCAGACGGGCCGTGGCAAGCTCTTGCTGTTCCATCATGAAGGAGCCGTCACCAGTGATGCAAACGACACGCGCGTGCGGGAGACCGAGCTTAACGCCGAGGGAAGTGGCCAGCGCCGTACCGATGGCACGGAACTCGCCTGCGTGAATGATGGGCATGCATGCGTCGATATTTCGCACCACCTCGCCCGTTATGCCGGAGGCAACCAGGGTCTCGTTGCCCTTCAACAGTTCATTCAGAGTTGTAAGAACGGAGTCCTTGGTGATGCCTTGGCTCGCGACCTTTTCTTTACGATTCTTGAGCCAGGCCTGCTTTGCCTCCTGGATCTGCTGGGCTCTCCGACTACCCGTGGCGGATGGGGGGGTTGGCTTCTTGTTCTTGACGCTGTCAATGATCGCACGCAAAGCTGCCTTTGCATCCGCTTGGATTGAAAGTTGCGTCGAATAGTTCCGCCCGAGTTCCTGCGGGTCAATGTCTATCTGGATGATCTTGGCCCTAGCGGGGATCGCTTCTTGGCTAAAGCGAAGGGTTGTCCCTTCGCTGAAGGTTGTTCCCAACGCCAAAATCAAATCGGACTCGAGGAAAAACTTACGGGCGTAGGGTCTCCCGCCCACCCCGAGGCATCCCAGGGCAAGAGGATGATTTTCGGGAAAGACTCCTTTGGCGGTGTAGCTGACGGCCACCGGGAGGTCCAAGAGTTCGGCCAGTTCCCGTACTTCTTCTCCAGCCCCGGACCAATCGACACCTGTACCGCAAAGAACCACGGGCGCGCTTGCCTTGAGGAGCAGATCCACGGCCGATTCCGCCGATCGAGAATCAATGGAAGGGGCCAAGAGATCACCCGTCCTCGAAAATTGCACCGGTTCGGGGAGAACCGCAGCCTGCAGGTCGGCAGGAATCCCGAGATAAACGGGTCCCTGTCTCCCTCTGGTGGTTTGACTAAAGAGGGAGTCCAACACGGTGCCGATCTCTTCCGGCCTCTCGAGCTTTATGCTCTGCTTGGTGATGGGCTGGAACAGCTTGGTATGCTCTATCCCATGCCAAGAAGAAAAGAAGCCTTTAGCGGCGGAGGTTGTATGAATCTCAGAGGATATGACGAATAGGGGAACGGATTCTTTATGGGCTTGAGCCACAGCGGTTACGATATTGGTGGCACCACCGCCTGCCGAGACCAGGCAAACGGCCGGCTTCTTGGTGGTGCGGGCGTAACCGAGGGCGATGTTTCCGGCGCCTCCTTCATGCTGCGTGTTAATGAAGCGGAGCTGAGGACGTTTGGCTATGGCATCCGCCAGCGTAAACGAGGTATGGGCGAGGACTCCAAAGATGTACCGGACATTTTTTGCAATAAGATACTCTGCAACTGTGTCGGAAAGGTTAGTTCCTGCCATGGTGAACCGACCTCCTTATCTGATAGGCTTCCTTAGTTCAGACGCGAAGAAAAAGCAACCTTATTTAGGAGTTAGAAACAGCGAAAGGTCGCTATTGACGCGGGTCCTCGATTGGGTCTAGTTTGGGACGCGAACTTAATACAAAGGGAGGCAACCGATTCATGAAACTTCCCATCAGGGACAAAATCGATTTAGGTGCAACGCCCTATGAGGCGTTTTTGTCCAAGGAGGGGCTTCCGGTCATCCGAGGCTATTTTCTGGAGGACTTCAAAACCGTCGAGGTCAAGCCGTGGAAACGGATGGGGGTCTTGGGATGTTATCTCAACATGGGCGAACAGGACGATACGGACGCTTATGTGTGCGAGATCCCTCCCACGAGCCAGACGTTACCCCAGCGCCATCTGTTCGAAACCCTTATTTACGTGGCCAGAGGTCGGGGTGCGACGACCCTCTGGCACGACGAGAACGCCAAACGAACCTTCGAGTGGGGCGCGGGTGCTATCTTTGCCATTCCCCTGAACGTTTCCTATCAACACTTCAACGTCTCAAAGGACGAACCGGTTCGTTTTCTGGCGGGTACCAACCTGCCGCACTTTATCAATCTGTTTCACAATGAGGATTTTATCTTTCGCAATCCCTTTCAGTTCCATGATCGCTTTAGTAACGAGCCGGATTTCTTTAAACATAACGTGCAGCTAACGATCCGCAGCTGGGAGACGAACCTTATCCCCGACGTAAACACCTTCGCTCTGGATGAATTCCCCATGAAGGGCAAAGGGGTCCGCATTATGCGGTTTGGTTTGGCGGGGACCGTCTACGGCTGCCACATACAGCAAATTCCCGTAGGTAGCCGCAGCACCTTTCACCGCCACGGCGCTGGCGCCATCGTCACCGTGACCCAGGGGACAGGCTTTGCCATGGTGTGGCGCGAAGACGAACCACGCCAGCGTTTCGAAATCCGCCCCGGATCCATCTATTCACCCGGGGATCTCATGTTTCATGGTCACTTCAATACCGGCCACATCACCATGCGACATTTCGCCATGCGAGGCAGAAGCCCGAAGTTCAGCCAGGATCGCTATCGGACGCCGCTCCATTATATGATCCCCTTCGATGAGGAACCGCCGGAAATCCATCAGGAATACTTGGAAGCGTTGAGAAAGAATGGCGTGAAGACCGAGATCACCATCGTGAATGACTGATCAAGGCGAGGGACAAGTAATGTAATTTTAGATTTTAGATTTGTGATTTTAGATTTTGAGGTCGGATTTGAAATCACAGGAATAAAGTCTTGAAGTTTCAAGTGAGATGAGAAACAAAGACAAAGACGAAGGAAAAAAGCCAAAAAAGTCAAAAGGCGCAGGAGCCAAGACAGCGGAGCGTGACGGTTGGACGGGAGGGATAAATTGGGCTATAAGGAGTCCGCAGGGAGAGACTCCGCAGTGGAGGTCAAGGCCCTCAACTACGAATGGTAGATAGACCTTGCTTGTGTGTAGGAGGCACAAGACATGTTAGCACGACACAGGTTGATTGTAGCGGGAGCGTGGGTGATTCTTGGCTTGATCCTTGGGGGGCCTGGTTCGACAGCTCGTGCAGCGCCCTTCTACGAGGGCAAGCAACTGGTGGTGGTTTTGGCCTACCGACCAGGGGGAGCTGGACATTTACGCACTCAAATTGAAGCGCAGCATCTGAGCAAGCTCTTGCCCGGTCATCCCACCGTCGTTTATAAATTCGTTCCCGGCGCCGATGGCGCGGCCGCAGCGAATTACATGTCTAACGTGGCCAAGCGGGACGGACTGACCATTGCCAATATCGGCACGGGGATGTTTTCCAGTGCCATCTTCAAGGCGCCCGAGGCTCGTTTCAAGTTGAAGGACTTTATTTTCTTTGGCACGGGCTATGGGGGGGGGCCCTACGCCGTCGAGATTCGGCCAGGGTTGGGCTTGGATACCATTGAGAAGCTAAAGGCCTATAAAGGGGTGCGTTTTGGCCAAAGGACTATCGGACATCCCCAGTACATTTTGGACCGCTTGATAGCCTACGTTCTTGAGCTCAAGGATCCAAAGTTTCTCGTTGGCTACAGCAGTCAGGATATCATCACTGCGCTCAAAAGAGGCGAGGCAGATGCACATACCACTAATTTGTATAGCTTTTTGTGGCGGGACGGGCTTAACAAATTAAAAATGGGGTATACGGTCCCCGTCGTGGTGAGAAATACTAAGGGACGAGGGGTGGAGTGGGTTCCAGAATTTCCTCGCAGACCTCACCTGGTCGACTTTGCCGACACGGAGTTGAAACGAGCCGTCATTCGTTTTCATAACTCCATCAAACCCGGGAGCACAATTTTTTTGACGCCCAAAGGCATACCTGTGGCGGCCCTCAAGGCTCTGCAGGAGGGCTTCCGTAAGGTGTGGAATGATCCTGAATTTGCGCTGGAGTACCGGCATTTGACCGGCCAACCCTCCGACCCAGTAACTGGAGAGGAGATTCATGAGGCCATCAAGCAACTCCCCAAGGACCCCAAGATCGCCCGGATCTACAAGCAGATCACCGAAGGCGGGCCTCTCCCTCCCGTGCGCTAACAATCCACTCGGTTAGTCAGTCGGTCAGAGTCGGATCTTGGGAAGTGTGGCTCAATCCCTTGCAGGCTGCTGAAAAAGGCTCATATGCCACCAGCCTGCCGTAAGCAGGCGTATAGGATAGTTGCGCTCGATCGCTGCGGGAATTCATTCCCGCTCCAAGCGGAGTCGCTCCAACGTACCACCTAAGTCAAGTGATCAGTGTTATGTGTTAAGGGTCAACAGATAGCAGAAGGCAGTATGCAGAAAGCAAAATGCTGAAGCTGACGGCTGATAGCTAAGTTTTAAGCGCGCGCCGCTCGGCTGTCTTCCCCTCGATCTTCCTCGGGGCGGTGCGCCTGTCGAACCGCGATCCTGACCCTTCGACCATGCTCAGGGTCATGGTGAGGTACTCGAACCATGAGGCTCAGACCCGAAGGGAGCTAGCGTCGAAGCCTCGCCTCTGAGAACTTTTTGACCAGCAGGCAAACAGCTTTTTTCAGCAGCCTGCTAGGTGAACACTATGAATAATCCCCGGCTTCGCCTCATCAGGGCAACCGGCTACTCCCTTGCCGGACTTCGCACCACCTTCAATAACGAACCGGCCTTCCGCCAAGAACTCCTAGTATTGCTATTGGTGATTCCCCTGGCCTTCTGGCTTGGTGAAAATGGCGTGGAATACACGTTGCTCATCGGTAGCTGGCTCCTTGTGATCATGGTCGAGTTGTTGAACACGGCCGTAGAGACCGTGGTCGATCGAATCGGTTCGGAACACACTGAGCTGGCTGGGCGGGCCAAGGATTGTGGTTCCGCTGCCGTGTTCATCGCGATTATACTATCTGTTATCGTATGGTTGCTGGTGTTGGCCTTGTAGGTTCCCAAAACCGGGGTCAGAAGCCTTTCCTCATGCCTCCCTGCCTCAATTCCCAACAGGTTTTTCTTGCAAGCATTTGTGAACCGAACTAGACTGGTGCTCGCTTTTTAGACTAGTGGATTCAGGTCGGAGCAAATTGTTTTTGAGACTAGGGAGGTGTACCCCATGGCTAGATTGACCCTTAAAGACCTGCAACAGATGAAGCGCGACGGCAAGAAGATTGCCGCCGCCGTCGTTTATGATTTCCAAATGGCGCAAATATGTGAGAGGGCCGGAGCGGACCTCTTGTCGGTTGGCGATAGCCTAGGGAGGCGCTTCTTGGGACAGGCCCACGCGGACGACTGCACCCTCGACGATATGATTCCCTTCGCCAAGGCAGTCGTGCGTGCTGCCGAGCGGGCGGTGGTGAGCGTGGATATGCCCACGGCCACCTGCAAGGGGGGACCCACCGAGGTTGCCAAGGCAGCGCGGCGCATCAAGGAGGAGGTTGGTGCCGACATGACCAAGGTGGATATCCGCGAGCAGGAGGAAGAACTGTTCGACGATGTCCGCGCCGTCATCGAGACCGGGCTTGCCGTTTACCCTCAACTCGGGTTTGCAGCCGGGCCAGCGAGCACTGGGCTCCACGGCACCGCTGCGGACCGCGAGCATATTTTGAAATGGGCCCATGCGCTGGAAGACGCCGGTGCCTCTATGATTGATCTGACCAGCGTGTCTCCGGAGATCTACGCCGAGGTCTGCAAGGAGCTGCGGATCCCGGTCATTGGTGGCCAAACCGGGCCTGAGGCCGACGGGAAGATTTATGTCAGCTATGCCTTAGTAGGATACGAGGTTCGAGCCCTGGATCGAACGGATCGTCCCAGTGCGGCCCAGTTTATCTTCGACACTACCAAAAAAGCCGTGGACGCAGTTCACTCGGGAAAATGGTAGCGAGGCTAAGTAAAAAGTAAAAAGTTAAAAGCAAGTAATGTGATTTTAGATTTTGGATTTTAGATTTTTGATTGTGGATTCCCGGATTGAATTTGAGAGCGACAACAGAACAAGACAAATTAACCGCAGATTTTCGCCGATTCTCTCAGATAAGGATTCGGACATTTCACCGCAGAGACGCAGAGTACACAAACGGAAGACTTTTTTGCCCAATCGGGAGACGACGATTGGGCAAAAACTTAGAGCTCTAATTTGAGCAATGTTTTTGTTTGTCGCCGTCTCCCGACAAACAAAAATCTAATTCTCTGCGCCCTCTGCCCCTCTGCGGTGCAAAAATTATTATCCGCAGTGATCTGCGTAAATCTGCGTGAGTCTGCGGTTAATAAATCTTTTATCTTTGCCTAGCTTTAATCTATCTTTTTTAAACGTTTTAGCTGGTTTTTGAACTCTTCGCAGGGGTCCAGGTTAGCGCGGCGCGGAGTAAACCAGACATAGTCAAAAGGTAGCGTGCTGGGGCCGAATCCCGGAGCATATGCCTCGGGGACGGTCTTACCCTCTTGAACCTCCAAAAAAGCAAGACTGACCAAGGTCTGCCCCTTTGCCTTGGTACGCAGGTGAGTCGGTATGCCGTAATCGATTCTGGTGTGCCCGGCACCGGCCACCAGGACCAACCCGTCAGGACGAGCGGCTGCAATCATGCGATCTGCCATACGGGCGTCTCGGGCCCTCTGTATCATGATCATGGTCTCTAGCCGGTCCTCGGGGGCGTATCCGCAATGGGCCTTGCGTATGTCGTCTGCCATTTTTCTCCATAGATCTGGAGGTACTGGCCGGTCAAGATCAAGCTGACGGATTAAACCTCGCTCAAGACCTGCCACACCGTCACGGCGAAGGGTCTCCACCGTGGCGCGGCGGAGATTCATTGCAACGATCGGCAGCCCGGCCTCAAGGGCGACCTGAGCAATGGGTTGATAGAATTTCCAGTCGGGCCAACCTCGTTGGTTCCATCCGACGGCCTCACCCAGACCCACTGCGTCTTTGGGAGCCCTGGCCAGATGTTTGGCAATGGCTGGGTCATCGTCGATGTCGAGCATTTCGAATCCAACGGCAGGGCGACGTCCGACATCGATGAGCTGACGGAGCAACTCGGCCTGTAACCTGTGGTGGTCGGGATTGTCATGGTTCTCACCGAGGAGCACGAACCGAGCGCGAGCCATACGGCTCACGAGAGTCGTGCGATCAATAGTGCTAGCAGTGGAAACGTTCCAGATTTGTCCCGTGAGCGGGTGATGCAGGCCATAGGTGGATTTCCACTCTGAAACCGTGCACCCGGGTCCAACTAGCAGTGCGGCACAGAGGGTCAGCCCGGCCGGAGATAAAAAGAACCTACCTATCGTCATCCGCCGTTCTGGACATAGGAACGACCCGATTGGCGCTACTCGAAACTGAACCCTTGACCGATTTGAAGGACCCGGATCTGCATAGAGGAAGGCAGTGAATCCTTACTGATCACCAGCGTGTCCGTCTCCAGGTATTCTGCGTCGAGTCCTTCAGTAAACTCCTCGATCACGTAGGGGTCGCGGTAATGCATGGGAATGGCGATCTTGGGCTTGAGCTGTTGTAAAACCTCTCGGGCGAGGTCAGGGGCCATTGTGCGCCAACCACCGATGGGTGTGAGGGCGACGTCCACCTTCCCAAGCATTTTAATCTGCTCCGGGGTCAGTCGTTGGCTGAGGTCGCCCAGGTGAGCAATGCACAGTTCGCCGAGGTCAAATACGAACGCAGCTCCTTTGATGGTGTCCACGCTGCCAGCGTAGTGGTAGATGGGGACATTGTAGATGAACACGTCTTTGAAACTGGTGTTGATCTTGTTCCACTCCCATCCACTAGGGGTGAGGCCGCGCAGGATCAGCGGGTTGCCCCCAATAATTTCGACATAATTGTGGTTGTAGTGCTCTCTCCCGATGGTAATGACGTCGCTCTCAATGTCCGGCGTAGGATACCGTCCTGGCCCCAAGGGATCGGTGACGATGGCGGTGCCTTTTTTGGTGGTGATCAAAAAAAAGTTGTGGCCGAAATATTGAATAGTTACGTCCGGCTGCGCCGCATAGGCTACGGAGCCGCGTGACCGTGCCACCCTCAAATCACGACACTTACTCCATGCAAACGACGATCCCGCCAGCAGGGAAGTGATTATGACTGTAGCAAGCAAGTAACCACTTGGAACTTTAAAATATGATGAGCCCATCAGCAGGTATGCTAATCTATAGGGGTGGGGAAAACAATCATCCGCCACAAAATAGATCAGTATTTTTGCCTTTTGCCTTGATTTTGCCGCCGCCGGACTTCTTCTTGCAAGTCTAAACCAACCGGACTAGACTTCACCCCGCATTAAATCCTCTCATAAAAGAAGCGGTAATATCTCCGGGAGGAAATGTCATAATGGGCAAAGAACAACTCTACGATCAGCCCCGTTTCACTCATGCCGAGCGGGAGCGGCGGTGGACTGCCGTACGCCAGGCCATGGAGCGGGAGAACCTTGACTGTCTCATTGCGCCAAACAACACGGGGCATTCGACACATTTCCAGGCCGAGGCACGTTACCTTTCGCATGTGGGCGGTGGGGGTGATGCTGATATCGCCTGCGTCTTTCCCCTCCACGGGGAGGTGGCGGCAGTGGCCACAAGCTGCGAGCGGTGGCGTCACGTACAGGACTGGGTCACTGACCTCCGCGAGGCACGTCGGGCCTATGGAGCGGGCGTGGTGGGTAAGCTGCGTGAAGTGCCGCTACCCCGCAGGCGCGTGGGCATCATCGGGCTTCACAACTACGTGCGTGCCCCCGAGGGAATCGTCCTGCACGGGTTCATGCGCGCGTTGACCGATGCGTTCCCGGACGTAGAGTGGGTGGATTTTGCAGAGCAGCTTCAAGCCCTGCGCATTATTAAAAGCGCGGAGGAGATTGCCTTTCTAACCAAGAGTACGGAACTGATCGAGCGGGCCATTCGCCGCGTGCAGCAAGTGGCGCGGCCCGGCGCCAAGGACTACGAGGCCTGGGGTGCAGCCATGAGCGAGATCATCATGGGAGGTAGCGAGCTCCCCTTTCATAATCATTGGGGGAGCGGCCTGCACCCGCACACCCTCACCCGGGCCAGCCACGCGACGCTGGAGCGCGGCTATATCATGGTCAACGAGCTCGAGGCCGCCTATGGCGGTTACCATGCTCAGGGGGTACAGCCCTTCGCTGTCCAGGACTGCGACCCGGTCTATAAAGATCTCTATGCAATGCATACGGAATACTGGCAGCGTTGCTTCGAGGTCCTCCGAGTTGGCATGACGGTCCGTGAGGTCGATGCCATCTGCGTGTCCAAAGCGGCCAAACTCCTCCCGAGCTGGTCGAGATACCGGGATATCCGTGGTCAGCTCATTATGCATGGCCGCGGGCTGGGCTCCGATGGCCCGCTGGTCACCGGCCACGCGGATGAAGCGACATTCAACCAGGTGCTCGCTTCGGGTTGGGTCTTCATCTTCAAGCCGACTCTTAGCTTTGATGCCGATGGGCGGCGCTATAGCGGCGCCTGGGGAGATACCGTGGTGCTGTCCGTTGACGGTCCGAGGCGACTCGGCAGTCGGCCCCTGGGTCTGGTTTTCACTGGTGAGACGAATTAACAGCGGCCATTCTCACATTGACGCCTATGGGGGAATTTGATATTTGTCAGTCATTATGAAGGGAAATACATTAGTTTCCGAGAAGCTCATCTATCCTACCACGGAGAACCTCTGCGAGCAGATGGCACTCTGGTCTAAAGAAATCAATCCTCACTATGAGTGAAGACCGACAACTTTTCAGTCTCCGCTTCCAGCTAAACGGCCGGCCAGTCGAATCGGAATGTGAAGCACAGGAAACGCTAGCGGAACTCCTCCGTAACCAGCTAAACCTTAACGGCACGAAAGTTTCCTGCGAAGTGCAGGTCTGTGGCGCCTGCACGGTTTTGCTGGACGGGCTTCCGGTGAGTGCCTGTACCCTTCTTGCCTATGAGATCCGCGACCGTGACGTACTCACTGTTGAAGGCCTGGCCCGGCCCGACGGGACGCTTCACCCCATTCAACAGGCCTTTATCGAAGAATTTGCCTTTCAGTGCGGTTTCTGTACACCGGGCATGCTCATGGCGGCCAAGGCCCTGCTGACTGAGCAGCCTAGTCCAACGGAGGCGGATATTATCCATTTTATGGACGGCAATATTTGCCGGTGCACCGGCTACCTCCCCATCGTACGGGCGATCCAGCGGGCGGCGAAAGAGATGCAAATAGAGGGAAAGGGATGAGCGCGGAGAAGGGGAGAGAATTTCGCATCGTCAATCATTCCGTTCCTCGGCGGGACGGAAGGGTGAAGGTCACGGGGCAAGCTGTCTATGTCAGCGACGTCAAGCTGGCGGGCATGGCTTATGCGAAAGTCCTTCGGAGTCCCTATGCACACGCACGGATCCTATCTATTGATGCCAGGCGAGCACTCTCTCGCCCCAAGGTCATCGATGTCTTGACCGGAAAAAATCTGGAGAATCTGAATCCCTATTTCGGTCACGCGGTGAAGGACCATCCCCTGGTTGCCATCGATAAGGTGCGCTTTATCGGGGAACCCGTAGCAGCGGTTATCGCTGAGGATGAGCGCTCTGCGTACGAGGCGCTCGAGTTTATCGAGGTTCGATACGAAGAGCTAAAGGCTGTTCTGACCCCGCAGGAGGCCCTGGCCCAGGGGGCGCCTCTTCTCCATGATCGGAAGTTTGAGGCTGGGGCGCTTCGTGGATTTGAAGGAGAGGTGACTGCGGGCCGCGGTACCAATCTCTGTCAGGAAGCTCATATCGGTTGGGGTGACGTGGAGGCCGCATTTGCCAAGGCTGCGGCCGTAGTCGAGGCCGAGTACTATTTCCCAATGGTCTATGCTTACGCCATGGAGCCTTATGTGGCGATCGCAGAGGTCAATGAAAACGGAGTGACCATCTACTCCTCGGCACAGCACCCCTTTATGGTGCGGCATGATCTAACCACCATTTTTAATCTGCCGGTAAGCCAGATCCGTATCATCGTTCCCTTCGTGGGAGGAGGCTATGGCAGTAAGTCGTATACCAAGGTCGAGCCCTTGGCCTCCGCCTGTGCTTGGAAGGTGAAACGACCGGTCAAACTTCAATTGAGCGTAGAGGAGGCAATGTTAACGACGCGCAGCGACGACGCGCTGACATGGATGCGGACGGCCGTGGATGCTAACGGTAAGATCATAGCCCGGCAGGCGAAGATTTATATGAACACCGGGGCCTATGCGGAGAACAGCCCCCTGGTTTGCGAGAAATCGACCAATCGGTGCGTAGGTCCGTACTCTATACCCAATGTAAAGATCGACAACTATTCGGTCTATACCAACACGGTTCCCGCGAGCTCCTACCGTGGCTTTGGTTGTGCCCAGGTCACCATGGCGGGGGAGTCCCAGATCGATGAGCTGGCGGTCAAGATCGGGAAGGATCCCTATGAATTGAGGCTCGCCAACGTGGCAAAGGGTGGGGAGGAATTCTTTCCCAAGATGCGTCCCTTCGACGGGAGCTTGAAAGAGGACCTCGATCTTGTGGCGAAATCAATTCGCTGGAAAGACCCTTTGCCCAAAGGCCATGGGCGCAGCGTGGGCTGTTCTGTCAGCGATGCAGGAGCCTACCCCCTCACCTCGACGGCTGTGCGGGTTCATGCCGACGGATCTGTCTCGATCATGATGGGGAGCACTGAACTCGGGCAGGGGAGCCATACCGTGATACCCCAGATCGTTGCGGAAGAGCTAGGCGTTCCCTTCGAGAGTGTCCGTGTGGTTGCCTCCGACACCGCGATCACCCCTTACGACCGCTCTACAGGCGCTAGCCGCACCACCACGCTAATGGGTCGAGCGGTTCTGGAAGCAAGCCGGGAGGCTATCGAGCAGATGGTTCGAATGGCCGCTGACGTACTCAAAGTAGAGGAAAAAGAGATTGAAGTAACGCGGGGGGGAATTCATTGTGGTGAGGCGAGTCTTACCTGGTCTGAAGTTCTAACCCGATACTATGGCCTTCCTGACGGTGAGGTGATCGGGCGGGCCTATATCCGTAAGTCGGGGGATTTTGCCAAGCTGCCGGTTTTCTGGGAGGCGGCCGCCACGGCCGTGGAGATTTCGGTGGACGAGGAGACCGGCCAAATCCGTATGGAGAGGCTAGGGACGTCGGGAGATGTCGGTCTGGCGATCAATCCGGCGCTTGCGGAGGGACAGGACATTGGGGCCGCCACCATGGGCATGGGTATCGGTCTCTTCGAGGAGCTGATCTATGATGGGCCGCAAATGGTCAATGGCTCTCTGTTAGAGTACCGGGTCCCGCGTTTCTCGGACCTACCACCTGATGTGCAGCTGCACCTCGTTCAGAAC
>Ga0209980_10001060_pt1 | contig 15143 bp, 13 predicted proteins | sample CR02metaG_FD_183611 | JGI IMG/M metagenome (GOLD analysis project Ga0209980, IMG submission 183611) | Deep subsurface microbial communities from Mariana Trench to uncover new lineages of life (NeLLi) - CR02 metaG (SPAdes) (version 2) | ecosystem: Environmental > Aquatic > Marine > Ocean trench...
ACTATGGTGGACAGCTACCAGGCGCTTGGTACCATGCAATTCGATGTAAAAAAGGCCGGTGTCGATTTTGCCGTCGGCGGTATGTTGAAATACCTGCTGGGGACCGCAGGTATTGCATTTTTTTACGCGCGGCAAGAACTTATCGAGTCTTTGGTGCCCACGGCAACGGGGTGGTTTGCGCAGGTAGATATCAATGCGATGGATATTACTCGCTACTCGCCTGCGGCCAACGCGAGGCGATTCGAGGCGGGTACGCCGCCGGTTCCCAACACCTATATGGCCGAAGCGGGACTGGCGATTTTGCACGAAATCGGGCTGGAGGCAATCGAGCGACGCATTGGCGAACTCACCACCATCATTAAGGACGCGGGTACCGAAGCGGGCTACCAACTCGCATCTCCGGTGAATTCATCACATCATGGCGCGATGATTGCGCTTCGGTCCAATGATGAAAATCGTCTGGTAGCCAGCCTGGCTGAGGATAACATCGTGGTTTCCTGCCGCAACGGCAATCTGAGAATCTCGCCACATTTTTACAACAACCAAGCAGACATTGAGTTTTTATTTCGTGCCTTGCATAAACGAAGGGATCTTCTTGTTTGATCGGCGTTAAGCAGTCGCTGACTTAAAGTACGGAATGACCTTCTCGCCCATCAGGCGTATCGCCTCGGCAGGATCCGGCCCCAGCGGGCCGCCCAGGTTAATCTGAGTGATCCCCATGTCAGCGATGGTTTCTATCCGCCGGATGACATCTTCAGGCATGCCCCTGATCGCCAGGTCTGTCATCTCATCGGTCACCAGACTTTCTGCCTCTTCGTAGCGGCCGGCTTTCACCAGCCGGTTGATTGCCCGGAAATCCTCGCTGGTAAGACCGATCGTTGCCAGCGCCGGCGTCTCCAGGTAAGGACCAAAATAGCTGACCATCTGGCGCAGGACATTGGTCGCCTCACCGCGGTTACTTGCCAGCGACAGCCAAGCGCAGCCAGCAATATCTACCTCGGCCGGGTCACGTCCGGCATCGCGGGCTCCGGCTGTAATCGCCGCAACCATATAGGCTGCTGACTCCGGGGGTGTAATCATCGGCAGGCTGCCGTCGCCGACGGCGCCACTCAAGGCCAGATATTCAGACCCAAACGCACACACGTAAATTGGCACCTCGTTGCGGAAGGGCTTAAAGCGGAGATAACACTGATCGGTCCACCGAAATGCTTCACCTTTGTATGCGACAACCTCACCGCGCAGCAACGCCCGAATAATTTCCACCGCCTCGCGGGTGCGCACGACGTAGTCACTTGCATCGACACCGGTCCACTCCACCATTTTCTCGGTATGCAAGCCCAGGCCGAGCACGGCACGGCCTGCGGACAGTTCGTCCAGGGTTGCCACGTAGGTAGCAATTTCCGCAGGGTTGGTGGTGTAGGGATTGGTGCCCACACTGCCAATTTGGATGCGCGATGTTTGTGTGGCAACGGCGCTGGTGATCACCCAGGTGTTGCCCATGAAAGTGTCGTGCGGAAACCAGACGAAATCGAATCCAGCTTGCTCCGCCAGGACTGCCAGGCGTACCAGTTCCCGGGCATTACCCAGGTAACCAATCAATCGCAGGCCGAATTTCATTGACTGCAATACCTCTGTTTGTCAGCGGACTACACAATAGCGTTAAAATCACCCCATGCAAAACAGAAAAACCATTACCATCATCGCCGCAATGGCGCGCAACGGCGCCATTGGTCTGGCGGGTGCTATACCATGGCACCTTCCCGGTGAACTGAGGCACTTCAAGGAAACCACCATGGGCAAGCCCATCGTCATGGGCCGTAAAACCTGGGAATCGATCGGCCGTGCTTTACCGGGACGGCAGAATATCGTGGTGACGCGTAATCTTGAATACTGCGCCGAGGGCTGCCTGGTCGTGCAATCCCTGTCCCTTGCAATTGAACAGGCGGAAGGGGAAGAGATAATGGTCATTGGCGGCGGCCAGTTGTACCGGCAGGCTCTACCCGCGGCAGACCGGATGGTGCTGACACTTGTGGACTGTGCGCCCGCGGCGGATACGTGGTTTCCTGAGTGGAATGAATACGAGTGGTCTGAAATCAGCCGGCGCTCACAGACCATCGATGAGAACAATGAACTGGCCTACGAAGTGGTCGAACTGATCCGGCTCCTAAACCACACTAGCGAAATAATCCGGGAACCTGGAAAACCTTCCGGTCTTCCAGCCTGATTGCACTGAGCCTGCCACCCCAGACACAAGCCGAGTCTACACCAAGCAGCCGGTCTTCTACATGCAGGCCGAGCGCCGCCCAGTGGCCGAAGGCAATGGTTATATTGTGGGTTTGGCGGTGCTTGTGTCTGAACCAGGGGCGATAAGGCGGTGGTTGGGTGCCCGGTGGACCACTGGCGCTGGGGAGGATTTTGCCGTTATGGTCACAGAAACGAAGGCGGGTCAGGATGCTACTGATCAGTTGCTGGCGCTTCCAGCCAGTCCGGTCATTCCGCCACTTCCGTACTCTGATCTTGTGCATCCGATCAAAGAATTTCCTGCTTTTTCCGGATTGCAGCAGCCCCTCGACTTCGGCTGCACAGGACAGTGTCTGCTCCAGTGTCCACTGGGGAATGACACCGGCATGAACCATCAGTACCTGGTGCCTGGGCGACCAATGGGCTAGCGGTTGGTGCTGCAGCCAGTCGAGCAGTTTCAACCGGTCTGAAGCTTGCAGGATGGCATTGATTTCAGGGTTGGGCGTATGACCGCTCGGATACCTGTGGTTCTCGGCCAGCAGGTACAGGTCATGGTTGCCCAGCGTCATGATGAAATTGTGACCCAGGCCTTCCAGTAAGCGCAGGACTTTCAGCGAGTGGCCACCGCGGTTAACCAGGTCGCCAGGGCACCACAGCTTGTCGCTGGCCGGGTCGAAGTTGATCTTCTCCAACAGCCGCAGCAGAGGGTCGTAGCAACCCTGGATATCGCCGATCAGGTAAGTGGCCATTGTTGTACTTATTCACCTGTTGGAATTCACAGCTAGTGCAACGATTCCGGTACGGCCAGTACGAACTCCGGAATCGTGGCCCGTAAAATCTCGCCGCTGTCGGTGACAAATTCGTAACTTCCGGACATGGATCCGTTGGGAGTAGGGATCAGGGCGCCACTGGTATAGGTGAATGACTGCCCGGGTTCCAGCCGGGGTTTTTCACCTACTACACCTTCACCCCGGACTTCCTCGATATCACCGTTTCCATGGGTAATGATCCAGTGCCGGTTCAGCAGTTTCACGGCGAAGTCCAGCCGGTTCGTGATGGTAATTTTATAGGCAAACGCGTACTGGTCATTCTGTCGGCCAAGGTATTGGGGACTGGGAAGTATTTCAATGGTATGCATGTTGTTTTCCTGGAATTAAATAGCAGTACCTGCCTATCATTCCATTAAATTGGCCAAGGCTGCAAATTGTTCCAGGCCAAGTGCTTCGGCCCGCAAGCCTGGGTCGATGCCGACACTTTCGATCAGGGACACATCCAGCAGGCCTCTAAGGCTGTTGCGCAAAGTTTTTCTCCGCATTGAGAAAGCCTGGGTAACCAGGCGGTCAAAGGCCTGCTTCGAGATAATCTGCACCGGAGGTTCGCGGTGGGGAATCAGCTTGACGATCCCGGATTGTACCTTGGGCACGGGAGAGAATGACTCAGCCTGCACCGTGAACAGCGGCAAGACCTCGCAGTGGTACTGGCACATGATGGAAAGCCTGCCCCAGGCCTTGCTGGGAGGTGATGCCGCCATGCGATTGACCACTTCGGCTTGCAGCATGAAATGCATGTCAATGATCAGTTCACTCCATTTCAGTGCGTGGAACAACAGTGGTGTGGAAATATTGTAGGGCAGGTTGCCTGCCAGGCGGAACGGCCGTTTACCCGAAATATCGGCGAAGTCCATTTTCAGCACATCGCCGACATGCACCTGTACGCTTGGGTGGCTGCGAAATTGTGCCGCAAGCCGGTCCGCTAGATCACGGTCGATTTCCACCAGGTGCAATTCCACACCGGTGGCGGCCAAGGGTTTGCTCAGTGCAGCCCAGCCGGCACCGATTTCAATGAAGAGGTCATCCGGCCGTGGCGCGATGGAATCCACGATTCTCTGGATGACCATCGGGTCCGTTAAGAAATTCTGTCCGAACCTTTTGCGCGCCTTGTGTTTCACTGCGGGTTAACCGCGTCGGATCATTTGTTGCGCACACAGGACAGCCTGGTACAGGCTGGTGGCGTTGGCCTGCCCGGTTCCGGCGATATCCAGGGCGGTACCGTGGTCCACAGAGGTGCGGATAAATGGCAGACCCAGCGTGATGTTCACCGCCTGACCAAACCCCAGGTGTTTGAGTACCGGCAGGCCCTGGTCGTGGTACATCGCCACCACCACATCGCAGGCAGCCAAACGGGGTGGCGTGAAGGCGGTATCCGCTGGCACGGGCCCCTCAATATTCATGCCTTGCTTGCGAAATTGTTCAATCACCGGCCGGATTAGTTGTTCATCTTCCTCTCCCAGGTGTCCACCTTCACCCGCGTGCGGATTCAGGCCTAGCACCTGCAACCGGGGCCGGGTAATGCCAAATTGCTGCCGCAGGGAAGTTTCCGTAATTTGGATCACAGCCTCCAGTTTTTCTGTGGTGATTGCAGCGCAGACGTCCCTCAGGGGCAGGTGGGTGGTTACCAGGGCGACACGCAGGCCGGGTGTTGTAAGCATCATGACCACCCGGGGTGTATTGGCGAGATCCGCCAGAAATTCTGTATGACCGGTGAACGGCACTCCCGCCTGGTTGATGATCCCTTTGAGTACCGGCCCGGTAACCATCGCGGCAGCATGTCCTAGACGGACCAGCCGGACTGCCTGGCGGAGCGTATCGAGAACGTAGGGAGCATTTTCTGCAGTCGGTTGGCCGGGGATTGCCGGCCTCGCGAGCTTCGTTGGCAAGCAGGCCAACTGACCGGCTGAAATGGATTTACCAGGCTGCCATTTTGTGATCCCGGTATTGAAACCCAACCTGTCTGCTGCCTGTTGCAGGAGCGCGGGGTCGGCCACGGCTAGCAGCCGAAATTCAGGGTGCTCCCGGTTGAGTTTGAGCAGGATTTCCGGCCCTATGCCCGAAGGTTCTCCGGGTGTGATGACGAGTACCGGTACATCGATGGTCATTTCAGGGGTTTGTCATTTCAGGCACTAGCCCACAGGTATTTAATCGCGGGCGAGCTCGGTCCAGTGAGAACCGGGTCAGCCGGAAGTGCTTTCCCGTCCCGGCAGGCGGATTTCAACGAATGCCTCATCCCGGAACTGCCGCAGGACTTTTCTGACTTCCTGTTCCGCCTTGCGTTGGCGGATTTTGTCCCGGGCCTCTGCTCGAATCGCTTCCTCGGTACGGTCGATTTCTCGTTTGCCCAGCAGTTCCATGATGTGCCAACCACCGGCGGTCTGAAAGGGTTCGCTGGTCTCGCCTTCTTGCATGGCGATCAGGGTCTGGTAGACCCGCTCGCCATAGGCTTGAGGCGGAAACCATCCCATGTCCCCACCCAGGTTGGCGCTGGTCGGGTCATCTGAGTTTTCCTTGGCCAGTTCGGCGAAGTCCTCGTTATTATTCAGCTTTTCCTTGATCTGTGCAATCTTGTCCATCGCCGCGCGGGGTGAAATCAACTCATTGGCTTCGATCATGATGTGGCGTGCGTGGTATTCCTCGATCACGACCTGGCGCTGTTCCCGGTAGTCGGTAACCCTGAGAATATGAAAACCCCGCGGGCTGCGGATCGGGCTGGTGGTTTCTCCGGGACCAAGTTCCCGTATCGCATCCGCAAAAAATGTCGGAACGCTGTTCAGATCCCGCCACCCCACGGTACCTCCTTCAAGGGCTTCCTCGCTGTCGGAATAACTGATGGCCGCAGAAGCAAAATCAAGACCATCCATGAGCCTTTGGTACACGTCATCGATCTTGGCTTGGCCTTCCCGGATCTGTTGCGGTGTTGCACCATCATGCAGGGCTACCATGATGTGGGAAATATTGTACTCACCTCCAGTGAGATCTTCGGATGCCAGCAAAATATCCACTTCTGTATCCGTGATCGGATCCATTCCGTTCACAATTCGTTGCTGCAGGCGATCGGTTAAAAGTTCCTCGCCGATATTTTGGCGGAATTCGGCAAAGTCCTCACCATCTTCCTCAATGACCTGGCGTAACTGCTGCACTGTGATGCTGTTCTGCTGCGCCAGGTTGACCAGGGCTTGGTCAATGTCCGTGTCACTGATCCGGATGCCGGTCTGCAGGGCTTTTTGCACCTGCAATTCACGCATAATCAGGCGCTCAAGCACCTGGTTTTCCAGCAGGTCCATCGGCGGCATGGCTTCCCCGCTGTCCCGGATGCGGTCGACGATACCTCTAATGGCCAGGTCCAGTTCGCTGCGCAGGATCACGTCCTCATCCACCAGCGCTATGATGGAATCGATGGGCTCAATGCTGCCGCTATCCAATTGGGCTTCTAGCCTCGCGGTAATCGCGACCGAGGCTAGCAAGAACAGGGTCATTGTCAGCGCATTGGGAAAGGAAAAATGGAACATCGGGTCACTCTCCAAAAACTATTGCCTGCATTTTGACGCCGACAGGCGCGAAGGTTTCCATTTTACACGATCCACCCTGTTGGAGTGCGATTGCGCGCGATGGATGCGTAAAAACATTCAGCGCCGTTTCGTGTTGTCAATTCTGAAACAGTTCCTGCGTGCGCGTGCCCAGGCTGGCCAGTCCTTTGAGGTTGAGCTCTAAGAAAATGCCATCACGAAAGTCACCGTCGCTGTTTTTCAGGTAGCGGCGCAGCACGGTGCGAACGGCCCAACAGCAGCTTTCGTATTCGACACCGCCCTGGATTTCCAGTATGTCGTTGTCAGCTAAAGAATAATTGATGCGTGAGAGAACCTTCCAGCGCTCGTTGATGGGCCAGAAAATTCGGATATCGAACTGATCCACCTGATCGCGGCGGAAACGGTATTCAAACCCGATGCGCTCTCCCTTTTTACCAGACCAGCGCAGGCCGATGCTGCCGACGCCGATACGGTTCTCATCCCAGTCGTATTGCAGGCCGGCGACGGTGCTCAAACGCTTGATCGGCTGCCAGGTGAGTTCAGCGATGAAAGGGGACAGGCTTTCTTCCATCTCCGGCTGAACACCCAACTGGACCCGCTGTGATTCGAAATAGAAAATTTGCCCGATACTCAGCCTCCATTGTTCCTGCCCGTTTTCGCCATTGAACGTACGTGTGGTCAGTGCAATGGAGAGCTGGTTGGCATCGCCCTGGCGGTCAGCGCCTGAAAATCTATTGGTGTTAAATAGCTGACTGAATCCGAAAGTGAACTCACCGGTGTCGAAATCCGGCAGATCATCCTGGTTTTCATAAGGCACGTAAAGATAAAACAGGCGTGGCTCAAGGGTTTGATTGCTGCCCCCATGAGTCAGGCGATCAAAAAACAGGCCTGCATCTACGCTGGCGATGACCATGCCCCGATCGGGTGAATCATTGGGAGCCGAATCCACCTGGTCCAGGGCGTAGGCGGTATAGCGATAGCCCAGGCCCGGTTTGATGAAGCCCCAAGAGGCGAAGTGATCCCAGTAGACTTTCGGATTGAGGTCGAATCGTGCACCGGTGGTGCCGATATTGCGGTCAAAATACACCAGTTCGGAATCCAGGCCAAAAGAAAAACCACTGCGGAACAATGGCCGGTCTATCCAAAATGCCAGTCGCGGTAGGCGCCTGTAAGGCTCGTTTTTCGGCTTGATGTTTTCGTCAATGATCTGGAAATCATCAGCCGTTATCTCGAAGTTCCAGTAGTGGCCGGCGCCATTCATCGTTGCGTTGCTGCGCAGGAACTGCCTGGAGGCTTGGAAAAGGCTGGTGCCGAAGTCCAGGAAATACTGGTCGTCACTGACCCGCTCGAGCACCAGCGCAGTTCGCCAACGCTTCAGCGGAGTGGCGCGGTGCTGGAAACGGTAATAGTAGCGTTGATCGCCGGTCTTGCGGTCGTCGGGCATGTAGTCAAAGTCCAGGAGACCATGAGTCTTGGCGGTCAAAAAGCGGTATTCGCCCGATAACATGAAACCCCGGTTGGCGAAGTAGCGTGGCTCGAAAGTCGCATCGTGGTTGGGCGCGATGTTCCAATACCAGGGGATTCCGAATTCGAAGCCGTTGTCGTTGGTATTGCCGAAACTGGGGTAGAGGAAGCCGGATTTGCGGCGGTCATCAATCGGGAATGTGAACCAGGGAAAATACAGGATGGGTATACCTTTGAATTTGAGCTTCGCCCCAAGCGCGACGCCTATCCCTTTATCGTGCCGCAGTTCAAGCTCACGGGCCGAAAGCTCCCACTCCGGATGTTTACCCGGGCAGGTGGTATACACGATTCCATGCAACTGTGAAGTATAACCGCCGATCAACTCGATCCAATCGGCGCTGCCGTTGGCGCTGGAGCCGGTCAGGCCGTAATCGATGGTTGAGAATCTCCCGGATTCATTGTCGAAACTGTAGTGCGCCTTCTCGCCCCGTACCCAGACTTGCTGGTCCTCGTAGGAAACGGCGACAGGCATAGTGATTTCCCTGTTTTCAGGATCATAGAAAATTAATTCCGTGGCCAGGTGCTGGTCGGCGCGGAACAACTCAACGTGACCACTGGCTTGCGCCTGTTCACCGTAGTTGGCGCTCAGTTGCTTGGCGTACATAATGATGGGGGCACCGCTGCGGTCCGGTGCCGGTGGCAGTATCGGTCCAATGGCAGGCTGAGGACACGCAGCGGCCAGACTGTCCGCTAGTTCCTGTGCTGATGCTACGGAAAAGCATAACAAACCCGTCATGGCCAGGATTGCGGCGAGGTATCTGCAGTTTGGAGATTGCAAAGAAGGCAAGTGTCGCTGCCCTTTGTGTCGTGGGTCGGTTGGCTAAGTTGTCACAGATCGCCGCCGGTCGCAAGGCCGGTTCAGCCAGGCTGCCCTTTCATCCGTGCCCAGAGCAGCGCGATCAGCGGCTAATTGATGAAAAAACACAATGTTTCTACCGACTGATTCGTACAGTTTTTCGAAGGCACAGTTGCCCCCGTGATAAAGTTTCATCAGGGCCAGCCGGGCATTGTTGAGCTCAAGAGAAAACCAGGAACGATAATGATTTATCCCACCCCAATGTTCATTGACCAGCGTCAGGTAGCGCATTTTCATTGCGCTGAAAACAAGTTTTTTTTGTGATCTCATTGCTTCTTGGTTAACGCCGGAGGAATATATCTCGTTCAGTTGGTCCCGTGTATTTTGCAACAAAATATTGAACTCAATGGATGCTGTGTTCATTAACTGCCAGCGGACCAGCAGTTCATCGCGGCCGCTTGACTGCAGCCAAGCCCTGACACCGGTTTCTTCGACAAAGCTGGCATAGGCTTCGTTGAACGCGGTGTCGCCCTTCACATACAGCTGCTGGTGGGCCAGTTCATGAAAGATGAAAGCCGCCAGTTGCTCATCGCGATACTGCAGCATGGTGTCCAGCAAGGGGTCGTCGAACCACCCCAGGGTCGAATAGGCGATCGCCGGTGAGATGGTGACATCGTACGATTTCTTCTCCAGCCTGTGCGCGAAGCGTTCGGCCTGTTGCTGATCGAAGTAGCCCCGGTAAGAAACGCAGCCCGCGACGAGGAAACACCATCGTTTGGCCTTGAGGGAAAATTCCGGCGCCGCCACGATATTCCAGGTTACGGCGCGTCGCCCTGTCTGGACGAATTGTGTGTAACTGCCATTGTCCGGCAGGCCCAGCTTGACTATTGCAAAATCGCGAATTTCCAGGGCCAGTTTCAGGTCCTGTTGCAGCGCAGGATCCATCTTGTCTTGCTCCAGGACTTCACTGATTTTTGTTCGCTGGGCCATCAACGCAAAGTGGCCCGAAACGGCCTGCGCGTACCAGGCTGGTCCGGCACAGCCTGCCAGCAGGAAAACTAAAATTAATGCAATAGGTGGTCTAGTCCTGACTTGCACACGAATCAACCTAAATTCGAACTGTGGCAGTGACCAAGCTGTCCCAAGTGGCATAATTTGCAGAGATTTCACAATCATCGGGGGAAAGGGTGCGAAGCCAAGGCCGGTTTTGGCCGTTCAGTCAATAGTTAATAGCAGGGTTATCCCCGGGGTAGATGACTCCTGCCAGCATCATGCTTCCCGGGTCTGTGCACTCCAGCGAATGCAGTTGCTTGCGGGGCAGGAAAATCACATCGCCGGCATTCACCCGGGCCTTCTTGTTTTCTGTCCACATATATCCCCGGCCACGAAGTATGACCAGGGTTTCCTCATAGAGGTGGCGATGGGGCGCCGCCTTGGTGGGGGGGATTTCGCCGATAAACTGAGTGACCACCTTGGAGCCCAGGGTTTTGTCCACCAGCATCTGAAAAAAGCGGTCAGCCATGACCTGTCGATTGGCCGGGTCGATGCCAATCGTGCGCTGGGTATATTCATCATCGAAATTTGAAGACAACTCCTCAGCAAATTCGGGCACCTCGGCCATGGGGCACACGGCAGCAAAAATCACCAGCTTTTCCGACCCTGTGTTGTGCAAGCGGAACTGTTCACCCGGTCGAATATAGATACCAGTTTCAGGCTCTATAGCAAATTTGTGCGAAGAAATATTGATAGTTCCCTGGCCGGCTGTAAGCAGCAGAATCACATCCCTTTGACCAAAATGAACAACCGGCGAGTGCCCTGTGACAAGTTCCAGCAGGAATAGAGACTGGTATTTAGCGCCCTGCTCACCGGTAATCACTGCAGACCAGTTCAGATTGCCCTGCTCATGCCGTGCGAGTTTTGCCACGCTTGCCACGAAACAATGTCCATCAAGCCAGGCTCTGCCATCATCACCTGCTTCTGCTTCGGGAATGGCTCTGTTCTCAGGGCTGTCGGGATCGTCACTGTCGTACTCGTCTTGCAGATTGTTATGAGTACCATCACAGAAGGGCGCATCTGCGGTTCGTTTGCAAGCGCACAAGAGCACTTCTTCATATTCCATGGCTGTGTATTTTACTGGCTGGAAACCCGTTCCCTGATGCGAACCATCGCAGAATGGTTGATTCTTACTTAGACCACAGGCACACCAGAAGTAAGACTTACCCGCTTCAAGCTCTTGATAGCAGGGCTTATAGCCGGCGATTTTTGGTAGGTCTTTCAGGTAAGATTCTGACATGACAGATCAAGGTCTCCACTTAGCATTTAGGTTTTCGATTATTGAACAGTTCCGCGTCTTACCGCAAGCTGTCCCGCAGGCGCTGGAAATCGGCATGGCGGCTGGGGATGTCGTCGCGGTCGGCTGCCATGCGTAAATCCCGCAGCTTCTCCAGTGAATTTAACAGCACCGGTAACGGCGGCCCGCTGGCGGTGATGTGTTGCAGGTGGCGCTCCGAAAGTCCGGCTGAAGGCTGCTGGATAAATTTAGCGACCAGTTGATCGTGATGCTGTGCTGCGGTCTCACCATGCGCCTTGCATACCTCGAGGAACAGGCTCGTATTGCGCTGATACCACGGTTCCTGGGCATGGCGCTCGCTGGCCTCAAGAAAGCTGTTCAACAGGCTTTGCCGGCGCATCACATCCCTCAGTCGCTCCTGGTCGTGGGGCATCATGTACATCAGTTTGTCGACCAATAGCTGGGAATAGGAGATATTGTTGGCGCTGCACAAGCCCAGCAACAGGTCGATTTCATTGATGCCGGCGAAGTCACCGGCGTTAGCACCGCGGTATTCGTGCTGGCCGACACGATAGGGCTTGTAATAAGGACGCACAGAGTAAAAGAAGCGGTCGCTATCCAGTTGCGCAAACAGTTCGCCGTTAATCTTCAGCACATCCTGCAGTGCAATTTTGGCGTCCATCAACAGGTGATAAGTCACCGGGTGTGAGACTCCCAGCGGCAAGGTTCTGACCAGCGCGTCGGCTGCCCGCCGGTAGGCAAACACGCCGCGGGTATTGTATTCGAGGAATAAAAATTCAGCTTCCAGTGACGTAAAGCTCTTGTAAACGCCGTTTTTGGCGGGGTTATGCATGGCCAGGTGGCTGGTGGCAAAACGGGGTGTCACTCCAAGCGAAGCGCCCAGGTGCATGGCAAGGGCGGAAGCTTCGACCAGGGGCGAGTGGGTTTCCCGGGAGGGCTCGGTGATATCGTGGCGTCGACAGGCGGCCATGTACAGGCCCACATTCCCCAACAGATCAAAAGCCTGGTCAAACCCCTCATCGGTATTGCCTTCAGCCAGCAGGTCAATAATGTAGCTGCGACCCTCCTCAACCAGTGTTTGCTTGATATTGTGGTCGACTTTCCCGGTCTCAGCGCGGTCCTCCTGGGCGAAATACAGATCCTCGAGTTCCGTGTTGATCTCCACGAAACTGCTGCGAATCCATTGATCGAACGCTGCTACAAACTGATTCACGATTTACTTACCTCTGGCAAATTGACCGGCAATGGTGGCCTGGAAGATGAGCGGCAGCATCTTGGCGTGTGCTGAGGCCATGCCCAGCTGGTTCTGGTCAAACCTGCTCCAGGGCCTGGTCTAAAGCGGCAATCAGGTCTTCAACATCTTCCAGGCCCACTGACAACCTGATCAGGCCATCGATGATCCCGACACGATCTCTTTCCGCCTTTTCCACATCGGCATGGGTCATGGTTACCGGGTGGGTAATCAGGGATTCAACAGAGCCCAGGTTTTCCGCCAGGCTCCACAGCTCGATGTTGTCCATCAACCTTTTGCCGGCATCCAGCCCACCCTTGACTTCAAACCAGGCCATGGCTCCAAATCCGCTGGCCTGGCGGCAGGCGAGTTCGTACTGCGGGTAGGATTTGAGGCCCGGGTAGCGCACCTGTTCCACTTTCGGATGCGCTTCGAGATACTCTGCAACCGCCATCGCGTTGGCAGACTGATGGTCCATCCGGATGGAGAGTGTTTTGCAGCCCTGCAGCGTCAGCCAGGCCACCTGCGGTGACATGATGCTACCGGTGCTGTTTTGAATGAAACGAATCGCTTCGGATTGCTCGGTAGTTTTACTGATCACCGCGCCACCCACCGTTGCGTTGTGGCCGTCCATGTATTTGGTGGTGCTGTGAATGGAGACATCGGCACCCAGCTCCAGTGGCCGCTGGTAATACGGCGTCAAGAAGGTGTTATCCACTGCGTGAATTGCACTGGCTTTCTGGGCTATTGCAGAAATCGCAGCGATATCCGAGCATTTCATGGTCGGGTTGGCTGGTGTTTCGGTCAATATCAGGCGTGTATTGTTGCGCACCGCAGCTGTGACCTCGTCAGGTTTGGCGGTGTCGGCGAAAGTGAACTCGACGCCAAAGCGGCTCAGCACCTTGGTGCACAGGCGGTAAGTACCGCCATAGGCAACGTCCGAAATGATTGCGTGGTCACCGGCGCTCAGAAAGGCCAGCATCACGCCCTGCACCGCCGCCATTCCGGTGCCAAAACAAACGCAGTCCACGCCACCTTCCAGGTCATTCAGTTTGAGCTCAAGCGCACGCACAGTCGGGTTGCCGGAGCGGGAATACGAGTAGCCCTTGGACAGGTATTCATCGACCGAAGGCTGAACGTAAGTGGTCGTCTGGTAGATCGGTGTCAGGATAGACCCGGTCTGGGGATCGGGGGTGACGCCGGCGTGAATCTGTCTTGTGGTAAAACCCATATTTTTATCCTCCCAAAGCGCTGGTACGGGTGTGTTCTGAATCTTCACGGAAGCCATGATACACGCAACAATCTGTTTTGCCCTGCGCTCATGTTCGACTCATTCTTCAGCCTCGATTTGTGATCTCAGGCCCAGTGGATCATCCTCATCGACACCGTTCATGAAGCGTTTACGACGATCGAGACTGGTGAGTTGATAAACCAGGCCCAGCCAATTATTGATGATCGCCTTGCCGGTATCACCCCAGGTATTGTCCACCAGGGCTGTCAGCTCGGCCTCGGGAAATTCCGGCATCGCCTGCCCGCGCTGACGGGCTTGTAGCGCCTTGCTTAGAAACTTATCAGCAATGTCACACGCCACGGAAGAAAAATAATTTTCCGGAAAAGGTGGCGCTTCTTCCAGTTCACCGCCGAGAAAGCGTAGCACTTCCCTTTTGTATTCTTTCAGCAGGCTGTTGCCATCGTATTCGGGATGCCCCTGGAAAAAAACATGGCTGAACAGGTCAGCATCGACTGCCAGGTGAACGCCGGCTTCGGGGCTCTCAGCCAGCACCACCAGGCCCGCCTGTGCACAATGAGCGCGCGTGATGGCATTCCAGCGGGAATGCGGCGCATCGAAACGCGTATTGATGCCCCTGATCAACGGATGCGAGGGGTGATGGACGCGGTGGCTGTAGACGCCCCATTTCTTATCCGGCAAAGGCTGGCGTTCAATGTTATAGAAGTGTTTTAGCAGTACGTGCGTTGCCAGACAGGAACACAAGGTAGAGGCGACGTTGGCAGAGGCCCACTTCACTACTTCAATCAATGGCCCCCAGAATCGTTCCTGGTCGAGCGAAGGCTGGGTGACGTTGGCGCCGGTAATAATCATCGCATCCAGGCCGGATTCCTGTAGTTCTTCAAAGCTGGAATAGTATTTCCGGATATGCTCCTTGCCCTGTTCGTTACGTGACAGTTCCGGCAGGGAAAACGGGTAAACATAGAACTGTGCAATCTGGTTGCAGGCGCCCACCATGCGGATGAACTGCTGCTCCGTGGCCGCAAGCGCGGCATCCGGCATCATGTTCAACAGCCCGATGTGCAACTCGCGGATGTCCTGCCCGAGGGCGCGGTTCAGTGGAAGCACTTGCTGGCCCTGTTCCCTCAGGCGGGCAAATGTTGGCAGGTCAGAATGAGCAACCAAAGGCATGAATGTCAGATGCTCTTGTCACATGGCGAGCGCAAAATACTAAGTGAATTAGTCAAGAATCGCAATCGAATGCTTGGCTGACAACGGGAAGCTCATGGCTCCTTAATTGCTCAGGAAGCATGATGATGATTGTCGAATTTAGGTACTATGTCCTGCATCGTGTTCAAGGGCCATAGCAAATGGACAAAATAAACAAGACAGCTGAAGAATGGAAGGCCATGTTAAGCGCAGAACAGTACCGGGTGACAAGAGAATCCGGTA
>Ga0209980_10001061_pt1 | contig 15118 bp, 13 predicted proteins | sample CR02metaG_FD_183611 | JGI IMG/M metagenome (GOLD analysis project Ga0209980, IMG submission 183611) | Deep subsurface microbial communities from Mariana Trench to uncover new lineages of life (NeLLi) - CR02 metaG (SPAdes) (version 2) | ecosystem: Environmental > Aquatic > Marine > Ocean trench...
GCACGATCCTCCTCCGCCTGAGCCGTGGGAAGTACGGCCCCTTCTGTGATCTGGTCCACGGACCTGCATCGGAAAAACTCGAGGTCCTGCTCCCAAAGCATCGTCAGAAGGTCCTCGGACTCAGCACTCTTTAGCATCTTCGCACGCTGGAGCACGCCGAGAATCTTTTCGACCTCCGGACCCTCGACGCCCGGGAGAAACGTGATATCACGGATCCCGTCCTTGTAGAGCAGAAACGCAAGGGAATCCGAGCGAGATGAACTCTGGTAGATCTCCTCTCCAACCAAGAGAATCCGGTCCTCTTCCACCGACAGATTGAGGCCCTCGACTTCCTGCCATAGCTCCTCGAAAGACTCACGAAGGCTCGTGACGAAGCGCTTCCGAACCGGGTTGTTTTCGTCGTAGAGCTGGAACGCCCGAAGGGCCTTGCCGAGCACGATGAAAAGCGATCGAACTTCGGCGACTGGAAGGTCGTCGCCTTCCGCCCAGTCCTCACCCTGCGCCGAGGTCGCGTCGGAGATTTCGGGAGGGGTGTCGGTCAAGGGTGCCTCGCACTGAGTCGAATGCACTGCTACTTACTTAAAGATAATGTTCTCCTTCTTCGATGCGAGCAACATAATCCACGTCCTTATCGCCCCTCCCGCTCAGGCACACCAAGAGTGATCCGCGCTCCCTGTAATCGGGCGCAATCTTCAGGACATGCGCTATGGCATGTGCGCTCTCTAGCGCCGGAATGATCCCCTCCAACTCGGATAACCGGTGAAAAGCCGCAAGGGCTTCTTCGTCCGTGACGGAGGCATACCGAGCGCGCCCAATGTCCTTTAGGTAAGAGTGTTCGGGTCCTACACCAGGGTAGTCGAGGCCCGCTGAGATCGAGTGCGCGGGCGCTACCTGACCGTCCGCATCCTGCAGCAGGTAACTCATGGCCCCATGCAGTACACCGGGGCGTCCTGCAGCAAGCGTCGCGGAGTGCCTTCCGGAGTCGAGGCCCTCCCCGGCGGCCTCGACGCCGATGAACTCCACTCCGTCGTCTTCTCGAAAGGCGTGGAAGATACCCATGGCGTTCGATCCGCCGCCCACACACGCCACGATCGCCGCCGGTAGCGCTCCGGTGCGCTCGAGCATCTGCTCCCGGGCCTCGTGGCCGATCACGGCTTGGAAATCACGCACGATTCGCGGGAACGGTGATGGACCCACGACGGAGCCGATGATGTAGTGCGTCGTTTCGACGTTGGTGACCCAATCACGGATGGCTTCATTGGTCGCGTCCTTGAGCGTGCGGGTCCCGGACCCGACCGGCCTGACCTCCGCGCCGAGGAGCTCCATGCGGTAGACGTTCAACGCCTGACGGTCCACGTCGACCTCGCCCATGTAAACGACACACTCGAGATCGAAGAGTGCGCAGGCCGTCGCCGTGGCAACGCCGTGTTGGCCGGCCCCGGTCTCGGCGATGATTCGGTGCTTTCCCATGCGGCGGGCCAGCAGGGCTTGCCCGATGGTGTTGTTGATCTTGTGGGCGCCGGTGTGGTTGAGGTCTTCTCGCTTCAGAAAAATCGGAGCCCCATCCACGGACGCCTCCAAACGGGACGCGTGGTAAAGGGGGGAGGGGCGGCCCACGTAGTCGCGTAGGAGGAGATCGAGCTCTTCGCGGAAGACGGAATCGGTTGTCGCCTCTTCGTAGGCGGCACCCAGTTCGTCCAGAGCAGAGATGAGCGTTTCGGGTACGTATCGGCCCCCAAACGGGCCGAATCGCTCCCCTTCAGCTTCCATGGTATTCACATTGAGTCCCCGTTCTCAGGACCATTCATCGATCGCCCTCACCCCCCACGCGGGCGTTCCTAACGAAGGCCCGCATCAGCTCCCGGTCTTTGCGGCGGACGTGCAGCTCCACACCGGAACTTACGTCGACGATGTCGGGCCGAAGGGCCTGAACGGCGTCGGCCACATTCCCCGGAGTGAGGCCCCCTGCACAGATCACCTTCAAATCATGCGGGATGCGGTCCCGGACGGCCCGCACGCCCTCCCAGGCGAACGAGGCTCCGCTACCGCCGGCCCGGTCGGGATGCCACCCATCGAGGAGCAGGCCGTCTACCGAGGCTCCCACGGCCTCCACAGCCCTCGTCACATCCTCGGGGTCTCGGACCCGAACCGCCTTCCAAATGGCCCACTTTCCCCGCCTGCGCAACTCCTCCGCGTAATCGCCGTCCTCCTCACCGTGCAACTGGATCACCGAAACCCCGGACAACCCAGCGATGCGTTCGGCCTCGTCCAGCGATTCGTCCACCAAGACGGCCACAAGAGGAGCCTCCGCAACCAGCCCGATTTCCACGGCCTCGTCGGGCAGAATGCTCCTCGGAAAGCCCTGGGAGAGAATCATGCCCAGGTAGTCGGCCCCCAGTTCTTTCGCCGCAACGGCGTCCTCCGGCCTTGTAATGCCACAGATTTTGATGCCGAGGTCGCTCATCTCGATCCGGGACTCACCGGGGAGCCCTTCCCCGCCCCACCAAGGCGGCCACGCCGGCGCCGGGATCTTTCTGGCGAAGGAGAGCCTCACCCACGAGCACCGCGTCCACCCCCTTTTCTCCGAGGCTGCAGACATCAGCGGCGGTGTGAATCCCGCTCTCGGACACCAGCACCACACCGGGTGGAACCATGGCGGCCAGTGAGAGCGTGACGTCGATCCGCGTCTCGAAGGTCTGGAGGTTGCGGTTGTTGATGCCGAGGAGGCCGGCCCCAGCCGCGAGACCACGTTCCAATTCCGCGCCGTCGTGGACCTCCACGAGCGCGGACATCCCGAGCTCTTTGGCCAACGTCCCCAACGCACGAAGCCTCTCATCGTCCAGGATGCGGACGATGAGTAAAATCGCATCCGCCCCCGCTCCCCTCGCCTCAAACACTTGCGACTCGTCGATGACGAAGTCCTTCCGAAGCAGGGGAATCTCAACGAGGCCGCGTACTCCAGCCAGGTCCCCGAGAGAACCCCCGAAATATTTTTCATCCGTCAGAACGCTGAGTGCAGCCGCTCCTCCCGACTCATACCTCGCTCCGAGACGAAGGGGATCGAGATCCGAACGGATCTCGCCCGCACCCGGGGAGCGCCGCTTGATCTCGGCAATCACCGCCACCGCATCGCCACCCTGAAGCGAGCCGATAAAATCTCGGGCCGGTGGCGCGTCCTCGGCTCGTTTACGTAGTCCCGAAAGGCTCCGCTTCAGGACCTCGACCTCCCTCTGCTTGGTTTCGACGATTCGTTGGAGGATGTCCCTGGGCGGACTCATCCGGGCACCCGGTCAACCATCGGCGAACACGGGCGCGTTACCGTCTTGCATTTCGGGCAACCTTCGGGTACTGTTTCTTCGGGTCCTATTCGGGTTTCCATCATACGAGAGGTCGTTGATATGCCCCTGACGAAGCGACAGAAAGAGATTCTCGACCATATTGAGGGCTTCATCGGAGAAAATGGGTACGCGCCGAGCTTCGAAGAGATCGCCGATGCGTTTGGGTACTCCTCCCTGGCGACGGTGCACGAGCACTTGAGCAATTTGGAGCGCAAGGGCTATATCCGGAAGGCCTACAACGAGAGCCGGTCCATCGAATTGATCGGCGCGGCGTTCGGCTCAAAAGTAGTCGAGCTCCCGCTCCTCGGCGCGGTGGCGGCAGGGCTTCCGATCGAAGCGATCGAGCAACAGGAGACGCTCTCCGTGCCGCCGGACATGGTACGGTCCGGAAGGGAGAGCTTCGTGCTGCGGGTCCAGGGTGAGTCGATGATCGATGAGCAGATCCGCGACGGAGACTACATCGTGGTGAGCGCCCAGGACACCGCTGACGACGGCCAGATGGTTGTCGCGCTCGTGGGCGGGGATTCGGCGACGGTGAAGAAGATGTACAGGGAGCCAGACGGCCGGATCCGGCTTCAGCCGGCGAACCCCTCCATGGCGCCGATCGTCGAGGACGCGAGCAATGTCCAGATACAGGGAGTGGTCGTGGGGGTCATCCGGAAGTACTAGCTAGCGCTCGTGGCCTCCCGCAGGGCCTGTAGGGCGTCCAAAGCCCTCCCATCGTCGATGGCGGCGGCCGCCGCCGCGACACCGTCTTCGATGGTTTCTGAAATGTCCGCCACATAGAGTGCGGCACCGGCATTCATGAGGACCGCTGTTCGGGCACCTCCCCGGTCACCACCTTCGAGCACCCTGAGAATGATCTCCGCGTTGTCTTCGGGGCCCCCCCCGACCAGCTCCCCGGCCGCACAGGACTCAAGACCGAAGTCCCCGGGGCGCACGGTGCTGTGACTCACGGCACCCTCATTCAGTTCGGCTACCGCCGTTGGACCCATGGGACTCAACTCGTCCAGCCCTGCCTCGCCGTGTACAACGAGAGCGCGAATATGACCGAGCTCTTTGAGCGCCTCGATGACGAGCGGGACCAGCGCGGCGTCGGCGACGCCGACCAATTGCCTGCGTACGCCTGCCGGGTTGGTCAGAGGACCGAGAATGTTCATGATCGTCGGGAAACCCAACTCACGACGGACCGGCCCCACATGCCTCATAGCAGGATGGAGCAGCGGCGCGAACATGAACACGATACCGGCCTTCGCTAGGACCCGAGCCATTTCCTCGGGTGCTAGCTCGATGCGGACCTGCAACGCTTCGAGGACATCGGCGCTTCCGCTTCGCGAGCTGAACGAACGGTTCCCATGTTTCGCGATGCGTGCACCGGCACCACGAGCTACGAGGGCAGCAGCCGTCGAAATGTTGAAGGTGGTCACGGCCCCACCGCCCGTCCCGCAGGTATCGATCAACTCGTGGGGCGACTCCGAAGCGATCGGGATCATGGCCTTCCGAAGGGCTCTCACACCGCCCGCCACCTCGGCGGGAGCCACTCCCTTCGCGTGAAGTGCCGTGAGGAGGGCGGCCATTTGCTCTGAAGACGCCTCACCCTCCATGAACACGTCGAATGCGAATTCGGCCTCGAATCCGGTGAGATCTTCGCCTCCAGCGGCTTTCTGGATCACGGTCTGAAGGTCGAAAGATTCCAGCGGAGAAGCAGAATTTTTGCTCATTGACCACGGGGTTTGGGCGACGATTCGGCGTACTTTACGGTCGCTTGACAACGCTTGCGCCCCTTCTACCTTCCGGACGTGAACGCCGTGAAGGACAAACGCCTCAAGCTGATTCTTCAATATGATGGATCCGCCTTCCACGGCTGGCAAATTCAGCGCGAGGAGCGCACCGTTCAAGGGGAGTTGGAGGCGGCCCTGGAGCAGCTCACGAGCACCCGTCGCCCGGTAATCGGGTCCGGAAGGACCGATCGCGGGGTCCATGCGACCGGCCAGGTGGCGGTTGCATCCCTTCCAGATACGTGGCAGCCCGAAAAACTCGAGAAGGCCTTGTCCGCTGTTCTGCCCGACGACATCTGGGTCAAGAGCGTGGAGCCGGCTTCCCCGGATTTCCATCCCCGCTACGACGCGGTAAAACGGACGTATCTCTATCATCTCGGGCTTTCTGCGGAGGTCGAGTCGCCCTTCCACCGCCACTGGTGCTGGCCGTTGGCAAAACCTGTGGATGTGATGCTGCTCGGGAGCGCGGCCGAAACGATCGTGGGTAGCCATTGCTTCAAGGCGTTCGCCAAGTCGGGACAGCCCGAGAGAGGGTATAGGTGCTTGGTACACGAATCCCGTTGGGATCCCTGGGAAGGGCTCGGGCTCACGTTCCGGATCACCGCCGATCGCTTCGTCCATCATATGGTTCGTTATCTGGTCGGAACGATGGTGGCGATCGCACGAGGCAAGCGACCTTTAGAGGACCTCCAGAGCCTTTTGGAGGAGCCCGAGGGCGAGCTCCGGACCTCTCCGCCGGCACCCCCTACCGGTCTGTTTCTCCATCATGTCACGTATCCGGCGCGGCCGTCTGCACCCGGGACGCCCTCGCCATCAACGGAAAACGTAAATAAATGAAAATCTTTCTCGATACGGCAGACCTCGAAGAGATCCGCCGCGCCGCCGAGGCGGGCCTGATCGATGGCGTGACCACGAACCCGTCGCTCATGGCGAAAGTTGGGGCAGAACGTGATCCAGCGGAGCTGTTTCTCGACATTTGCGAGGCCGTAGACGGACCCGTCAGCGCTGAGGTGGTTGTATTGGACGCCGAGGGCATGATCGAGCAGGGCCGACGTCTCGCAAAGATCCACGAAAACATCGTGATCAAGTGCCCGCTCACCGAGGCCGGGCTCCGCGCCTGCCGCACACTCACGAACGAAGGCACTCGCGTGAATGTGACGCTCTGTTTTTCCCCGACCCAGGCTCACCTCGCTGCGAAGGCGGGGGCCGCATACATCTCCCCGTTCATCGGTCGGATCGACGATATTGCGGGGGACGGAATGGAGTTGATCAGCCAGATCCGCGTGATCTACGACAACTACGACATCGAGACCGAGATATTGGCAGCCTCCATTCGGCACCCTCAACACATGGTTCAGGCCCTCTTGATTGGAGCCGACTGCGCCACGTTGCCTCCCAAGGTGCTGTATCAGTTGTTGAAGCATCCCTTGACGGACAGGGGCCTCGACGGATTCATGGCGGACTGGAAATCCCTCGGGAGGGAACTCTAGCCTGCGATGACCAAGCCATGGCGGACCCGACAATGAGTCCCCGCAAGTTCAGGCCGACGTTGCTCTGGGCGGTAGTCGTGGCGATTCCGCTCGGGGGCTGCGAGGGAGACGGGCGCGTGGACGGCGCGCCAGACTCCGAGGCTGCTGACGAGACGGCCGTGGCTTCCCTGATTTCCCAGCCCAGTGCCGGAGCTTTGGGGCAGACCACACCGCCTCGGGGTCAGGCCCAATCGGACCCGATCTCCGGTTCCAGAAATAGCGCCATCGTGGAGGCGGCCGCCCGCGTGGCCCCGGCGGTCGTGAGCGTCAACGTGATTCGCACGGAGCAGGTGCAAACGAGGGCGTCCTTTTTCGACCCCTTTCCGATGCCTCGCACTCGACGCAGTCGGGGTTTGGGGTCCGGATTCCTCGTCAGCGCCGACGGGGTGATCCTCACGAACGATCACGTGGTTCGGGATGCCGAGCGCATTATGGTGACGCTCCCCGACGGCCGGGACTTCGAAGCCGAGTTGCTCGGGGCGGACCAACTCACCGACGTGGCAGTCCTCAAGATCCAAGGCACGGACCTGCCTGTGGCACCCGTGGGCACCTCAGAGGGGCTACTCATCGGAGAGTGGTCGTTGGCCATCGGTAATCCCTTCGGCAACCTGTTCTCCAATTCGGAGCCCTCGGTGACCGCGGGAGTGATCAGCGGAACCGGGCGCCACATCATCCCCGACGACGAGGACCGGGTCGTTTACTTGGGGATGATCCAGACCGACGCGTCCATCAACCCTGGCAACTCGGGCGGCCCCCTGGTGAACTCTCTCGGGGAGGTCATCGGCGTGAACAGTTCTATCTTCTCCCGTAGCGGCGGGAGCGAAGGGCTGGGCTTCGCGATACCGATCGACAGGGCCATCCGGGTCGCCAACGACCTCATGACCTCGGGAGAGGTGAAGCGGGCCTGGCTCGGCTTCGAGGTGGATGCGAGCGAGCATGATATTTGGGGCAGGACACATGGCGTCGCCGTCACAAGCATATCCCCGTCTTCGCCTGCGGCCCGCTCAGAAATCTCGCTAGGCGCCCGGATAGTCACCGCCAACGGACGAGCGTTGCGGACCCTGCTCGATTTCGAATCGTTGATGCTCGACCTCGAGGAGGGCGAGTCGGTATCGCTGGTGATCGAGGGACGGGAAGATCCGGTGACGCTCATTTCAGAAGCGCTCCCATCCGTCTCGGCGGACCGGGTCACCGCCCTCGAGCAGATGGAATTGATCACCGTCACTCCGGGGATCCGTGCGGAACGAACCCTCAGTTATGAGACGGGAGCCCTTATTCTGAAAATCGAGCGCGACCTGGAGACCCGTATCGGCCTCCGTGCGGGGGACGTGATCCTTCAGATCAACCGAAGGCGCGTAGAGTCTGCGGAGCAGGCGGCGGCGGTCCTCCGCCGCGCCTCTGGGTCCGTGGCCATCTATCTCGAAAGGAACGGCGAGGTGATTGTGCGGCGCCTCCTCTTCAGGGGGACCGGTGGCTGAGAACGGCATGGACCGCTACAGCCATCCCCTAGGAGAGCGATACGCCTCCGCGGAGATGCAGGCGATCTTCGCGCCGGTACACCGGTACAGGACGTGGAGGCGTTTGTGGCTGGCCCTCGCCGCCGCCCAACACGAGTTGGGGCTTTCTATTCCCCAAGAGGCGCTCGACGAAATGCGAAGCGGCCTCGACGACATCGACCTCTCGAAGGCGGCAGAATACGAAAAGCGCTTCCGCCATGACGTGATGGCCCATGTACACCTCTTTGGAGACGTGGCGCCCGCCGCCAGCGGCATTATCCATCTTGGCGCCACGAGCGCGTTCGTCGGGGACAACGCGGATCTGATCTTCCATCGCGAGGCGCTCACGCTCATTCGGGACCGAATGGTCCGATGCATCGTGCACCTGGCGAAATTCGCCGCCGAACATCGGAACCTCCCTACCCTCGGTTTCACCCACTTTCAGCCCGCCCAACCCACGACCGTTGGTAAGCGGGCTACCCTCTGGTTGCAGGACCTCCTTCTCGACATCGAAGAACTCGAGTTTCGACTGAAGACACTCCGGTTCAGGGGTGTCCAGGGCACGACCGGCACCCAGGCCTCGTTCCTCGAGCTGTTCGAGGGGGATCACGAAAAGGTCGATGCGCTGAACGAGGCCGTGGCCAAACGTATGGGATTCGGCGAGGGATACGGCGTTACAGGTCAGACCTACCCCAGAAAAGTAGACGCCCAGATCCTCGGGACGCTCGCGAACGTGGCTTCATCTGCGTCGAAAATGGGCCATGACCTTCGACTTCTCTCTCACCTGAGAGAAGTGGAGGAGCCGTTCGAAGAGGAGCAGATCGGCTCATCGGCCATGCCTTACAAGAGGAATCCCATGCGAGCGGAGCGAATCTGCGCCCTTGCACGCCATGTGATCGTTCTGGCTCAGGACCCTCTTTTTACAGCCGCCACGCAATGGCTCGAGCGCACGCTGGATGACTCGGCCAACCGGAGACTGTCGATCCCGGACGCCTTCCTCGCGCTGGACGGGATTCTGGTCCTTTTGGAAAACGTGTCTTCGGGGCTCGTCGTGAACCCTCAAATGATCCGGAAAAACCTGGAGGAGCACCTTCCGTTCATGGCTACGGAGACGATCCTCATGCAGGCTTCGTCCGCCGGAGGGGACCGCCAGAAGCTTCATGAACGGATACGGCGGCATTCGCTGGCGGCAGCAGACCGAATGAAAAACGAGGGTGTCCCAGCCGACCTGTTGGAGCGAATCGCGGAAGATGACATCTTCGATTTGGATCTGGAGCAATTGCGTGAGCTTTGCGATGCCACGCGATTCGTGGGACGGGCTCCCCAGCAGGTGGATCGCTTCCTGGCTGAATGGGTACAGCCGACCTTGGCCCGCCTCGAGGGCGGTGCCGACGAACGTCTTGGAGAACCCGATGTCCGAGTCTGATTCCACGGCCGTCCTGGATACACAGGTCCCCTTACCCCTCATCTACCGGGGGAAGGTGCGTGACATCTACGAAGTCGGAGACGGCCGGCTCTTGATGGTGGCAAGCGATCGCGTGAGCGCGTTCGATGTGATCCTACGTCAGCCGATTCCCCGCAAAGGTGAGGTCCTCACACAGCTCACCGCGTGGTGGCTGGACTCCCTTCACGGAGTGACCGAACACCACCTGTTGAGCTGTGACGCCGATGAGATCGCGGAGCAGGTCCCCGCTTTGCGAGAGTCCCGAGAGGCCTGGGCCCGCCGGAGCATGCTCGTTCACCGCACCGAACCGGTCTTGGTCGAGTGTGTGGTCCGTGGGTATATATCGGGATCCGCGTGGAAGGAGTATCGAAGCTCGGGCACCTTGGCGGGGGAACCCCTTCCCGAGGGTCTGGTGGAGAGTCAGCAGTTGGCCACTCCGATTTTCTCGCCCGCGACCAAAGCACAGACCGGCCACGATGAAAATATTCCTTTCTCGGAGGTCGTGAATCTCCTGGGCAGAGAGGAAGCCAACCGTTTGCGGGAACTCTCCTTCGCCGTTTACGAGCACGGCGCGACGATCGCGAAGGAGCACGGAATCGTCCTCGCCGACACCAAGTTCGAATTCGGGCACCACCCCGACGGCCGGCTCCTGTTGATCGATGAAGTCCTCACTCCGGACTCGTCCCGTTTCTGGCCGGCGGATCTGTACGAGCCCGGCCAAGCCCAAACGTCTCTTGACAAGCAGCCGGTTCGGGATTTTCTGGACCGTCTGACCGAATGGGACAAGTCCCCCCCGCCGCCGGATCTGCCCGACCACGTGGTGCGGGAAACCACGGACCGGTATCTGGAGATCTTCAGGCGTTTGACCGGAACCGAACTCGATGATTTTCAACCTCCGCGCTTCGGGTAACGGCCGAGTGCGCTTCGCCCGTGAGGGGTACCCGTTCATGCTCGGCACCGTGTTTTTCGCCGCGCTAGTATGGGCCGCAGTACCCGTTTCAGGGCCCTGGACCATCGTGGCCGCGAGTCTACTGACCCTCCTGGCGGCCTTTGTTTTCTACTTCTTCCGAGACCCCGAGCGTGAGCTTCCCCCGGGAGAGGGCGCGGTCATTTCTCCGGGCGACGGTAAGATCATCGATATCCGGGAGGTGGAAGAGCCCTCCTTCATCAAGGGGGCGTGCCGGCGTATCACGATCTTCTTGAGTGTTTTTAATGTCCACGTGCAGCGCGCGCCTGTTTCAGGGGAGGTAGTGCACCGCGAATATCGCCCCGGCGAATACGCCGTTGCCTGGCATCCGAAGGCCAGCGAAAAAAACGAACGGTCATCCCTGGGATTGATGGTGCAAGGCAACCGGGTGCTGGTCCGCCAGATCGCCGGGCTCATCGCCCGCCGGATCGTCACCTACCCCGAGCAGGGCGAGCACGTCGAGCGCGGAGAGCGGATAGGCATCATTCGGTTCGGTTCGAGGGTGGACCTGTTTATTCCACTCGACTGGAGTCTTCGGTGCGCCGTCGGAGACAAGGTGGCCGGCGGATCCACGGTTTTGGCACGGATCGACAACCCCGAGGAGGCCTCGTGATCGATCGAATGCGGCCCGTCAGACGGCTTCAGAGGGGCATCATCATCCTGCCCTCGGCGTTCACGATGTCGAACCTGTTCTTTGGTTTCTATGCGATCGTGGCCGCCACCCGGGGGGACTTCGAGTGGGCCGGCTGGTTCATCGTGTGGGCTGCCGTCACGGATCTTCTGGACGGCCGCGTCGCCCGATTCACACGGACAGGATCAGCATTCGGTGAAGAGTTGGACTCGCTGGTGGACGCGATCTCCTTCGGGGTCGCGCCCGCCTTCATCATGTACACGCTGTATTTCTCGGACGGGACCTGGAGCTGGGTGCTCCCGTTGGTTTATGTGATGGCCGTGGTGGTCAGGCTGGCCCGCTTCAACATGGAGCAAGGGGGAGAAGCCAAGCGGCACTTCCACGGGCTTCCCTCGCCGACGCCCGGGATAATTCTGGCCACGTTCTACCCGTTCAGCCAAACCGTTTTTTTCGAAACCTACCTCGCGGCCATGCCGTGGCCTCGAATCATGGGCATCCTGCTGGTCCTGCTAGGGGCGTTGATGCTCAGCAACGTCCCCTATGCGCTGGTCCCAAAGCTGAGTTTCAAATCCGCCCGGGGCATCCTGTTCTCGGTTTGGCTCTTCGGAAACGTGCTCGTGGCCATCGCGGTCCCCGCTTACTACTTCTTTCCCATGTTCCTCGCCTATACTGCCTGGGGGCTGGCCCGCTCGGTAATTCATGGCTTGCTGGAACGGCTACCGGAACGCGATCCGCTGGAGCACGGCTTCGACGACGAGGTCCCTGAGGTGCGGCCCGTCGACTACGGGGATTTGACGCCCGAGGGAGTCCGCCGTCCCCTGAACCCCATTCCTGCTGACGATGTGGAGAGCGAAACGTGAAGCGCTTTCGCCTTGAGATCCGAGTGACACCGCGCCCTGGCTTGCTGGATCCGGAAGGGAAGGCCATCCAAAACGCCCTGCACTCTTTGGACTACGAACGAGTGCTTGAAGTGCGTGTGGGCAAGCTCCTCTACCTGGACGTGGAGGCCGCCTCCAAGGGGGAGGCCCTGGAGGGCGCTGAGGCGATGTGCCGTCGATTGCTGGCCAACCCCGTCATGGAGGACTTCGAGATCGACGTTCAAGAGGCCACGGAGGAGACGGTGCCGGCATGAGAGTCGCCATCGTCACTTTTCCCGGATCCAACTGCGACTACGACCTTTACAAATGCATTCAGCTCATCGGGGGAGCACCTGAATTCCGCTGGCACCGGGACGTCGAGCTGGGTGAGGTCGACGTCGTCATGCTCCCAGGGGGCTTCTCCTACGGGGACTACCTGCGGGCGGGTGCGATCGCAACCATGAGCCCGATCATGGACGCCGTAAAGGTTTTTGCGAAGGCCGGTGGCCCGATCGTGGGCGTGTGCAACGGCTTTCAGATACTCTGTGAATCCGGTTTACTGCCAGGGGCCCTCCTCCGAAATCGTTCTCTTTTGTTCGCTAGCCGGGACGTCCTGCTTCGGGTCGAGAACACGTCGTCAATCTTCACCCAGGAATACGAGGCCGGGCAGATCCTCCGGATGCCGATCGCCCATGCCGAAGGGAATTATCACGCCGATGAAGAAACCCTCCTCCGCTTGGAGGGCGAGGGCCGGGTCCTCTTCCGGTATACCGACGCTGAAGGGAAGGCCGTGGACAGTGCAAACCCGAACGGTTCGGCCCGATCCATCGCCGGTATCCTCAACGAGGCGGGCAACGTCATGGGCATGATGCCGCACCCTGAACGAGCGGTAGAACCGATCCTCGGGTCCGAAGATGGACTGGGCCTCTTTACAGCACTCCTGTCGCATTTTTCTCCCCTCGAAACGGCGTAACCCCCGGCGTTTCCGCACGCCCCGACACGGATTCGACAAAACGTGACCGATAGACCGGACAGTACCGGAGTCCTGACCGTACCAAGCGTGATGCCACGAGAGGGGGACCCCCCCATCACGCCGGAGCTGGTGGAGGAGCACGGCCTCTCACCCTCGGAGTACGACCGCGTGCTCGAAATCCTTGGGCGGGAGCCCACCTTCACGGAACTCGGCGTGTTCAGCGCCATGTGGTCGGAGCATTGCGGTTACAAGAACTCCAAGCGGCTCCTCAGCCTGCTGCCTACGACGGCACCTTGGGTGATCCAGGGACCCGGGGAGAATGCAGGCGTAATCGATATCGGAGATGGTCTCGCCTTGGCTTTCAAGATCGAATCACACAACCACCCCTCGGCCGTTGAACCGTACCAGGGTGCGGCGACCGGGGTGGGCGGCATCCTCCGCGACGTGTTCACGATGGGCGCGCGGCCCATCGCCATTCTCGATTCCCTTCGCTTTGGCGATCTCGACAGCGGACGTGTGCGGTACCTCTTTTCCGGCGTCGTGAAAGGGGTCGGTGACTACGGAAACTGTGTAGGTGTCCCGAACATCGGCGGGGAGGTGTTCTTCGACCGTGGTTATGAGGGAAACCCCATCGTGAACGCGATGTGCCTCGGACTCATGAAGGCCGAGGATCTCATCAAGGGTGAGGCAGAGGGAGTCGGAAACCCGCTCATGGTGGTGGGTGCCCGTACGGGGCGCGACGGAATCCATGGAGCGACCTTCGCCTCCGAGGAACTCAGCGAGGATTCCCAGGCCCGTCGCCCGCAGGTTCAGGTGGGCGACCCCTTTACCGAGAAGCTACTGTTGGAGGCCAGCCTCGAGCTCATCAAGAGCGGCCATATCACGGGCATCCAGGACATGGGTGCGGCCGGAATCACGTCGAGCGCGTCCGAAATGGCCGGCCGGTCAGGCAATGGCGTGGAGATCGACATGGAGCTCGTGCCCGTCCGGGAACCCGGGATGACCCCCTATGAAATCCTCCTGTCGGAATCCCAGGAGCGCATGCTCGTCGTGGCCAAATCTGGGAGTGAAAAAGCGGTGCGGGACATCCTCGCGAAATGGGAACTCGAGGCCGAGGAGATCGGGCGGGTCACGGATGACGGCCTGTTCCGCGTTCGGGAGGGGGACCGGGTGGTAGCGGAGATTCCCTCCCTTCCCCTGACGGAGGGCTGCCCTACCTATGAGCGAGAGGGGATCGAATCCGAAGAAATCCGGGAGCTTCGGTGCGCAGACCTCACGCGCTTCAACGAAGTGGACGACGATCAGTCGGAGACCTTCCTGAAGTTGATCGCATCCCCGAACATCGCCTCCAAACGCTGGATCTATGGCCAATACGACACCACGGTGCGCACCGGCACGGCGGTACGGCCGGGGGGGGACGCCGGAGTGGTGCGCCTTCGCGGTACTCGCAGGGCCGTGGCCGCAACCACCGACTGCAACGGCCGGTACGTCTATCTCAACCCTCGGTCGGGCACGTTGGCCGCGGTGGCTGAAGCCGCCAGGAATCTCGTCTGTGTTGGCGCGCTACCGACCGCCGTAACGAACAACCTGAACTTCGGAAATCCCCTCAAACCCCACATCTACTACCAGTTCCGGGAGTCTGTGCTGGGTATGGCCGAGGCCTGCAAGCTGTTCGAGACCCCGGTCACCGGCGGAAACGTTTCGTTCTACAACGAGACGGACGGGGTGGCGATCTACCCCACGCCTGTCATCGGCATGGTGGGCGTCCTCGAAGACGTCGATCACATCACCCGCCACGCCTTTCAGAACGAGGGCGACACGATCATCCTGCTCGGTGACAACACGGACGAACTGGGGGCATCAGAGTATCTTTATGTAATGGAGGGCCTCGTAGCCGGTGAGCCGCCCTCGGTCAATCTCCTCGGAGAGCGCGGACTTCAACACGCTGTGTTGGCGATGATTCAAGACGGGTTACTCAACTCCGCCCACGATGTCTCGGAGGGGGGCCTCGCGTGCGCTCTCGTCGAAAGCGCGCTTGGAGAAGGAGAACGACGGTTGGGCGTTCAGGTCACGCTTCGCGACGCGCTCCCGGTGCTACCCCTCCT
>Ga0209980_10001062_pt1 | contig 15110 bp, 12 predicted proteins | sample CR02metaG_FD_183611 | JGI IMG/M metagenome (GOLD analysis project Ga0209980, IMG submission 183611) | Deep subsurface microbial communities from Mariana Trench to uncover new lineages of life (NeLLi) - CR02 metaG (SPAdes) (version 2) | ecosystem: Environmental > Aquatic > Marine > Ocean trench...
ATTAATTCAAAGAAGTAAAATTCAAAAGTCAGGAACGAATAAGGCTGGATTTAATCACAAATCCAGCCTTATATAATTGGGGGAAATTATGGATCAACAATAATCATTTGATTATTGATAAAATATTTATTTTAATATTTTAAATTCTTTCGCCTATGTTTCTCTTCCTTATAAAAGCAGGAATTTCAAATTCATCACTTATACCATTTGAATCATTTGCTACAGCAGTTGGCAGTTGTGTCACAATATTATCACTTTGTTGTTCCGATTTCTCGGTGTTTATACCAGTAGCTATAACAGTCATTCTCACAGCATCGTTCATTGACTCATCAAAAATCAAACCAAATATTAAATTCACATCCTGATGTGCTCTATCTCTTACGTAAGAACAGGCTTCGTTAAGCTCCTCTATTCCAAAATCAGGACCAGCGGTAACATTAAGCAAAATCCCCTGTGCTCCGTCAATTGAGATATCTTCAAGAAGCGGGCTTGTGATAGCAGCATCTGCAGCCTCTATTCCTCTGTTTGGCCCCTCGGCATATCCTGTACCCATAAGAGCTTTTCCGCCCTGCTCACCCATCACACTTTTTACATCGGCGAAATCAACATTAATATATCCGGTACCGGTAATGATATCAGAAATACCTCTTACCGCCTGATAAAGCACCTCATCTGCACGCTTAAAAGCCTCAATAATACTAATTTTTTGAACAGTTGCCAATCTGTCATTTGGTATCACTATCAGCGTATCAACTTCGTCTTCCAGACTGTCAATTCCTTGTTGTGCTTGTTTATTTCTTTTAGGCCCCTCAAAGCCAAACGGTCTTGTAACCACGCCAACTGTAAGGATACCCATTTTTCTTGAAGTCTGAGCAATAATAGGGCTAGCTCCGGTACCGGTTCCTCCGCCCATGCCTGCAGTTATAAAAACCATATCAGCCCCTTCTAAACACTCTTCTATCTTGGCCTGATCTTCTATGGCGGCTTCCCTGCCTATCTCAGGACTTCCACCTGACCCCAATCCTTTAGCTGTTCTTGTTCCAAGCTGAATTTTGCTAGCAGCCTTGGATTTTCTTAAATCCTGAATATCGGTGTTTGCTGCAATAAAATCAATACCTCCAAGACCTCTGTCTATCATAGTGTTAATAGCATTCCCGCCGGCTCCACCGGCTCCGATCACTTTAATCCTTGCACTTTGGTCAATAACTGACTCTTCTATTGCAAATGTTGCCATAATTTTCCCCCTTATTGAAAAATATGTTATTTTTAAAAGAACTCTTTAAACCAGTTCTTCATATTTTCTATTACTTTTTTCATTACATTTTCATCTTTAATTTTTATCATTTTTTCGCCACCGGACTTAACACCATATAGAAGCAACCCTACTCCGGTTGCATAAAGCGGATTTGAAGTATGGTCAGACAGTCCACCGACACTGTTGGGCTGTCCAATCCTTACGGGTACACCCAGTACTTTTTCTGCAATTTCTTGGCTGCCGTCAATATTGATTGATCCTCCAGTAATTACCGCGCCTGCAGGTATCAAGTCTTTATAGCCAGACCTGTTAATAGCCTTTCTTACCATACTAAATATTTCTTCCATTCTGGGCTCTATTATCATTGCTAAATCTTTTCTGATAATCTTTCTTGGAGGTCTTCCTCCGACACTTTCAATCTGAATAATTTCATCACTTGGAACATTTTCTGCGTATGCCGATCCATATTTTTCTTTAATCTTTCTTGCTTCAGAAAGAGGAGTGGAAAGGCCAAGCGATATGTCTCTATCTATGTGATCACCGCCAAGAGGGATGTTTTCTGTACATCTTATTGTTCCGCCATAAAAAATTGCAACATCACAGGTTCCTCCACCGCAATCGATAAGCACAACGCCAATTTCCTTTTCATCATTGCTAAGTACCGCTTCACTGGATGCGATCTGCTCAAGTACTATATCAGACACATCCATCCCGGCACTATGAACACATTTGACCAGGTTTTGAGCAGCAGTTATCTGTCCTGTAACAATGTGTACTTTAGTTTCTAATTTCATTCCATAAATACCAACCGGGTCTTTTATGCCGGACTGGCCGTCAACTATATATTCCTGCGGAATAACATGGAGTACTTCCCTGTCTGAGGGGATCATAACCGCGCTCGCCGATTCTATTGCCCTTTCTACATCTGGCGCTGTAACTTCCTTGCTTTTCAGGGTTATCATCCCATGCCCACTCATGCCCTGCACATGCCCTCCGGCAACGCCAACATAAACACTTCTTATTTCACAACCAGACATATCTTCGGCCTGGGCTACTGCGCTCTTAATTGACTCTATGGTTTTATCAATATTAACTACAACACCTTTTTTCAAACCATTGGACGGATGAGTCCCGACACCAAGCACATTTATTTCGTCCGGCGATTTAATCTCTGCAACTATCGCACAAACTTTCGTAGTGCCAATATCAAGAGCAACAATTAAATTTGCATCTTTACTCATCATCACCACCTACAAAATTCCCATTAAAGATCATATTTGACCACGACCTTATCTTTTAGGCTTAAATCAATATACTCTTGCTTAATATTTGAGTTTTGAGAAAAAAGGAAGGTTCTTTTAAGTCTGTTCCACCTTTCCTGCAGATTTTCTCTTAATCCAAAGAATACATTTACTCCCTCTGTAGTAACTACTGTAATTCCGTATATAGAACTAACATTAAGCTCAGATATATGTTCAAAATTCAGAACTGAATCATATTTTGAAATCTTAAGTATAGAGAGAGCGTATTCTAATAGTTCCGGTTCTAATATATTTTCACTTATAATGACGGGAAAATCAAGTCCAAAATCTATATTAGCATCGTCAAGAATTATACCTGAATCAGTTATATATTTTAAGCTCTTTCCACCTTGTTTAATCAGACAAAATATTTCAGCTTCCTTTACTTCGATAGATACCGAATTTGGGAGAATCTTAGTAATGTTTGCATCCATAATCCAGGGGCTTTTTTCTATCTTTCTTTCTAAATCACTGTCAAAAAAGAGAAGCGAGCTTTCTCCTTTTGTGAGGTTTGTCCTTTTTAATATTTCACTGCCCGACACCCTATAATTACCCTCGATTTTTATATACTGGATGGTCAGATATCCATAAAGGTTTAATGTGAAAACCAAAATAAAGCTCATCAGTATGATTGACCCTGCAAGCAAACCATACAGGTAGTTTATAAGTCTTTGATTTAGCATAATTTTATCCTAAAATTCTTACCTCTGGTTCCAGTATTATTCCTCTCAATTTATAAGCATTTTCTTTTGCAACATCAATTAGTTTCAGTACTTCGGAGGCTTTTGCAGACCCTCTGTTTACTATGAAATTGCCGTGCAGCTCTGATATCTGCGCTCCTCCGATTTCATAACCCTTAAGACCAAGCTCTTCTATTAACTTGCCGGCGGCTATGCTGTCGGGGTTTTTAAAGATAGAACCAGCATTGGACATCTTAATAGGCTGCGTCTTGTTTCTTTTGTCCAGGTAATCCTTCACCTTCTTCTCACTGAGCTTTCTGTCACCCCGATCTAATTTGATAAGAACTTTCATTACAACCGCACCCTCAGCCAGATTACTCTTTCTATACTCAAAATTTAATTCCCGTCTGCTGACAACCTCTTCTTTACCGTCTATAAACAACCATACTTTTTTTATAACATCTTTTACCTCAGAGTCGTTTGCACCTGCGTTCATAAAAACCCCGCCGCCTATAGTTCCTGGAATGCCGGCAGCAAATTCGAAACCCGCAAACCCTTTTCTTACACTCCGGTTCATAATAGTTCCCATATTAGCCCCTGCCTCGGCAACTATTTCTCCAGAGTCTTTTATCTCAATTGCTTTCATTTTCTTTGTAATAATCACAGCCTTTTCAATCCCTTCGTCCAGTATTATAGTGTTAGAACCTTCGCCCAGGACTATCCAGGGATAACCCATTTTGGACAGAAAACTTATAAGGTTAGTAAGCTGCTGAATACTGGATGGATAGATCGCATAGTTTGCGTTACCGCCTACCCTGAGCCAGGTAAACCTGCTCATCGGAAAGTCCGATACATATTCAATTCTGAGTTTATCCAATCCGCTTTTTATCAACTTTTTTTAAGCTCCTGTACTATCTTTTCACCTACAGACCAAATATTTCCGGCGCCAAGCGTAATAACCACATCACCCGGCTTAGCCGAGCTGATTATTTCATTTATCAGTTTTTTATTATCATCAAAGAAATAAACCTCTTTGTTACCTGCTTTCTTTATTGCAGCCGCCAGAAACTGAGAGCCAACATTTTCAATCTTTTTTTCGCCAGCGCCATACACTTCAGATAAATAGAGAGGGCTTACATTTTTAAAAACCTCTATAAATTCTGCAAACAAGTTCTTAGTTCTTGAATACCTGTGAGGCTGAAAAATAACTTTTAGTTTCCTTGGAGAAAAAGAATTTTTTACAGCTTTCAGGGTAACATCAATTTCTTTTGGATGATGTCCATAATCATCGACAACAGTTATTCCGTTTACAATACCCTTAACCTGAATTCTTCTTTCTATACCACTGAATTTTTCTAAACCTTTTTTTATGTCTTCAAATGAAATCCCAAGTTCAAAACCTATTGCAAAGGCAACAAGAGAATTTAGCGCATTGTGACTTCCCGGAAGCTGAATTCGCACCTGTCCCTCTAGCTTATCTCTTCTGTAAAGTTTGTAGGAAGTTTCGAGATAATTAAATTCAATATCTTTGGCGATATAATCCGAGCCTTTCGATAAACCATAGGTAACATACCTCTTGTCATATGAATCGAGCAATGCCAGAGCTCTTTTATTGTCTCCACACACTACACATAGCCCGTAAAACGGAATTTTATTAATAAATTCAGAGAAAGCACAGTCGAGTTCCTGCTTATTTTTATAGTAATCCATATGCTCGTCATCGATGTTTGTTACTACAGCTATTACAGGTGATAGCCTTAAAAATGATCCGTCGCTTTCATCGGCCTCAACAACCATAAAGTCACCTTTTCCAAGATATGCATTTGTTCCCAGAGACTGAATCCGCCCGCCTACAACAACAGTCGGATCAAAACCTCCATAATCAAGTACTGAGGAAATAAGAGAAGTCGTAGTCGTCTTTCCGTGACTGCCGGCAACTGCTATTCCGTATTTAAGCCTCATCAGTTCGGCCAACATCTCAGCCCTTGGAATCACGGGTATTCCCAGTTTACCTGCCTCAGTAATTTCAGGGTTTTTGCTGGTTATAATAGATGAATATACAACCACATCTTTGTCTCTTGCATTGCCCCGTTTATGACCGATTGATATATCGGCACCCAGGTCATTTAACCTTTTAATGACTTTTGACGATCTTAAATCTGACCCTGATACCGTGTATCCCATATTTATCATAACCTCAGCAATTCCGCTCATTCCTATACCGCCAATCCCTACAAAATGTATTTTTTTTATACGTCCATACATAGTTTAATATTTAACAACTCATACATGTTTTCTACTATAAGTTTTGAAGCCTCAGGCTTACCTAAGTCCTTTGCCTTTTCTGCCATATTTTTTAATTTACTGCGATCTAACAATTCTTTGATTGCCAAAGAAAGATTCTTACAATCAAGTTTCTCATCTTCGATCAGTAAAGCAGCTCCGCATTCCTGCAAGACTTTTGCATTGTGATATTGATGGTTATGGGTTGCAAAAGGAAAGGGAACGAGAATCGATGCTCTACCAATAGAACAGATTTCAGCTAAAGTACCTGCCCCCGATCTTGCAACAATGAGATCGGCAGCTGCATAGTGGTCTTGTATATTATCAACAAACTCATACACGCTTGCATCTATATTCAGCTCTGAATATTTATTTAATACAGCGTCATAATCCGTTTTGCCAGTCTGGTGAATTACGCTTATATTTTTATCACTTATCATTGCAATACAATCCGGCAAAACTGCGTTTAATTTTCTAGCCCCCTGACTTCCACCCAAAATTAAAATACTGAATTTCTTGTCAGCTGCTTTTTTATCATTTTTTAAATTCATATCATTAAATTTTTTCTGAATGGGGTTTCCGGTAAGCAGCGTTTTTTCTTTGTTGAAAAACGGTTTGCTTTTCTCAAAGGTAACAAATATTTTGTTAGCAAAGTAAGACAATACCCTGTTTGTAATTCCGGGAATTGAATTTTGCTCACAGATTACCCTTGGTATTCTTTTTATGAATGCGGATAAAACTACAGGCCCTGAAACATAACCACCCACTCCAACTACTATTTCAGGATTGAATTTATTAAATATCTTAATCGATTCATACATCCCTACTAAAGTGTAAATCAGTCCCTTTAGCTTAAACAGCATGCTTTTACCAAGTATTGGATACGACCTTATAAAATCTATGTTAAAACCTTTCTTTGTTACCAATTCACCTTCCATACCTCTCTTTGTACCTATAAATAAAATCTCGTTATTCTTATCTTTTTCCATAATTTCCTCTGCAATTGAAACAGCCGGAAATATATGCCCGCCTGTGCCGCCACCGGCAATAATTACTCTCATGTGATCCTTTTTTTCGAAACACTTAAGACAAGCCCAATTGCTCCCAGACTGCTGATAAGCGAAGAACCTCCATAGCTTATAAAAGGCAGTGTGAGACCTTTAGTAGGAAACACACCAACTGAGACTGCCATGTTTATGCTAGCTTGGAGCGCTATGAGCAAAATACAGCCAAATACCAGGAAAAATCCAAAGAAGTCAGGCGCATTTACAGCAGTTTTAAAACCACGCACAATTAAGATAATGAAGGCTATAATTACCGAAAGTACCCCTATAAAACCAAGTTCTTCGCCAACTAACGAAAATATGAAATCAGTATGAACCTGGGGAAGATAGTATAATTTTTGCGTTCCCTCTCCAAGACCTGTCCCCGTCAGGCCGCCAATACAAAAAGCAACAAATGATTGAACAGTCTGATATCCCTGCCCAAGTGGATCCTTCCACGGATCCATAAAAGAAAATATCCTGTTAAGCCTGTAATCAGCGCTCATTACTGCAAAGCCTGCAAATGCAGCAGATGTAAAACCAAGCCCCAATATATATTTAAGATTCACTTCGGCAACAAACATCATGCAAGCAAACAGTGTGAGAAGAATTAGAGCCATCCCAAAATCAGGCTGCATCATTATAAGCACTATATAAAAACCGGTTATTAAAATATAGGGAACAATTGTGCTTGAAAAAGTCTGGGGCTTTTCCCTGTTTTTTGAAAACAAATGAGCCAGATAAACAACAAGAAAATATTTCATTACCTCTGAAGGCTGAAAACTAAATAGCCCTAAATCTATCCACCTTCTTGCGCCCCCCACTTCTTTACCAATCCCGGGAATCAAAACCAGTACAAGAAAAACCAGACCCACAAAGTATAAAATGAATGCAATCTTTTTAAGCGCAATGTAGTTAAGATTAGTAATTACTATCATAAAGAAAAATCCTGTCGCCAGAAAGATAAGATGCCGTTTCAGGTAGTAGCTTGTGTCGCTAAACTTATCCAGAGCATATATTGAGCTTGTGCTGTAAACCATCAACAGCCCTACTGAAGTGAGGTATAAAACTGACAAAACTATGTATAAGTCAATCTTAGTTTCTTTCAAATCAAAGACACTGAACAATTTCTTTAAATTTCCTCCCTCTTTCTTCATAAGAATTAAACATATCAAAGCTTGAACAGGCAGGTGAAAAAAGTATCGTATCTCCCTTTTCCAGAGACGATACGGCCTGCTGAACTGCGCTGTCCAGCGAGCTTACAACCTGAAGAGCAACCTCGTTTTCGTAGATATCTTTTATTTTAGAACTCGCTTCACCCATTAAAATCAGCTGCTTAACTTTATTTGCGACCTGCTCTTTGAATACAGAGTAGTCCAGGCCTTTATCCTTTCCACCAGCAATTAAGATCACTGGGGGGTCGAAGGCCTCCAAGGCCTTTAGAGTTGAATGTGGAGTTGTAGACTTTGAATCATTAAAGAACCTGGCGTTTTTATACTCTCTAACGTATTCGATTCGGTGAGGTAAAGAGTTAAACTCTAAAATAGAGTTTTTTATTACTTGAGTATCACAACCAACAAGCCTACAGGTAATTATAGATGCCATAGCGTTTTCTATGTTATGTTTGCCAATAAGTTTCCACTTGCTTAAGTCATAATCATCTCCTTCATAACTCACGACAAAGCCTTGATAATGCGCATCAGCACCGGCATCATGTCCAAATGTAATTATTTTAGCTTTTATTTGTTCTAACCTGTCCCTCAGAATCGAATCGTCTTTATTTATAACAGCAATTTGCTGTGTTGTTTGATTGGAAAATATCTTTGTTTTTGAATTTATATATTCAGAAAAATCTTTGTGATGATCCAGATGGTTTGGATATATATTTAAACAAACTGCAATATAGGGTTTAAAATCTTTTATTCCCTGCAGCTGGAAACTACTTAGTTCAAGCAGTATATAATCAAACTGCTGCTCACTACCTGCAATATCTATAAGCGGTGTCCCTATATTTCCACCTAAAAATACTTTTAGCCCCGATGATTTCAGAATATTATAAATCATGGTTGTAGTAGTAGTTTTACCGTTTGATCCCGTAACAGCTATTATTGGTTTATCTATAAATTTTGAGGCAAGCTCTATCTCACTTATAACTTCAATCCCACTTTTTAGAGCATGCTGAACTTGCGGTATTGTATACGGAACTCCTGGGCTAAGTACTATTGTATCCGCCCACAAAAATACTTTATCAGTGTGTCCGCCAAGTTCGATCATGACCCCACTGTTCTTAAATTCTTCAAGTTCCTGTTTATGCCCAAATTCAGCTCTGCTGTCACTTATGACAACCTTTGCACCTTTACTAAGCAAAAATCTGGCTGTAGAGATTCCTGTTTTTCCAAGTCCTACGACTAAATATTTTTTATCTTTAAGATTCATGTTTTTGTTCTTTAAAATTAATATGCTCTACCTTATTTTTAGAGTAGAAAACGCTATAAGTGCAAGTACTAGCGATATTATCCAAAACCTTATTACGACTTTGCTTTCCGACCATCCGCTCAGTTCAAAATGATGATGCAGCGGGGCCATCTTGAATATTCTTTTGCCGGTCAGTTTAAATGAAAAGACCTGAAGAATTACAGAGAGCGCCTCGGCAACAAACAGACCGCCAACTATCACAAGCAGTATTTCCTGCTTGATAACAACTGCTACCGATCCAATTGCGGCGCCAAGCGCAAGCGATCCTACATCGCCCATAAATACCTGAGCAGGATGCGAGTTGTACCACAAAAATCCAAGACATGCTCCACCAACGGCTGCCAGAAATACAGCAAGCTCTCCACTGCCTGCTATATATGGAATTTGCAGGTACCTTGCAAACACGATGTTTCCGGACAAATACGAAAACACCAAATACGTCCCAGCAACGACCGCAATTGACCCTATTGCCAGTCCATCGAGGCCATCAGTAAGGTTAACGGCATTAGAAGATCCAACTATTACAACGGTAGCAAAAACTATATATAAAGGGCCTAGCTCAATCACAGCCTTTTTAAAAAAAGGAAGCAACACTGAAGTATTAGAGTAGCTAGAAACCTCGTTTAATCTGAGCGACATTGTAAAGCCGTTACTGTCGCCAACAAGTATCAGAATCAGTACGAGCGCAAGCAAGATCTGAAGAGCAAACTTAACTCTGGCGCTCATACCTTTTCCGTTTTTCATTTTTGTTCTATCATCCCAAAAGCCAATAGCCGCAAAACCAACCGTAAAAAACAAAACAATCCAAACATAAACAATGCTTAAATTAATCCATATAAAAGATGCTACGATTATTGATACAACTATAAAAAGCCCACCCATTGTAGGCGTACCCTCTTTTGAAAGATGAGTCTTGGGACCATCGCCTCTTATACTTTCTTGCAGCTGTCTGCTTTTAAGAAAACTTATAAACTTCCCGCCTAAAAATATGCTTATTAGAAATGACGTAACTCCTGCACCAAACGATCTAAACGTTATGTATTTAAAGACATTAAAAATTAAAATACTATCAAAATATGTGTATAAGAAATAGAGCATTAACCTTATTCCTGTGGTTCAATAAATTTAATAACTTTTTCCATCTTCATCCCTCTTGACCCCTTAATTAAGACTACATCGCCTTTTTTTGCTACTTCTATTACTTGATCTGCAATACTTTTATGATCATGATAACAACTAGCATTAACTGAGCGTTTAACCCCCTTGGCAATTAGCTTTCCCAAATCCCCGTAAGTAAAAAGATAATCAATATTAGACTTAGCAATATATCTACCCAGTAATTCATGCTCTTTTTCAGCGTCTTTTCCAAGCTCAAGCATATCCCCTAAAACAGCAATTTTTTTAAACTCACTTTTAAGTTCAGACAGTTCATCTATAGCATTTTTCATAGAATCGGGGTTTGCATTGTAGCAGTCATTTATAATCTTAAATCCGTGGGCACTGTCGATTATCTCAAGCCTCATGGAGGGAAACTCAAATTTTTCCAGACCACTTGCGATTTCATCCAGCGCAAGTCCCATTGCTACCCCGCATGCTGAGGCGCAAAGCGCATTTGAAACATTATGCAGTCCAATATTATTTAGCCTGATTGACCTTTTCTTACTTCCTATTGCAAGAGTGAACAGCCTTGAGCTAAGACCATCCCTTTCAATATTAAGCGCCCTTACATCTGCATCACCGTGCAGTGAATAAGTGATTTTTTTGCAACCGGTATTTGCCGCTATATCCAAAATCATTGCATCGTCTTTGTTGACTATAAAAGTCTGCTCGGCGCCAAATCTTTCTACAAGCTCCGATTTAGCTTTTTTTACTCCATCTATGCCGCCCAGGTTTTCAATATGGGCTTTACCGATATTTGTTATTACTCCAATTTGAGGACTGCAGATTTCAGCAAGCCTTCTTATCTCTCCAAACTGGTTCATTCCAAGCTCAAGCACTGCAACCTCATTTTTATCTTCCAAATTAAAAAGCGTAAGAGGAAGTCCGATAAGGTTATTAAAATTTCCCGTATTCTTTAAAACATCGTATTTCTGCCCTATCACAGCCGACACCATTTCCTTTGTTGTTGTTTTCCCGTTTGACCCTGTAATGGCAATTACTCTTAGGTTTTCAAAACTCTCTCGAAAGCTTTTTGCAAGATCACCCAAGGAATCAAGCGTTGAGTCAACTTTTACATAAAGCTTGCCCCGTGGTTTTGATTTTAAACACACGTCCTCTAAAATTACTCCTGCCGCACCTCTATCAATCGCATCACATATAAATTTATGGCCATCATAATTTTCACCTTTTAGCGCTACAAACAATTGACTTTCCACTATAGTCCTCGAATCTGTAGATATACCTGAGAATTCATAATCGAAGTTCTCTGAAATTAGCTTTCCCTTTGTTGAATTTAGAACGAAATTTGTATCCATTACTTTTTTAATTGGTGCTATATCCGGCCTCCTCAGCAGCCTTTCTGCACATCTCTCTATCATCAAAGTGGATCGTTTTATCTCCTATTATCTGATAGTCTTCATGCCCCTTGCCGGCAACAACAATTGTGTCATTTTCCACCGATATTTCAGTAGCTTTCAATATCGCCTCATACCTGTCAGTTATCTTATAGTAGTTAGAGTCTTCCCCCAGCTCTTCTTTAATTCCTTTTTCTATATCAAATATTATTTTTTCAGGTTCTTCTGTCCTTGGATTATCTGATGTTACGATTACAATATCGCCAAGCCTTGCAGCTACACCGCCCATCATTGGTCTTTTTTCAGCATCCCTGTCACCCCCGCATCCAAAGACTACAATCAGACGGCCAGTACACAGACTCTTTGTTAATTTCAGCACACTGCTTAGCGCATCAGGCGTATGGGCATAATCCACAAATATGTTAATTCCTCTAGAGTTTTGTACTCTTTCCAATCTGCCCGGCACGTTTTTTAGTGAAGCAACACCTTTTTTTATACTCTCCTTAGAGGCACCTAAAAGCATAGTATTTGCAATAGATGCAAGAATATTTGATAAATTATGCCTGCCTAAAAGCTCTGAACGAATTTCCATTGTGCCACCGGGAGTAACTACCTCGGCTTTTATCCCCTTAGTAGTAATTTCTATGTTGCGTGCATAAAAATGAGCCTTGGGGTTATCAACTGAATAGTATAGTTTTTCACCCCTGAAATCTTTGATTATTCTTATGCCATTGGGGTCATCATAGTTTGAAATTGCGTATTTTCTGGTTTTATTAGAATCGTTTAAAACATCGGAAAAAAGCCTCTTTTTTGCTTCAAAATAACTATCAAAGTCTTTGTGATAATCCAGATGATCCTGCGTTAAGTTAGTAAAAACAGCGCTATCGAGATTAGTATAATTGAGTCTTTTTTTATCAAGAGCATGAGATGATGCCTCAACCACCACATTTTGCACTCCTGATTTTTTCATCTGGGAGAAAAGTTCCTGCAACTCTTTTGAAAGCGGGGTAGTAAGGGCGGAGGGATACTGCTTTTCGTTAAACCTATTGTTAATGGTACCTATAACTCCTGCTATTTGATTTTCCCCCTTCCAAATAGATTCTATTATATAAGTTACTGTTGTTTTTCCATTTGTCCCTGTTACTGCGCAAACCTTAATATCTTTTGTTGGGTCGCCGTAAAATCGTGCCGACATATATGCAAGCGCATCCAAACTATCTTTAACTTTTATTAATGTATTGTGTTTTCCTTTATTTTCTTTATTTAAATCTTGCAGGACTAAAACACTTGCTCCTTTTTTTTCTGCATCATTTATAAATTTGTGTCCATCAGATTTTTCACCTTTTATTGCAACAAAGAGTGAATTTTTTTTTACCTCCTTTGAACTATAAGTGATATCTGATACTCTGGTGTTTTTATCTCCATTTATTAGTTTAAAATCATAACCTTTTAACAGATCATTCAGATTCATATAGCTTGTTGCAATTTTATAGAGCAAACCTCTTTTGTATTTATTATCTCTCCTGGCTTTGGACTTTGATCTATTGCGAAACCTTTTCCCGATAAATCCACTTTAATACCTTGTGTTTCAGACCACCGGAGAATTTCTCGTCTGCTTTTGCCTTCAAAATTTGGCATTATTATATTGTCAAGCTGTTCCCCATCTGGATTTATTTCCAGATAATAAAGAGCTTTTTCTACTATCTCCCTAAATACTGGAGCTGCGACCTCACCACCGTAAAATCCTTTTTTAGAGTTTTCAATCACAACAACTACTGTAATACTTGGAGGATTGATTGGGGCAAAGCCTACAAATGATGAAATATATTTATCAGAATAATAACCACCGTATTTAGGGTCAGGGACCTGTGCTGTGCCTGTTTTGCCGGCAACCTTAAAAAGTTTTACCTGCGCATTTTTACCAGTGCCGTTATCAACAGCTTCAACAAGCATATCAGTAATCATTTGAGCAGTATCATAAGAAATCACTCTTCTTTTAATTTCCGGCAGATTCCTTCTAATAATATTTCCTTTTGAATCAACTATTTCTTTTACAATATATGGCTTCATTAAATAGCCTTTGTTTGCTATTGACGAAAAAGCTGTTGCTAGTTGGAGCGCAGATACAGATATGCCCTGACCAAACGAAATTGTGGCAAGCTCAACAGGACCCCAGCTATCTGAATTGGCTAATTTCCCTGATGTTTCACCCGGTATTTCAATCCCAGTTTTTTTGCCAAAACCAAATTTATCCAGATAGTCATAAAGCCTGTTTTTACCCAGTTTTTCTCCAATTTTAGAAGCGCATATATTGCTGGATAAGCTTATTACATCTGAAACCGAAAGAACATTATAAGGATGTACATCATTTATTACAGTATTACCAACTCTTCTCATACCGTATTCACAGTCAAATTTGCTTTTTGGATTTACCAACTTATCCTCTAAAGCTCCTGCTACAAGAATTGGTTTTAAAGTTGAGCCTGGCTCAAAAGATTTCCATATAGGCAAGTTTTTTCGGCTTAATTCACTCGATTCACTAAAATTGTTAGGATCAAGAAATGGATATGAAGACATAGCAAGAACTGACCCCCTTTCGGAATCTAAAACTACGGCAAACCCACTTTCAGCTTCCAGATAATCAACATTTCTTTTTAAAACATTGTCCACTATATGCTGAATACGAGAGTCGATTGTGAGCACAATATCATAACCCAAGCCTTGCTCTTCAATTTTTGAAGGGTCTTCAAATATTACCCTTCCAAGACCGTCTCTTTTTAAAATTAATTTATCTCTTTTGCCCGAAAGGTAAGAATCGTACAAATACTCAACTCCTTCAATCCCCTTGGAATCAATATTTGTAAAGCCAAGAAGCTGTCCTGCAAGGTGATTATGCGGATAAACTCTTTTTGGCTCTTCTATAAATCCAAGCCCTGCTAACTTTAATTCTTGCAGTGCAAGTTTATCTTTTTCACTAGCAAGTCTTTTAAGCCATACAAATGATTTATTAGAACTTACTTTTTGCTCTACATAGTCCTTCCCCAGTTTCATCGAATCGGACACTTTAGATATAAATTCATTTTTATTTTCAATCTTAGAAGGGTTTACATAAATAGAATAGGAAGTAATACTCATAGCCAAATTATTTCCGGCCACATCCTTAATGGAGCCCCTTTCAGGAAGAAGTTCAATTTCAAATTCGTGCTGACCCCTGCCAACCAAACATGCCTTATCATCTTTAAGCAGCTGAAGCTGTGCCGATCTTGCTGCTATTAGAAAAAACATCAAACAAATAAAAAGTGTGACTAAAGCAAGCTTCCACTTGGGCTTATCGGAATTTCTTGTAAGCGTTAATTTACTTTTAAATTGATTACTGTCCATTGTTTATGTTTTTTGGGTTTATGTTTTTTGCATTTAAATTTTTATTATCACTTGAATATAAAATGTCTTTTTGCGATGGATATATTAGCCCTTGTTTTAAAGCAAGAGTTTCAATCCTATCTGGAGATTTGAGGTTAAAAAACTCAGCTTTTAACACCTGATTTTTTTCAAACAACGAT
>Ga0209980_10001063_pt1 | contig 15109 bp, 13 predicted proteins | sample CR02metaG_FD_183611 | JGI IMG/M metagenome (GOLD analysis project Ga0209980, IMG submission 183611) | Deep subsurface microbial communities from Mariana Trench to uncover new lineages of life (NeLLi) - CR02 metaG (SPAdes) (version 2) | ecosystem: Environmental > Aquatic > Marine > Ocean trench...
CGGACCAGACCGCGCTTTCGATCGGATGGCCGGTCGCCAGCGGATCGCCGGTGCGGAGGAAATTGCGCCGCCTGAGTTCCAGGCGGTCGATGCCGAGCGCCTTGGCGATCTCGTCCATCTGCTGCTCGTGGGCGACGCAGGCCTGGGCCGCGCCGAAACCGCGAAACGCAGAGGTGTACATGTTGTTGGTGGCGACCGCGCGGGCGTCGACGCGCAGGTTGTCGACCCGGTAGGGCCCGGGCGCTGCGACCGTGCCGTAGAGCAGCACGTAGGGGCTCAGGAAGACATAGGCGCCGGCGTCGGCGGTGATATCGACCTGGAGCGCGGTGATCTTGCCGTCCTTGGTGACTCCGGTCTTGTGGCGGATCACGAAGGGATGGCGCTTGCCGTGGCCGAAGAAGGAATCCTCGCGGGTATAGGCGAGGCGCACCGGCCGGCCGGTCGCCTGGGCCAAGAGCGCCAGATAGATTTCGACGGTCACGTCCTCCTTGCCGCCGAAGCCGCCGCCGACCATGGCGCCCAGGATGCGCACCTGGTTGTGCGGCACGCCGAGCGCATCGGCGATGAAGCGGAAGTGCTCGATCACCTGGGTCGAGACCCGGATGTTGATGACTTCGTTCTCGTCGACCCAGGCGAGGCCGACCTCGGGCTCGAGGAAGGCGTGCTCGACGAACTGGGTGCGGAAGCAATTCTCGACCACCAGATCGGCGGCGGCGAAACCGGCGTCCGGATCGCCCTTGCGAATCTTGTAGGTCGAGACCACGTTGTCCGTGCCCTGGACCAGGGGCGCGCCGGGCTCGAGCGCGTCTTCGGGGTCGTAGACGCCGGGCAGCGGCTCCAGCTCGACCTCGATCAGCTCGGCGGCCTGTTCGGCCAGATTCGGGGTCTCGGCGGCGATCAGCGCCAGCGGCTCGCCGTGATAGCGGACCCGCTCGCGCACCAGAATCTGCTGGTCGGTATCGAGCCGCTTGCGCCCGGTCTGGCCCGGGATATCGGTCGCCGCCAGGCGGTCGGGCAGCTCGGCAGCGGTCAGCACGCAGGCGACGCCCTCGAGCGCCCGCGCCTTGGTGGCGTCGAGGCGCTCGAGGCGCGCGGACGCGAGCGGCGCACGCAAGACTTTGACGTGCAGCATGCCCGGCATGACGTAGTCGCCGGCGTAGCGGGTCCGCCCTTGCGCCTTGCCCGGCGCATCGGTCCGCACCAGCGAGCGGCCGACCTGGCGCAGGTTGACGTTGGGCGCCCGGGCCCGGTCTTCGGTGGTCTCGGTCATGCCGCGCCCCCTTCTTCGCGCCCGGTTTTTTTACGCGAAATCTCGTTGCGCAAGCTTGCGGCGGCTTGGCGCACGGCATCGAACACCTTGGTGTAGCCGGTGCAGCGGCACAAATTGCCGCTCAGCCCCTCGCGGATCTCGTCGTCGCTGGGATCGGGGGTCGTCGCCAGCATGGATTGCGCCGCCAGGATCAGCCCTGGGATGCAGTAGCCGCACTGCACCGCGCCCGTGGTCTCGAAGGCCTCGATCAGCGGGTGCTTGGTCCCGGCCTCGCTCAGCCCCGCCACCGTGGTGATGGCACGCCCGGCCACGGTCCAAGTCAGCGTCAGGCAGGAATCGAACGCCGCACCGTCGACGAGTACGGCGCAGGCGCCGCAGTCGCCCTTCTCGCAGCCGCTCTTGACCTCGAAGTAGCCGTGCTCGCGCAGGGTCTCGAGCAGCGTGGCGTTGGCCGGCGCCTCGAGGGCGCGCTCGCGGCCGTTGATGGCTAGCGTGATGGTCTTGGTCTTCGCCACGCCGCTCTCCCTCTCTAGCCGAGCCGGTCCCAGGCCTGGGTCACCAGGCGCCGGGTCAGTGCGTGCACCGTGTGGCGGCGGTAGCCCGCCGAGGCGCGGATGTCGTCGATCGGGTCGACCTCTTGGACGGCACGCTGCGCCGCCGCCTCGATCAAGGCCGGCGTCAGCGCCTGCCCGGTCAACAGCGCCTCGGCCGCCGTCGCGCGCTTGACGACCGGCGCGACCGCGCCGAGCGCCACGCGCGCGCGGCTACAGACGCCGTTCTCGACGTCGAGCGCGACCGCGACCCCGACCACGGTGATGGCGTCGCCTTTGCGCCGGGCCAGCTTGTAGAACAGCTCGGCGCTGGGCGCTTGCGGAAGGTTCCAGGCGATCTCGGTCATCAGCTCGTCGGGCGCGCGCGCATCCTTTTTGTAGCCGAGGAAGAACCGGTGCAGCGGCACCACCCGCGTGCCGCCCGGGCTCGCCAGCGTCACCTCGGCATCGCGCGCGAGTAGCGGCGGCACCGCGTCGGCGGCCGGCGAGCCGCTGCAGATGTTACCGGCCAGGGTGGCGGCGTTGCGCACCATCTGGCCGCCGAAGACCCGCGCCTGGGCGACCAGCGAAGGCGCGTGTTCGGCCAAGCCCGGATGGTGCAGGATCTCGCTCATGGTGGTGCGCGCGCCGAGTGTGACCCGGCCGTCGGCGATGCGGATGCCCCGCAGGGCCTCGATCTTGCCGAGCCCGACCAACCGCGCCGGCTTCGCGCGCCGCGCCCGCAAATCGACGATCATGTTGGTGCCGCCGGCGAGCGCCCGCGTTTCGCCGTTGCCCTCGGCGAGCGCGGCCAGCGCCGCGTCCAGGGTCTCGGGGATGATCAGATCGAAGTCCGCGTACATGGTTCCCGCCTCCGCCCGCGCGCCTCAGACGTCCCAGCCGCCGTCGACGGTCAGCTCCTGGCCGGTGATGTTCCGGCTTTCGTCGCTGGCCAGGAACAGCACCGTATCGGCCACGTCCTGGGGCGTGGTCACGGACTCGAGCGCCATCTCCTCGACATACTCCTGATAGACCCGCTCCTTGGTCCAGCCGCGTGCCCGCGCCTTCTCCTCGCAGAGTTTCTGCATGCGCGGGGTTTCGACGATGCCGGGCATGACCACGTTCACGTTGATGCCGTATTCGCCGGCGTCGAGCGCCACCGTGCGGGTCAGCCCGCGCACGCCCCATTTGGACGCGGAGTAGGCGGCCCGGTATTTGTAGCCGCGGGTGCCCGAGGTGCCGCCGATGTTGACGATCTTGCCGCTGCGCTGGGCGATCATCGCCGGGATCACGTGCTTGATCGGCAGGAAGCTGCCCTTGATGTTGGACTCGATGACGTAGGAGAAGTCCGCCGCCGAGATCTCCCAAGCCGGGGTCTCGATCGGGCCGGTGACCCCGGCCACGTTGACCAGGATGTCGATGCGGCCGCCGAAGAAGGCCTTGGCCTGCTCCGCCATGGCCGCGACCTGGGCCTCGTCGGTGACGTCGGCCGCCACCACCTCGGCGCGCCGGCCGAGCGCGCGCACCTGGGCCGCGACCTTCTCGAGCGCTTCCGTGTCGCGCGCGGTCAGCACCAGGTCCGCGCCCTCCCGGGCGAGGGTGAGCGTAATCGCCGCGCCCATGCCCTTGGCCGCCCCGGTGACGATGGCGTTCTTGTTCTCCAGGCGCATGCTGAACTCCTCCCAGTCCCTATCCTAGTCTCATTCAACCTGTTGCGCCGACTCCCCTGGCGTCGATTCCGGGAGTGGCGTGCCGTAGCCGCCGCCGCCGCAGCTCTCGACGATCACCAGATCGCCCCGGCCCAGGGTCACGTTGGCCTTGCCGGGCAACTCGTATGCCTCGCCCGAGGCCGGCACCACCCGGACCCGGAAGCGCGCGCCCGCGTGCCCACCTTGCAGTCCGTAGGGCGGCACCACGGCGCGCTCGAACATCGAGGTGAGCGACAGCTCCTCGGCCAGCACCCGGTACTCCCGGACCAAGCCCTCGCCGCCGCGGTGCGCGCCCGCGCCGCCGGAGCCGCGGCGCAGCCGCTGGCATTCGACCCGGATCGGATATTCGGCCTCGATCACCTCGGCCGGCGTGTTCATGACGTTGGACATGTGCACGCGCACGACGGGTGCGCCGTCACGCTCGGCGCGCGCGCCCTCGCCACCGCCGTGGGTCTCGTAGAGCGTGGTCCAGCGGCCCTGGTCGTCGTTGCCGGCGAACAGCAGCAGACCCGAGGTGGTCGGTCCGCCGGCGCTCAGGCGTTCCGGCACCGCCGGCTCGAGCGCCTTGAAGATCGCGTCCGCGACCCGCTGCGAGGTCTCGTGATTGCCGCCGACCACCGGCCGCTCGGGCCCGGGGTCGAGCACCGAGCCAGGCCGCGTGATCACCTCGAGCGGCCGGTAGCAGCCGCCGTTGGCCTGGATATCCGGGCCGGCCAGTGCCTTGATGGCGTAGAACACCGAGGCCGCGGCGACGAACGGCGTGGTGTTGAGCGGCCCGCGCGCGGCATCGCCGGAATCGGAGAAATCGAAGCGCGCGGTCTCGCCTTCGAGATCGATCCGGACCCGGATCGGCAGCGGTGGACCGCCGGCGCCGTCGTCGTCGAGCCAGTCCTCACCTTCGTAGGTGCCGCGCGGCAGGCGCGCGAGCGCCGCGCGCATCTGGGCCTCGGCGCGGTCGTGGAGCTGGGTGATGGCGGCCGTGAGGGTCGTGGCGCCGTGGCGGGCGAACAGCTCCTGAAGCCGCTGCTCGGCCATCAGGGTCGCGGCCATCTGGGCCAGGATGTCGCCGCGCCGTTCCCCGGCGCCGCGCAGGTTGGCGAGCACCAGGCCGAGCTTCTCCTGGTCCGGGCCCTCGGCCGAGAACAGGCGTAAGGGCGGGATTCGCAGGCCCTCCTGCCAAGCGTCGGTGGCGTAGGCGACGTAGCTGCCCGGCACCGCGCCGCCGATGTCGGCCCAGTGGGCCAGGCTGACCGCGTAGGCCGCGATCTGGTCCCCGATGAAGACCGGGCGGATGGCCTTCACGTCGGGCAGATGGTTGCCGCCGATCTCGGGCAGATTCAGGAACCAGACATCGCCCGGCGCCAGGCTTTCGGCCGGCACGCGTTTCAGGAACTCCTTCACGGTGAAACTCATGACCCCCATGTGCATGGGGATGTCGCGGCCCTGGGCGATCAGCTCGCCCGCGCTATCGGTCAATGCCGAGGACAGATCGCCGGCCTCGCGCAGCAGCGGCGAGCGCGCCGCGCGCATCACCACCAGCGACATCTCCTCGGCGATCGCCGTGAGCATGTTGCGGATCACCTCGAGGGTGAAGGGGTCGACCCGGGCGCTCATGACGTCTCGCCGGCCCCCGCGCCGGCATCGATATGCAGGTGCCCGGCGCCGTCGACCTCGAGTGTCGCGCCCGGCGGCAGCACCACCGTCGACCAGGCGTCCTCGACGATCGCGGGACCGGCGATGCACGCGCCGGCGCCGAGCGCGTCGCGGTCGTAGCGCGGCGTGGCCACCGGCCCGGAACCTTCAAACCAGCACGGCGTTTCGCGGGTCGGGACCGGTGCTCCGGCGTTCTCCGCCGCCCGCAGCTCGGGCCTGCCCGCGCGCGGGGCGGAGAGGCTGACGCGCAACGCCACCAGCTCCCAGACCTCCTCGGTGGCGAAGCCGTAGAGCGCCTCGTGCCGTTCCTTGAACTGCCGGCCCAAGGCCGCGGGGTCGTGAAGCGCCGGGTCCTGGATCTCGACCGCGTAGCTCTGGCCGCTGTAGCGCAGGGCGGCGACCTCATGGGCCGGCGGGGCCTGGTCGCCCGCCGCCTCGAAGCGCGCGGCAAGCTCGCGTGCGATTGTCGTGCGCACCCCATCGAGGCGCGCCTGGTCCCAGGCGCCGCTCGCCATGCGCAGGGTCTGCTGCTGGGTGTAGCGCAATTCCGCGGTGACGCAGCCGAGCGCCGAGAACACGCTGGACAGATGCGGCACCACGATACGCGAGATGCCGAAGCTGCGCGCCAACGCGACCGCGTGCATCGGCCCGGCGCCGCCGAAGGCGAGCAGGTGGCCGTCGCGCCCGTCGATGCCGCGCTCCACGGTAACGCGCCGGAGCGCGCGCGTCATGGCGGCGTTGGCGACCTGGACGATGCCGCGCGCGAGTTCGGGCAAGCTCACCCCGGTCTCGGCGGCGAGCGGGCCCAGCGCGGCTTCCGCGGCGGCGCGGTCGAGGCGGAGGGTGCCGCCGACCGGGCGCTCGAAGTCCAGGTAGCCGAGCAACGCGTTGGCGTCGGTCACGGTCGGCAGGCGCCCGCCGAGACCGTAGCAGGCTGGCCCGGGCTCGGCGCCGACGCTCTCCGGGCCGACCCGCAACGCACCGGTGTCGAGGCGCGCGATCGAGCCGCCGCCGGCGCCGATCGTTTCGATCGCGACCATGGGCTGGCGTAGCGGCCGGCCCCCCAGGCTCCGGTCGCTGCTGATCTCCGCGCGGCCGTCCGCGATCAGGCAGACGTCCGTGGTGGTGCCGCCCATATCGAAGCTGAGCGCGTTCGGAATCCCGAGCTCGCGCGCGATCTTCTCGGCCGCCGCGACCCCGGCCGCCGGGCCGGAGAAGGCGAGCCCCAGCGGCAGGTCGCGCAGCGCCGCCGGCGCCGCCATGCCGCCCGCGGAGTGGAACATGTGCAGGCGGCACGCGCTCGGCCGCGCTTGTTCCAGACGATCCAGGTGGCGCGCGGCCAGCGGCATGACGCCGGCGGACAGCGCCGTGGTGCTGGTGCGTTCGTATTCGCGCGCCTCCGGATTGACCCGATGCGACAGCGCCACCTGGGGCACCACCTCGCGCAAGGCCGCGCCGATCCGCTCCTCGAGTGCCGGGTTGGCGTAGGCGTGCAGCAGGGCGACCGCCACCGCCTCGACGCCGCTGGCCGCGACTTTCTCCGCGAGTGTCGCGATCTCGTCGTCGCTTGGTTCGGTCATCACCTGGCCGTCGCGGTCGCAGCGCGCGGCGATCTCGAAACGCAATTCCTCGGGCACCAAAGGCGGCGCCTTGGGCGGCAGGTCGAGGCGGTAGAGGTAGCGCCGGTTCTGACGCCCGATGGCCAGGGTATCGGCGAAGCCTTCGGTCGCGACCAGCGCGATCTTGGCCAGGCGGCCTTCGATGATGGCGTTGGTCACCACCGTGGTGCCGTGCACCAGGTCGGCGGCTTGGGCCCAGTCGACCCCGACCGCGGAAAGCCCGTCCAGCAGGCTGGCGAGCGGATCGTCGGGGCGGCTGCGCGCCTTGGCGCTCCTGAGCGCGCCGGTCTCCGGCTCGAAGGCGACCACGTCGGTGAAGGTGCCGCCGATGTCGATACCCAGTTGCCAGCCGCCGGTCATGGCCGGTCACTTTCAACGGCGGCCAGCGGGCCGCGCGCGAAGGCTTCCGCCGCCTCTTGCAGCGCGGCCACCACCTCCTCGGGCGCGAAGCGGCCCAGGCGCTGGGACAGGCCGACCATGCCGATGGCATAGAGCACCCCGGCGCCGTCCAGATGCACCGGGCAGGCGTAGCTCAGCACCCCGGGGTCGAGCTCGCCGTCGCAGACCGCGAAACCGCTTTGCCGCACCCGTTCCAGATCGGCGCGCAGCTCGGCCGCTCCGGTGTGCGTCTTGTCGGTGAAGCGCGCGCGCGGCTCGGCCAACAACGCTGCCACCGCGCCGGCGTCCTGATAGGCCCAGATCGCCTTGGCCGAGGCGGCGGCGTGGACCGGCATGACCCGGCCCGGCTGGACGTAGGACTGGCTCTCGCTGTCGGGCACCCGCATGGCGACCGAGCGGACCTCCCGGCCGGCCAGCTTGGCCAGGAAGGCGGTCTCCTTGAAGCGCGCGGTCAGCCCGTCGAGCAGCGGCCGCACCGAGGACGCGACCGCGGCCGGCGCCTGGCCCAGATGCAAGAGACGCAAGAGTCGTGGACCGAGCACGTAGACCTTGCGGCCGTCGCGCCCGGTAACAAAGCCGACCCCGCGCAGCGCGCCGAGCAGCCGGTGCGCGGTGCCGCGCGGCAGCCCGGTGGCGCGCACCACCTCGATCAGTGTGAGGCCCTCGGGCGCCGCCGCCAGCGCGTCGAGCACCGTGGCGTAGCGGGTCAGAATGCCGGTCTCGCTGCCCATAGGGCCGCTCTGAAGTTCCATTTTACGGAATTATTTTTCGATTTGCGGGACAATCTTAGCCGATCGGGGGCCGGAGTCAAGATCGCCGGGCGCCAGGGCTTTGCGGATTTTTCCGCACGCCCGAGTTGCGGTTTGCCCTATGATGGCGCGCGTAACCCCGATCCGCGGCGGAACCCCATGAGCAAGGCCTTCACCAAGGAAACCGAGACCGAGGAGGCGGAAGCGGACTTACCGGACTCCCCGGACCCGCTGCCCCAGGGCTTCAAGAACTACGTGACGCCAAACGGTCTGCGACTGCTGCGTGACGAGCTCGAGCAGTTGCGCCGCATCGAGCGCCCCAAGGTGGTCGAGGTGGTGTCCTGGGCGGCGGGCAACGGCGACCGCTCGGAGAACGGCGACTACATCTACGGCAAGAAGCGCCTGCGCGAGATCGACCGCCGCCTGCGCTTCCTGCTCAAGCGCATCGAGAGCGCCGAGGTCGTCGACCCGGCGCGCCAGACCAACCGCGATCGGGTGTTCTTCGGCGCCACCGTGACCTACATCGACGCCGACGGCGACTCGGACGCGGCGGAAAACAGCTTGCGCATCGTCGGCATCGACGAGGCCAGCACCGCGCGCGGCGAGGTCAGCTGGGTCTCCCCCATCGCCCGCGCCCTCATGAAAGCCGAGGAAGGCGACGTGGTCGAGCTCAGGACCCCGAACGGCGCGCGGCGGATCGAAGTGGTCGGGATCGCGTACGAGGAGGGGTGAGGGGGGGGATGTCGGGCTAGCGCAGCCCTGCCCCTGGTATCGGTCCACCCGCCGCGGGATCGTGAAACCCGTGCCTTCCGCAATGCGAAATTTGCATAGCTGGCGTGTTGCTTTCGAATTTGTGCTTTTCGCGGAAATCGCCAGATTGCTGCCATCAGCAACCGGCCGGAAGGGCACTGCCCGGACCGCTATTAAGGAGTGAGCGCCATGACCCGTTTTTCGCTTCTGAAGATCTTCCGCAACATCTTCGCCACGCCAGCCCGCTCCGTCTCGCGTTACGATCGGGTCGACGTCCAGCTCCTGCCACTGATCTCCCAGCGCTACGTCTAATCGCTGGCACGCCCGGTCCGCGCTCGGCGGCGGGCCCAGCCAATCGACGCGTTTCTCGATCCGGCGGACCTTGTCGAGGCCCGCCGGTTCCACGTTTGGGCGTCCGGCGTTTCGGCTACAGCCAAGAGAAAATCGCGCTTAGCGCCGCCGCCATCCTCCCTGGCACCGCTCCCCCCGCTGTGGGATCATGCCGTGGATCCGATGCAGAAGGGGTACCCGCGATATGGCTCGAAGCGGCGATTCCCGCGGCGATAAAACGGCCTCGCAGACGACGCCCGGGCGCGCGGAGTCGGGGAGCGCGGTGCCGGAGGCCGTGAAGGCGTTCCGGTTCTTCGATAACCGCGAAAAATATTTGATGTTCGTCACCACCTGTTCGGAAAAGGAGGAGGTGGCGGCGGTCATCGGCCGCAAGATCGACGCCCTCGAACCGAGCGGCCCCGCGCTCAGGGTGTTCGACGCCGGGGTCGGCGACGGCACCGTGATGTGCCATGTGTTGCGCGACCTCCACGACCGCTTCCCGCACGTGCCCTGGCTCGTGGTCGGCAAGGAAGTCTCGATGGAGGACGTGCGCGTGACCCTGGAGAAACTCCCGGACCGGCTGCACGAGCATCCCGAAATGGTCGTGGTGCTGACCAATCTTTATTACAGCGAGGCGCCGTGGTTGCACCCCAACAGCCCCGGTGCCGTGGACCAGTTGGTGTGGAAGACGGTCGCGCTCGACGGCGACTCGAGCCACGAATTCGGCCGGCAGATCCGATCGCTGCGGCCGTTCCTGGCGGAAAACTGGCAAGTCCGGAAATCATCGAAAACCGGCAATCCGCTCTACGAGCGCCCGGCGGTCCTGGTGCTGTACCGCAAAGACCGGCAGTTCATCCTGGATCCGATCCTGCCGCGGCCCGGCGGCTACCGGGATGGTTTCGATCTGGTCATCGCATCCCAGCCCTACCGCTCGCGGATGCCGGCCGAGTTCAAGGTCCGCAACGTGATCGCGCCGCTCGCCCGGGCGTTGGCGCCGGGGGGACAACTGATCACCGTGCAGGCCTACGGCGACGACCCGGGCATGGAAATCGTGCGCGCGATCTGGCCCGACGCGGCGCCGTTCCGCACCGGCCGTGAGGAGCTGGTCGAGGCCGCCCGGGCGTTTCTGGGCGAGGCCGGGGACCGGGACCTGGAGTTCTTCGCGCTGACCGATGCGGAATCGCTGTTCCAATATCATCTGCACACCCTGCCGAGCGAAGTCGGCCGTGCCATCGGCACCTCGACCCTGCTGGCCGCGTGGAACGCGGCGGTCTATGTGGCGCAGATCGAAGACGATCGCCTGGCCGAGGCGATGGCGGGCAAAGACTATCTCGAAGCGACCCGCGAGGTGCTGGCCCGCCACGGCGGCCTCTCGTTCAACGACGAAGTCTTCGTCATCCGGCGCAAACGCGCCTAGGCGGTCATTATCGCTTCGATGGCGCGTCCGCTCTGCCTCCCAGGGTCGAAGAACTCGAGCGCGGAGCGGATAGGCTCCTGGTTCAAGGCCCACTGTGCGCCGTTGGCAGGTGCTGAGGCGCCCAACGCCTCCCCCCTGGCACCTTGCCGCCCGCTATGAGAATATGCACACCGAACCCCTCGCCCCCACCCCCCCCCACCACGAGTATCCGCCATGCCTTCTTTCGATGTCGTCTCCCGCACCGATATGGCCGAGGTCGATAATGCGGTCCGGGGTGCCGCGCGCGAGATTTCGACGCGCTATGACTTCAAGGGCACCAACTGCTCCTACGAGCGCAACGACGAAGCCATCACGCTCAGGGCCGACGACGACTACAAGCTCAAGGCGATGCAGGAGCTGCTGCGCGGCCACATGGCGCGGCGCAAGGTCGAGGTCGGCGCGCTCGAATTCGGCACCCCCGAGAAGGCCTCGGGCAACACCCTGCGCCAGGTGGTGACCGTCCAGCAGGGCATCGAGCGCGAGCTGGCGCAAAAGATCGTGAAGGCGATCAAGGACGCGAAAACCAAGGTGCAGGCGGCGATCCAGGGCGACGAGCTGCGCATCTCCGGCAAGAAGCGCGACGATCTGCAGAAGGTCATCGAGCTGATCAAGGGCCTCAAGATCGACCAGCCGCTGCAATACGTGAACTTCCGAGACTGAAGACCGGGAGAATCGCGCCCGGGCGACCCATGCCGCCATGATCGAGATCACCCCGACCCTCAGCCTCGACCCGCGCGAGATCGCCGAGACCTTCATCCGCAGCCCCGGCCCCGGCGGCCAGAACGTGAATAAGGTCGCGACCGCGGTGCAGCTGCGCTTCGATCTCGGTGGCTCGCAGTCCCTGCCCGAGGCGGTCCGCGCCCGGGCCGCGCACCTGGCCGGCCGGCGCCTGACCAAGGACGGGGTCGTGGTCATCACCGCGGCGCGCTTCCGCAGCCAGGAGCGCAACCGCGAGGACGCGCTCGCGCGCCTGGTCGCGCTGCTGCGCGAGGCGGCCCGGCCGCCGACCCCGCGCAAAGCCACCCGGCCGGGCGCGGGCGCCAAGCGGCGCCGCCTGGACGACAAGACCCGGCGCGGCGCGATCAAGCGGCTGCGCCGCAGCAAGCCGGGCGAGGACTGAAACGGGGTTACGGACAGGAGGCAGGGCATGGGTTTCGAACGGGTGATGGTGACCGGCGGCAGCGGCCTCTTGGGCCGCTTCGTGGTCGATGCGTTGCGGGGCGACTGCGCGGTCAGCGTGCTCGATATCGTCACGCCGCACCAGGACGTGCCCTACTTCGAGACCGACATTTTGGATCTCGACGCGGTCCGCGCGGCGCTGGCCGGGCAGGACGCCGTGATTCACCTGGCCGGCATCGACGACGGCAACGCGTCCCACGACCGGGACTATTTCGAAACCAACGTTCAGGGCGCCTGGAACCTGTTCCACGCCGCCGAGGAGGCCGGCCTGCGCAAGCTGGTGTTCGCCTCCTCGATCGCCGCCCTCGGCATCGGCTACCAGCGCATGCCCGATTACCTGCCGGTCGACGAAGGCCATCCCTTCTACAACACCGGGACCTATGGCCACAGCAAGGAGGCGATCGAAACCGCGGCCCGGCACTTCGTGCGCCGTGGCCGCCTGGACATCGTCTGTCTGCGGCCGACCTTGATCGTGCGCCCGGAGCGCGAGGCCGCGTTCCTGGCCCAGCTCGAACTCCCCGACCCCGATCGCGATCCGCCGGCTGGGGCGGTCGACACAAACGCCGGCGCGAACGGCGGCGCGACACGCGGCGCGGGCGGTGCCGCACCCTACGGCGCGCTGTCGGCGATCCGGAGCTATGTGCGCTCGCAAGACGCCGCCCGCTGCTTCCGCCTGGCGCTCGACCATGACGGCGCCGGCTTCGAGGTCTTCAACGTGAGCGCCGTCGACTCGATCGGTCGATTGGATACGCTTAAGCGCCTGACCGCGGTCTACGGGCGGCTGCCGGAGGTTCGCGACCCCGCGCTTTATGCGCGCGATCCCTGTGCCGGCGTGCTCGACATCCGCCGGGCGCGGGACCGGCTGGGCTGGGAGCCCGAGGGCGATTGGACCTCGATCGCCGCCCAACACCCCGGCGCCTGATGCAGGTTCCGTTCGGTCCGCGCCGGCCCACACCCCCGCCCGGCCACAGGTTCGGGGTTGGCCCAATGGCGCCCTGGGCCGGCCGAACCAACCCCAAGCCTCGTAATCCCATGGGTGGCCGGGCGGGGGTGTGGGCCGGCGCCGTCGAACTAAGGAAACCACCATGATCGAGCCCGGCATCGTGCTGCGCGATTCGGTCACCAAGACCGCGCCCGGGGATGTAGGGTGCGTGCTGGTGACCGGCTCCCACGGCGGGGTCTATGCGGCCAACCTGGCGGCGCGGGCAGGGGTGCGCGCCGCGATCTTCAACGACGCCGGTCCGGGCAAGGACCGCGCCGGGGTCGCCGGGCTCGACACTCTCCAGGGGCTCGGCCTGGCGGCGGCGGCGGTGGCCCACGACTCGGCGCGCATCGGCGATGCGGGCGACGCCTGGGCGCGGGGTGTCGTGAGCGCGGTCAACGGCCGTGCCGCGGCCTTGGGCTGCGCCATCGGCCAGCCCTGCGCCGAGGCCGCGCGGGCGTTGCGCGCCGCCACGGTGCCGGAGCGTATCCCACCCCCCACCCTGCCGCCTGGGGCCGCGGAGGCGGTGACCCTGCTCCTCGACCGGCCCGGCGGCCCCCGGGTCTGGGCGCTGGATTCCGCGTCCCTGGTGGAGCCCGAGCACGCCGGCCAGGTGCTGCTGATCGGCTCCCACGGCGGCTTGCTCGGGGGCGATCCGGCGACCGCGCTGGCTGTGGACGCGCTGGCCGCGGTCTTTCATGACGCCGGCATCGGCATCGACCAGGCCGGGGTCGGCCGCCTGCCGGCGCTCGACGCCCGCGGCATCGCCGGCGCCACCGTGGCGGCGGCGAGCGCGCGCATCGGCGAGGGGCGGTCGATCTACGCGGACGGCGTGATCTCCCGGGTCAACGCGACCGCAGCAGCGCTTGGCGGGCGCGCCGGCATGACCGCCATCGAATTTGTCGAGGCCGTCCTGGCCTGCCATAAAGGACGCAAGAAAACGCGTGACGGGGGCGGGACATGAGCGAGAAAAGCGGCGACGACGGGACCAACATGACGCGGCGCATGGGTGGCGGCGAGGCGCTGGCCGAGATGCTCAAGGCCCACGGCGTCGGGCCGATGTTCGGCATGGGCGGCTTCCAGCTGTTGCCGTTCTACGGCGCGTTTCAAAAGCTCGGCCTGACCCACCACCTGGTCAACGACGAGCGCTGCGCCGCCAAGGCCTGCGACGCCTACGCGCGGGTCACCGGCCGGCCCGGCGTGTGCGATGCGACGCTCGGCCCCGGCGCCACCAACCTGGTCACCGGCCTGGTCGAATCGCTCAACGCCGGGGTGCCCCAGGTGGTGCTGATCGGCGACGCCCACCGGGCCCATGCCTGGAAGAACATGACCCAGGAGGCGCGCCAGGTCGAGATCCTGCGCCCCGCGGTGAAGGAGCTGATCCGGATCGAGGAGGGCAGCCGCATCCCGGAGCTGGTGCGCCGCGCCTTCAGCGTCGCGACCTCGGGCCGGCCCGGCCCGGTGGTGCTCGACGTGCCCGAGGACGTCTGCCACGGCAGCTTCGACTACGGCGCCGCGGATTTTTCGGTCGATCCGGCGACGCTTCAGATCCCGGCGCGCCGCGTCCGCCCCGATGGGGCCGAGCTCACCCGCGCCGCGCGCCTCATCGCCGGCGCCCAGCGGCCGTTGATCCTGGCCGGCGGCGGGGTCCACCTCTCGGGCGCTTACGACGCGCTTCAGGCCTTCGCGGAAGGCCAGAACATCCCCGTGGCCCACACCATGAGCGGCAAGGGCGCGCTCGCCTGTACCCACCCGCTCTCGGCCGGCCTGTTCGGGCGCTATTCGCGCATCGCCAACGCGCTGATCGAATCTAGCGACTGCTTGATCGTGGTCGGCTGCAAGCTGGGCGAGATCGCGACCCGGCGCTACAGCCTGATCCCGGCCGCAACACCGCTGATCCACATCGATATCGAGGTCGGCGAGCTGGGCCGCTGGCGGGTGCCGGAGGTCGCGCTCTGGGCCGATGCCCGCGCCGCGCTCGAAGACCTCGCGGCCGAGCTCGCCGAGGATGCGGCGCCGGCACGGGCCGCGCGCGCCGACACCGCCGCCGAGGTGCCCGCGCGCATGGCCACCTGGCGCCGAGAGGCGAGGGCGAAGCTCGAATCCCCCGAGCGCCCGATCGCCATGGCCCGGGTGGTCCAGGAGCTCAACCGGGCCCTGCCCGAGGACGCCATCCTGGTCGCCGACGGCGGCTTCGCCGGGCACTGGACCGGGCTCCTGTACGATACCAAGCGCGCCGGCCGCGGCTACATCGCCAACCGCGGTTTCGCCTCCATCGGCTACGGCCTGCCCGGCGCCCTCGGCGCCCAGCTCGCAGCACCCAACCGCGCGGTGGTCGGGGTCACCGGCGACGGCGGCCTGAATATGGTGCTCGGCGAGCTCGAGACCGCGCTGCGCGCCGGCGCCGCCTTCACGCTGGTCGTGGTCAACAACGCCGCCTCGGGCTACGTGAAGGCGCTGCAGCACGCAATGTTCGACGGCCG
>Ga0209980_10001065_pt1 | contig 15078 bp, 19 predicted proteins | sample CR02metaG_FD_183611 | JGI IMG/M metagenome (GOLD analysis project Ga0209980, IMG submission 183611) | Deep subsurface microbial communities from Mariana Trench to uncover new lineages of life (NeLLi) - CR02 metaG (SPAdes) (version 2) | ecosystem: Environmental > Aquatic > Marine > Ocean trench...
AAGCTGCGGGCCTTCCCCGTGCCCAGGTTGAACAAACCGGTGACCTCCGGCTGGTCGAGAAACCAGAGCAACACCGAGACACAGTCCTGTACATACACGAAGTCCCTCATCTGCCCGCCGTCTGGATAATTCGGATTGTGCGAACGGAAGAGCGTTACGGGTTCACCGGCCGCCACCGCCGGGAAACTCTTCGACACCAGGCTTTGCATGGAACCCTTATGGTACTCGTGGGGGCCGTAGACGTTGAAAAACTTGAGACCCACCCACTGCGGTGGAGTCGGGGCACCCTCGGCCACCCATCGCGCAACCTTGCGGTCGAACAGGTGCTTACTCCACCCGTAGGGATTCATGGGGCGCAGGCGTGAAAGTCCGGCGACCGACCCGTCGTCGGCGAACCCGTTCGAGCCGTCGCCGTACGTGGCGGCGGAAGAGGCGTAGATGAACGGAACTTCGTTCTTGGTACACCAACGCCACAGATCCGTCGACAGGTGCACGTTGGTCGCGACGAGGAGGTCGGCGTCGGTCTCCATCGTCGACGTAACAGCGCCCATGTGGAAGATCGCTCGAATCCTGGACGCGTTCGCTTCGAGGAAATCGGGAAGCTGTTCGGGAAACACGAGCGCTGCGGGCCCGCGCTTACTGATGTTTCTCCACTTATCCCCTTGCCCTAGCCAATCGCAGATCACCACGTCCGTCTCGCCGCGGCCCTCCAGCTCCGCGACGATATTCGATCCGATGAAACCGGCACCGCCGGTGACGACGATCACAGACCCTCCTGAGGCATGGAGTTTTCCGCGGACGTCGAACATTCGGCACAACCACATAACCCCCGCAAGAGGTCGTAGGAATAGAGGCCGGTGTCGTGTCCGTCACTCCACACGAACTTGAGCGCGTACCGCCCTACGTATTCGATGGCTGTGGGATAGACGTCCGGTGGCACCATCGCCTCCGTGAGCGTGCGCCGCCCGGAAGTCTCATCCACACAGCCCGCGCACGGACACGACATCCGAAGATCGAAGGGCAGGTAGATCGACTCGTGTTCGTCCTCCCACACGATCCGAAGCGCGGAGCCGTCTTCCGTGGGGTTGATGTCACGCGGGGTGGTCGCTGGAGTCTGCATCGGATCCGGTCAGGGGTATTCCGTGTTCAAGAATGCGGTGAGGCCGAGACGAGACCAAGCGCCAGCGCCCGAAACGCCTTCCCTCGGTGACTTCGGGCGTTCTTCGCTTCCGGAGCGATCTCGGCGAACGTCTTCCCCAGCTCCTCATCGAAAAAGAGTGGATCGTAGCCAAAGCCGCCTGAGCCCCGAGGCTCACTCAAGATCAGGCCGGTGGCTTCCCCTCGCACCACAGTAACATCGTCCGGATCTCCCCGGTTCAACACCGCCACGCAGACGTAACGCCCGGTCCGGTCCGCGAGGGGGACGTCGCCGAGCGACGCGAGAAGATACGCGTTGTTGGCCTGGTCCAGAGCGAGGTCCTCGAGACCCCGATCGGGCGCGAAGCGTTTGGATCTCACTCCGGGCGCGCCGCCGAGGAGGTCGATCTCGATACCGGAGTCGTCGGCCACCGTATCCAGTCCGGTGATCGCCTGAAAATACGAGGCCTTCGATGCGGCATTCGCTTCGAACGTATCGTGCGGCTCCAGATCCTCTTCGGCAGCGTCGTACCGAACTCCGACCTCGGTCAGGTCCAGTACACGAAGATCCGGAACCACCTCTAGAATTTTTCGAATCTCCTTGATCTTGTGCGTGCTCCGCGTCGCCAATACGAGGTCCATCAAGAAATACCGAGCGCTGTCTTCTGAGCCCTGACCAGAGTGACGATCCCCTCGATCGCGAGGTCGAGGAGCTCATCCATTTCGTCGCGGCGGAAGGGATTCCCCTCGGCCGTACCCTGCACCTCGATGAAGTGCCCCGCCTCGGTCGCCACCACGTTCATGTCGACCTGCGCACTGGAGTCCTCCGGGTAGTCGAGGTCGAGCACGGGCTCGCCGTCCACGATTCCGACGCTCACGGCGGCCACCATCTCCCGCATCGGGTTCCGCTCCAGCGTGCCCGCTTTCACCAGCCCGGCGAAAGCGCTCCAGAGGGCGGCCGAAGCGCCGGTGACCGAAGCGGTCCTCGTGCCTCCGTCCGCCTGGAGAACGTCACAGTCCACGATGACGGTCCGGGGACCCAGCGCGTCCAGATCGACCACCGAGCGAAGCGAACGACCGATCAACCTCTGAATCTCCTGTGTGCGGCCACCCACCTGGCCCCGCTCCCGGGCTGACCGGGTGTGGGTGGACCTGGGAAGCATGCCGTACTCCGCCGTGACCCAGCCGGCGCCGCTCTTCTCGCGCCATCCTGGAACGCCTTCCTGCACCGAGGCGGCGCACAGGACCCGCGTCTCTCCCGCGCTTATGAGGCAGGAGCCCTCGGCGTAAGGCGCCGAATCGAGCTCGAGATTCAGGGCCCGGAGCTGCCCCGCCGAACGTCCGTCGGTTCGGCTCATGGCCGGGTCCGTTTCATCGTGTCTCCGCTCACTGCCGGCCTTCCCATCGCATCGCCCCTCATTGCGTCTCCCTCAAACGAGTCATGATCTCTGTGGTGGAATAACCCTCCACGAAGGGAAGCACCCGAACCTCCCCGCCAGCCCTTTCGACGGCCTCCCGGCCGACGATTTCGTCCAGATCGTAATCCCCTCCCTTGACGAGTACATCGGGGAGCAGGGCGCTGATCAACTCCAAGGGCGTGTCTTCATCGAACAGCGTGACGGCGTCCACGCTTCTCAAGCCGGCGAGCACGGCGGCCCGATCGACCTCGTCCACCAGGGGTCGTCCGGCGCCCTTCAGACGTCGAACCGAGGCGTCCGAGTTCAACCCGACCACGAGCACATCCCCCAAGGCCCTCGCCTGGGTCAGGTACTCCACGTGCCCCGGGTGGAGAAGCTCGAAGCAGCCGTTGGTGAACACCACCGTGCGTTCCCGGGGCCAGCCGAAGCGCACAAGGAGCGTGTCCCTCGAAAGTGTTCGAGGGCCGCCTGGAAGGGTCATGCGTCTAACTCCGCTAAAATCTCTACGGCCCCGCGCTCTTGAAGCTGGGCCGCCAGCGTATGGCCCAGCGCCTGAGGATCGGCCAGGCTTCCGGTGAGGTCGCCCCGGACCACACGCCTTCCGTCCGGGCTGGCCACCAGCCCCCACAGACGCAGCTTTTCGTCGTACGGAATACCGAGCGCTCCGATCGGCACCTGGCACCCTCCGCCCAGGGCCTCGAGGAAGGTGCGCTCCGCGGACACCGCCGCGAGCGAATCGGGATCGTTCAGAGCCCCGACGAGCTCCCTGGTTTCGGCGTCCTCGCTTCTGGTCACGATGGCGAGAGCGCCCTGCCCCGGGGCCGGCAGCCACGACGTCCGCTCCAGCCATTCACTCACCCGCCTCGCGAGCCCGAGGCGGGTGAGCCCGGCCGCGGCCAGAATAATGGCGTCGAACTGTCCCTCATCGAGCTTCCGAAGTCTCGTATCGACGTTGCCACGGATGGTCCGGGGCGTCACATCTCGCCGGAAGGCCTGCAGCAAGGCCACCCGCCGGAGTGAGCTGGTTCCTACCACGGCGCCCTCCTTCAACGAAGCCAGCGTGGTATGCTCGCCCTCCGGCCCCACGAGAACGTCCCTCGGATCGACCCGGGCTGGCGTAGCGGCGATGCACAAACCCTCGGGCAATTCCGTGGGAAGGTCCTTGAGCGAGTGAACGACCAACTGGACGCGCTCACCCAGAAGCGCCTCGTCGAGCTCCCGGGTAAAGACGCCCTTGCCGCTGAGCTCGTGAAGGGGCTGGTCGAGGTGCTGGTCGCCCAGGGTGCGGATGACCTCGAGTGAAATCTCGGGGCCGCCGTTCACACCCAGCTCACCCGCGACCCATCGGCTCTGGGCGAGCGCGAGGAGCGAGCCCCGGGTTCCCAATCTCAGCACGGCCATTCAGCCCTCAGGTCTACGATCAGAAGGTCTGCGATCAGAAGTAGAACACCAGAAACGCAGCCAAAAGTATCGCAACCCAGAGAATCATGCTCCCCGTTGGCCATGTCCGTGCCAGAACCCCTTGCGGACCGTACCCCCGTTGGGCGCCTCGCAAGGTCTTCCGAACCACGGCGAGGACCCGCCCGCGTATGGCCGAATCCACGCGGGCCACCGCTCCGCCGATGCCGCGAATCAGGCGGGGTCCGAGCCATCGGTAGGTCCATTCCGCGTCGATGTTCAAAGCCCGGATCTCCGGCGGATAGATGCCCGTCCTCATCAACCAAACCACGGCAAGCGCACCGAACAAGAGCAGCTGCATCTGGGTCAGCACGTGCGTCAGGTCATAGGGATGATACTCGGCCGCGAACGGGAGCAGACTATACAGCAGTCCAGGGAACACGCCGATCACGACGCACAACACGGCCCCGATCATCATCGCCGCCAGCATGTTCTTCGGCGGCTCCTTGGCGCGGATCCCCGAGTCGTGCCCGAAGAAGGAGAAGTACGGGATCTTGATGCCGGCGTGCTCCAGAACGCCCGCAGACGCGAACAGGAGGAAGGGCCACACCCAGACGTGTCCCTCTTCCAGGGCCGCGGTCATGACCATGGATTTCGTGATGAAGGCGCTGAACAGCGGGAAAGCCGAGATGGCCAGCGCGCCGATCACGCAGAAGGTGGCGGTAATGGGCATCGTCTTGTACAGGCCCCCGAGATCCGACCCGTTGATCCGCCCCGTCATCTGGAGCACCGAGCCCATCGTCATGAAGAGGAGCCCCTTGAAGATCACGTCCGCGAACGCGTGCGCCACGGCACCGTTGAGCGCCAGCGCAGTGCCGAGCCCGACTCCCGTCACCATGAAGCCGATCTGGTTGATCATGCTGTAGCTGAGCACGCGGCGCAGGTCGTTTTCGATGACCGCGTAGAAGATCGGGAAGCACGTCATGGTGACGCCCACGTAGATCAGCACGTCTGCGCCCGCAAACGTCCTCACCAGAGCGAACACCGCCACCTTGGTCGTAAATGCGCTGAGGAACACGGTCCCGGTGGGCGTGCCCTCCGGATAGGCATCGGTGATCCAGTTGTGTACGAGAGGGAACGCTGCCTTGATTCCGAAGGCGAGAAGAATGACCCAACCGGCCATCGAGCCATCGAGCTCGATCGGACCGAACGCGATCGAGCCGGTCTCGTGCGCGAGCATGAGCGCGCCCGAGAGCAACAGAACGCCGGACAGGACGTGGATGACCAGGTAACGAAAGCCGACGCGGAAGGACCGCTCGGTCTTCCTCGCCCAGATCAGGAACACCGACGTCAGCGCGAGCAGCTCCCAGAAGACGAAGAGCGAGATCAGGTCGCCGGTGTAGACGGCGCCGATCGCGCTCCCCGCGTAGAGAACGGCGGAGGTGTGCTGGACACCCGCGCCGTCCTTTTTCTCGAGATGCAGCGCGTACAGATTTCCCAGGAACGCCGCCAGGTGGAAAAGGTAGCCGAACATCATGGCCAGCCGGTCCACCTTGAACGGAACCAGCGTGTAGCCGAGCATCTCGAACTCGACGGTGTCGCCGACCTCGAGCGCCAGCAGGTTCAGTGCGCCGATCACCGGAATCGCGAGCAAGACGCCGCGGCGCACGTGCCCCTTCGTGAGGGCCACGACCAGGGCCCCCACGAAGAAGATCAGGACCGGAGGCACCCCCATCAGACTACCCATCGTAGTAGTCCTCCGGCCGCATCAGGACACGCCGCATCTGCTTGGCAATGCCGACGAGAATGACGATGCCGACGAAACCATAGAGTGGATAGAAGGCGATGAGCCGTTCCCAGGGGTGGACCTCGTGGCGGTGGATCACCAGATCCAGGACCACGACGACGGCGCACAGGGCGTAAAACACGTTGAACAGGATCTTCACGTTCCGGGGTTTGTCCCAGACGTGTTGCCGCTCGTCGGGCGCGTCTCCCTCGCGATGATCAGCTCGCTCAGTGTGTTCGTTCATGACCGGATCACCCGTGCCATCGGTTCATCACCGGCTTCATCAATTCACGACCAGCGTCATGAGATGGCCACCGGTTTCATCAGTTCACCACCATGCTCATCAGTTCGTAGAACGGTCCGGGGTTCAGAAACAACGCCAGCGTCGCGACGGCCGTGATGACCATCGCGACCAACACGGGCCACGGCGCCTCCTGGATGCCATCTCCACGGTGGGCGTCCTCGGGCGGAGCACTGAAAAATGCGCGAACCGGCACCTCCAGGAGATAGACCAGGCTCAAGAGCGAGCTCACCATGAGAACCACGAGAAGTCCGACCTGACCCGCCTCGAGCGTGCCCATCCCCAAGAACCACTTGCTCCACGCGCCCCCCGCGGGTGGCACTCCGATGATGCTGAGAGCGCCCACGAAAAAAGCGCCGAAGGTGATCGGCATCGTGCGTCCGAGGCCGTGCATCCGGCTGATGTCCTTCTCGTGGGCGCACACCAGCACGGCGCCGGCCGCGAAGAAGAGCGTGATTTTCCCGAAGGCGTGCATGACGATGTGCATGCCGCCCCCGATTATGCCCATTTCGTTCGCCAAGAGCGCGCCGAGCACGATGTAGGAGAGCTGGCTGATCGTCGAATACGCCAAGCGTGCCTTGAGATTGTCCTTCGTGAAGGCCACCAGCGATCCCAGGATGATCGTGGTGGCCGCGACCCAGGCAAGCCACATCGTGCTGGCGAGCGTACCCAGCAGGTCCACCCCGAAGACGTAGACGGACACCTTCAGGATCGTGAAGACCCCCACCTTGACCACGGCGACCGCGTGCAGAAGTGCGGACACCGGCGTGGGCGCCACCATCGCCGCCGGTAGCCAGCGGTGGAAGGGCATCACGGCCGCCTTGCCCGCGCCGAATACGAACAGAATCAACAGGACGCTCAGTACCCCGTTCGACGCCGTCCCCGCCAGAATACCGCCATCCCGAAAATCCAGCGTCCCGGCCAGTTGCCAGGTCCAAATGATCGCCAGGAGTTGAAAGCCGATCGAGGTCGAGAGCAGGATGCCGAGGTAGACCCGTCCGGCTTTCTTCGCCTCCGGCGTTCCGTGATGGGTCACCAGCGGGAAGGTGCACAGCGTGATCGCCTCGTAGAAGGCGAACAGCGTAAAGAGATTTCCCGCGAACGCAACACCTATGGCGCCCGAGATCGCGAGTGCGAAGAACGCGAAGAAACGCGTTTGATTCTTCTCATGGTGCCCCCGCATGTAGCCGACGGCGTACAGCGCGGTGACGATCCAGAGGAAGGAGGCGACGAGCGCGAAGAGCAGGCCCAACGGCTCGAGCTTGAGGCTCAACGAAACCCCGGGCAGGACCTCGAGGATGGGGTATTCCGGCCGCAGTCCCGCCCGGATCGGCTCGACGAGCCGGAGGACCAGCGTGAAGAGGACCCCCGCCGTGATGATCCCTGCCGCATCGCGGGCGTTGGGCCACTTGCCCAGAGCCAGAATGATGAGGGCGCCCACGATGGGCAGCACAACGGCGACACCCAGAATCAGCGCCGGGCTCATGGAGCCATTCCCATCACCGGGCTCATCGGGTCATCCCCATCGGGAAGCCCGCCCTCAAGGCACCAGCCCCATCAAGCTGCGAGCGGCAGCCCCCGCCACCCCCGTCGTGAACGTGGCGTCGATCCCGAAGTAGAAATTCGCCAAGACGAGCACCCAGGTGGGAATCAAAAGAGCCAAAGGCGCCTCGACGATCGAAGAATCCTCACCCGGCCCCTCCTGGAAGTACGCCACCTCCACCACTCGCCAGATGTAGACCACGGCCATGAGTGACGCGGTGAGTATGAGAGCGGCCACCGGCCACCAGCCCCGCTCGAGGGCGCCCAGGATCAGATACCACTTGCTGATGAAACCCACGGTGAGCGGCACGCCGATCAGGCTGAGCCCACCCGCCACGAAGGCGGCCATGGTCCAGGGCATCTTCTTTCCGAGCCCGCGCATGGCATCGATCTCGACCGACCCGACCCGGTACATGACGCAGCCCATCGCCATGAAGAGCGAACCTTTGATCAGGGCGTGATTGAAGAGATGGAGGATCCCGCCGGTGAGCCCCGTCACAGAGGCCAGGCTGATCCCGAGTATCATGTACCCGATTTGGGCCACGCTCGAGTAGGCCAGCATCCGCTTCACGTTGGTCTGGAAGATCGCCACCAGAGACATGGTGACGATTGCGATCAGCGCGAGAGGGAGGAGCACCCTATCGAGCTGCATGACGTCGAAAGAGAAGACGACGCCGAAGATCGTGAAGAAGAATCGCAGCAGCATGTACACGGCCACCTTCGTCGCCGTGGCGGCGATGAATGCGGTGACCGTGGAGGGAGCGTAGGTGTACGCGTTCGGCAACCAGAGATGCAGTGGAAAAAGCGCCAGCTTGAGGCTGATCCCGACGGTCAGGAACCCGAAGGCGACCACGATCGTGCGGTTGGGTCCCAGTTCGGCCAGGAGCACCGAGAGGTCGGCCATGTTCAACGACCCGGTCATCACGTACATCATGCCGATACCGATCACGATGAACGTCGCGCCGATGCTGCCCATGATCAGGTATTGAAATGCAGCCGTGAGGGCACGCCGGTCCTGGCCCAACCCGATCAGCGCGTAGGCCGACAGCGACGAGATCTCGAGGAATACGAAAACGTTGAAGACGTCGCCCGTAACGGTGATGCCCAGGAGCCCGGTGAGACACAGAACGAACGCGGCGTAAAAGAGCGGAATCTTCGCCGCTTCGATCTCACGTTCGACGCTCTTCAGCGCGTACGGGGTCACGACCGCGCCGATACCCGTCACGATGACCAGAACAAACGCGCTGACGAGATCGATCCGGTACTCGATCCCCACCGGGGCCGGCCACCCGCCGAGTGCGTAGCTGATCGGTCCCTCGGACCGAACTCGCGCGAGAAGTTGAATGGCGATCCAGAACGTCGTCCAGCTCGTCGCGAGCGCGATGCCCCAGGCGATCCGCCCTCGTCGCACGAGCGCGCACAGCGGCGCCGCGAGCAGCGGGATGACGACCTGAAGGACCGGGAGGTGGGCCGTCATGCCCTCGCGTCCATCCCGCTCACGGGAAAGCTCTGGTCTTCGCCGCCGGCTACGGCGAGGTCGAGGTCCTGGATGTCGTCTTCCTCCACCGTGCCATACGCCTCATGGATCCGGACCACGAGGCTCAATCCGAGCGCCGTCGTCGCTACGCCGACCACGATCGCGGTCAGAATGAGCACGTGCGGAAGGGGATTGGAATAGATCGGATCTCCCTCCGTGAGAATCGGGGCAGTCCCGCCCCGAATCTTTCCCATGCTGATGTAGAGGATAAAAACCGATGTCTGGAAGACGTTCAGCCCCACGATCTTCTTGACCAGGTTTCCCTGTGAAATCAGGATGTAGAACCCGACCATCATCAGGAAGATGAAGGCCCAGTAATTCACCAAACCCATGACGTTCATCAACGCACCTGCCGGCGACCGGCGAACGCATAGAACATCGCGACCATGACCCCGAAGACGGTGGTCAACACGCCCAGCTCCACCAACAGGATCCCCAATTCCTGTCCGTGCTCGGGCTCGTGCGCGAGCACGTTATAGTTCAGGAATTCGCCCCCCATGACGAGGGTCACGACGCCGACGCCGGCGAAGATCCACACCCCGAGCGCACCGCAGAACCACACGAAGCCGAGCGGGAGTACTCGCTTCGCGGTGTCGAGTCCATAGATGAGCGCGTACAGGATGAACGCCGACGCGAAGATCAAGCCGGCCTGGAATCCACCACCCGGTCCGTAGTCCCCGTGAAACTGGACGTAGAGCGCGAACATCAGAATAAATGGGATGAGGATCTTGGCGCCCACCCTGAGGATCAACCTATCCTCCATGGGCGCCCCCTTCCCCGTCTGTCTTCGTCCCGTCTGGCTTCGCCCGGTCCGTCCCTGAGCCTCCGTCGGTCGGCACCCGTCCTGCCCCCGAGCCGTCTTCAGGCTCTCCGGTGTCGCCGTCGGTCTTCCCGGAATTTTCGCGCTTGCGGAGTCCCCCCATCAACAGGAGGACGCCCACCATCGCGGTGAAGATCACGGTGGTCTCGCCCAACGTGTCGTAACCCCGGTAACTCGCGAGCACGGACGTGACCACGTTGGGAATCCCGATCTCGTGTTCCGATTCCTCCAGATAGTGTGGCGCCACATGATGGTGCGCTGGATTGGCGGGGTCCCCGTAAGGCGGCATGTCCAGGGTGCCGTATACCAGGATCGACCCCGTCAAGACCACGACCACCAGCGGGATCACGGACGAATGCCTGGCTTTCTTTTGCTCGTGGCCGACCAAGGCCAGGGTACCGAGCACCAGGATAGTGGAGATGCCGGCTCCTACGGCGGCTTCGGTGAAGGCCACGTCTACCGCGTCCAGCGTGGTGAAGAGACCGGCGGAAAGGAGGCTGTAGATCCCGGCCAGCATCGCCACGGCAAACAGATTCCGAAGCCTCAGCAGTGCCAGCGCGGTAATCGCAAGCATTCCGAGAAGGAAGAAATCGACCAGAGCCTCTATGGGTCACCCCCTGCCAGATCGACCTGAATCGGCTCCACCTTCCCGTGGAGCGCGGCCCGGGCCAGCGCGTGAGTCGCGATGGGGCTCGTAAAGAGGAGGAAGGCCCAGATCATCAGGAGCCGCACCGTGATCAGCGTCAGCCCGGCTTGAAAAGACAGCCCGATCAGGACCAACCCCGCGCCCATGGTATCGGTCATGCCCGCCGCGTGCAGGCGCGTATAGACGTCGGGAAACCGGATGAGGCCGATGCTTCCCACCAGGATGAAGAAGAGCCCAGCAAGGATCGAGATCCAGCTCAACACGTCCAGCCACCCCATCAGGTCCGACCCCCGGTGCGGGTTGGGCTCGCCCGTCCGAGATCACCGAACTCGAAATACTTCAGCACCGCGATCGTCCCGATGAAGTTGATCAGCGCATAGACCAACGCCAGATCCAGGAATTCCGGCCGCCCATCGAGGAACCCTAGGACGGCGATCAGCAGGACCGTCTTGGTACCGAAGGTGTTGAGCGCGAGAACGCGGTCGTACAGGGTGGGACCGAGAAGCGCACGGACCATGGCCAGCGTCATGCCGACGCCGACCCCGATCGCGGCTACAGCGAACATCAGGACGCTCCCTCCACTTTCGACGCGCGACGCCCCATTTCATCCTCTTCCCAACCCCCCAGGTCACGCCACGTGAGGGCATGGACCTCCACCCGGTCGCCATCGACACCCGTCGAGATGGTGCCGGGCGTCAGCGTGATGGAGTTCGCATACAGCGCGCGTCCGAGGTCGGTCTTCTGGGTGGACCGAAAGACGACCATGATCGGGCTGATCGGAAGACTCGGCGAGAGAATGATCTTCGCGACCTTGATGTTGGCGACCAGAATTTCCTTCAACAGCCAAGGCAGGAAGAGGAGGAAGCGGCCAGTCCAAGCAAATGGAATGGTCTCGTGGTCCGCAACGTCCATGCGCATGGCGATATAGACCGTGAGCGTGCAGGATCCCGCGCCGAAGCCGATGAGCAGCGGGGTATAGTGCCCGGACAGCAGCAGCCAGACGGCGAATAGGGTCACCCAGAGGCCTAGGATCCGCGCCAACCCAAACATCCTTTCTTTTTATTCGGTGCGCCCTGAACTGAAGCGTCCGGGCAATTTTTCGGAAGCCAACCTACCAGTTTGACTGCGCCCCGTCCACGATGCGCTGTACCAGTAGCTCGATCGCCTCGATTCGCCCGAGCTCCTCGGACTCCCCCTCGAGGTATTGGCCCTGAGTAGTCAGGCTGCGATTGTCCCACAGGATCACGTTCTCGACGAGGTCGATGAGCTCCACCTCGACGCGGATGCTCACCTGGCGCTGCAGCACATCCACCTGGCCGAGTTGCTGGCCCGCCCGAAAGAGAGGAGCGGTCATGTCGTACCGCACGATCCGACCCTGGACCACGGCGTCCGCCACGTCCTCCCCCGCGTTGGTGACGCCCAGGGCTCGTGGCAGCTCGCGCAACAGTTCTTCGTGGATCTCCTGCGTGAGCTCGAAACGGTTGGTGTCGTTGTCGAAGGGGAGGATGGCGACGGTTCGGATGTGGTCGGGGAAACTTCCGGAGCGAAAACCGTAGTTGCACCCACTCGTGACGAGCACCCCCACGACCGAGAGAACGCCTACGACGCAGCGGAACGCGAGTGCCACGTCAGGGGCCCAGGTACCAGATGTCTGACGGATGAGAATCCACCCTCTCGACGGTCTCGACCGTCACTTTGAGCTCACTGAATGCAGCCAGATTGCGGTAGACGGCCTCTTTCGGCAACTCCCCTCCACCCTCCCGGTTCAGAGCCACCCGGTGGGTGGCGCTTCCCCCGTGCCGCAACTCAACCTCTGTCACGCGGCCGGAACGCAGCTCGAGCTCATACCGTAGCTCGTCTCCGTCGGGAAGACGGTACCGCAAACGGTACGAATCGTCGTCGAGCGCCTCGGCGCCGAGCAACGTCACATCCCCGCCCGGCCGGAACACACCGAGGGACGCCCACAGCAGAGCCGGGGAAGGCACGACCTCGAGTCGCGTTCCCTCGCGGGCCCTCAGCTCGTCTTCCACCAAGCTGGCCGCCAAAACCGCCTCGCCGTTGTCCATGAAGAGGTCGAGACGGGCGCGATCCGGATGCTGGAGGCGCGCGAACCCGCTCCCCCCGATCCGGAGGTCCGGCTCCCTGACACTCCACCGGAAGATGACCAGCGAGGTGTTCGGGAACGGGTTCTCGCGGCTTGCCCGAAGAACTGCTTGGTCCGCATCCAGCATCGGAACGGGACTCCCCAGTGATCCACCCCCGCAGGCGGTGGTCACGAAAACGAGCCCAACGACCCCAAGGCCCACGCGAAATCTCATGGCGCCAATCCGAGCCTTCGAATTCTCAAACGCACCCATTTCCCTCCAAAAGTGGATTCACGCTTCGCTGAGAACACTCTGTGATCCCAAATGAAGCCGCCTTCCCCGGATAATACCCCCGGTTTAGTTTCCGATCCCCATGTCTGAGAAACCCATTCATTTCGCCAGCGACGTGCATCTGGGCGCGGTGCCTGCCGAGACCGAGCGAGCGTTCGTGCGCTGGCTCCGACACACCGCCGATTGTGCTTCGGAATTGATTCTCAACGGTGATCTCTTCGATTTCTGGTTCGAGTACGGCTCGGTCATTCCCGGCGGCCACACGCGAACGCTCGGGGCGTTGGCCGATCTCGTCGATGGCGGTCTCCCCGTGACCCTCATGGGCGGGAATCATGACTGGTGGGGTGGAAAATTCCTCACGGACGATATCGGTCTCAACTTCCAGCCGAATCCCGTGATCCGTGATCTGGCGGGATTGAAAACGCTCATCGCTCATGGAGACGGTCTGGGGCGGAGCGACCTCCCCTACCGGATCCTGAAGGCTGGCCTCCGGAGCCGAGGCGCCCGGTGGCTCTTCCGCTGGGTCCACCCGGATTTCGGCACGGCCCTGGCCTCCCGGATCTCCCAGACAACAACCCGCCTCACCGGGCCCGCCAAGGCGGAGCAGACCCGCTCGAAAGTGCTATTCGAGTGGGCGGTGGAGAAATTGGCGGCCGAGAAGGATCTCGACCTGATCGTCCTGGGTCACTCGCACATCCCGCTCATCCATGAAACCGACCCAGGCCGCTTCTACGTAAATTTGGGGGATTGGCTCAGCCACCGAAGCTACCTGGTGCTCAGGGAAGGAGAACGCCCTCGCCTCGAGACCTGGGAGACCTAGAAGGTCAGTCTGAATCCGACCTCTACGCCCATATACGGAAGCGGACGGATGGCGACTTCCAGCGGCTCCGGGAAATCCGCTAGATGAGCCGCCACGAAGGCGTCGGCGCCACCGAGGAGCAGGAAGAACACGCTGAAGGCAATCCAATCCTCTCTCTGCTGGCGTCGAATTTCCTTCAGCTCGAGCGCCCTCAGCACCTCTAAATCCGCGTCGATCGCCGCGGCGAGGTCGGCCAGATCGATCATCGGGTCGGCCGCCAACCGCTCGGACGCGTCGAGGCGCCGCATCGCGAGGATGTCTCCGGCGCTCCCGAGCGTCTGGTTGGTCTTGAGGATCATCCAAACGCCCATGGACTCCAGCGTGAAGTAGAACGCACCTCGTCCCGGCGATCCAGCCACCGCCTGACCCCAGCCGGGAATCAACATCGATCTCACGAAGGCGCCCCCGGCAGAGGGCCGCCCCGGGCCCTGGGCGTCTTGCGCAGCCTGGGCCGAGTCCTGGGAAGCGCCAGCCAATGGTTGCTGAGCCGCGAGGGCGGAAGCATGAACAGCGCCTAGGAGCGCGGCGGCGAGCACGAGGATGGAGGCCCGATGGCGGGAGCGTGTGGGAATCGAACCCACCAACCCGGGGTCTAGCCGGGCGAGCTGGTTTTGAAGACCAGTGAGGCCACCAGACCTCCTCCGCCCCCGTAAAGAGATGGTTCCATCGGTCGGAAAAATTAGCACAGGCTCCGCCTAGCTGGGACGTAACGCCTTCAGGTCGCTGCCCGCGGGCTCCTGGAAAGCCCGGAGCCCGAAGTCCGGGAGCCTCGCGATGAGGTGGTCGAAGATGTCGGCGGTCAGTCCCTCGAAGTTGGCCCAGTTCGTGTCGTTGGAGAAGCAATAGATTTCCAGGGGCAGCCCCTGGGCCCCGGGCTGGAGCTGCCGCACGATGAGCGTCATCTCTTGGTGAATCTTGGGATGATGCCTCAAATAGTGCTTCACGTACGCCCGGAAGGTGCCCACGTTCGTGAGGCGTCGTGGGTCCCGAACGACGTCGGCCCCGGGCACTTCCCGGGCGTTCGCAACCTCCAGTGCCTTTTTTTTGCCCTCTAGGTATTCGTGGAGGAACTCGAAGCGAGAGAGCCGGGTCATCTCCTGCTCCGACAGAAAATGGATGGAGTTGAGGTCCAGGTTGATCGAGCGCTTGATGCGGCGCCCACCGGATTCGCTCATCCCGCGCCAGTTCTTGAATGACTCTGAAATGAATTTGTGCGTAGGGATCGCAGAGATGGTCTTGTCCCAGTTCTGGATCTTCAC
>Ga0209980_10001066_pt1 | contig 15077 bp, 14 predicted proteins | sample CR02metaG_FD_183611 | JGI IMG/M metagenome (GOLD analysis project Ga0209980, IMG submission 183611) | Deep subsurface microbial communities from Mariana Trench to uncover new lineages of life (NeLLi) - CR02 metaG (SPAdes) (version 2) | ecosystem: Environmental > Aquatic > Marine > Ocean trench...
GATGATGTTAAAGGTTTACGTATGCGGATCCCGGGGCTGGGAGGCAAGGTATTCAAACGTGCCGGTGGTAACCCTGTATTGCTGGCAGGCAGTGAGGTGTATACCGCACTGGAAAGAGGGACGGTCGATGCAACTGAGTGGGTAGGGCCATTTCACGATATGCGACTCGGTTTGAACCGGGCAGCAAAATATTATTACTTCCCGGGCTGGCATGAACCGGGCACGGAGTTTGAGTTGATGATTAATAGTCACGCCTGGGCGCAATTGCCAGAATATTTGCAATTGATGGTCGAGACGGCGGCGGCGGCGGTGAGCCAATGGATCTATGCGCAGATGGAATTTCACAATCAGGCAGCATTGAAAGAGTTAAGGTCAAAACAGAATATTGAGGTGCTGGAATTTCCAGCGGAAGTATTGGTAGAGTTAAAACGTCTGACCAAAGAAACGCTGGACGAGGAGGCGTCCAAGAATGCTAAATTCAAAAAAATATATGATGCTTATACAACATTCAGTGAGAGTTATAAAGATTGGAGTAAGATGTCAGACGAAGCCTATCAAAAGGCTCTGAGACAGTAGATCAAAATTTTTTGCTGGTTTTTATGAATTTAAAAAGGAGGCAAAAGGCCCCCTTTTAAAATATAAAACGAACGAAGTTCTATTGACTACTGGTCACCATATAATCAACAGCTGCCTTGACATCATCATCGCTGAGATCTGGATTGCCACCTTTGGCGGGCATCGGTAAACCAGCGTTACCGGTATACCCGTTGATTGCGCGCTCATAGAGTGTGTCATTACCTTGTTCAATACGGGGGGCCCAGGCAGCAACATCACCTAATTGTGGGATGCCTGGAATGCCGGAGCCATGGCATGCAACACAAATGTTGTCATAGGTCGTTTTGCCTGCATTATCTCCCTCAGCTGCCGCCACTTCTGTACTCTCATCCATGGCCGGTGCTTCAGGTTCATCCCCTTCAATTCTTACTTTGGCAACGGGAGCAGTATTTTCCATGACTTCAGCAGTCGCCTTTTCAGGTGACTCACTTATGCCGCCGAACGAAATTCCCAGAATCATGAAAATGGCCATTAAGGCGGCCAATCCAATCATGATAAATGTAAAATTCTTAAAAAATGCTCTATCTTGTTCTTGACTCATTTTTTATTCTCCAGTAACCAACAGCTCAAAGGAAAAAATTGTTTTTAATGAATTATATTCCAATATATTTGTAATTCTTATTGCGGGTAGTATACCTACACTTATTGCCTGAGAAAACTTCATCTGGACGCCGGATGAATGAAAAGGTACTCTTTTCGCATCTTGGGAGAAACAAGCGCCCATAGCTTTGCTATACCTTTTGGGTGCAGTTGGACGATGTGCAGGATGCACAAGTGTCGCGGAAGGCATGGAGCCGGGAGCGACTAGAGTGAGCAGTGCGAAGAACTGCAAGAAAGGTCTGTTTTATAAATGGAAAATAAAGATCTAAAAAGTTATGCGCCCGTAGCTCAGTTGGATAGAGTGTTGGTTTCCGAAACCAAAGGTCACAGGTTCGAATCCTGTCGGGCGCGCCAATTTAAAAAGCCACCTTAAATGGTGGTTTTTTAATTTGCTGGTTTTGGCATTGATTAAGAGATAGTGACAAGAGAATATGAAAATATTGGTAGATGCAGATGCATGTCCTGTCGTAATCAAAGATATTTTATTTAGAGCGGCAGAGCGTACCAAGATACAATTGACGCTAGTCGCTAATCAGGTATTGAGCGTACCATCATCACGCCACATTAAATTTATTAAAGTAGCCACTGGTTTTGATGTAGCTGATAATGAAATTGTTAGAAAGCTTAGTGCTGGTGATCTTGTTATTACAAGTGATATCCCTTTAGCAGCAAAGGCGATAGAAAAAGGAGGGTGTGTTCTTAGTCCTCGTGGTGAGCTCTATTCAAAAGATAATATTAGAGCACGCCTGAGCACGAGGGATTTTATGGAGTCGTTACGTTCTAGCGGAGTAGATACTGGCGGACTGCCAGTGCTAAACCAAAGTGATAGACAAGCTTTTGCAAATCATCTGGACAAATTATTATCTAAATATACGAGGAATGAATGATAAGGTGTTAACAACAACGAATAATTTTTACATTCTTATATCTGCTCCTTGGGCTATCTAGAACACCATTAATCAATAATTAAAACACCTCCTGATATAAGACATGGCCGATCCCCAAAAACACCCAACACTTACTTATGCACACGACTGGTCCAAAGATATGTTGGAGCAAATGCAGAAGCATCTTTTACCGCTCGCAGAGACTGCTCCTGATGTGTCAATTGCAGCAGTCTCTGGGTCGTTGGGGCGTCTTGAGGGGATGGCGCATTCTGATTGCGATCTTATTGTATTGGTTATTGATGAAGCAATTCATGAGTCTTCTCGTTGTCAGAAAGCGATGCAGGCAGTATGGGATGCGCTGGAGCCACTTGGATTACCTCTACCAAAATCAAGCGGTATCTATGTAACGCCAACCAGCCATGGTCAGATTTGTGATCATAGTACCTTGGGGTTGATTGCAGATGACAAAAATATTTTCGGTAAGCGGATGCAAGTGTTACTTGACGCCAAACCTATCTATGGAGAGGATAATTTTCAAAGCTTGGTGCAAGGCTTGCTGGAACGTTATGCTGCTGGCTTTCTGATTCACGATCAGAAAAAGGAATGGGTTTATCTGCTCAATGATTTGATCCGCTATTTCAGATCTTACTGTGCATGGCATCAGTTTGATTTATCAAATGACCCGATTGATAGTTGGCATATGCGTAATACCAAGTTACGCAACAGTCGGATTCCCATGTTTGCTGCATTGATATTTTTGCTGGGAGAATGCAGTAAGGAGAAGAAAAATAAAATCGGTTGGTTGGGGGGACACCTTTTATTAACACCGATGCAAAGAATAGAAAAAGTTTATCAGTTAAATAATGATGATGGCTTCAATATTTTTCTAGATGCTTATGAAGTATTTATGACACAAATGAATTCACCTGAAGTCAGAAAGGTGCTTGTCGAGGCTAACCCGAAGACATTGGATGACTTAAGGGCAATGAATTTGCCCGTGTACGATGAGCTTCACGCCAATTCGGATATTCTCATCAGAGAGTTGACTCGTTTTGTACTGGATCGACGAGGAGATTGGAGTGAAGAATTTTACGAATATTTATTATTCTAAATAATCTAGGATTTTTCTTTGCCCCATAGTTGTTCGAGTCGCTTATCTCTTCCACAACCGTACCTGTAATATCTATATCGAATCGGGTTCTTCTTGTAATAATCCTGATGGTAATCTTCTGCAGCATAGAATGTTGAGGCCTGAGTAACTTGTGTCACGATCGGTGCTTTGAAAGGTTTGCTTTTGTTAAGCGTAGCTTTTGATGCGTCTGCCAGACGTTTTTGCTCTTCGTTGTGGTAAAATATTTCAGATCGATATTGGTTTCCTCGATCACAAAATTGTTTGTCTGGTGTGGTTGGATCTATATTATGCCAGAAAACATTGAGCAATTTTTCGTAACTTACTTTCCTGGGGTCATAGATAATTTGAACGGCCTCTGTGTGGCCGGTTTTGCCTGAGGATGTTTGTTTATAGGTCGGATTCTTTGTGTGACCACCTGTGTAGCCAGAGGTGGTGGAGATCACCCCTTCTAGTTTGTCGAATGGAGCTTCCATACACCAAAAGCAACCCCCGGCAAATGTTGCTTTTGCTGTATTTTGATTGTCAGCGATAACGGGCTCATCATCTGCGGCTGATATGGATAGCCCCGATGCAAGCAGACATAAGATAAAAACGGGCGAGGTATATTTCATTAATTTAACAGTATCTTTTCTATTGAATTTTCATAGTTGTTTTTTTTAAGACAGGTAGAATATGAAGAGTTCAATATGCCTCGCTAATCACAGAGAATAGTATTTTTATGAGTTATTTACCTTGCGTTGAAGTAGAATCCAAAATACCTGCTGATGCTGCCGTGATCTGGTTACATGGATTGGGTGCAGATGGTCATGATTTTGAAGCGATTGTGCCGGAGCTATTTTTGCCTGACAGTGCTGCCATTCGTTTTATTTTCCCACATGCGCCATCCATGCCTGTCACCATAAACAATGGCATGGTGATGCCTGCATGGTATGACATCCTGGATATGAGTATTGAGAAAAAACTTGATGAAGATCAATTGTTGTCTTCTTCAAAAGAGATAGATGCGTTGATCGACAGGGAGATAGAGAGAGGCATTGATAGTTCACGCATTGTGATTGCTGGTTTCTCTCAGGGCGGTGCTGTAGGCTATCAGACGGCTCTGACTTACCCTGAACCGCTAGCCGGTTTGCTCGCAATGTCGACATATTTTGCGACCTGTGAATCAATTGTTCCTAGCCAGGAAAATAAGACATTACCCATCCAGATTTATCATGGAACGATGGATCCTGTTGTACCGGAACCCTTGGGTAAACATGCATACGAGTTATTAACAGAAAAAGGTTACAGTACAAAATATCAGACATATCCCATGCAACACGCAGTGTGCACTGAAGAGATCATGGATATTTCCAGATGGTTTCAGAAGATACTTTTGTAATACTTTCTTTTAAAGAAAAAAGCCCTCTTCCGAGGACTTTTTATTTATAAACAGAACTGATTATTGTAAAATAAACTATTCGTTCATTTTTGCGTGTTCTTTTGCTGCTAATGTATTCACCACGTCTATTATTTCGTTATAGCCTCCTGCCATGGATGCACTTGTTAAATACTTGCCGTTGATGATGACTGCCGGGACGCCTGTTATTGCATAACGCTGTCCCATAGTAAATGCGTATCTAACACTATCTTCAACTTCTTTTGATTGAAAAGCTTGATCGAAATCGTCACCGTTAACACCATGTTCCACGAAAAATTTTCTCAGACTTTTTTTATCCATGATTTCTCTTTTTTCTTTGTGTATCGCATCAAACAAGGGCAGATGAATTTTATCCAGTACGCCGAGTTTTTCTGCCGCATAAAAAGCTCTAGCGTGAGTCAACCAGTTTTTACCCAGGACACCTGGCATACGGACAAACTCAATATATTCGGCCTTCTCTTCAAGCCATTTTTCGATGACCGGTTCAAAATAGTAGCAATGAGGGCATCCGTACCAAAAGACTTCCAGGATTTCTACTTTATCGCCAGTATTCGTGGGTTGTGGCGAGGGGAGTTTCTTATAGCGTTCATCAGCAAAACTGCTGGGTAACAGGAAAAATGAGGACAGGAAAATACCAAGTACAAGCAAGTAGAGTGATTTTTTATTCATGAGTCATAATCCTTAAGAATAATTTCTCGAAAATATTTGGTTAACTACAATTAACCGTAAGAGAGTATCGCTTGTTATCGTAATAATTTGTAATGATTTATCCATTGGATGCGTAAACTTGTATTTTGTTTCATACAAGCGTTAATTATCAATTGGTTTTAACTCGTCTTTTACTGTGTCAGTCATTTGTTTGGATTACCTGCGATTAGCAGTCAAAAGCGAGCAGAAGAAAATATTGGATTATGATTCAAAAACTGTTTGCAAAGCGGCTTAATGCAGACCCTGTATGTAATTGGAAACGGCATCAATTTCATCAGTAGTCATCTTTTCTGAGACAATTTGCATGACTTTGTTGATATCGTTGGTGCGTTTGTTGTCTCGAAAAGCCAGTAATTGTATTTTTGTGTACTCAGCATGCTGGCCGCTTAACGCTGGAAAAGAGGCGATTGCATTACCTGCACCATTGGGCCCATGACAAGCCATACACGCTGGCAGGCCTTTACTGGCGTCTCCTGCGCGATAAAGTTTTTCACCAACGACCAGTAACTCGGGACTGACGCTTCCAATCTTGATCTTTTGTGAAGAGTAATAGGCGGCAATATCCTGCATGTCTTCCTCGCTGAGCGAAGCAGTAAGAGGAGTCATTTGAACATTCTTACGTGCGCCTGAATGAAAATCTTTTAGCTGTTTAAAGATATATCCCGGGTGTTGACCTGCCAATTTTGGCCAAACAGGGTTGACACTATTCCCATCGGCACCGTGACAAGCGGCACACACTTGTGATTTTTCTTTTCCGGCCGCCACATCACCAGCATAAATATGACATGAGAAGGTAAATAAAAATATTGATGTGAAGGCTAAAGCATTTTTCATAATGACTGTTGAATCCTGAGAATGAATGTTATTTTTCCGCTCTTAAAGTCTATTGAACGAATCGGCTTGACTTGCTGAACCGTTGGCAGACTAACCATGAGTGCGCATTTTACTCAATATCAGCACTGACGTGTACTATTACTACTTACGGGGACTGCTTTTGGAGACAAAATTTGTCAAAAAACCACTATAACAAGGTTAGATTTCTCATGGGCGCACATGAAATCAGGCAATTGCCTGAAGATAGTGGCACTGAGATTGCGATCGCGGGGAGATCAAACGCTGGCAAATCCAGCGTACTGAATGTAATTACAGGTAATTCAAAGCTGGCGCGTATCAGTAAAACACCTGGCCGGACTCAACAGATGAATATCTTTGTTGTGGATGATGAGAGACGTTTGGTAGATCTCCCTGGATATGGGTATGCAAAGGTCCCTGTTACACTGCGCAAGCATTGGGGGTCAACACTGAACCGGTATTTCCAGGAGAGAAGAGCATTATCAGGACTGGTCCTCATCATGGATATCAGGCACCCTTTGAAACCGGGAGATCAGCAGATGCTCGATTGGTCCTGCCAGGTAGGCCTCCCCACGCATATCCTGTTGAATAAATCAGATAAACTTTCTCGTGGTGCAGGGATGTCCCTGTTGCAGCAGATGAAACGGCGCATGAATAATGATCTAATTTCGATTCAATTGTTTTCTGCTCTGAAACGGACGGGTGCCGAGGAAGCAAGGGAAGTCCTTGATCGGTGGTTTGAATATCACTGATTTTCCCAATTGATTTTATCAGATTGATTTTCCTCGGAAATTTAATTCCGGGAATGTCATTTTGGCTAAAATAAAGAGGCCCCGGTGCTTCAAGGGGAGGGAGTGCATACCGGGGCCAAGATTACCCGGCTGGGGAGACCGGGATTCTGCACCTGCCCAAAGGAGGAAGGGCAGGAAAACTCACTTGCAATTAGGACTAAAATGATGTTCAAAAGTTCAGAGTGGCATCAAATTAAAGCGCATTTCGGATCTGTTTATGCACAATTATGGGGCTTGCTGTTGGCTGATGGCAATTCAATCATCTAAAAATGGCCATGAACCGCAATAATACGTGTAACTTATTGATATATATGGATAATATAAAATCGGTTAAAAATTAACAGATTTGTAACAAAGTGAATAATTAAGCCATTTGGAAGACGCTGTACTCATATCATGCACAGAGTTATCCACAGAAACTGTGGATAATATTCGATTGTTAATGACAGCAATAGCTTATCTAGGAAAAGCCAGAAAATAGCTTAAACAAACAAGCTAACTTAAGATAATTATATGCTCTGAAATCGGGCTAATTGATGATTTTTAGCAGGGTTTTCGAATTGGCTTTTCCCTGCGGATATAATCCATTTAAAAGGCGAAGTTTTTCTTCCTGATATTTTTCCAGCGGAGATTGTTGGGCCAATGATTTGAAATTTGTCTCGCTGGTCGAATTGACGATTTTTAGACGAAGTGGTTTTGCAAGCAAGCGTTCATTCTGTGTCATTTGGTGGAAGCTTCTGGCCGTCTCCATAAACGCGGCATCATAATGGGACATCGCCTTAGGGTCTTTGCTTACGCCAACCAGAATATAAGCCTGCTGATTGAAATAAATCACCGTAAATCTGGCAGCTCGTTTTCCACTTCCTGTGTTTATGGTTGCGATGCCCGTGTGAGCATCCAGGCCGTTTATACTCAGCGGCTTGTCGTTTCTCAAGGATTTGAGGCCGAGTCGTTGAATCATAAACTCTCTGGGAGAGATTCTTTTGTTAATATCCTCAACAAGTATCTGTTGGGTCGCGACACCCTGAGGGGCAGTGATAATAAGCTTATCAGGCAGGTTTGTGACATTCCACTTCTCAGGGAATGCGATGCTGATATCCAGTTGCTCGTGATAAAAATTATTGCCTCGGGTGATGCCCTGTTGCGGACCGTCTCCAAATATGAGTCCATCAATCTTGCTCAGAAATACCTCTTCTCCTTTTTTGGTCCCGGTTTTATTCTGGTATTTCTCGGCATAACCAATAATCTCTTGCAGACGTGTGTCATTATCCGGGTGCGTGGAGAATAGACCGTGGTAAATGCGTGGTTCGCGACCCTCTGATTTGGCACGTTGTTTTTCAAATATTTCCTGATTTTTCAGAACTCGTATCACATCCAGCATGGACTCTGCGCCGTAATTCGTTCTGGCCACATATTCTGCCCCCAGTTTATCGGCCTCTAACTCATACTCTCTGCCATAGCCCCTGAGTAATACAGTGCCGAGTACCTGCATCAGCTGGCTACCCACCTGATTCATGCCCGGGATGAATATCGCAGCCAGGGTCACGCCAACGTTTGTTAGCTGTGTTGCGCTATATTGTCTGACTGAATGTCTTGCCGTGACATGACCAATTTCATGGCCGAGTACCGCAGCCAACTCAGCTTCAGAGTTGAGATAAGCCAGCAGGCCACGTGTAATGTAGATATAGCCACCCGGTAATGCGAAGGCGTTGACATCCTTGCTGTCGAGTACGGTAAATCGATAGATTAAATTATTACGATGACTATTTTTTGCCAGCTCTTCACCGATGCCAGTGACGTAGGCCTGGAGTTCGGGATTATTATAAACACTGTATTGCTGAAGTATTTCTTTATGCGTTTTACGTCCAAGGGCGATCTCACTTTGTTCCGACATCAGGACAAGATCCCGACCCCCGGTCGCCGGGTTAAGCGCACAGCCACTGATGCTGATGAATATAAGTAGAAGAATTAGCTGAAAAATATTTTTCATAGTCGGGTTTTATGACATTTATTTGAAGAGAACAGTTCCCAATTTTTGTGATATGAATTTATCTGACAAGCATGATATCAGAGCCATGTCTGATTCTGATCCTGAATTCATTGTTATTCTTGTAAATCCAGCCACGTGCCTGAATTATCTTGCCTTCCAGATCCTGAAGTTCTAACTCACGGAAGTGATCTAAATCTTCACGTTTGATGCGTAAGGCGACATTTCCTGTGAGATTGATCCAGATTGATGATCGACTTTCACCAATGCGTTCAACCATCCCGGTAATGACACGATAGCCACGGGTGTTATTGTCCAGTTTGGTGGATGATATGGGTTTATATTGTTTTAATCTCCACAGTCCTTGTTGTGACGCCATTGCGTGATTTGAATGATAAAGATAGCAGTTGAGAAAATTCAGGTTGGGAGGAATCGTCAAGGGTGTCGCCAATCCATTCGCCAACAAGACAGCCTGAATGTTTTGACCATTAGGTAGAAAAAGATGCGCCAGGGTTCTTTTATATCGATCAAGACGTTGTGAATCAAATTTCAGAAGAATGTCTTTATTTCCCTGTAAAAGCGAGACCAGATAGCTTCTTGCGATATGTGCCCCCTCGTCTGATTTTCTGCCATCCCGCTCAATCTCTGGTGTATCAATACCAATCAGACGGACATGGCGACCATCTTTCAGTATGACAGTATCGCCATCGATAACGTAATTGATTTCCACCGTCTCATCCGATGATCCGATACTACATGATGGTTCGGGATCGCTATATGCCTTATTTGAAAGGAAAGATAATAAAATTATTACAGCACAAACAAAAAAGCGCTCATATCGAGCGCCTTTTTTGGAAAGGAAATGGTCTCCCTTATCCTTTTTACATTCCGTATTTTTTGTTGAATTTATCAACGCGTCCAGCAGTGTCGAGCATTTTCTGCTTGCCCGTGTAGAATGGATGGCATTGAGAGCAAACGTCAAGATGCAGCTCCCCAGACAGCGTAGATTTAGTCTTGAATGTATTGCCACAACTACACTTGACTTCAATTTCTTCGTACGCAGGGTGTATATCAATTTTCATAACAGCTTAATTTTCAAGTAGTTTTTCGAGTTAGTCCCATTTTCAGGTCTCATCGAGCTAACGGGGAGAGGGAGTTTATTAAAAATGAAGGGTTCAGGCAATAGGTTCAGGCAAGAAATATTAGCTGGAAGGAGTACTAGTGAGAGTCAGTAATGAATAGCGAACAGACTATATGGCACTCCGGAATTTGTTGGTAATTTATCTAGGTTTTTTATATATCAAACTCTGCAACAACAGGTGCGTGGTCCGAAGGTCTTTCAAGTTCTCTCGGGGACTTATCAATGCGACATGCCGTGCAACAATCTGCCAGGGAATCTGTGGCCAGTATATGGTCAATACGTAAACCTAGATTCCGTTGGTATCCAGCAGCGCGATAATCCCACCAGGAAAAACAGTTTTCTTCCTGCTCAAAAATTCTGAAGCAATCGACCAGGCTGTTCTCTAATAGAGACCGTAACGCATCTCTTTCAGCCTGGCTGACCAGCACCTTTCCTTCCCAGGCTTCCGGATTATGGACGTCACGATCTTCTGGGGCAATATTAAAGTCACCCAGCAATACAACGTTTTCATATCTGTTGACAAGCGTATCTGTGAAATTCTGTAGATGGGATAACCATTCCAGTTTGTAATGGTATTTGTCTGAACCAACTTCAGCCCCATTGGGTATGTATAGATTGAGTATTGTGACATTATCAATGTTGGTGCAAAGAATACGTCGCTGTGGATCATCGAAACCCGGGAAGTCAGTAATGACATTAGTTGCTTTTGCCTTACTGAGCGTCGCAACCCCGTTATAGGTTTTTTGGCCACTGAAGATCACTTGATATCCAGCATTGTGGATCTCTTCTAACGGGAAATTTTCATTCGTCAACTTTGTCTCCTGTAAGGCGAGGATATCAGGCTGTTTAGTTTCAAGCCATTGCAATACGTGAGGTAATCTCACACGCAGGGAATTTACATTCCATGTAGCGATACGTAGCATATTTATTAATGCCTGTTAATATCACATTGAAGGAGTACTAATATCTTAATCCACCATAGCGGCGTCTTTGTAGCCAATCCATCAAAAGGATTCCGAGTAGTAAGCCAGCTAACAGTGTAATCCCTGAACCAATGACTAGATTAGATAGTGTCGAGGTATTTGGCCCAGATACTTCTGTATTACTGCCATTGTGTAATCGTTTGATCTCGTCTTTCAGTCCGGCGTTTTTTTCGGTCAGTAACTGTATTTTACTGCTTAATTTATTGTTGTTTCCGGCTTGGCTGATTTGATTTCTTAATTCTGCAAGATTGGCTTGTAATTCACCTGACTTTAATTTATCAGATTTTATTTTCTGTTTGAGGTTTTTGTTTTCAATTTTCAATTTGGCTATTTCATCAGAGTTTATGACGAGTTCCTGGTCGGGTTTAGCCTGTTGTATCTTGATATTTTGTAATTCAGCTTCTAATTCCCTGATTTTTGATTGAGCAGTCCTTTCATCCATGCCTTCATTTTTATCAGGATTATTAGTCGTGAGATAGTTGTTACTTATCCAGCCAGAGACACCCTTTGGATCGCGGACATGAACAAAATCATTATCACGTTTAATGACTTCCAGCGTTGTGCCTGTTGGAAGTACCTTCAAAATTGGGCTATCAATGGATTTTTCCTCATGTAATCCAACCAGCAGGCTGTCCGTGATATATACAGTTTCTGCCTGACTATTTACAGGAATAAGTGGCAACAGAAAAAATAGTAAGCTTACTTTTCTGCAAAAATTTGAAACAGGAAATATCATATTTATTCTTGCCATGTTAGCCCGGGTTTATGTCGTGATACCTGAATGTTTCAGCAAGGCATCAATATTTGGTTCACGCCCCCTGAAATTAATAAACATCTCCATCGGTTCCTTTACGCCCCCTTGTTCCAGGATTGAATGCAAAAATTCATTTCCGGTATGTTTATTAAAAATACCATCTTCTTCAAATTTTGAATAGGCGTCTGCAGACAGAACTTCAGCCCATTTATAGCTATAGTATCCTGCAGCGTAGCCACTTGCGAATATATGAGAGAAACTGTGTTGAAATCGGTTAAATTCAGGAGCAACCACAACGGCGACCTGGCGTCGGACGTCATCCAGTAGCGATTGCACATCTACAGGTGTTTTACTATCGTATTCCAGGTGCAGTCGAAAGTCGAACAGGGAGAATTCCAATTGCCGCACCATTTGCATGCCGGTCTGGAAGTTCCTGGCAGCTATCATTTTTTCAAAAATATCATCACTGATTAATTTCCCGGTCTGGTGATGTCTGCCAATAAGATCAAGGGCTTCACGTTCCCAGCACCAGTTTTCCATAAACTGACTCGGGAGCTCAACAGCATCCCAGGGCACACCGTTAATCCCGGACACACTGGGGTAATCAACCAATGTCAACATGTGGTGTAAGCCATGGCCAAACTCGTGAAACAGGGTAATGACTTCATCATGGGTGAGCAATGCCGGATCATTACCGATGGGGGGTGTGAAGTTACAGGTAATGTAGGCGATGGGGATTTGAACATCAGATGCAGATCTTTTACGAACAATGCATTCATCCATCCAGGCACCTCCGCGTTTGCCTGTGCGTGTGTAAAGATCCAGGTAAAATCCGCCACGCAAGGATCCCGTATTATCGAAGATATCAAAGAAACGAACATCCTCATGCCAGGTTTCAACATGCTCTCTTTCTTTCACATCAATGCCATACAGACGAGTAACAATCGTAAATAAACCGTCGATCACCTGAGGTGCTGGAAAGTAGGGTCTCAGCTCTTCCTGCGAGAGGGCATACTTATGTTGCCTGAATTTTTCAGCATAATAAGCCATGTCCCAGGCTTGTAATTTACTCAGTCCAAATTCTGATTTTGCGAATTCCTGTAAGGCCTTTAATTCCTGCTTTGCCATTTTTTTAGATCGCGAGGCCAGGTCATTCAGAAAATCCAATACTTCGTTTATGTCATTGGCCATTTTTCTGACAAGTGAATAATGAGCATAGCTTTCGTAGCCTAGTAATTGGGCCTGTCGATGGCGTAACGCGAGAATCTCATTCATGAGCTCTGAGTTATCCCATTGGCCCGCATTGGGACCCAGATCTGAGGCACGTGTGATATAGGCGGTATACATTTCTTTCCGTAATGCCACATCGTCCGCATATTGCATAACCGGCATGTAGGAAGGAAAGTCGAGTGTAAATATCCAACCTTGTTTGTCTTCATTGAGAGATTTTTGTTTTGCCTGTGCCAGTGCCGATTCTGGTAATCCGTTCAGTGACTTCTTATCTGTCACATGCTTTGTCCAGGCATGCGTTGCATCCAGCAAATTTTCTTCAAACCTGGTTTGTAATCGGGATAACTCTTTTTTTATATCCTTGTATTCCTGTTGTTTATCTTCGTCTAGTTCTATTCCTGAAAGTCTGAATTCCCGTAAGGCATTTTCTATTATTTTCCTTTGCGCATCGTCCAGTAAGGCAAATTCATCGCTTTCGGAAACCGATTTGTAGGCCAAGTACAAATCCTTGTTTTGACCCATTTCTGTCGCGTAGTCTGACAACTTCGGTAGACAGGCATTGTAGGCCTCTCGCAATTCATCATTATCTACGACGGAATGAAGATGACAGGCCGGCGACCAGGCGCGATTCAGCTGATCATCAAGATCTTCCACGGGCTGGAGTATATTTCCCCAGCTGACGGGTTCATTACTCTGTAACAGGGCTTGAATCTTGGAGCGGTTTTTCTTCAACATATGATCGATTGCTGGCTCTATTTGTGTTGGCGTGATTGAGCTAAATAGTGGCAAGCCGTCTGTATAAAGTAGTGGGTTATTCATTGCAAAAATTCATTCATTATCAAATGTGATGTTATAGGAGACAGGATTGTAAGCGATGACGTAATTGTAAAGAATGATATGCAGAAGCAAAAATATTCTTATCCAGAAAGCCTTATCCCGATCATCCATGTCGCGATCATGCCGGCAACAAAAAAAGTGATAATCAGGCAAGTAGAATACCTTGAATAACGCTTAAGCAGATCAGATTGCGGGAGTGCAGAGAGTAAATAGGGTCGCCTGTGATCACAGGTTTTGCTGAGCATATGCACAGGGGCTGCGGCATTCTGTTCCGTGTACTGGTTTTGTACCTGCTTTAACGCAGTTGCCCTGACCTTTTGCCATTCTTCCATACTGATCTGCCCATCTTTATTTTCATCAAAGCTGGCCAGGAGTTGCTCACTGTTTTTTTTCCATTCTCTGAGTAAATGGCCAACATCACCGTCTATATTAAATTCGTACCCTGCACCACCTACTGTGTCAAAAAGACCAATAGCATAAAGTGGGTCATTGGGGTGCATACGTTTTTCAGTATAGCGGTAGCGACCCATGCTGCTGAAGAAACCCTTCTTTTTTATCGTTCCATCCCTATTTTTCCTGGGTTCTGGGTGGCGACTGTGGCCATACCAGACGTCGGTTGTGCTCGGGGTTACATTTGCCTTTTCAGGGTCAATGACTGCCTCATCACTGTCATCAATTAACAAAAACAGACTATCACTGATGCCTTTATCTACAGTGACCCAATGACTGTTTTTTCCTGAGTTGCGATACTCCTCAATCGTATATTGATACCAGGTACATGGTATACCAGTTAATGGCCCAGTAATGGTGGAACCTTCCATTAACTTGCCGACACCGGAAAGCTCAACATAGCCCTGTGCAGCGGAGCGTATATTTGAGGTAGGGGTATCTTCGATAATGCGTTTTCTCAGGAAGAAATAGAAGGCACCGATAAAGCCGCCGACTGTGAGCATTATCAGAATAATTGCGAAGGTCCAGAAATTATCACCTGGGCTGTGTTTGGCCCAATTAGTCGCAGGGGCTAATAAAGCTGTCTGCAAAAAAGTCATGATTTAATGATTAAGCAAATAATTCCTTCACATCGACATCCTCGGTTTCCCCTTCACTGAATTCGAGTAAATCTTTAGCACTGAAGCCAAGATT
>Ga0209980_10001067_pt1 | contig 15062 bp, 11 predicted proteins | sample CR02metaG_FD_183611 | JGI IMG/M metagenome (GOLD analysis project Ga0209980, IMG submission 183611) | Deep subsurface microbial communities from Mariana Trench to uncover new lineages of life (NeLLi) - CR02 metaG (SPAdes) (version 2) | ecosystem: Environmental > Aquatic > Marine > Ocean trench...
CTGGCCGGAGTCCGGTCCCCCCGAACTCTGGCGGATTGCGATAGGCGAAGGCTACTCGGCCGCTTCCGTAGTCGGCGATCGCCTGTACACGATGTACGCGGGCGAAGAAGACGGCAAGCCCGTCGAGTACGCGGCCGCCTTCGAAACCGGCACCGGCAAAGAAATCTGGAAGACCGTGATCGGCGACAAGCTCGACACCGAGTTCGGCAACGGACCGCGATCAACGCCAACGGTTGTCGATGGCACGGTCTACGTTCTGGGCTCCCATGGCGACATGGCCGCGCTCGCGTCCGGAGACGGCAGCTTGCGCTGGCGCTTGGGCCTCGAGGAGACCTTCGGCGGCTCGCGTCCCCACTGGGGGTTTTCTACCTCCTTGCTCGTCGACCAAGGCAAAGTCATAGTCGAAGCCGGTGGCCCCGAAGGCAAGTCCTATTCCGCCCTCGACGCCGCGACCGGCGCGGTCCTGTGGACCACGGGCGAGGCCCCGGGACCGGGGCATAACTCACCGCTCGCCGTCGATATGAACGGCAAACGTCGCTACATCTACATCGCCGGCGGCCAGCTGCGCTGCATCGACGAAGACGGCAACGAGGTGTGGCAGCACGAATGGCCTCGGGGTGAGACCCACGCGATGCCCGTGCTCGTGGGTACGAACCGAATCTACGCGTCCGGCGCCGAGGGCGTCGGTGCCCAGATGGTCGAAGTCAGCGAAGGTGAAGACGGGGCCAGTATCTCCGAGATTTGGAAGGTACCCAACCTGCGCAACCACTTCTCCAGCGCGATCGCACACGGCGGCACCATCTACGGTTTCGACAACGCAACCCTCAAGGCGGTATCGGCCGATACCGGCGAGCTGGCTTGGGCGAAGAGAGGCTTGGGCAAAGGATCGCTGATCCTGGCCGACGGGTACCTGTTCGTGCTCTCCGATCGCGGGCGCCTGGTGCAAGTCAAGGCCGTTCCCGAGGCCTACATCGAAGAAGGCAGCGTGCAAGCGCTGACCGGCAAGACCTGGACCGCGCCCGCGCTCGCCGACGGGATTCTCTATCTGCGATCCCACGACGAGATGGTGGCCTATGACCTGCGCACTGGAGGTTCGTCGTGAGGTACGCAAAATACGCAACTGGTTTGCTCCTCGCTCTTGCCCTTCCTGCCGTACCTGCAGAAGCCGAGCACCATGAATCGCCTGGTGACGTCCGCGAGATCGTAGCCAGACACATCGAAGCCAAGGGCGGCCGCGACGCATGGAACGCCATCGAGTCACTGAAGCTCAGCGGCGAGTTCACTTCGTTCAGCAAGGTGAGTCCGTTCACGATGTACAAGACGCGCGATCGCAAGTACCACATGGACCACATGTGGGCGGACAAGTCCGTCGTAGCCGCCTTCGACGGTGCAACGTCGTGGTGGGACAACCGCTTCTCCGGCATCAAGGGAGCTCGCAAGATCATCGGCGCCGACCGCGCGGTTTTGGAGCGCGATCTGGATTTCGCTACTCCACTCTTCGACCTCGAGGCGGAGGGACACAAGGTCACACTGCTTGGACTGCAGGATCTCGAGGGCCAGGAGGTGATCGCCGTCGAGCTCGAGCGGGCGGACCAATCCAAGGAAACCTGGTACCTGGATCCCTCGAGTTATCTCGAGGTGGCGCGCGACTCTCCCGGATCCGATTTTGGTCGGCCGATGACCCAGAGAACCTTCTTCGACAACTTCCAAGAAGTGGCCGGGGTCATGATCCCGCACTACACCGAAACCCAGTGGTACACGCGTCACCGAGTCATCGACGCGCACACAATCGAAGCAAATGTCGAGTTCGAAGACGCCCTGTTCTCGATGCCGTCACCCTTCGGGATGGAGAAGCTGCAGAGTTTGGCCGGCTCGTGGACGGTCGCAGTCGAGGCCCGGCAGAACCCGGCGGGACCGTTTTCCGAGCGCCGGGCGGAATCAACCATCGAGAGCCGTTTTCGTGGCGGCCTGTTCGAGGAGTCTTGGACCGACCCAGACGGCACCCAGGTTGTCCGAACACTCTCCTTTGACCAGTTCCGAGATCGCTACGTCGTCACCCTGATCGATTCGGGTACCAACGCCATGGCCATCTTGGCCGGTACCTGGAACGATGAGAACGCACTGGTTCTGGACAATCTGGTGACGGAAACGCCGAGTCTGTTTTTCGGCTCTACCATCTACGAGCGCATGCGTCTCTACGATCTCGAGCAGGATTCCTTCAAGATGGAGCGGGAGAACTCGGTCGATGGCGGCGAGACCTGGGCGGTGATGCAGAAGCTCGCCTACGCTCGCAGGAGTGAATCAACTCGTTCGGAGGAGGCCAAGCCTTGACAGGTTCCAAACACAGTAAGCCCATGGCGCTCATCCTTTTCGTGGCCTTGGCGAGCGCGTGCACGGGCGCGAGCGCCGATCAGGAGGTCCAGGCGACGATCACCGCCGCCGCCATCGACAACGGCGCGCTCGCCAAGGCGGTCTTCGCCGGTGGCTGTTTCTGGTGCATGGAGCCGCCCTTCGACAAGCTCGACGGCGTTCTTTCGACCACCTCCGGCTACACCGGTGGGCCCGAAGAGAATCCCACCTACAAGGACGTGTCGTATGGCCGCACCGGACACGCCGAAGCGGTCGAAATTCTCTACGACCCAAGCCGGATCAGCTATCCACAGCTTCTCGAGGTCTTCTGGCGCAACATCGATCCGCTGACCCGAGACGCGCAATTCTGCGATCGCGGCAGCCAGTACCGCACCGGAATTTTCTACCGGAACGAAGAGCAGCGGCGGCTCGCCGAAGAGTCGAAGAAAGAGATCGAGGATTCCGGGATCTTGAAGGGCCCGATCGTCACCGAGATCACCGGCGGCGCCACGTTCTACGCCGCCGAGGAGTACCACCAGGACTTCTACAAGAAGAACCCGGCTCACTACAAACGCTATCGCACCGGTTGCGGACGGGATAGAACCCTAGAGAGCATCTGGGGACCGGCAACGCACTAACCGCACCGCAAGACCTTATCGCGCGACCTATGAGGGTTTCTCAGTAGGCCCCTCGTCTCGCCGCAAACTCTCGGACTCCCAAGCCTCTTCCAGCTCCCACTGCTGCTTCAACGCTCGCACCCGCTGACGCCGACGACGCGCGGCCAGAACCGCCAGCAGGACAATCGTCAGCCACAGGGCGCTCGAGCTGGTCAAGAACGGTAACCAACGATACCAAAAAGTGAACCGTCGCCAGAAAGAGTCTTCGGCCTCGCCCAAGCTCCGGCCGGTCGCCAACTCGAAGGCGTCGCCGAAGTTTGCCCCAGCCGCCACCGCTCCGAGCAGCGCGGCCGGAAAGTCGCGGCCGTGTCGATTCACCAGATCGCGCACGAACGCACCAGCCAGCGCATAGGCCCGTGCGACCTGCTCTGGCTGTCCGAAGCGGTCGTCGAGGCCGGAGAGATCGTGGCGACCCCGGCTCAGAACCGCCAGAGCGACCCGGCTTCGATCCTCCCAGCCCCAGGCCTCTTCCGCGAGCATCGAGAGGCCCTCGTGGAACCAGCGCGGCAGGGACCGCCCTTTCGAGGCGTGGAAGATCAACACGTGAGCCACCTCGTGACCGAGTAGCTCTTCGAGAGACCGGTACGGATAGACCGGCACCCGAGCCGGAAACAAAACCACGAGCGATGAATCGCCGCGCGCATAGCCCGCAACCCAGTGCGGCGCACCGAGTTCCGGTGCCGAGCTTTCGAGAGCTAGAACGACCCGAATCGGAATCGGCAAATTGGCCTCGGCTTCGCCCAGACCGAGAAGTCGCGCGAACCGTGACAGCCGCGCCGGCTCCCATGTCGAAAGGCGGTCGGCAAAACGTTTCAACTCCGGCGGCGCCTCAATTTTCAAAGTCACCACGTCTCCGGAGAGACGGCTGCTTACAAAGGCGGACCCAGGCAACACCGCAGCGCCCATCCCTGTCAGTGCCAGAGCCGTGAGCATGGCCCCCATTGTTCCCCAGCGCAAAATCATAGTCCTCGCCGAGAATACCGGCTGCCGGCGGTTTGGTGAGGATTGACGCTCGGCGACTCGTGACCGACTCAGCCGGGCCAACGCCCGATCGCCAGCGGCCATCCGCAATGGACGCGATCGGGTAGCATCTCTTCCGTGCCATTTACGGTCGACTCGATCATCAAACGCACCGGCGAGACCGTCTCTTTCGACCGCAACAAGATCGCGGTAGCCGTCTACAAGGCCGGCGCCAGCATGGGTCACCACGACCAGGAACTTGCCAACGCCGTCACCCAACAGGTCGTCGCAGCAGTCAGCGCCACCTATTCCAACGATCTGCCCCCGACGGTCGAGAACATCCAGGACATCGTCGAGCGCGTTCTGGTCAAGAGTTCGCAGCCAAAAGCAGCTCAGATCGCCAAGGCCTACAGCGCCTACCGCCACGAGCGGGCCAAGATTCGCACGCTGAGCGAATCGGCCAAGATCGACAACATCCCGTACAAGCTGATGTGGAACGCTCTCGACTGGAATGTCGAGCATGACTGCCACACGATCGGCAAACTCAATGAGATTGTCCGCTCCGGCAGGCTCCCCAAGCTGATCGGGGCCGCAGAGCGCTGCTACGACGCCATGATCGAGGGCGCCGCCAAATCGGTCCTCGAGCGCAGGAGCGAACTCCGATTCGTCATCGTCGCCGGTCCGAGTTCGTCGGGCAAGACCACCACCACCATGAAGCTCCTCGAACGCCTCGAGGCGCACGGCGTCCATGTGATCCCGATGTCCCTCGACAACTACTTCTTCGATCTCGAGCTTCATCCCAAGGACGAGTTCGGCGACTACGACTTCGAGACCCCGGAAGCTCTGGACCTCGCGCTGATCAACCAGCACCTCGCCGAGATTGACGCGGGACGGCCGGTCGAGATGCCGACCTACGACTTCAAGACCGGCAAACGCACTGGCGAAACCACCCGCTTCGAGCCCGAGCCGGGCAGTCTGGTCCTGCTCGATAACCTCCACGGCCTCTACCGCGGCCTGACCGAGAGCGTCGAGGCCGAGCACAAGTTCAAGATCTACATCGAGACCGTGAGCCAGCTCAAGAACAATGCCGGGCAGTACATTCGCTGGACCGATATTCGCCTATTGCGGCGCATGCTTCGCGACAGCCAGTTCCGCGCCTACCCCCCGGAGAAGACCATTTTGCACTGGCACTACGTCCGCCGCAGCGAGCTCAAACACATCATTCCGAACCAGGGGTCGGCCGACTTCAAGGTCAACAGTGCCTTGCCATACGAGCTTCCGTTCCTCAAGCACCGGCTCGCCGAATACCTCCCCGATTTCATCGAGAGATGGCGCGGCAACGAGAAAAGACTCGACGGATACATCCGGGCGCGCCGGATCCAAGATCTCCTCGAGTCCGTCGACGGTGTTGCCGACGACTCGATCGTGCCGCCAACTTCGCTGCTGCGCGAATTCCTTGGCGGAAGCGCCTATGAAGTTCACTAGGCGAGGTCCGAAGGCTTCCGAGTCGGCACTGCAGGTGGTCGAGGAGCGCCGGCACAATGAGCCAGCCGTGAGCAAAGCCACCTTCATCGAGCTTCGCCAACTCTGCAAGTCCTTCCGGGAGGGAGATCGGACGCACGTAGTTCTCGACCGCGCCGAGATGTCGATCGCCAAAGGCGAGTTGGTGGTCCTACTGGGCAGAAGCGGCTCGGGCAAGACCACCTTGCTCAACTTGCTCTGCGGTATCGACCTCCCCGATTCGGGGGAGGTCGTGGTGGACGGCGTCAACCTGCATCTGCTCGACGAGCGTCGGCGCACGCTCTTTCGAAGGTTCCGGATCGGTTTCGTTTTCCAGCTTTTCAACCTCTTGCCGACACTCACCGTCGAAGAGAATCTGATGCTGCCGTTGGAGCTTACGGGACGCGATGACCGGGACGGGCGCGAGCGGGTGCTCGACCTTCTCGATCGTGTCGGCCTCGCCGACCGAGCCGGAAGCTTCCCAGAACGCCTTTCGGGCGGAGAGCAGCAGCGCATCGCCATTGCTCGGGCGTTGGCCCACAGCCCCGACCTGGTTCTCGCCGACGAGCCGACCGGCAACCTGGACGCCGACACCGGGGCTGAGGTCCTCGAGCTTCTCGACCGGATGACCCGGCAGGAGGGCAAGACCTTGGTCATGGCCACACACAGCCGAGAGGTGGCCGAAGTCGCCGACCGGGTATTCAGAATAGACCATGGCCGCCCGGTCGAACTAGCGTCGAGAAGAACTGCGCCTCCTGAATAATCCCGGCCAAAAGTGAAACGACTTCTCATCAAGTCCGTCCTCGCCCACTTCAAGACCCATCCGCTCCAGGCGGTCCTGGCAGTCGTCGGAGTCGCCCTCGGGGTCGCGGTGTTCGTCGGTATCGAAGGAGCCAATGGTTCGGCGTTACGCGCCTTCGAGATCTCCGCCCGGGCGATTACGGGTCGAACCACCCACCAGATCATCGGCGAGTCGGCTGGGGTCCCCGAGTCGTTCTATCGAGACCTCCGACTGAAGCTTGGAGTCCGCTGGTCCGCTCCGGTCATCGAGGGTTTCGTCTCACTCAGTGATGGCGATAGTGATGGCGATGGCGGACGGGATCGATTCCGTTTACTCGGCGTCGATTTCTTCGCGGAAGCCGCTTTCCGCGATCAACTCGGCAAGCGCACTGGCACCGTGTTCGATCTCACCGGCTTCATGACCCGCCGGGGAGTGGTTCTCTCGGCCCCGGTTGCCGCGGCGCGCTCGATCGCTCTGGGCGACCCTATCGATCTGGCGATCGCGGGCCGTCTCGAACGAGTCCAAGTCGTCGGCCTCTTCGAACCCGGCAATGACTTCGACCGACAGGCGGCAGCCGATCTCTTGATCTGCGACATCGCGACGGCGCAGGAGCTTCTGAGGCTCGGCGACCGGATCTCGCGTATCGACCTGATCGTCCCGCTATCCGTGCATGACAGGCACGCCGAAGGCGCCGGAAACGCCAAAAACCGTAACCGCTCCACATCCGGAACGGCGGGCACAGAGGTGCTGGAGGCCATCCGAGCCGCGCTGCCGGCCGGCACCAAGATCGTGCGCCCCGAGCAGCGTTCCGCCGCCGCCGAACAGATGACCCGGGCCTTCCGTCTCAACCTGCGTGCACTGAGCCTTTTGGCTCTCCTCTGCGGAGCCTTTCTGATCTACAACACCATGACGTTTGCGGTGGTGCAACGCCGGCCGTTGTTGGGGACCCTGCGCGCACTGGGCGCGACCTCTCGTGAGTTATTTGCGATCGTACTCACCGAGGCTGCCGTTGTGGGCTCGATCGGCGCATTGATCGGACTCCTATCCGGAGCCGCGCTCGCGCGGGCGTTGGTGTCACGAGTCACCCAGACCGTCAATGACCTCTACTTCACGGTCAACGTGAGGGAGGTAGGCGTGTCCACCGAAGTCCAGGTCGCCGGGATCATTCTGGGAATAGGCGCCGCGCTGCTCGCGGCGCTGGGACCGGCCGCCGAGGCCCTTCGGACCGAGCCTCGTTCGGCACTGGCGCGAGCCGAACTCGAGGCTCGGACGCGCCAAGCTCTTCCCACGATGACGGTGCTCGGCGTCCTGACGGTCATCGCCGGCGCCGCTTGCCTATCGCTACCGTTCACGGGGCTGATCTCGAGTTTCGCCGGTCTGTTCATGATCCTGGTCGGGATGGCCTGCCTGACCCCGGCTATGACTGTGGTATTCATGCGGCTCCTGACACCCGCCGCAGAGCGCCTGTTCGGCAGCCTCGGCAGACTTTCGGCCCGCGGGGTCGTGGCGACGCTCAGCCGAACCGGCGTCGCCATCGCCGCGTTGATGATGGCCATCGCCGTAACCATAGGGGTGGACGTGATGATCCGCAGTTTCCGCGGCACGGTCGACCGCTGGTTGTCCTATTCTCTGCTCGCAGACCTCTACGTGAGCTCACCGGGAGCACTGACCGATCGATTCACGGCTTCTCCAGGCGCCCTGTCGGTCACCGACGTCGAAAAACTCAGAGCGCTCCCGGGGGTCGGGCAAGTCACCACGGTGCGAGCGGTAGTAGTCGGCTCGGATGTGGGTCCGATACGGCTTCAGGCTTTCGCACTCAACCCGTTTGCTCGGACCGCCTTCCGGCTCAAATCAGGTGACCAAACGGAGGCCTGGCGGGCCTACGACCGCGGCGAGGCGGTCTTGATCTCGGAGCCGTTCTCATTCCGACACGATCTCGATGTGGGCTCCTCTTTGAACCTGGAAACGCCGGCGGGTGACCGCGATTTTCGAATCGCCGGCATCTATTACGACTACGCGACGGAAGAGGGCACGGTAATGCTCACGCAACCAGTCTACCGCGAGCTTTGGGGCGACTTTGGCGTGACCGCCGCCGGGCTGTATCTGGAGGATTCGGATTTCGACTCCCTGAAAGCGGTTACGCGGGCGGCGAGAACCGCGCTCGGCGAGGACCGGGAGTTGGTGATTCGCTCGAACAAGCTGCTGCGCGACCAATCCCTGCGGGTATTCGATCGCACGTTCGCCGTCACCGGTGTCTTGCGAATGCTGGCGGTGCTCGTCGCCTTCGTCGGCATCCTGGCTGCCTTGACCGCGCTCCAACTCGAGCGCGAGCGCGAAGTGGGAGTGCTCAGGGCACTCGGAATGACGCCCATCGAAGTCTGGGCGCTGGTCACGAGCCAAACCGGGCTCATCGGCTTGGTTGCCGGTACTCTCGCGATTCCGGTCGGACTGACCATGGCGGCGATCATGATCCACGTGATCAATCGGCGTTCCTTCGGATGGTCGCTCGAGATGACGGTATCGCCGGCACCGCTTGTGGCCGCAGTTGCCCTCTCGATCGGAGCCGCGCTGCTGGCAGGTGTTTACCCCGCCTACCGGATGTCGAGAACGTCGCCTGCAGAGGCCCTCCGAGCCGAATGACCTCACGGCTCTCAACGCTCCTCGCGCCGCTCCTCGCGCTCGCGCTCGCGTGCTCGCCGCCGGATCGGCATGCATCCGGACCGGCTGCGGCCGGCCGGCTCTCGGTCTCGGCCTCGCTCGGCGCCTCGGATTCCTCGGACCTCGAAGGCTTCGCAACAGCCATCGAACCGCGAACATTCATCTTTCCGCAGGACCTCGGCCCGCATCCGGCATTCAAGACCGAGTGGTGGTACTGGATCGGGCACTTGCGCGCCCAAGATGGCCGCCGCTTCGGCTATCAACTGACCTTCTTTCGCAGCGCCCTGGCCCCACCGCCAACGCCTCGGCCGGAAGACGACGCCTCGGCGACCGGTGCGCGGTCTCAACCGGATGGGCCAGATGGGCCAGGTGAGCCAGATGAGCCCGAAGAGCCATCCAGCTGGAGAACCCGGCAGCTGTACATGGCTCATTTCGCGCTCACCGACGTGGATGGAGCGGACTTTCATTCCTTCGAGCGCTTCGGCCGTGGCGCCGCAGGTCTGTCGGGCGCTCGGTCCGATCCCTTCAGGGTATGGCTCGACGACTGGTCGGTCCAGGCGACCGAATCAGGAGAGCCATGGCTCTTGCGGGCGGCAGAAGGCTCGATCCAGATCGAACTGACCCTCGAGCCCGGCAAGCCGCGTGTTCTGCACGGTGATCGAGGCCTGAGCCGGAAAGGTGAGGCCTCCGGTGCGGCTTCCTACTACTACTCGCGCACCCGCATGCCCACCCGCGGACACCTGATCCTCGGCGGCGAGGTGCTGGACGTCGAGGGCTCGAGCTGGTTCGACCGCGAGTGGAGCACTTCGCTGCTCGCCCCGGACGAAGTCGGCTGGGACTGGCTGGGCGCACAGCTCGACGACGGTCGCGAGCTGATGTTCTTCCGGCTCAGACGCCGCGACGGGTCCAGCGCCTGGGTCGGCGGCACCCTGATAGAAGCCGACGGCGGCAGCCGAGCCTTGGCCACCCAAGGCGTCGAGTTCACTCGGCGAGACAGCTGGACCAGCCCTGAGACAGGCATCACCTACCCCGCCGGCTTCCGTCTGGAGTTGCCTGCCGAGCAGCTATCCCTCGAGGTTGTGCCACTGGTACCCGACCAGGAACTACGACTGTCGTTCGTCTACTGGGAAGGTGTGGTCGCCATCTCCTTCTCTGACTCAGGCTCAGGCTCCGGCTCCGGTCGCGGCTTCCTCGAGATGACCGGCTACGGCGAGCGCGCCTCGCTACGCTGAGCAGCTGGAGCCGGTCGCGCCGAACCGGCCGGAGATTTTAAGTCTCCAAACACACACGGAAACAGTACCTCCGCAGGCACGCGGCGAGCCAGCTCGGTGTTCAAGAACTCCGCCATTTCGCGCTCCAGTTTGGCCGGGTAGCTCACCATTCCGTCCGCTGTCTCCAAGGCCCCGGCAAAGAGCCGCTCGTTGGGCATCAGCTTCGCCATTCGGCGGTAGAAGTCGGGAGGCAGCCGGAACGGACCGAAGCTCACCGAGTGCAAACTGGCGACCGGAATCGCGTCGAATACGCGATCCAGCAGGCCCAGGTATTCTTCTTCGAAGCGCTCGCTCCAGAGCAGTGGATCCAAGCGCACGCCCAGTCGCCACCCCCGCGCGGCCAGCTTGGCCATCGCCTCGAGTCGGCTTCCAATCGAGGGCACGCCGGTTTCGAGTCGGCGGTGTGCGGTCTCGGGAGTGAAGCTGAAGGCGACGACACAATTATCGATCGCTTCCAGTTCGAGCAGTGATCGAATCTGGGTGCTCTTGGTTCGCAGTTCGAGCCAAGCATGCGGCCGCTCGGCGAAGAACGGCAGAAACTCCGCCGCAAAGCCGGTCAAGCTCTCGAGAGCCAGACTGTCGCAATCGTATCCGGAGAAGAACCATACGTCGTCGCCGCCGGCTTCGGCGAGACGGCGTTCTATGGCAGCAAAGAAGTCCTCGTAGTTTACGAACAATACGTAGTTGGCCGATCGGAACATGCCTTGGAGGAAGCAGTAACGACAGTCGTAGAGGCAGTTGAGCATGTGCGAGAAGTAGAAATTGTGCTTCCCGCCGACCCCGTATCCAGGCGGAGCGGGCAACACCAGCCCGCGGTGCTTGCGAGCCAGAATCAAGGCCGGCCTATGCTTCTGCAGCCGGAAATCCTGGGCCTTGCGATTGAATACCTCTCCATACCGCGAGCACTCGACGTGTTCGGCCTTGGGCAGCCGATTGAGGATTGCCAGTGTACGCGGCTCGGCAGCGATCTCACGCTCCACGTAGACGCGAGCTATCGAACGCGCTCCCATCCTCTAAAAAGCAACTCCTTGCCGTTCGAGACGCTCCTCGAGAGCGAGCAAGAGATCGCGCGCATCCTCCGCGCCCGAGAACTCGCCGGGCGAGGGACCGACTTCCCCTTCGAGGACCGCCAAGCGACGCAGCAGGTCCGACAGCTTCCGTCGCTGGCTGACCGTGACGTGACGATCCCCGATCCAAGGCTCGAGATCGGGCGGCACATTCACCAGCCGCCCCGCCAATTCATCGGCAAGGTCCCGCGTCTGCTCGACCAGCGCGGCAATCGTCTCGACGCGCGCCCCGATCAGCCTCGAGACCTCCGCAGGCTCGAGCCCGCTCGCAGGAGCTTCCCGGTTGTCCGAGACGACCTTCAGAACCTGCACCAGTTCGACCGGAGCAAAGCGAGAGGCAATGGCGAAGAAGGCCGCGGCCTCCATGTCGTAGAGAGCCTCTCGCTCGAAGCGGCTCTCGGGTCGATCGACGGTCACCACCTCGGCGGTTGGAAGGCCGGAATCGAACACCAGGCTCGGATACCAAGCGCGTCCGTTCGATGGATCGAAGATCTTGTTCGCCAGCCAGCACGATCCCACCTCGGCGCTCGGGTGTCCCGCGATCCCCACGTTCAGCCAAGGGCGGTTGCGCGGCTCGCCGGCCCGCGCGAAGGCGTACGCCGTCGCGGCGGCGCTGGCGATTCGGCCGACACCCGACACCACGAGCGTGAGCTCGCCGTTACGGTACGTTCGAAAGGGCGACGAGGCATCGGACCCACCGAGGTGGAAGAAGTCCACCAGAGGTCTGGCCTCGGACTGAAGGGCGGTAATCAGGAAGATCATGGGCCGCTCACCGCCGCTCGTTCGCCCTGTGCTGCCTCCATTTCCCACCTCGCGGCCAGTTGCTCCAACCTCTCGACCTCTTCGGACCGTCCCCGTCGCGCAACGCCGGCCTTGTAAATCGAAATCTTCTCGAGCAAGGTCCCGACAGCGGCGGCGCGGTCCCCGGCGTTCAGGGGCACTTCCTCGAGCAGCTTGGCGAGCGCCCGAATACGGTATCTGTCCAGTGCCTCGAGGCGCTGCGACAGCTGGTCGGCATGGCCACCGTGCTTGACCACGAGGGGCCGGTCGACGAACAGCACCGGATTGCGAGCTGTAAAGCGAAGCCAGAAATCGTAGTCCTCGCAAGCCGGCAGGCTCTCGTCGAAGAGTCCAACGTCTTCGAAGACCGATCGGTGCAACATCGCTGACGAGGGCGAAATCACGCAAAGCGGCAGACACTGCCGGAAGATCCAGCCACCGGTCTTGCGATGCCGCAGGCGTGGGTTCACCCGTATTCCGTGGCGCACCCAGGTTTCGTCGCAGTGAACGAGCCGCCGGCCCGGTTCGGCGTCGAGCGCGGCAATCTGGGCTTCTAGCTTGTCCGGCGCCCACTCGTCGTCGGAATCGAGCAAGGCGATCCAGTCGTGGCGAGCCGCGCGGATCCCGCGATTGCGTGCCGAGCTCACGCCCCGGTTCGGCTGGCTCAAAACCTCGAACGCGGGAAACCGCTCGCCGACCATCTCCAGGGTCTCGTCGTCGGAGCCATCGTCGACGATCAGCACTTCCGAGGCGGGAAACGACTGTTGGGCGATCGAAGCCAAGGCCCGTTCCAGGAGCCCGGCGCGATTGTAGGTCGGGATAACGACCGAGATCTGCGCTCTCATCGGCGACCTTCTCACCCCATGAACGGGTAGGTGAAGTCTTTCGGCGGCGCGAAGGTCTCCTTGATCGCTCGTTGCGACGTCCAGCGCAATAGGTTGACGGCCGAACCCGCCTTGTCGTTGGTCCCGGAAGCGCGGCCACCGCCAAAGGGCTGCTGCCCGACGACGGCTCCCGTAGGCTTGTCGTTGATGTAGAAGTTGCCGGCACTGTGTCGAAGGGCCTTCGACATCGATTCGATCACCTGCCGGTCCTGGGCGAAGATGGCGCCGGTCAACCCATACGGACTGGTCTGGTCGCAGACTTCGAGGGTCTCCTCGAGTTCGTGATCGGGATACACGTGAATCGAGAGCACCGGACCGAAGATCTCTTCGCACATGAGCCGCGACCCGGCGTCTCTCGACATCACCACCGACGGCTCGACAAAATAGCCTTCGGACTTGTTGCCGCCACCGCCGAGGAGAATCTCCAGGTCCTCGCTCTGGCGAGCGCTATCCAGGTATCCCATGATGTTGTCGAACGAACTCTCGTCGATCACGGCGCACATGAAGTTGGTGAAGTCGAGCGGGGTGCCGATCTTGATTCTGGCGACCTCACTCTCGAGGCGGTCGCGCAGCTCACTCCACATCGACGCCGGGATGTAGGCGCGCGAAGCGGCCGAACATTTTTGACCCTGAAACTCGAAGGCGCCCCGTACCAGCGCGGTGACCACCACCTGCGCGTCCGCAGACTCATGGGCGAAGACGAAGTCCTTGCCACCGGTCTCACCGACGATCCGCGGATAGGATTTATAGTCCGCAAGACCGTCGGCGATGGTGCGCCACATCGCTTGAAAGACCGCCGTCGAGCCGGTGAAGTGCAGGCCCGACAACCGAGGGCTCGCCAGCGCCGGATCGCCGACCTGCCGCCCGCTACCGGGGAGAAAGTTGATCACTCCCGGTGGCATGCCCGCCTCTTCGAGCAGACGCATCACGTAGTAGCCCGAAAGCACCGAGGTCGAAGCCGGCTTCCAGAGAACGGTGTTGCCCATGAGAGCGGGAGCGGTCGGCAAGTTGCCGGCAATCGCGGTGAAATTGAAGGGGGTCACAGCGAACACGAAGCCTTCCAAGGGACGGTAGTCCACGCGATTCCAAACGCCGGGCGAAGAATCCGGCTGGTCTTCGTAGATCTTGCGCATATAGGCCGGGTTGAAACGCCAAAAGTCGATCAGCTCGCACGCCGAGTCGATCTCCGCCTGATAGACGGTCTTCGACTGATTCAGCATGGTCGCCGCGTTGACCGTGTCCCGCCATGGTCCGGCCAGGAGATCGGCCGCCTTGAGCAGCACGCTCGCGCGGTCTTCCCAGGCCATTTCGGACCACTCTCGCCAAGCCCGTTGAGACGCCTCGATCGCGTCATTCACTTCCCGCTCGCCCGCCTGATGATAGATCGCCAGGACATGGCTTTTGTCGTGGGGGCAAATGACCTGCTCGGTATTCCCCGTACGAATCTCTTCGCCGCCGATAATGAGAGGAATCTCGATCTCCTCGGTCATCATGTGAGCGAGCCGCTGCTTGATCGCCTCGCGTTCCGGCGAGCCGGGCTCATAGTTCCGAACGGTCTCGCTCTTGGGCAGTGGCGGGCTGGCAATAGCGTTTTGCATCCGGTGTCCTCCGTCGGCGTATGCTACATCGCCCCGAGAAGACCAAGGGCGGGAATCTTCCGTGCTTCAGGTAGGCTCGGCGGGGGCGACCATGGACGGAGGCGATCGAATAGCTCGAGTGCTGGCCAAACACGGCGTGCGCTTCCTGTTCACACTGTGCGGAGGCCACATCTCTCCAATACTCGTCGGCGCAAAGCGGCGCGGCATACGGGTGGTCGATGTTCGCGACGAAGCCAGTGCGGTCTTCGCCGCCGACTCGGTCGCTCGGCTGACCGGGGTTCCGGGCGTGGCGGCAGTGACCGCCGGACCGGGGCTTACCAACACCATCACGGCGATCAAGAACGCCCAGCTGGCTCAGTCTCCGGTGGTGATCCTGGGCGGCGCGACGGGAACAATCTTGAAAGGCCGAGGATCACTTCAGGATATAGACCAGCTCGCCCTGGTCGAGCCCCACGTCAAATGGGCCGGCACCGTGTCGCGAGTTCGAGATCTCGTTCCGGCGCTCGAGAAAGCCCTCTTCATCGCCGGTCATGGCGT